>Ga0210401_10006655_pt1 | contig 11692 bp, 12 predicted proteins | sample IncBWH32MmetaG_FD_150866 | JGI IMG/M metagenome (GOLD analysis project Ga0210401, IMG submission 150866) | Forest soil microbial communities from Barre Woods Harvard Forest LTER site, Petersham, Massachusetts, United States - Inc-BW-H-32-M | ecosystem: Environmental > Terrestrial > Soil >... | reverse complement strand
CGCGGTGTTGGAAGATGGCCTGTGACAATGACGACCGAGAGGGCGAATCCCCTTCGCCGGTGAAACCCCGACTGGGGCGGATGTTCCACAGCTCGGCGACCGGTCGCCGCCGTGAACAAACTCTTCACGAGGCGACCGGTCTTCGTCAAGCACTTCACCCGCAAGATGACACTGCGGGAAGTGCTGGCAGCCAGGCGCGGAGCGCAAACAAGCTCCTCTAGGCCTTCCGTGCCCGGCCGGTCATACCGAAGAGATGGCGCGAGTCTCGAGTCGTACTGGGCGGAGGCGCGTCACCAGGCGACCATTCCCCAGCCGACCGGGCCGGTCTGGCTGAACGGGAGGGTCGTTAGCGTTCCTGTGGCCAGGTTGACGCTGATGAAGCGGGTATGCAATGGGGTGGTCTGCTGGCACATGAGCGTGTTGTGGACAGTCACCGCGAGGCAATGGCGCCCCTTAATGAACGGGGACAGCGTCCGGCGGGCGGGGGTGGCCGTGACGGGCAGGAGCGCGTAGCCTCCCGCCGGGTCGATGACGAGCGGTCCGGGCTGGGCTGCCGCGGGCCAGCGGTGCAGCACTTTGACCTGCTGGCCGCTGGCTGTTGCATAGGCCGCGAGTATCTGGTCGCGGGCGCCGGTTATCGCGTACATGAGGCTGCCACTGGTGCTCAGTGCCGTCATGTTCGGATTGCGGATCACGATGCGGCTGCTGCCCTGGTCGGGTCCGGACGGGGTGCTGGCCGCGAGTACCCGGCCCACGCGCAAGCTGGCGTTCATGAAGTTGGAGTAGCCAAGCAGGCTGCCGTCGGCCGACATCGAGAGGTCAGTCGTGTAGTCCTCGCCCAGCGTGTAGGACCACTGCCTAGTGATCCGGCCGGTGGCGAGATTGATCAGGCCGATGCTGCCAGACGGCTGGCCGCTGCCGGTCTGGCCGGACGCGCCGCTGGCGCACTTGGTTACCGAGTACGCGAGTTGGCTCCCGTCTGCGCTCGTGGCCAGTGCGGTAGGCAGGGCGGGCAGCGGCCGGACCGGCAGCCGGGTTAGGGCGGATGGCTGGCCGTCGGCGCTCAGCCTGAACTGGTAGAAGAGCGCCTGGCATGAGGTCTGCGGGTTCAGGTCAGCAGCAGCGAGGAAGGTCCTGTTACCGGCGGTCCCGGTGATAGCCGCGAACGCCTGGCCGATTGGCGCGGTCAGTCGGCCAGCGACCGCCCCGGTCGCTGTTACCACCACTTCGAGGTTGTTGCCGTTGTTCAGCACTGTGTACTGCGGCAGCGCGGCGAGCCCGCTGGCTACCACTGGCGCGTGCCGTGCCCGGCCTTCGTGGGCGGGCGCTCCGCGATCAAGCCAGGGCACCACCACGGCTGTAGCGGCGACGACCGCAGCGACAGACGCGGCCGCAGCAACCGGCATGAGCACGCGACCGCGCCGTCGGCGCCGCGCGGCGCGTGACGTGTCCTCAGCCCGCCAGCCCGGATCGAGGTCCAGGTCACCTATCGCGTGTGGTCGGACGGTGTCGGCTGCCTCCCGGTAGGCCTCGCGCAGCTGGTCTTCTAGTCCTTTCACGGCTCCTCCTTAAAGTGGCTGCCAAGCACGCCCAGCGCTCGCGAGGCCGTCGACGCCACGGTGCCCCGGCTAACCCCGAGCACGGACGCGATCTCGGCATCGGACAGCTCGGCGTAGTACCGCAGTGCCAGCACCTCCCGCTGCCGCTGAGGCAGCCTGGCCACGGCCGCAAGCACCGCCCGCCGCTCCTCCGCTGCCATGGCAGCGGCCTCGGCGGACCACACCGGCGGGTCATGCCGCACCGGTCGCAGCCAGGCGCGCCTGCGGGCGCGCAGTACGCCACGGCTGCCATTCACGACGGCGACGCGCAGGTAGCTGGCAACCCTGCCGTAGTTGTCCACGCCCGACCAGTTCCGGTACAGGCCCAGGAACGCCTCTTGAACGACATCCTCGGCGCTGGGCTGATCACCGACCAGCACCAGGGCAAGCCGGACGAGCCCAGTCGCATGCTGCCGGTACAGGTCGCCGACGGCGTCCGCGCGGGACAACTCCTGCGGCCCTGCCGGAACTTGGGGGAGGCTAGGAATCACATCTATAAGATGCCGCTCGCGGCCGATTGTTGAGCGCACATCGGAATCCGTGCGCACCGTGCCCAGCCCAGCCACATGGGCCAGCACGACTCGTTATCGCCAGCCGCGCTGCGCAACGCTTTGTCCCCATGAATGACCGAACGGCGTCGGGGATCGGATATCCGTGCATCAGCGTGAGTGGCCTTAATGACGCTGCCAAGGTCGGCTTGTACCTCGACACCATTCGTAGAAGCCGGCGTCGTCGCCGCAGGTGGGGCGCTTCTAGCGAGATGTCTCACACGTCGTGTGCGCTTTCGTAACGGCGGTCGGACGGCGCCGGAATACTAGGTGGGCTCGCGGCGCGTTCGGCGTGTTGGCCCGGTATTGGGGAGGCCGACGATGGCGCGTCACCGCGGCGATCTTGGCGCCCGGTCCGGCAGGGGGATCAGCAAGCGCCGAGCCGGTGCTGCCCGCGATCGGCTAAGCGAGGCGGTCGCGGAGCTGCGGGGCTTGACAGGAGACCAGCTCCTTCAGGCTCTGGAGCGCCTCGCAGATGCCGACGCCATCGGCAGTGACTCCAGCGCCAGTGTCGAGAGTGTTCGCAGGCTGCGGCTATGGAGCGCCGAGCACCTGCGGTTGGCGGCTGAACTCGAAGCGGCCGCTCGCTGTTGCCGAATCATTGAACAAGAGTTGCGCCAACAGATCGATGCGGTCCTCACCGGCCGGCGCGGGCAGGCCGGGACTTTGAGCGGCCGGGTTGTCGTTGGACCGCCGGTAAAGAGCCAGCGCGGCTTGCGCCTGGCCGACTGGCTCAGAGCGATTTCCGCGCCGCGTCACCCGGCGCGCGATCAGCCCGATGAAGAACTCGCTACCATTCTTCCGGTCGCACCGCAACCGCTTCCTGTGGCGTCGCCGACGCAGCTGCTTCCAATACCGAAGAGGTCTGAGGCTGATATCTCGGCGCTGATATTGGGACCATTCGAGCTCAGCGTTGCCGGAAGGCCTGCGGTGAGGTGGAACAGCTTGAAAGCGAGAGCAGTATTCCAGTACTTGCTGATTCACCACGGTCGGCCAGTCAGGCGGGACGTGCTCATGGAATTGGGGTGGCCCGGTCACACGCATACCTCCGCCCGCAACAACCTCAATGTTGCGCTATACAGCCTGCGCAACACCCTGAAGGGGCCATGGCACCTCGAGCCCATCCTCTACCGCGATGGATGCTACGGATTGAATCCCGACCTGAGGTGGTGGATAGACCGTGACAATTTCCTTTCCGCTCTTAACCTGGCGCATCAGGCTCGTATTTCCCACTATCCCCGGCAAGCAATTCACCATTACCGAGCAGCGGTCAAGCTCTACCGTGGTCAACTTTTTGAGGATGACCTTTCCGGTGATTGGTATCTGACAGAGCAACGGCATCTGAATGAGCTTTACCTGCAAGCGCTTGAAAGCCTGGGGAAGATCCACTTTGAGCTCGGAGAGCTTACCTCTGCCAAGCACTTCGGTCAGCTAGCGCTCCAGAACGATCCATGCTGTGAGCCGGTACACCGGCTCCTCATGCGATGCTATGCCTCAGAACACCAACAGCAGCTGGTAACCCGTCAGTACCATTTTTGTGTCAATGCCTTGCGTGACGAGCTGGGCGTGTCCCCGGGCGCAGAGACAATTCGGCTGTTCCGCGATCTCACCTCGGCTGCCCGCTGAACACGCCAGACAGAGTGCTCTCCGAAGGGCATTGGCAGCGCCCTTTGGCGGCCCCAGACCGCTTAATTTTGGCGATTATGCGCGCGATACAGTAGTGCTTAAGTGAAGATATAGCCCGGCTTAAGTGGCCGTTGTTAACCGGCTTAAGTGGTCGTTGTTACAACTGTGAGGGTCTGCGCACACCGACCAGGAGGCAGCATGACCACCACCAGCAAGCCCAACTCCCCAGGAGTCTTCGTCCTCACATCGACTGGCGTCCAAGTTCTGTCACCGCCGCCGAATGACACTGACATCGTGATAGCCGGTCAATCACTGTGGTTCTTGCTGCCCCTCGACATAACCGGATGGCCCGGCCTGGTGGGCTTGGCGGCCAACGAGCCCGTGGAGGTAAGCCACCACGTCGAACAGATCGAGACCGGAGCCCGCTTCACACTCGGACCGTTCGCTTTTACCACACCTGGGCCTGCGAACCTGAACCCCTTCGAATTCACCACCGGGCCGTTCACCACTAGCCTGAGTAACGGCAACGGAAGGTTCAAGACGGCCGCCGGTGACGACGACGGCGTGTACCGGATCGTCACGGAGTTCCATTTCACGGCGAACCAGTTCGCGAAGGCAATTAGCGTATTCGACGACCGGATACTGGCGATTACGGAACCGTAACGGCAATGCAGGGCCCAGCGGCTGGCCAGGGCTGGCCAGCCGCCGCCCAACCCTTGGAGGCTTGCCATGCAACAGCCAGAACTAAAGCGAATCCGCGGCATTGGCGACACGATGGCCGAAGGGCTCGACCGCGACCACGGGATCGAGACCGCGGCATCGGCGCGCCTCAACGACACCGAAGTCGATGAATTGCAGCAGGCGCTGCAGGCGGCCCGCAGTCAAGTACTCAAGGGCGAGGTCGCCCGCTGCTGCCGCCACCAGGCCAGACAGGTGGTAAACGAGGAAGAAGCCGTCGCGGATGAACCGCTGGCCACCTTCGTGGTAGAGGCGTGGAGGCCCGAATCGGACGACCAGCCCCACTTCGTTGTCCACCACGTCGAGGCTGGCGAGACGCTGGCTACATCAGTGCCTCGGCCGACAATCGACGATGCGATGCGCTGGATGCAGGAGCGTGTCACCATGCCCGCTGGGCAGCTTGGGACGCAACTGTCGGCCGAGCCTCAGGAAGTAGCGCCCGTCAGCGCGCCCGAGCAGCCCACGCCGCCTTCTTCACCGCGCGGAGCGCGGCGAGGCCGACTGCAGATCACGGGCCTGGAGGTTCGCCTCGCTGAGCACCACCTCAACAACGGTGCGGCCATACCTTTGCTTGCTAGCACCCCGGTCGCGATCGAAGCGGGAAGCGCGCTTGTGTTCGCTGCCGATGTCAGCCTGGAAGGAGCAGACCACCCGGTGATCTGCCAGATGCGCTGCAGACTGCACCGGATCGAATCACCGGAGGAAGTCGCGTTCACCTGGTCCAGCGAGACGAACGTTGCCCCGGGCATGCCCAGTATGACTACGTCAAGTTCGCCGGTCCCGATACCGGCCGGGGCCTACCGGGGCGAGCTCTTCGCGGAAGACCGCCGCCACGGAGTCAGTCGAGCATTCCGCCAACTACCCTTGCTCATCATCATCTGAATCAAACCGGACGGCTGCGGCGGTCGGGGTGCTGCGCCGGCGCCGCCTATCGAGCCAATAGGCGGCCACGAAGAGGGGGGAACGCGCCATGGCTGCGTTGATCACCGCCGCCGACCTCGGCATCGACACCAGCACCGACCAGGGCCTGTTCGACTGGCTCTTGGCCAGCCTGCTGTTCGGGCGGCCGGTGCCGCAGCAGGCCGCCGCCAGTGCATTCCGCAAGTTCAAGGAAGACGGCTGGGACACCCCCGACCATTTCACCGCAGACGACCACCACCCGCTCTGGCATGAGCTATGGGACGGCGACTACCACCGCATGAGCTCGGTCATGAGCGAGGAACTGGGCGACGTGATGCGCGCGCTCATCGCGGATTACGACGGCTCCGTCCCGCGCCTGGTGCGCACTGCAAGTACGCGAGACGACATCAGCCAGCGGCTGCAGCGCTTCAAGGGCGTCGGGCCCAAGACCGCCGAGATCTTCCTGCGCGAAGTCCCGGACGCGTTGATCGGAACCGGCTGAGTGGATTGCCGTCATCGGTTATGACCTGCTTGCGAGCAGTGCCGCGACGGCGGCTTCAGCGTCCGCGCCCGCAGGTAGCACCGCAGGCAGCACCGGGATGCCGGTCAGCCCGCCGTCGGACTGGTAGCGACCGATGAGCCGCGGGTCGATATAAGAGCTCCGGGCTACGGTGGGGGTATCGCCAAGCCACTCCGCGACCGTGCGGATGCTCGCAGTAATTGCGCGCTTGGTGTCGCGGGCGGACGCGGGCCGGCCGAAGTTGGCCAGCTGCAAGGCCATCAGCACGGTGGCATTCCAGGTCCGGAACTCCTTCGCGGTGAAGTGGCCGCCAGCATGCTCGGCGATGTAAGCGCTCACGTCGTAGGAATGCAGCCGATGCCACCCGCCGGCGTCCTGCCAGGCGAACAGCGCGTCGAGGCCGTTATCGCTGGCAGTTAGCGTGCGCAGGGTGGACAGGATAGCGCCGTCGGTGACCGTGATATCCCGTCGCTTGCCTTCCTTGGCAACGTAGTCGAACACCGCCCCATCGCGCTTCACCGTAACGTGCCGCTTCAGCAGCGTCACAGCGCCATAGTGGTGGTCAAGCTCGGCGTACCTCTCGCCACCGAGGCGGAACAGGCCAAGGTCGATCAGCCGGACCACGCTGGCGGCTATCCGGTCACGGTCGAGCCGACGCCGGTGCAGGTCGTGCATGGTCGCGACGCGCAGTGTGGGCAGCGCGCCGGCGAATCGCAGCATGTGCTCGAACTTCTGCGTATCGCGCTGCTCCCGCCATAGTTCGTGGTAGCGGTACTGCGTGCGTCCCCGGCTGTCCACGCCCGTGGCCTGGATGTGACCAAGCGGATCCGGCGAGATCCAGACATCTTCCCAGGCAGGCGGGAGCACGAGGGCACGGATGCGCTGCAGCGTCGCGACATCGGTGACATCCGCGCCAGCCGTGTCCGTGTATCCGAACCCGCCGGTCATTCGTATCCTGCTGATTCCCGGGCCACGCGGATCGCTGCGGGACAGCCCCGCGACTGCTGACGAGACCGCAACCACATCTACCATCGGCTCTCCCGACGGGGATTCCACGTCCCGGTAGGCGGCCACGCCGAGCACCGCACGGCGGCGCCCCAGGCGGAAGAAAGACTCTGCCGTATGGCCGGCGAGCGGGTGCTCATGGCGCCAGTAAACGTGCTCGCCCGCACCTTTGCCACCTGCTCGGTGCGAGCGTTGCGCCGGCGTGCCGCCCAAAGCGCATGCATGAGCACGGATCGCTTGTGTTAGCTGACGAGCGCGGTGGCGCCCCGGACCGTCCCTGCCCGGCGCGGCGTCGCGGGGTCGCTGAGGGTGTCTCGCCACGCGGCCGCCAGGCGCGCGATCGCGTCGGCGAGGACCTCCTCGGGTTCGGTGTAGGGGATGCGGACGAATCGGTCCAGGCCGCCCTCGGGGGCGAACTCGGGACCCGCCGCGAGCAGGACGCCGCGCTCCTCTGCCTTGGCGACGAGTGCGGACGAGCGGGCCTCGGGGAGCCCGCACCACAGGGACAGCCCGCCGGGCGGTCGACGGACCGACCAGTCCGGCAGGTGGCCGGCCAGGGCCGCCAGGGCAGTGTCGCGTGAGGCCCGGAGCCGCTGCCGCAGCTGCTGGCCGAGCAGATGACGGTCCTCAAGCAGCCGGGTCCCGGCGAGCTGCTCAAGCACGGGAGCGCCCAGGTCCAGGCTCAGCCGTACCCGCACGACTGCGTCCATCCGTGGTGCCGGAACCCTTAGCCAGCCCACCCGCAGCCCGCCCCAGAAAGACTTGCTCAGGCTGCCGACGGTCAGCGTGTCGGCGTGATAGCAGGCGAAGGGGGCAGGCATGGGGATGTCGTCCAGGTTGAGCTGCACGAACGATTCGTCGATGACCGCCGGGGTGCCTGCCCGCGCGAGCGCGTCCGCGACCTGCTGGCGGGCCTGGGCTGAGCGCAGCGCCCCTGTCGGATTGTGGAAGTCTGGAACCAGGTAGGCGGCGGCGGGCCGTAGCTGCTCCGCGGCCGCGCTCACGTCGCCCGCCCAGGTCAGCCCGGAGCACTCCGGCGCGGAGTAGACCTGCCCGGGATGGTCTTGTCCGGTGTCGGCGTGCCCGGCGTCGACGCCGCATACGTGAGCTCCGGCGCGCTCGAAGGTGGCGATCGCGTTCGGGTAGGTCGGGCTTTCCAGCAAGACCCGTGTCCCGGGCCGGACCAGGGCCCGCGCGGCGATCGCGACCGCGGCAAGCGCCCCGGGGGTGATCACGATCTGGTCCGGGTCCGTGGGCAGGCCCCGGTCGGCGAAAGACGACGCCACAGCCTCCCGCAGCTCCGGCAGGCCGGCAGGATGGTAGCCCGCGCCCGCCAGATAGCCGGGCAACTGCTCCACTGCGCAGCGGTAGGCATCCAGGACGCACGGATCGGCGGCATGCGCGGCCATCGTCAGGTCGATCTTGCCGTGCGGCTGGTCGCCGACGGGCAGCAGGTGGTCGCCCCGGCGCCCGCGGGCCTGCGGGAGTATCGTCACCCAGCCCGAGCCCTGCCGGGAGACGAGGAAACCGTGGTCGCGCACCTCGGCGTAGGCGCGGGCGACCGTCGTCCGGCTGACCCCCAGCGCCGCGGTGAGCTGGCGTTCGCTCGGCAGCCGCACCCCGACCGGGATCCTGCCGTCGGTGATGACGACCCGTAGTGCCTCGGCGAGACCGCGGTATGCGGGGGCTGGGTCGAAGCCGGAAACCAGCGCGGCGACCTGGCTCACGGTGGCGGCGCGCTGCATGGGAACCAGTCTCGCAGAATTGGCTATTTAGAAAAGTGCCAATTACTGATGCACTGGCCCCGTGATCAGTCTCGCACCAAAAGGCCGGCGTACACGGCAGGAGCCCCGGCCGCCCCGGCAAGCGCAGTCCCCTGAACTCGGCCCCGTCGAGCAACTGCGCGCAGGCCGACTCGCCCGGCGCCTGCCCCAGCTGTACGCGGGCCTGGTCCTGTACGGCTTCACGGGCGCCTGCCTGATCCGCTCCCGGCTAGGGAACTCCCCCTGGGACGTGCTGCACCAGGGCATCGCTGCCCATCTTGGGGTCAGCATCGGCGCCGTAACGATCGCTGTCAGCGTGCTAGTGCTGCTCGGGTGGATTCCCCTCCGCCAGATACCCGGGCTGGGCACGCTGTCCAATGCGCTTATCGTCGGCCTGGCGACCAACTTGGGACTGGCCGTCCTTCCTGCTTCGCGCGCTCTCCCCGCACAGATCGCGCTCACGGCTGCGGGCATCGCCGGAAACGCGGTCGCAACCGCCATGTATATCGGCGCCCGGTTCGGTCCCGGACCGCGCGACGGTCTGATGACCGGCCTGCACCGCCGCACCGGGCGGCCCGTCTGGATCGTGCGCACCTCGATCGAGGTCAGTGTCGTGGTAGCGGGCATAGCTCTCGGCGGCGTGTTCGGTTTCGGGACCGTGCTGTACGCGGTCACGATCGGCCCTCTCGTGCAGCCGCTGCTGCCCCTGTTTGAAGTCCGGACCGCCGACGTTGATCGGGCGGATGAGCTTCAGCCGACCGGCAGGAGACCTGAAATCAGGTAGCGGTCACCGGTGCCCGGCAAGCCGCGCGCCTGCTGGGCGGCGTCGCCTGGTTCCTGCTCCGCCGCTACACGCGAGTGAGGCATCGGAGACCGACGAGGCAGTCTGGAGCGGCGACGGGCGGGCGTGGCTAGGCTAACCCGCAACAGATTCGTCAGAAGGAAACACCATGCCCCAGCTCAGTCCCGACCGGTACTTCGCGGAGATCGAGGCAAGCACAGCAGGACTGGCCGAGATCTTGGCTGAGCACGATCAGAGCCTGCCGATCCCCAGCTGCCCGGAATGGACACTGCGTCAGCTTGTCACCCACGTTGGCAGAACACACCGGTGGGCGGCCGAGATCACGCGTACGAGGTCCGACGCGTTCATTCCGTTCCGTGAGGTACCGGACGGCAAGCTGCCGGAGGATTCCGCTGAGCAGCGGGCGTGGCTACAGGCTGGCGCGGCGCTGATCGTCGACGCTGTGCGGGAAGCGGACAGCGATCTCGTCTGGTCGTTTTCCGGCCCGGCGCCTGCCAGTTTCTGGATACGGCGGATGGCGCACGAGACGCTGGTGCACCGAGCCGACGCCCAGCTCGCTGCCGGCGCCGAGCCCGAGCCCGTCATTGACGCGGAGGTCGCTGCCGATGCCATCGACGAATGGCTGACGCTGCTAGCCGGCGGGATTCTCGGCAACACCGACGACCGTACAAAGCCGCTGCCCGCCGGTGCTGCGCTGCACATTCACGCGACCGATGACGGACTTGGCGCCCGCGGCGAATGGATGATCCGGCACGACGCGGGCGGCCTGACCGTTGGGCCAGGACATGGCAAGGGCGACGCCGCCCTTACCGGCCCGGTGGCCAGCGTGCTGCTCGTGTTGATGCGGCGAAGGCCGGTTTCCGATCCGGCAGTGACCGTTTACGGGGACAGCGCCGTGGTGGATGGCTGGCTGGGAAGCACCGCCTTCTGATGACTGAGCCTTCGTCCGCTGCCCACCTGCAGGAGGGTGCGTGGTCTGATCCGCTTTCGCTGCGTGGCGGACGGCGCGGCTAGCCGCCGGCTGTCGCCGCGGCGATACTGGCCGACCGCGCCCTCACCGTCCCAGACCAGCAGCCGGGGCACCGCCCCGAGCGCGCCGATGAGCTGCCACCACCCCGCGAACAAGTCCTCGGCCGCGCGGGACGGATCCAGCACCGCCGACAGCCACCGCGAGTAGCCGGTGACCATCGTCAGCACCGGCAGTTGCTTCGCCGTCCGGCGCTGACCGCTGCGATAAGCAACACGCTGACCGGCCGGAACGCCTAGAGCGCACGGCCGACAAGCCCGGCCGTTACAGGCACGCTCAGGCTCGGCCAGCCTCGGCCACGGCCGCCAGGCTCAAGCCCGCTACCCGGCTCGGCAGGCTCTCGCCTAGCGCGCTGCGGCTGGCTCGGGCAGCATCGGCAGGCTGGGCTCTGGCGGGCTATGCGCAGCTCAGCGGAGGCGGCTGGCCCTGGCCGGCTGATCAAACTCGCAAGAACAAAGCAGGGCAAAGAAGCTTCTCATGACATGCCCCGGTCTGCGGTAGGTACAGACCCCCACCACCCCCCTATATAGGGCAACCCGGACGCCCCCGGCAAGCGCTATCGCGAACAAATCGCTGTTTGCTCTGTGCGTAGATCTTCTTGCCGGGTGTCCATTCCGCGTTAGGTGTTGATCTTCGTCGCGCTTTCTTCTGTCCCGGCTAGGCTGGTCGCGAACGGAACCTGAACGGATGCCCTTGCTGGTGGCTGAGCGGGAGGTTCGGGGCGTTGCCGGGTTCTGTGGTAAGGATGAGGCTTTTTTCGAGCGGGTCTGGGCTCTGAATGAGCTGCCGGGCTGCGGGGGCGCGCCTGCGGCGGAGCAGCGGCGGGCGGAGTGGGATAGCTGCTGCTACTTGTGCGGGGATCCCCTGGCTGGCGGGTACCTGGTATCGGACCACGATCATCGCTGCTGTAAGCGCGGCAGCGGGTGCGAGGTGTGCCGCCGGGTGGTGGCTTGCGGCCGGTGTAACTCCGGTATCGCGTACTTCCTCGATGGTCCTGAGCGGTTGCGTCGTGTGGCTGATGCGCTGGAGGCCGCGAACGCCCGGGTGTCGGAGCGGATGGCGGCCAGGGCTGCCGGGGACTGCCTGAATTTGCCTGGTGCGGTCGTGTTCGCGCGTGAGCTGTGTGATTCTCGTTCCCTGTCTTGTGGCGGTTGCGACCGTTGAC
>Ga0210401_10006654_pt1 | contig 11693 bp, 14 predicted proteins | sample IncBWH32MmetaG_FD_150866 | JGI IMG/M metagenome (GOLD analysis project Ga0210401, IMG submission 150866) | Forest soil microbial communities from Barre Woods Harvard Forest LTER site, Petersham, Massachusetts, United States - Inc-BW-H-32-M | ecosystem: Environmental > Terrestrial > Soil >... | reverse complement strand
CTCCCACTCGTAAGTGAACGTCGCCCCGGGCGGCACCATGGCCCCGGTCTTTTGCTCGTCGGGGACATTGTCGGCGTACATGGACCCCTCCGAGGCCTTCTCGTAGAATAGTCCATGCGGATGCACGCTGTAGGGCCGCGAGGCTTTGTTCTTAAAAACAACCTTGATCGTATCGCCGACCTCCGCGCGCAGGATAGGTCCGAGCAAACCTAGGTATTCGTCCTGCGGGGCGCGGGGCTTCCGTGTTGTGAACGTACTGTCGGTATACTCCCGGTAGACCGCCTTGCGATAGATGTGCCCGATGTGATTTGGTCCAGGCTGGGTATAAGCCGCCGCCGTTCCTTCAAAAGGTTTGCCGGTGTTCATGTCAATACCGAGCGGGGCATAGTCCCATTCGGTCTCTTCGGCCGCAACGTAGTAGGTGCGCACGCGTCCGCCCGCCGTGGGGAGATCTTGCTTCGGCCGCGGTCTAGCGGAAGTCGCCGCGAGTTGGGCCAGACCTCCGACCAGGAAAAGGCAAACCACCCATACCAGGGCCTTCATGACGATCTCTTGGTCGCTCCTTGCCAAAAATCAGCCGTCAAAATCGGTGAACAATCTACATACTGCTCATTGATGTGTAAATGCAAGGGTGTGCAAATACAAGTCTCAAGCCTAAAGAAAAACCGGCGAGACTCGTTCAGGAGTCTCGCCGGTTTGTTTTGCAATTTGTCGCTCGTGACGGCTGGTACTATTCGCCGCTACGCGTTTCTCCGGCCCACTAGTTCGCCAATGGGTTGGGGCGGATTTGCATGTGATTCACGGTACCTGAGCGGTTTTCGGTGAATCGCGGAAGATACGAGCTGTAGGTCATCCAAAGGCCTCGGCCCTTCCAACCGGCGTTGGGGTCGTCAATCCGACCGTCCAAACCACGAGCATAATACGGCATCGGGTATGGGATTCGGAACACACTGAACTTTTCGGTCTTCGGGTCAAAAATGAACTGCGCGTCCGAAGTGGTTCCAGTGACGAACACGGTGTCCTTGCCGAGCCCGGACGCGTTGAATTGATCTATCCAAAGGTAGTAAGGGAAATCGGTACTGCCGGTTTCCTTGCCGGTGCCCTTGAATTTTAGCCCCGGCGTGTCCCAGAACTGCCACTCGCCGGTCTTGACATCCATGCGCCCGAGTTGACCGCTGCCCAATGAAACCCAAAGATTCCCGTCCGAGCTGAAGTCGATGCCGTGCGGGAAACGTCCTGGAGCAGGCAGTGGGTAGTCTTTGATTTTATCGGTCTTGGGATCAATCATGTACACTTTGTTCGCAGGGCCTCCAGCCACGGGAGACGAATACCAAACCGTGCCATCGACCGGGCTGACAGCCTCTCCATAGCCCGTCCCTGGAATCATTTTCTTCGTTGCCGGGTCGATCCGCAGGAAGTTCTTCGAAGCACTGACCTCCGTCGCTTTTATCGTCTCAAGATTCGTCAAGTCCAGCTTTTTCGTGTCGAGTTCGCCTGCCGCGGAACCGCCGCCATCGGTCCAGATCCGGCCTTGCCAATCCAACTGCAGGTGATGAGTGTTGTATCCAGTATCGACCATCACGAATTTATTGGTTTTCGTATCGTAGTAACCGAGTTCCATGTTGTTACCGCGCGCAGCCAGCATATTGTACGCGGCATCTACATCCGCTGGGTCGTTGGTGCCCGTGACGATCGTATTCTTCGTCCACGCTGGATAGTATTCCTTGCCCCCGGCGCGAATCTGCACGGTCATCCAGACCCTGCCGTTCTCATCGAACATAGGATTGTGGGGGCTGGCCATCCATTCCTTATCTTCCCCAACATACGCTTGCTCTTCTTCCGTGCCGTGGTAGTAGTCCTTTGTCAGGGAGTAACCATGGCTCTTGTCCCGTGGTTCCACCTGGAGCCATGAGGTGGTGTTCTTCACCGGGTCCAAAATCAACAATCTACCTCCGCCGGTTCGATCCACCCCGTACACTTTCCCATTCGGGTACAACGTCGGATTGCGCTTGTCGGTAGATATCAAATCGTGAACGAAGGACTCTGGGAAACCCCAATCCCACTGAGATACAACAACATTGCGTTCGATACCGGTTGGCCGCGGGGGCGCGGGAGGAACTTCTCCGGCTGCAATCCGAGTGCCCCAATCCGCGAGCATTCTCTCAACGACGTCTCTGCCGAGCCCATTGAGTTCTTGATGCATCGACTTAGCTCGCAGGAACATCGCGTCCCAATCTTTAGCCGTGGTATAGATGCGCGTTTGGGGCATGCCGAGCTCATGGCAGTGGTTGCACCCGTTCCTCAGGGTCGCAAGCCATTCATCTTGACTCTTGTACTTGGCTGGAAGATCGCTCATCGGGGGCGGCTGAATCAGCGACGTCCAATAACTGGCAGGATAGATCTTTGCCGCTTCTTGCGGAGTTGCCGCGCTGGCAACCTGCAGCTCCACCTGCTCGCCGCACACCGCTTTGACGCGCTCCGAATCCTTCAGCCCGTAGCCGCGGACCCATACCTCGTACGCTCCTTCCGGCAGGTCCGGAACCAGGAACCGTCCCTGATCATCGGTGACGACAATCTTGCGGAACGGTGCCGGTAAAGATTTTGTCTCAGCGATCACCCAGACGCCGGCTTCAGCTTTCCCGCCGTTGCTGTTCACAACGACGCCGCCTATGCTGCTCTTATCGACTTTCAATCCAGGTACATTCCGCGGGCCGCCGACAACCGGTCGAGCAGCCACAAACAATACTGCCAGAAGAACCCAGGTCATCTTGCGCGTTACGGTTCGCATCTGCAGCCCTCCATTCGGAGCTCGTGAGTGCAAACTAGGCTAGCATCAAAAGAATGTCAAGCCAAGCAGCTTGCGGAGAGTGTGCCCCCTATGCTGTGGGCGCAAGGTAACACCAATGCAGCCTGCTCGTCTGGAACGACTCTGGGACGACGTTGCCAAACAACATGAACTGGACATATTGTGCGCACATCCGGCAAGCACTTTCCTGGCGGAAAGGACGAACGTGTTTTCAATACTATTTGCGCGGAGCATTCGGCTGTTCATTCCCGCTGAATAATCTTCCTAGTGCAAATCCAACTCGCGTGGTGTGGCTTAGAGCAAAGAGAAAGAACTGCATCCTTAGCCCTGCCCGCTAATTTGCATTATGAATGTGTTCATCAAGCGAGCAGGATTTCTCGCCCTCAGTGCCCCGCATCACGAGATAGCTCCGTCCATGAGAAGGCCGATCCGTGTCAAGTGTTTTTGCTCTTTCCGTGATTTTTTCTTTTTTTCCGGTTCAGCCAAGCCGCCTCCGTCGTCACGCGCCTGCCTCTTGAGCAGGCCAGGAGATCTGCTGGCATTCTCACGGCTGCTGTCGGCGGCGTGTTTTTCCATAAGTCGTTGATTGCAAATTAATTGTCCGGAGCCGGCCGTTTTTGAACCCGCCGTTCTCATCGCGAATCGGAATGTTGGAAAACTAATGCATTGCGGATGCGGCACTTAAAAACACACGTCGTCCCCAACGTTCGCTCTCAGTTGGTTCACATTGGTCCACAAAACGTACTTGCGATGAAATCAGAAAGGGTAGCGTAAACCAATGAAGGGCAGGATTTTGGGAGTGGTCGGGGCGAGAGGATTTGAACCTCCGACCCCCTGGTCCCGAACCAGGTAATCTGCCCATGTCCCCTGGTTAACAGACTTTAATAAGTATGTACAAAGATTATGACTTAGCGTACTATACTTTCGGCGGTTCTACCACTGAGATTAACCGGTTTTACCTGGTTTTACCGCCAAAGGTAGAACGTGGGTAAAACGAACTTCACCAAGAAGGACCTCGGAAAGCTCGCTCCCGCAGCGAAACGCTTCAACGTTTTGGATCCAGAAACGCGCGGGCTCGGACTGGTCGTTCATCCCAGCGGCGAAAAAGTTTTCTTCCATCAGGTGAAAGTGCTCGGGTATCCCCGCCGGACTACGCTGGGCTCTTTTGATTCGCTCTCGATCGAGCAAGCTCGCGGAGAGGCGGCTCGGATCAATGCCGATCTCGCGAAGTGGAAGCTCAATAACTATCAAGGCCCGGCACCGTTTGAAAAGAAGCAGCAGGGCGAGCCGACGTTCAGCGAATTGTTAAAGAGCTACATCGATAAGCGAATTCGCGCGCACTCGAAGAATCCAGAACGGGTCGAAAAAGAGTTGTGGTGGGCTGTAGATCGTCACCTCGCCTCCTGGAAGAACCGCAAGATCGGAACGATCCGGCGGGCGGATGTTTTGAAAGCCCACGCTGACCTCGGCGAGGAGCATAAGTTCGCGGCGAATCGGCTCGTAGAGCTGATCCGGGGCGCGTTCAATTTTGCGACTCAGGAGGAGTTATTCCGCGACGAGAATCCCGCTGCAGGCGTCAAGGCCTTCCACGAAGCATCGCGGACACGATTCCTTCAGCCCGAGGAACTCGCGCGGCTATTCACCGCCCTGCGGAAGAAGACCCCGGCAGACCTGCGCGACTTCGTGAATCTGAGTTTATGGACCGGCGCGCGTAAATCAGACGTACTCTCGATGCGCTGGGAGAATATCAGTCTGGCGGATAATAAATGGGAGGTGCCCGACCCGAAGAGCCGGGCTCCTTACGTCATTGCCTTAACGCCCGAGGCGGTCGAAATCCTCAGAGCACGCCACCGACAAAACGGCAACAGTCCTTGGGTATTCCCGTCAAAACTCTCGAAGAGTGGTCACGTCGTCAACGTGAAAAAGCCGTGGCAGAGGTTGCTCAAGAAGGCCAAGATCACGGACCTGCGTATTCACGATCTGCGCCGTACGCTTGGATCATGGCAAGCTGCAACAGGCGCAAGCTTACCTGTCATCGGAAAATCACTTGGGCACGGCGACGGCTCTTCGGCGACCGCAGTCTACGCCCGCCTGAATCTCGATCCCGTTCGCGAAAGCGTGCTGACGGCTACGCGGGCCATGATCGAGGCGTCAAAGAAGAAACCCAAGCTGCTGAAGGCGGGCTCGCGATGAGGAAGAAGTTAGTCAAGGCGCGGGACATACCAAAGGGATATCTCACCCTCGACATCGTTGAGAAGGTCGACGCACAGCTCGGGAAGATCGAGCAGCTGCTACGGAAATCCGAAGAGTTGTACTTCGGTAAAAAGAAGGCTGCAGAACTGCGGCGACAAGGCGTTTACGAGAAGATACCGTCACCTATCCCGTGGATCGACCAGGAAGCCGAGCAGCTTAGGAAGAGACCTCCAGGGAAGACGGGCCCACAGACCGAGATCATGCGCGACTTCTACATCTTTATGATCGTACGGTCTTGCGTGGACGAGTTACCGCGCATACGTGGCTCGGTGGCCCGAGCCTACCGCATGACTCAAATCCTCCTCCTCAAGCGTCATAAGCTAACCATCAGCATCAGCGGCATCCGGACGGCGTGCGACAACGCCGAACGCGCGCTAGAGTCGGTACAGGAACAGCCTTACCTACCACTCAAATAACCCTCTCCTAGTACTTTCGCGCAGGAATTAATGTCGGCGCGTTCGCTCTATTTTATTCACTTTTTGCTCCGTGGTAGCGTCGACTTGCGATTAATCGCCGTAGACCAAAAAGAACGGAGGACGTTATGGAGAGGCTCAGATCACCGCGCGAAGCCGGTGAATTGTTAGGAGTTACTCCCGGTACCCTTGCGGTATGGCGCGCGACCAAGCGGTACGCATTGAAATACGTGAAGGTCGGGAGGTCAGTGAAATATCGGCTCGAAGACCTCCTTGCCTTTGCTACCGCGAACACTAAGCCCGGCAGCACCGGCAAGGGAGGAAAAGCGAAATGAGGCCCGATGCCGAAGCACTAGACGCCAAGAAGAAGGAATGGATCGAGCGCGGGCTCACGTTGGCCCACAACGATAACCTCCGGCAGTTCGAGGTTGGAGATTGGCTCATTGACGGTGTGGAGAAATGGACCCAGGGCGTCTACGAGGATGCGCTTAAAATTTTCACAGGCTACCGCCAGAGCACCCTCCGCAACCTCGCCAGCGTCTCTCGCCGGGTCGACTTGTCGCTAAGAAACGACAAGTTGTCCTGGGCCCACCACAAGGCCGTCGCCCGATTCGGGCCGGACCGCCAGAAGGAGTTGCTCACCAAGGCCGCCGAAGAGGATTTAACCCTGCTTCATTTTCACGAGCACATCGCTGAAGCGTACCCGCCGCCCGCGAAGCCAAAGCCGGAGTTAAGCCACGAGGAGAGACGCTACGAAAGACTCAAGGAAGCCTTGAACCACGTTTACTTCCTATATGAGCGCGACTATGGGCGCGACGCCAGCAGGGAGGTCAGCAACGAGAAGTTCCGCGCGGAGATGCACGCGGACCTGGAAAAGTTCCTCAGCTGGCGCATCGAGACCCACGAGAAAGCCAAGAAGCGTCGCCAAAAGAGAGAAGAAGAAGACCAGCGCAGGCGAGAGGAACTGAAAAGCAACCCCAGGACCAGTATAGAACGCGACATCATCTCGGCAGGCCGTCGTGCCTTGGCCGCGAAGATGCACCCGGACAAAGGAGGCGACACCGCCGTTATGGCGGATATCAACGCGGCGGCAGATCGGTTGGAGCACCAGGCGGACCGAGGGTTTTAAGATGACTCCTTCACTCCGAGTCCAATTCGGAAAGCTCGGTTTTAAAAACGGCTGCGCTGAAAAGCGCGGCTGGCCCACGCCCACGGCGGCACTGAGGGCGGCGGCCATCGAACGATTAACCTGGCGCGTTCGCGCTTATCACTGCCTGCGCTGTAACCAGTTTCACCTCACGCGGAGACTCTTCGAGCCGGACACCATCGGCGGATTGGCGGCCCAGCGATGACACTCGCGCAGAAGATGACCGCCTTAATTTTGGAATTCTGCGAAGGCAGGGATCAGGAGGTCGCCGCCGCGCCTGACATAACTTTCGAACAGATGATGGAATGGGCCCGCTCCTGGCACCAAAAGCCCATGGAGCAACGACTCAAAGAAGCAACGCCGATGGTGTACGCGATCGGAAAAGCGCTGAAGTCCGGAAGATTAAAGTATTTGGATAGCTGGATGGTGAACGGATATGAGCGACCGAAATCTTGACCATCTCGACTCCGAGCCTCTCGACGACGATTTCGAACACGAACTCGACGAGGGCGGGTTCTCTGAAGAGGAACAGCTGGCGCTTGAGGACGACCGCGAAGTCGAGGATGAGCAAGAGGAGCGCGAGATTGAGGGAGAGGAAGAGTTCTAATGAGCTTACCCAATTACGTCCTGATGATCACGCGGCTCTATGAAACCGGCGCGATCAAGCAAGGCGAAGCGTCCTCCGTACGCGTTCAGCACGACGATTGGTGCGCCATCTATAGAGGACTACCCTGCCAGTGTAACCCCAACATTTCGGTCGGAGCGCGAGTCTATCGCTACGCTGACGTCATGGAGATGAACTGAGATGGATAAAGAGATGCGCAAGGTGCGACGAATTATGCTTCGTCTAGCTCGCAAAGAGTATCCCAGCCTTCTGCCTCGGAGCCTCGTGGTCATCAAAGGGCGCGACGGCTCCTATACCGGCTCGGTAAAGGAGCGTGTGCGATGAGCGGCTATCTACCACTGGAAATCTACGATTATCAAATCGAAAAAGGTGAGAACGGCCTGACAGCTAAGCGCGTCGTCGTCGCTCCGTCGGTTGTGCAATATTCTATCGCGGAGGACGATTCGACCTTAGGCCCAGACGCCGGTTACTCGCTCATCGATGCCATTGTGGAAAGCGGCGGTGAAGGCGTCGCGGACCTTGACGGCAACATTATCTATGGCCCGGAGGAGTGCGAAAGACTCTACGACCTGGCCCTCACCCTCAAACACATCCGGTACAACTTTCCGCAAGAACTTCAATTGCGAAAGCAGTGGGTCCTGTGGAAGGAGGTCCCCGACGAGAATTATCCGGGTCACTTTAGGAAGCAGCCATTTTCTCCGCTGACGGGCAAGGAACTCTACGGAAAACACGGAAGCGCGGAGCGCGAATCTCATTACCTTACCTTCGATGACGTTGAGACTGCCGCCTTCAAACATCAGCTGGGCGTCGGCTTTGAGGTTACCGCAGCAGATCCGTACGTGGCGGTCGATTTCGATCACGCGATCAAGGATGGGGTGCTTCATCCTTCTGTAGCCGCATTGCTGAAGAACTGGTTACCGTCCTACACAGAACGTTCTGTGTCCGGGACCGGCCTTCACACGATCGGCTACGCTACGGCCTCGAAAAACCTGGACCCGAAGCCCGTCGACGGAGACGAGCTTGTGACCGTTGAAATCTTTACTCATAAATTCGTCGTCTGTACCGGCGACATGTTTAGCGAGCGCTATCGCCTACCGAACGGGAATGGGAAACTGGGGAGTATTCAAACCGGCGTCGAACAACTCTTTAAGCGCTTCGGCGGACAGAAGACGGATACGCCCGAGAAGCGCGCGCCGATGACCAAACAGACGGCTCAGAGGATATACGCCGATAACCTGATAATGCTTAAAGACGCCCCGGAGGGAGACGGGAACAACATGTTGTTCCGGGTGGCGGCCTTCGCCGGGAACGCCTCAGCAGCAGGAGCGCTCGCCGAATCCGAAGCCGAGATCAAGCGTGAACTCTTCAGGATCGTCACTGGTGAATGGCGGCACCCGCATCCGAGACACAGCGCCAGAACGACCATCGAAAGCGGCTGGAACACCGGCATCGAAGAGCCGCTCGAGATCAAAGAGGAGACCGAGCTAGAGAAGTTCTTCGCCAAGTACAACGAGACCTTCTACATCATCAAGAACTACGGCAACAAGACGCGCGTGGTTTGGTTCGAGAAGGACGATCACCCAGATTTTATAGGCCGCTGGCAATTGGCATCACAATCCTTCGAGGAGTTCGCGAAGGCTTACCTCAATGACAAGGTCTACGTCTCGGAGAACGGCAAGCTTAAGAAGATTTACGCTACAAAGGCATGGCTCGAGGATGACGGGGCGCGACGCTTAGACAGGGTGATTTTTCAACCGGAGCAGAAAAAACCGAACTGCTTGAATCTGTGGCGGGGCTGGGCAGTCGACGCCGTGAAGGGTGACCCTCGGTTATATCTGGATCATCTCTCTGACGTCATCTGTGACGGCAATACGGAATACTACGACTGGCTGATCAAGTGGATGGCCTTCGCCGTTCAGCATCCGAACGAGCGAGGTCATGCTGCTGTTGTATTTCGAGGCGACAAAGGAATCGGAAAGAACCTCGCAGCAGATGGCTTCGGCAACCCCTGGGGCCAGCACTATCTGATGATCAATAACTTGGAGCACTTCCTCGGGCGTTTTAACTACCACCTAAAGTATTGTAGCGTCCTCAACATCAACGAAGCCATTTACGCAGGCAGCCACCAATTTGACGCCTCGCTGAAGGCGCTGGTCACGGACCCGAAGCTGCCCATCGAGCAGAAGTTCGTGGATTTGAAGATGTGCCCCAATCTTACCCACATCATGATTCTCTCGAACGCGGATTGGGTAGTTCCGGCGACGCGGGACGAGCGCCGATATTTCGTCTTGGACGTTAGTGAAAAGCGCAAGGGCGACAAGTCGTACTTTCAGAAACTCTCCGCCTTTACGGAGCAGGCAAATCCAGCGATTCTTCACTACCTGCTCCACGAAGTCGATCTCGGAGACTTCAATCCCCGCTACGTCCCCACGACTAAGGCACTGTATAACCAGATGACGGAAGGCTTGACCGGTGCAGAGGCATCCTGGTTCGAATGCCTGTGGAGTGGGAGAATCCCGGGCGTCGTCCAGGTTGACGGAACCGCAGAAATCTACGGGCCTCACTACATCAAGTGGGCAAACAACCAGCGGCGGCGCAAGTGGGAGGGCATCACGGAGGAGAAACTTGGCTTTCTCTTCGGTGGGAATCCCCGCACGAAGACGAAGGGAATGGGATTCACTAAGAAGCGGCGGGATAATGGAGGTCGTCGGGTCTGGGCTGTCCAGGGTTTAAAAGAGGCTCGCAAAGCCTGGACAGAAAACCGCTTTCCGACGGACTGGCCAGAGCCGGACGGCGATTGGGAAGCACTTGATCTAGAGTTTTGACCTTAGAAACCCGCGCCTCGCGCCCCGTAGAGCGTCGAAAGTGTCCAGGGTGTCCAGGGTCCAATAGCTGAAATCCAAACCCTGGCGCTTCTTATCACTATAGGGCGAAAGGACTTTTTGTCTCTTGTCCAGGGTACCAGGGTTCATCCTTATTATTGTTCTGGAAAATGTAGACGAGTTTTAGAAAAGATTTGACTCTCAAACCCTGGAACCCTGGACAGATCGCGTTTGTACGTTTAAATACCTACAAAACACCGCTGGACAGCCAGTGAGTTCAATTTAAACTCGAAAGTAGTAGCTCTAAACACAATCGGCTGATCACCTCGCCGAAAAATCCAACCCTGAAAGGCAGACTTCCGATGGACGCGAAAGAATCGGTGTCTCTTCGTCTACCCACGCACCTGAAAGGCGCGCTCAGGGAGATGGCCACGACGAACCGCCGCAGCTTGAATGGCGAGGTCGAATATGCGCTCACGAAATACGTCGATCGCTCGCAGCAGGAGCAGACGAAATGATCTGTTGGCACAGGAGCCGTCGAAATGAACGCGGCCACGAGCCTGTGCACCAGCGCAACCACCCTTATACGCAGGCGGGGGGTATGGGGGTCAGATTCACGGGCCAAGAGGCCGCCACGAACGCGCGCCGTAAAACTTTTTTGCGCGGCCAATTTTCTTTTTCTTACCAGCAGGAAGGACTGAGAAATGAAAAATCTTACGGAACTCGACGCTGAGATGGCCGAGATTCGCGAGACCCTAGGGCGCGTGGCGCGGGATGCGCAAGCCGCCATGCAGGACATAACCGTGAACGGCATCGAGTGCATGGTTACTGTTCACGATTCCCATGGTCGCGAGATCACGAAAAAGGGAATCAACCCGTCCGTTCGAGCTTTAGCCGCGACCGAGCGCACGACTCGAATTTTGAAGCGCAACTTGAACGCGTTGACGAAGGAAAAAGATGAACTCGTGAAACAGGCAGCACCAAGTCGGTGGGCGAGATTCGCGCCGAAGGAGCGAGCATGAACAAGTGGGTTGAGATCGGCCGCAAATATGCGCGTGACGTGATCAGCGGGACGATTCCCGTATGCAAATGGATACGGCTTGCCTGCGAGCGCACCGAGAGCGACTACGAAGGTACTGACGGCCCTTACAGATTCGACGCCGACAGAGCCGCCGAAGTATGCGACTTCATTTCCGAGTTTCGCTTTGTTCAGGATTCGATCAAGACCCAAGCTGGCGAGCAGTTCAGAATTTTGCCATGGCAGGCTTGGATCCTTATCACGATTTTTGGCTGGCTCTGGCGCGACACCGGCAATCGGCGATACCGCCGCAGTTATCTTGAATGCGGAAGAGGAAATGGAAAGAGCAGCTGGTCGGCTGGGGTCGCTCAGTACGTGGCGTTTGGTGAAGGCGTCCGCGGTGCACAGGTGATCTGCGCCGCAAGCGAAATGAACCAGTCCCGCATCGTTTTGGATAGCGCGCGTGAAATGGCCTCTCAGGATAAGGAACTGTGTGCCGAACTTGGGCTTGAGGTCCTAGCCCACAAGATTGTCCAGCACCGGACGAACTCGCGACTGTGGGCGCTGCCCGCAAAGGCAACAAGCGCCGAGGGTCTCTCGCTCAACGCC
>Ga0210401_10006653_pt1 | contig 11694 bp, 7 predicted proteins | sample IncBWH32MmetaG_FD_150866 | JGI IMG/M metagenome (GOLD analysis project Ga0210401, IMG submission 150866) | Forest soil microbial communities from Barre Woods Harvard Forest LTER site, Petersham, Massachusetts, United States - Inc-BW-H-32-M | ecosystem: Environmental > Terrestrial > Soil >... | reverse complement strand
CAGGGGGAGTGAAGGGTGGGTTCCTGGGAAGTCGCAGGTTGGTGCCCGTGCCTTCCAGGTAGGACGAGATGGTGTAGGCGCCGCGAATCACTGTCTTGCCATGCAAAGCTTCTGGTGAAAAGGCGAAGCCGATGCGGGGCTGGACCGCCGGAAGGCCGTACACCGAGTTGTAGAGTGCACGGCTATTGCCGTTCTGCCCTGCAAGCTCAAGTGCACCGGTGATCAGATCCAGATTGGACTGGCGATTGTTGAGTTCCACCCATGGGGTGTGGGCCTCATAACGCAGTCCCAGGTTCAAGGTCAAACTCGGCAGAATGTGCCAATCGTCCTGACCGTATCCTGCAAACAGCCAGGAGAACTGGTGCCAGACAAAACTGGTGCTGACGCCGATACCTCTGGCTTCCGGGTAGCCGAGGAAGAAATCGGCTGACGGAGCGCCGGCGAAATCCGCGCCGTTAGTGAACGAAGGGCCAAAGAGGATAGAGCCGTATTGCCCGGTGTTGCCGGTGTAGCCGGTGTTGACGCGATAACGCCACATCTGGAAGCCGCCCTTGAAGACGTGCTTGCCGTGTGTGTACGTTACGCCGTCATCGAACTGAATGACAGTGTCGGCGAAATCCTGCTGTACAACGTTGTTGCCAATGTTGGTAAGGGTTGTGCCGCCGGCGGGCGCAATCCCATCACCGCCGCCGAAGCCGAGCAGCAGCAGGCCGGGACCGGCGCTGTTGGCGTTGGCGATGCCGAGTTGTGTCCCGAGATTGCCAATGCTGGGATCGAAGCTGGAGCCGTTAAAAAGAGTGACCCAGCTAGTGCCAAAGCGAGCCTCGTTCAGCAGGCTCGGGCTGAAGGTGTGCGTCCATGTTCCAACCACGTTGTGGACGGGAGCTTTCGCAAAGCCGTTGCCAAGGATCAACAACGAGTTGCTTGAGGGATCGTTCTGGTACGCCTGTGAATAACGTCCCTCGAACCGATCGTTCTGAGTGATGGTGTAGTCGACCTTTACATCTCCCTGATCCGCGTTAAAAGCCTGCGTCACAGTGTTGATCGCATTATTGGTCGTCTGGCTGTTGATCGGCGTTGGATAGTACTTGGAGGCAAACAGATTCGTCGCGACGATGTTTCTCTGGCTGACGGGAATCTGGTTGTTGGGATATGGCGTTCCGGTCAGCGGATTTACGAGTTGTCCGGTTACTTTTCCCTTTGAATCTGTACCATACAATGCAGAGAAGTCGCCACCGCGCTCGGCATTCGTGAAAACAGTAATAAAGTTACTGCTTGCCGGATGATCGAAGCGCTGCCCCTGGTAGTCCACAAAGAAGAACAACTTGTCCTTGATGATTGGGCCGCCAAGTGTGCCTCCAAACATGTTCCAGCGGACCGTTGGCTTCTTCAGTACATTGGTTGGATTTAGTTTGTTCTCCCACTGGTTGGCATTCAGAACGTCGTTGCGGAAGAACTCCCATGCATCCCCGTGGAAGTGGTTGGTGCCGGACTTGATGGATGCGTTCACAATGCCGCCCATGAAATTTCCAAACTCGGCGGAGGCGTTGTTGGTGATGAGGTTGAATTCCTGGATGGAGTCCGGCGACGGCGTAAACGCCAGCAGGTTATCGGAGGTCTGGTTGTTGTCCATTCCGTCCAGGATGAAGTTGTTGGACTGCTCGCGGTTTCCGTTGATGAATGGACGAGCACCGCTCGCCACCTGGTCGCCATTGTTGAAAGACGATGCGTCGGGATGGATGGCGCCCGGCGCCAGCAACGTCAGTTCAACGTAGTTGCGTGTCGCCAGCGGGATATCCGTTACTGTTTTGGAGTCGATCAGCGTGCTGACCTGCGTCGTCTCCGACTGCAGTTGCGGGGCTTCGGCGGTGACCTGCGCCGTAGTGGTGACCGTTCCCACGTGCATCTTGAATTCAATGCGCGCCGTCTGATTCAGAACCAGAGTGAGACCGTTCTGAACCGACGCTTGAAAACCAGCTGCTTCCGCTTTTACCTGGTAATTTCCAATCGGCACACGTGGGAGGTTGAAGATGCCGCCATCGTTCGTTTTTGCGGCGTAGATCGTTCCGCGGTCCGTATCGGTAACTGTGATGGTAGCGTTATTGATCGCCGCGCCGCCGTCATCCACCACCGTCCCGGTGATCGCTGCTGTGGTCTGCTGGCTCCATGTGGGTCTACAGACGCACAGGCAGACTAGAAACATCCCAAGGCTCACGCCCCAAAAGATGATTCGCCTCATACTTGCCTCCTAAAGCCTTCGCTAAATGAATTGCAGCGGACAACGATGACCGCGTCTCCAGGCACTGCGAGATGCGGAAGGTCGTATCCCAAAATGGTCCCGGCTTTTTGCCGAAAGGAAATATCCTGTCCAGCAGCCCCGCAACGAGCTTAGGTGGGGAAGTGACAAACAAGTACCGAAGCGGGAATCACTAGCAGGGATTTCCAGCTCTTGCTCATAAATCTTCGGCAAAAGTTGGCCACAAGCGTAGGACAAAACGGGAGGCAAATGCAACGAAGAAATCGGAAGAAATTTTCAACCAACCGCCTTATGATCACTTTTTTCCCAAGATGCAGCCGTTATGATCACTTTTTTTGATCATTTCGGCCTTCCTCGAAATCTCCTGTCGCAATCGCCCGACTTCCTGTAAAGCCACTGCGGTTCGTTGTCGATTCAGACCGTGTCACAAGCCACTGGTCGGCTTCATTTGCGGCATATTAGCTGGAAGCGGCTGTTGACCTCGTCCGCGGGCCATCTGATAGGGCAATCCGCGCACCGCCATCGGAAAACGCATACGGTCAGGCCTGAAATCGCATCTGACTCCTTCAGTAAGTTCTGGAGGCATCGTGATCATTCTGCTTATCGTTCTCATCTTGCTGTTTGGCTTCGGGGGATATCGCTTGGGGCCGGGGATCGGCTACTACGGCGGAGGCGGCCTCAGTCTCATTCTGCTCATCATCCTCGTCCTGCTGCTTCTGAAGGTGATCTGAAAAGCGTCGGACGGCGTTGGCAGCCTTGAAAGTGGAGGAATATCCCCGCTGCGGTGTGCCTCTATTCGTATACGGAGAAGCTTTGCGGCTGGGGCACAAAGCCGTTGTGCTGCGGCCCATCCTCCAACGGAGCAAGCGGCGGGGCCGTACTGTCGATCAGGCGGTTGATCGCCTCGCGCAGAAAGGCCTCCGGCGAGCGCCCGGACAAGACAGCGACGCTCGCAAGCCGGGACGCGAGATCCGGTGGCACTTGCATATCTAAGAGCTTTCCATCGCGCGTCCGCCCGCGCCATACCACCTTGTGGTCTGCCCGGCGGGAGACGGCATCCCGCTATCCCAGAACGGGACTATGGCGTCGAAGTTGGCCCCTGAACGAAGACCAATCGGGCATTTCTCGTCGTCCCTATTCCGATTTTGGGGCGATCGGGCTGCAATGGGTTACTTGGGGAACCAGGGTACTCTTCAAGTAGGTGACCGAATGGGTATGATCGACCCAGCGAGGCAGCTTATGACTTTACTTGTCTTTTTCGGAGTCGTACTCAGTCTGCTGATTCTTCGGTTGATCCCCGGCCTGCTGCTCCGGCTTGTGCTGGCTATACCGCGTCGGCGGCTGGTCGCCTTCATGGCTTCGACGGCGCGCGGGGTGAAGGGCCGTCGGATCGGTATCGTGTTGCAACGAAAGAGCGCGGCGGCGCCATCGGACACGCAGCTCGTCTTCCAGCTCAGCCCTTCCAAAGGCCGCGCTCGGCGGGTGCTGGTCTCCTCATCGCTGCTGGCGATAGCCGTCCTGGTCACGACCGCATTCTGGACCTGGCATTCCACCGGCTTGATGATGCTCCTGCACTAATACAGCCCAACGCAGTTCAAAGGCGCTCCCTTGTCCACCGCGGGAGCGCCTTTTCCATGCGCCCTCTCCCATTTTTTCTTGACTCATTTGTGGTGCAGTGCAACGATCGACCGACGCCGGGCCCTTCACTTCGCTCTTCCGTAAGGCGCACATGCACCTTGCGGAGAGCTGCAATCCGGAGGCGCAATGTACCGCGCAATGTACCGATCAGGCGTTGCCAGCATTGCAATGCTGCCGTTGATTGCCGCCTTCGCCGCGCAAAAGCCCGTGCCAAAAACTCCCGCTTCGGTGAAGCTGTGGGTGGACTCGAGCTCCTCCAATGCCTGCGAACAAGCCACGCCGGTCAGCGGCGACTGGATGATTCTGAACAATGAAGGTCGCGATGTTCTGGTCACGCTGCATCGCACTATGACCAAAGAGGGCGTCACGAAAGAAGACCAGATACGCGATACGCTAGGCCCGCGAGAATCCCGCGAGCTCGGCTGCGAAATCTCAGAGGATGGGCACCAGACGCTCACCCTCGTCAATGCGAAATTCTGACGGCGGCATTCCATCGCAATGTGCTAGCCGGGACTGCCGTTCGATCGTAAGCGGGCATCGGCTGCCCGTCCGCCACCAAACTGAATCCGGACCCATCGCTCTTCTGCATCCCAGTGCATGTGGAGGAAGCATCAGCAAACAAACGAATATCGAAACACAGCAGAAGATGGCCGAAGCGGTCAACCAGGGCAAACTGGAGATGCTGCGTGAGGTTTTTGCCCCCGATGTCCTGGAGCACGATCCGGCGCCGGATCAGGGACCTGGTCCCGAGGGGTTCATCTCGTTTTTCACCCATCTGCGTGAGGCTTTCCCTGATCTGAAGGTCGCCCCGGAAGAGATGGTGGCGGACGAAGAAAAGATTGCGATCGCCTACACGATCACCGGAACTCACGAAGGAAATTTTGCGGGCATTCCGCCTACCGGCAAGAAAATCAAAGCGCGCGGCATGCAGATTGCGAAATTCAACAGCGCCGGCAAGATCGTGGAGCGCTGGGGCAGCAGCGACGAACTCGGAATTTTGAAGCAGATCGGCGGAGTGAAGGGCGTCCAATCCACAGCTCAAACGCCAGCAATCACCGGCAAGACTGCGTAACGCAGGAGCGGATAGTCCTGCTCGGCATCAGTTGCGCGCACATACGACGAGCACGCCAAGGCCTAGCATAAGCACCACAAACGGAACCCAGAAGTGAAAGTCTGTCAGGATGGCAAGCGCCAGTGGCTTCGCCGGTGCCTCATCTTTTTCGGACGCCACTACCAGGCCAGCTTCCCGGGAAAGAACTCAGCGAAGAGATCGTCGTAGAAGCGATTCAGCTCCTTCAAATCCGGCTTGGTATGGCCCTTCGAATACAGGTCGTATGGATTGAACTTCTGCACCCACGGCAGCATGGCGTGGTCCTTCTCGTTCATCAGGTGCTGGTAAGCGCCGTGCTTGTGCCAGGCATAGAAGGAGTGGAAGCGCAGCATGTAGAGCGCCTCATCCGGAAGGTTATTCTTCAGAACTTCCGCGATGTAACCGTCGTGGCCGAAGGACATGTGCACGTTCTCGAGCCCACAGTTCGGCTCGTAGATGCCGTATTGGGTCTGGTATTCAGCCACATTGCGGTCCGGATTGGCGGCAAAGTACTCGGGAAAAACAATCTGCTCCGACCATGCGCAGCCCACCGGAAAGGTATCGCCCACCACGCCCCACTGCGGCTCGCCGTAGAGGCACAGGCACTTGCCCAGGTCGTGTACGAAGCCAGTGGCAACCATCCATCGCGGATGCCCATCGCGGCGGATCGCCTCCGAGGTCTGGAGCAGGTGCTCCATCTGCGTCAGGTCTGTGTCCGGATCGCTGTCGTCGACCAGCGTATTCAGGTACTCGCCCGCCTCCCAGATGGTCTTCTCGCCGCGCGTCAGGCCGAAGTATTCCTTCTCCTTGCCCCGCACGTAGTCCAGCGTCTGCTGCTCGTGGTTGATCCGGTAGAACTCCGCCACCCCAGGATTCGCCTGCTTGTCATACTGGCGAAACTCTTCCTCCGACTTGCCTTCCTTATAGCGTCCTTCGAGAAATTCGTCCCAGTTCTCGAGACTTTCCATGGGGGCTGCGGGCTGCTGTGTCGTCGCCATACGGGTCACCTCGGAACAAGTGTTTGGTCGTTTCAGTAAACGCTTCCGCTAGCACCACGATAGAGAGGACGGCTGGCCATTGGCAAGTACTAGAGGTAACTGGGAGTCGATTCAGTCTCATCCCTTGGGTCTTCGGCGGTTGCCATCCCGGGCAGACGGATCACTTCGCGGGTTCGGTAATCGTCAGCGTCTGGTTTTCCTGCAGGTTTTCGCTCACCACCTGCTTACGTCCCGACGGCCAGCTCACCTCGACGCGGTCTATCTTGGTTGCGCCTCCGAGGCCGAAATAGAGCGGGAGCGCGCTTTGTGACAGATAACCAGATTTGCCATCGTTGTATCGCGTGTAGGTCTGTCCGTTCGCATGCAGCCGCACCGTTGCGCCCAGACCGTTCCGGTTCGATTTTGTGCCGGTCAGCACGACCTTGAGCCAATGAATCTTCTTCACCTGGGCCAGGTCGCTGATCAGCACCTGCGGCTCCGAGTTGAAATCGTTGGTGACAATATCCAGGTCACCGTCATTATCCAGATCGAAGACAGCGGAAGATCGGCTCGCCTTCGGAACAGTCACCGTGATCGTCTGGAATTGTCCCTGACAGACAGCCCGGTTTAATTTCGAGAACGCGCGCTGGTCAGAGCAGTCGATGGTAAACCAGGGGGTATAAGGTTTCTTGCGCGGCTCGATCCCAAGAAGAAATTCAGAGTCGAGAAACTTCTCTCCCCGGTTATTCAGCAGCATCGAATTAATCCCATAACGAAATGGGAAATTCATTCCCGCGGTAATGAAAATGTCCTCCCATCCGTCCGCGTTGATATCGCCAACGCTGACGCCCCATGGCCAAAGCTGCTCCACCCCGACCTTGTCGGAGATTTCCTCGAATTTCCCGGCGCCCAGGTTGTGATAGAAGGCATTGCCGAAGATGAAATTGTTCGCGGGCGCGCCCAGCATCGCATCCGGCGCCGGAGTCGTGACCTTCTCCTTCTCCTCCGCGGGACCGATCTCCGTCATCATGTCGGAGTGCATGTCGGTCACGATGAGATCCATCCGGCCATCGTTGTCATAGTCGAAGAACTTCACGCCCATCGCTCCCCAGGGTGTCTTGGCAAAATACTCCGGCGTCTTTTCAACGAATTTTTTGCCGCCCATGTTCTCGAAGTAGTGGTTCGCCCCCTGCATATTCAGAAAGAAAATGTCCGGCCAGCCATCGCCATTCACATCGGCAAAGGTTGCATCTCCGGCCCAGCCGTGGGGATTCAGGCCCACCTCGGCAGTCACGTCCTTGAATTTGTAGTGGCCCATGTTCTTGTAGAGAACCGGATGCTCGAAACGCTCCGGGTACAAATGGCCGTGGAAGGCGTCCGGCAGCCCGACGTATTCTCCCCGTGCGCCTTTCTTGTCGCTGGTGTAGACGCCGACATTGCATACCAGCAGGTCCACCAGGCCGTCGTTATCGTAGTCGAAGAACACCGCGCCCGAGGAATGTGCGGCCAGCCCCACGCCGGCCTCCTGGGTAATGTCTTTGAAGTGTCCATGACCGTCGTTCTGAAAGAGCACGTTTCCCTGGTTCACGGTCGTTACAAAGAGATCCTCGTGACCCGAGTTATCGATGTCCGCAAAGGCGGCGCTCGCGCTGATGCGGTCTTTTAGTCCAACGCCGGCTTCTTCTGTAATGTTTTTGAACTTTCCGTTGCCCAGGTTTTTCCAGAGCTCATTGCCGCCCACCTGATTCACAAAGTAGATGTCGTATAGGCCATCGCCATCGACATCCGCCACGGCAAGCCCCGTACCGTGGTCGTAGTGGTTCGGCATATATTGTTCCGCCGCGTAAGGCAGCAGTTGGTGCCGGAACGTGATCCCGCTCCGCTGCAATTCATCCTTGAACTGGAACTGGTAAAACACCTTGAACTGCTTCGCCGTCTCCAGTTGCGCCTTCTGTCGCGATTGCAGAGTAGCCAGCCCTATATCACCTTTGGGAAAAGGCACTTCCAATGGGGGAGGTTCCTGGCCGGCAATCGACGGTGCAAATGTCCCGATCGATAAAGCAGTCAGGAAGACGGAGAGATAGAAGAGCCGACACAGCATTGGACCTCCAGGCTGGGTACGCGCGGGCCCAGGTTTTTCTTCAGATGGCGGTACGTACTCGTCTAGCAGTCATCCGCACACTCCGTCAATCGCGAGACCATCGCCCCGAGCGCCTGGAGGGTCCGACACGCGCGCATGGCCGACGGTGCCGCGGGTGAGCCATCCAGATGGCGCGCCGCCTGCCCTCTATTCGGTGACGGTCAGCGCCACCGTCACCGCCCCGCTCCCGCTGGCGGAAGTTGTGATGTGGATGGAATAACTGCCCGGCGGCGTTGCATTCGCATTCTGCACTCCACCGGTGCTGGCGGAGCCTCCACCACCGCAGCCCGTCGTGCCGCTGACACACAAAAGCAGCAACGCCATGCCACCCAGCCGCCCCCTGCGCCGGACGCCGGGGATGACGAGTAGCAGCAGCGCCAACGTCGCGCCGCTACGCGGTAGCCATCCGAAGAGCGGCTTCGACTGCCGATTGAGCGATGCGATGCTTGCGCCCGTGGTCGCGACGGTGAGCGTAGTCGTCACCGCGCTTCCGTTCGGCGTCACCGACGCGGGATTGAAGCTGCACGTCACGCCCTTCGGCAACGTGGCGTTGTCGCAGTTGAACATGACCGCCTGGCTGAAGCCATTCTGCGGGGTCACGGTGAACGTGACGCTGCCCGAAGATCCCTGCTTCACTGTGAGCGACGCCGGCTTGGCCGAGACCGTGTACGACGGCGTCAACTGCTGGAACGCAATGGTGGTCGTAGCGGCGGCATAATGCACATCTCCGCTGTACTGCGCCGTGATGGTTGCGCCATTGGTCGGAGCCGATGTCGCGGTAAGGGTGGCGACATAGTCTCCTGAACCATCCGTGGCCGACGCAATCGTGCCCGTGCCCAGTGCAGTGGAGCCATTCAGAAAAGTGACCGTCCCTGTCGGTGCGAAGCCGAAGGACAGCCCGCTATAGGTCGCTGTGAAGGTGATGCCGTCGCCGGATGTCGATGAGCCTGCACCGTAGGTCAATGCGGCCTTCAGGTTCGTCGGGTGCAGCACTACACGCCGCACACGGTCATTCCTTTCATCGGCGAGGATGAGATTCCCGGCCGGGTCATAAACCGCGGCATTGGGAAAGTAGAGCATCGCGGCCGACGCAGAGCCTCCATCGCCGCCAAAGCCCGGAGTGTGATTGCCCACCACTGTGGTGATGATGGCTGTGGTGAGGTCGATCTGACGCAGAACGTGGTTGCCGGAATCTACGACAGTCAGGTGTCCGGCACCATCGTAGGCAAGCCCGGTCGGGGAATCGAATGTTGCCGCGACCGCAGGCCCGCCATCTCCCGAATATCCGGTGGTGTATGGATTGCCAGGATGAAGCCCAGCAAAGGTGGAGATGATGCCGGTGGAGAGATTGATCTTCCGGATATCCGCGAAGACACTGTCGGCCACGTACAAATTCCCCTGATCGTCAAGCGCCAGACCCTGCGCGTTGTATAGCCCGGCCTGCGTCGCTGGGCCGCCGTCTCCGCTAGGCGAACGGTCGGAGAAACCTGCGATTACTGTTGTTGTGCCAGTCGTGAGATCGACCGCCCAAACCTCATTGTTCACGGGCGAACTTGCTCCGCCGCTGGCCACGTAGAGGGTTTTGTTTCCGTCAAACACCATCGGGCCACCCATGGAAGTGTTCGCCGTGACGGTGGAGATAGTGCCGGTCCCCACATCGACGGCACGAAGCCCGTAGCCCGAATCGCGTATATAGAGATGATCGGAGTCGTCCACGGCGATATCGGTGGGATCTAGACCCGCCTGCAATGCGGCTCCCCCATCGCCGGCTTTGCCATACAATGTCCCTCCGCCGGCAACGGTCGTAATGCCTCCCGTGACTGCATCGATTCGCCGGACGCGGCGGTTCACCGAATCGGCGACATAGATGTCGCCATGGATATCGGAGGCGAGGTCGGAGGGAAAGTTGAGTCCGGCCTGAAGCGCCAAGCCATCGTCGCCAAAGAAATTTGGTGCTCCGTTCCCGGCAATCGTCTCGACATTCCCGCCAAACGGAAAAGAGCGGATGTTGAAGTTGTCCACGAAGACCACGTCTCCGGAAGGCGAAAGGCAGATGGCCCCCGTCGACCGCAGCATCGCCATGGTTGCCGGGCCGCCGTCGCCGCCGTAGACATTTGGAGACGCAACTCCGGCGAGAACGTGGATCGTGTGGCCCGCGCTCTGCAACTCCTCGACAGATTCGGCAAATTGCCCTTCATTGGGCAGAGGTCCATTGCCGGGAAGCTGGTTAGGACCCGTGAAATACACGTTCCCCGGCGCGTCTGCAGTAACGCCCGTTGGATTGAGTTGCAGGCCAATACCTGGATAGGACGTAGAGGTTCCAGCGTTGTAGCCGCCGCCCGCGAGCAACTGCATTACCCCCGAGGCGGGATCGATGCTGACGATACTGCCTGCATCGCCGCCGAACTGCTGCGCCGAACCTACTGACAGACCGCTTGGAGCGGCATACAGGCGGCCGTCGACGAATGCGATGGACCCTCCCAACAGCGTGAGGCCGACCTGGTTGGCAGGGCAGGTGCTGGAGGCTGTCAGCCAGCATTGCGGAAACTGATTGCCGATGCCGGCGATCGTCTGGATGACCCCGGAGCTGAGATTCATCTTTCGCACGTACTCGAAATCGGCAATGTAGAGGTTGGCCGCCCCATCGAGCGCCAGCCCAGTGGGGTACTCCAGCAGCGCGGAAGTTGCGAGCCCGCCGTCGCCACCGTGCCCAAGCTGGCCGGGATTGCCCGCGATGGTCTGGATGATGCCGGTTGCAGCAGTGATTTTGCGGACTGTCCCGGCAACAATGTCGGTGACGTATAGGTTGTTGGCCTTGTCCACGGCGAGACCAGTGGGGCAGGGAAGCCGCGCGGCAGTCGCCGGCCCGTCATCGCCCCTGGAGATGGCTGCCCCAGTGGGCAAAGGCTGCCCGGCGTAGACGGTTGTGTTCGACGAAGGATCGACCTTCAGCACCACCCCAAAGTCGCAGCTCGCGAGATACAGATTGCCGTCGCCGTCTTCGGCAATGCCCTGAAGCTGCCCGAATCCGGTATTGAGAGCGTTGACTGGCGCCTGAAACGGCACAGCGCCGGCAATCGTCTCGATGATGCCACCTGATGCGCCGCCGCCCACATCATTCGGGCGTAGATAGGCCACTTGGCGCGCCTGGAGTTCTGCTTGTACCCGTTGACGCCACGACTGCCACGCCAGCGGATCGCGGGTGGCCGGAAAGGGGATACCGAACGGGCCGGGAGTCACGCGTGGTGCTGTTTGGCGAGCAGCCAGGGCTGTCTGGCCGGGAGTGGCCAGAATGGCAAAGCATGGAAGGGCAGAATAGAGCACTGCAAAAGAAAGCAGAACGCCGCGAAATCTCACGCCAGGGCCTCGAGCAGGGAACCGCCGGGCACTGGGGGCGCGCGCTCGGTCAACGCTTAAGAGTACCGATGTAGTCGGAGCGGCGTCATCTGGAAACGGCACAGATACATTAGCCACAGCGACGAAGGCTCCGCATCTTCGGCCCAATTCGGGACAGGTTCCACTTCGCCGTGTTTTTGGGGAAGCTGCCTACCGGCGGCTACTCCGCTCGGAGTGCTCGCATGGGATCAATGGA
>Ga0210401_10006652_pt1 | contig 11694 bp, 10 predicted proteins | sample IncBWH32MmetaG_FD_150866 | JGI IMG/M metagenome (GOLD analysis project Ga0210401, IMG submission 150866) | Forest soil microbial communities from Barre Woods Harvard Forest LTER site, Petersham, Massachusetts, United States - Inc-BW-H-32-M | ecosystem: Environmental > Terrestrial > Soil >... | reverse complement strand
AGATAGGCGCCTCCGGCGATGCAGGGTCCCATCACGGCGGCGATCTGGGGCACATGCAACTTGCGGCGCATGAGCGAGTTGTAATAGAAGATTCGGCCTGCTCCGTACTGGCCCGGGAAGATTCCATCCTGGAAGGGGAGATTCACCCCGGCGGAGTCGACCAGATAGACGATCGGCACGCGGTTGCGCATGGCGATCTCTTGAGCGCGCAGGATTTTGGTGATGGTTTCGGGCCACCAAGCCCCAGCCTTGACGGTGGCGTCATTGGCAACAATCACAGCTGGCCGGCCCTCAATCTTACCGAGCCCGGTGACGACGCCGGCGGCGGGCGCCTGGCCATCATAGCGGTCATGCGCGACCAGCAGTCCAATCTCGAGAAACATCGAGCCGCGATCGAGCAGTTGGGAGATGCGCTCGCGCGCCGTAAGCTTGCCGTCGCGATGCTGTTTTTCTACCTTCTTCGGTCCCCCACCTTGGCGCAGCCGGTCTTCAAACTCGAGGAGGCTCTCCACCAGTTGTTTCATGTGGCTGGCGCTAATGGTCTGCACGATTTCAGAATACCGGAGACGGGAGTCAGGATGGGGAGAAGAAACATTCGTTAGCCGGTCGCCCGCTTTCCCTGTTACAGCACCGTACATACGGGTACGTATACGGGCTTAAAATACTAACGTTATAATCTCAAGGAGACAAAGAGGTTCCTGACGACTGCTCAGGCCGGGAATGAGTTTGAAGTCGATGACTCCGGAACGCCACCAGAAGATTCAGCAGATCTTTGAGGCCGTTTTCGATCTCCCACCCGCGCGCCGCGCCGCATATCTGGATGAAGTCTGCGGGACGGACTCGGACCTGCATTCCCACGTTGCGCGATTAATCGCAGCTGCGGGCGATATCGAGACGGAGACGGAGGCCTTACGGGAATCCCGGCGACCTTCGTCAAGCAGCCCAGAAGAAGGCCGGTTCCCCGCGGGCACGGTGCTGGCGGGGCGCTACCGCATCCTCGGTTTGCTGGGACACGGCGGCATGGGCGAGGTGTACCGCGCCTACGACCTGATCTTGAATCAAGCCGTAGCGCTAAAGTTTCTCGCGGGCGGCCGCATGAGCGAAAGCGCTTTGGCGCGATTCCGCAACGAAGTACGCATCGCGCGCCAGGTCTCACATCCCAACGTTTGCCGCGTTTATGATATCGGATTCATTGAGGGTCTTCATTTCCTTTCGATGGAGTATCTGGACGGAGAGGACCTCGATTTTCTCCTGCGCCGTATCGGAAGACTGCCGCAGGATAAAGCCATCGAGTTTGCGCGCAAGATCTGCGCCGGACTCGCTGCGGCGCACGAACGCGGCGTGTTGCACCGAGACCTAAAGCCGTCCAACATCATGATTGACGGGCGAGGGCAGGTGCGAATCACCGATTTTGGCTTGGCAGTCGTGGCGACAGAACTGTCGCTACGAGATGTCCGCAGTGGCACGCCGGCCTACATGTCGCCGGAGCAGAAAGCGGGCAAGGACGTCACCACACGCAGCGATCTATATTCGCTAGGCCTGGTCTTGTATGAAATGTTTACCGGTAAGCGCCGGACCAGCCCCACAAGCAACCCGTCCGATCTGGTGAAGGACCTGGATCCTACGATTGAGCGCGTCATTCTACGGTGCCTGGAAGAAGAGCCCAAGCGGCGGCCGTCGTCTGCCCTGGCCGTCGCGATGGCGCTTCCGGGCGGCGATCCGATTGCAGCCGCGCTGGCAGCGGGCGAGATACCGTCGCCGGAGATGGTCGCGGCGTCGGAAGAGAAGGACGGCTTCAGCACGCGAACGGCAATGCTGTGTTTTCTTGCCGGCGTTGTTTTGCTCTTGGCCACCAATACTCTGATGTATCCGAAACTAAGCGTGTTCGGGCCGGACAGAGCTGAAATCGTCATCCCACCCGAGGCCTTGGCATTCCGTGCCAATGACATTCTGAGGCAGTTGGGCTACACTGAGCAGCCTCAGAGCACCGCGTATGGATTCGACTGCTGCGATGCACCCAACTTGCGCTTCGTCGAAAAGCAGGGAGCACGGCGCGACGCTCTTCTGGCCAGCCATCAACCTCCCGTGATTCGCTTTTGGTACCGCCAGCATCAGAGCCAGTTTCTGGCCGACCCTTCATTTAGCGCGATCACTTATGACCTGCCGGCCAATGTGGAACCTGAGATGGTTCGGCTGGCGCTGGATGCCAAGGGAAGACTGATCGCGTTGGAGGCCCGGCCAAGATCGGCCCGAGCTGCGGTACAGGGAACGGAGGCTGAACACGCATTTGATTGGGGTGCGCTGTTTGCGGTGGCTGATCTCAATCCCGCGCGGTTCACGCCCGTGCCGCCCGTGGCGACGCCGCCGATGGCCTTCGATGCGCGCGCGGCGTGGATCGGCACCTACGCGGCGGACCGACCCGAGCAGGTTCGCATTGAAGCTGCCGCTTGGCTTGGCCGTCCAGTTTATTTCGACATCGCGGGAGACTGGCATCGGCAGAGCGAGTTAACAGGTCCCCCTCGACCAGTACTGACGGTCTTAGCCTTCCTCGGTGTGTGTGCGGTCGGGGGCGCGGCGCTGCTGGCCTGGCGAAACCTGCGGCTCGGGCGTGGCGACCGGAAGGGGGCGCAAAGAATCGCAGTGTTTGTGTTCCTGTGCTTCACATGTGTTTGGGTTCTCGGCACCGCACACGTGGCCAGCTTGTGGGAGATCCGGCTATTGTTCGTCGGAATTAGTGAAGCCGGATTCGCCTCCGGGCTCGTATGGCTGGCCTATCTGGCAATCGAGCCTTACGCGCGGCGGCACTGGCCGGATTCCCTCATTTCCTGGAATCGCCTCCTGGCGGGCCGCCTTCGCGATCCTCTAGTTGCATCGCATGTGTTGGTTGGGTTCTGCGCTTTTTGGGCCGCGGCTCAAATCGTCTTCTGGGTCTACGCTGCCGTATCTGCGCCCCCGATTGTACCGTTTCCCACGGCGATTACGGCGCTCGACAGCACGACCCATTTCGCGGCTGGCCTGCTAGCTCATGCGGGAGGTGTCCCTGCCCTCGGAATGGCAATCCTTGTGCTCGTGATTCTGCTACGGCTATTGCTGCGGCGGGTAGAGATCGCGGATCCGCTGACCGCTGCTCTGCTGGCGCTGTCCGCAATGGCATTAGACTTCAGCAATCCATACCGCTTTGTGGCCACCTGGGCGGCGTGCATACTCTTTTTTTACGCGTTCCTGTGGGTGCTTCGCCGCTTCGGGCTCTTAGCCGTCATGACTATGTGCTTGATGAATAATCTGGCGCTGGCCACTCCGTTCACCCCATACACATCTTGGTACGCAGCCCGTGTGCTGGTATCAACCGGAATTATGGTCGCAATCGCCGCGTGGGCGCTGTGGGTGATTCTCTCGGCCAAGCGCGGCCCTGGCTCGGCGACGGCAGAATCATAAAACGGCAGAAAATGCCAGAGGCTGTCGAAAATCAGTTCCGAAATCATGGCACGCGATTGAACCCGTATTGCAATGAACAATAGGCAGGCGGTCGTCCGCTTTCCCTGTTACCACCGTACGTACAGGTCCATCTATCAGCCGCCAGTCAATCTCGGAATCCCGAGTCGGTGCAAGCATTGGGCAGAGCAAAACTGAGAGCCGGACTGCTTGCCTGCCTCCACGGGCCATTAGCACTGCCCGCCGTCTGGGCGGCTCGCACGTTTGCTTCCACGCTTCAGACCTCCGTCGCGGGGTTGAGGAAAGGACTTGCACCTCACAGCTGTCGAAGCTGCTCGGCACACACAAAAAGAGCACGGAGCGCCTCCGGACGCTCCGTGCTTAGCGATTTGCAAAAATCAGTCTTAGCGGCGGTGAAACCGCCTGCGCATCAGTCCAATGCCCAGCAAGCCGGTTCCCAGCAGCACGAACGGCAGCGGCTCAGGTGAGGAGAACGTATTAGAGAAGCCGTTGATACTCGCAGTCCCATTGGTGCTGGAGGTCACATGCACCACGCTGGAAACACCTATGGTTTGGACACCACTAAAGAAGGCTTTATCGGTAAAACCAGCGCCGGGATTGGTCACAGAAACGGAGCCCTGGTTCACTTGCGGGCAACTACTGACCGGGCCTCCAAGGCAGAACTGTTCCGTTACGCCAGCGGTAGCAGATCCACTAACCATACTGCTGAAGGACAGAGTCAAGCTATCAATCAAACCGCCAGCATGTTCGACCGTATAGATGATCTGGGCATCCTGTGAATTAGAAATGCCGTTTTGGTTCTGAGCGTTCCAGCTCGCCGCGAATTGAAACCCCTCAGCATCCATAGCGTTGAGCGGTGTCACGGAGATTAGGCTGGCGTCTTGCCCTGTCCCCCGGTAGTCAAAATCACTAAAGATCAGACTACCGGTTTGACAGGCGAAACTCGACACCAGATAGGAACTCAGCGACCCGCTCTGACAAGTGCTCGTCGTTGCGCGGGCTGTGGAGGCGAGCAAGAGGCTCGCACACAATAACAGCGTCTTCATCGTACCACCGAATAAGTTCGACGCTTCTAGCGGCTTCTATTGAAACGCCGCATTCCTACCTTGCCCAGAAGAAGGAGAAATCCGCCGAGCACTAGAGCAGTGGTGGCCGGTTCGGGAACCTGATTGAAAGTAATAGTGAAGTCACCGTGCTCGCCGCTGGTTACCACCCCGCCAGATCCAATGGTAGCTAGGAGAGCCTGATAGCTGGTGTTCGAAAAGTCGGCGCTGAATGTTCCAACACCAGTCGAGATCTCGCCGGTGGCCGTATTCTTAGCGTTGACATCCACATTAAACTGGGCGTGAGCGTTCAAGCCCCCGTTTCCATTCGAGGAATTGGAGAACTCAATTGCAGAACCCCCTGGAATGACCGGTGTGCAAGTTTGGCCCGCCGCCGCCGGGGCACCGCATTGTGCTGAACCGAAGGAGCCAGGAACCAGCTCGGTCATGATGATGTCAATGTTTGGAGCCGCTGCAAACGTTATGAAGTCGTCGAAGTTGACCGGCGCTCCCACCGGGATAGCCGAGCGTGTGAAGCTTTTGACGCCTCCGTCTGTGCCTACCAAGGTGGCAAACGTTAGAGTGCTTCCGAATCCGACGCCAAACGTGCCGACCGAATTGGGATTCGTCGGCCCGGAGCCGGAGTAATTGAAGTCGACAGTGTTTAGATCGACTCCTGTAAGAGACGTCCCATTGATTATGAGGCGTCCCGTAATTGGGGTGGCCTGGAGAGCGCTAACGCCCATCAGACCAGTCACCCCCAAGACCAATGCGATCCGCATAGTGGTCTTGCCAAAGTACCTAATGTCCATGATTGACCTCCGAAAACTCATCTAAAACCCTCCGAAATTCTTAACCGTCAGCACCTAAGCTTACCTCCAGCCAGGTTCAAAACGAAGCCGACAAGAAAAGTGTACTGCTTGTGGCGCAGATTCGGGAACTGGAAACAATTCCAGGACGAGCACTTGTTAAGCCTTTCGCGTGAGAATTCGCCGCACATGCAGCCACTAGTTATCTTAGTGCTTTAGTCACATGTTGTCACGTCAAATCGCCTTAGAATCTAAATAACGGTACTAATGGTACGGGAACGGCTAAAGTACCCCTATTTATCTACCGATCACTAGATCGGAGCCTGGAAGGGGTCGCGGATTTGAAACATGAAAGATTCTTCTTGCAAGTACTGAGCGACCGATGGTACTATCGACCTTTAATAATTTGAAGCGGTACTTGCTACCCGGGTTCAGCATACGCTGATTGGGCCCGGTGAACTTGGGCTTAGAGCTTAGAAATCCGCGGTTCTCGTAGTACTGTAATCTCAACTGGCGGTTGGGCTTATGCTCGCTCAACCTGACTCACGTTCACTCAGTACGCTCCCCGGAGGGCTCATAGATTTCCGCAAGGAGGTACGTCAGCGTGAGATTGATTCCCGGCAAGGCCGGTCGTTTGCGCCGTAAATTGGTAGTCTTGGCGCCCGATCGTCGCCATACGACTTGTTTTCCTCAGAGCACGGCGGATGTCTCATTGCACCAACGGCTTCTGGCTGACGCGCAAAGGCTGCGAGGGCGGATCTATCTTGAAGACGGTGCGATTCAGCCGTCGCAGTTATCCGCGGACGGACGGCATGTGCAAGCAGCCGACGAAAAGGGCTGGCATCTTTTGACGCTGGATGAGCGCGGCCGGGTGGCCGCGTGCACCCGCTATATGCCGCATTGTAACAATGTTACATTTTCGGAGTTGATGGTTTCCAGTTCTCCTCTAGCCCAATCGGAGACCTGGGGGGCATCTTTCCGGGGCGCGATCGAAGCCGAACTGGCGTTGGCCAGGAAGCGCCGCTGTTCGTTTGCGGAGGTAGGCGGTTGGGTAACCTCCGAAGCGCTGCGTGGCACGACGGAAGCAATTCGAATGATTTTGTCGGCCTACGGCCTGGCTCGATCTTTGGGCGGGACGCTGGGTGTTAGCACGGTGACAACGCGGCACAATTCCTCCTCCATGCTCCGTCGAATCGGTCTCGGTTCGCTGTTGTCGCGAGGGGCCGAGCTGCCGCCTTATTTCGATCCCCACTATAACTGCGAGATGGAGATTCTGCGTTTTGATTCGGAACGGCCAAATCCGCGCTACCAGTCGTGGATCGACGAGTGCCAGACCTACCTCGCTACAGCGCCGGTCATTTGCGCGAAAGCCGGGGAGCGGTCACTGGAACAAATTCGGGTGGCAATCCGGGAGCGATTCCAGCATACTGGCCAAACTTCAAATGTAGAATCATCCTCCATTGAACCGGTTTGGGAACGATCGACCGGGGTAGCCTGATGGCCGGCAGCCTGTTTTTCTGCCGGAAAAAAGAGGAAATTTAGGAAAATGGCATTATCCGGTTGGCAATGGCTCTCAGCCATCCTGCTATTGTGTTGTCTGTCCAGCTTCGCTTGGGGCATGCGAAATTTTTTCGTGCAGCCACAAGGAAGCACCGCTGGCATGAAAGTAATCAGCGCCTGTGGATTGGCATTTGCGGCACTTCACTTTTTTGCGATCTTCTCGCCGAATAACATAACCTCGGAACGAGGGTGGCTAGCGGCCCTTTTTTACTTATGGTCGCTGGGATTATACTGGTGGGCCATCCGGACCAACTCCGCCGCTCGGCTTTCAGCGGCCTTTTCTTCAGATCTTCCGGGCCATCTGGTGCAAGACGGCCCCTACCGGTTTATACGGCACCCGTTTTATTGCTCCTATGTCTTGGCTTGGTCGGCTGGAACAATTGCTACGGCGCGGTGGTGGCTGCTTCCCACGGTAGCGGTAATGATAATCATCTATTGGAAGGCCGCGATCATCGAGGAAGAGAAGTTCTCACGCAGCTCGTTAGCAGCCGATTACCAAAGATATCGAGAGCGTACCGCCCGGCTGGTTCCAAACCCAATGAAACTCTTGCTGGCTCGGCGATCACAATGAGGATCTAGAGGGGATGCGACTCGCTTGGTATAACATCGCGCACGACCGTACTCGATTCCTGGTGACGGTGCTGGGCATTACATGCGCGGTATTTTTGATGATTTTTCAAGGCAGCATTCTACTGGGATTCCTGCAGGCTGCCTCAAAGATTATCGATTCGACGGACGCCGATCTTTGGATTACGGGCAGAGGCGTGCAATGCTTCGAATTTCCAGTCTCGGTCGAAAGACGTCTGGGGCCGATCGCCCACAGCGTCCACGGTGTCGATCATACCAGCCGGATCTGTACCAGGCTGGTCCAGTTCAGAAAGACGGACGGGAGCCACCAACTCGTGGACCTGGTGGGGGCTGATTCCGACGTAGGCCGGCAGTTTCCGCTCCCGCATGTGTCGGGTGATTCGGACGCTATCGAGCCCGAGGCCCTGGTGGTCGATAAGAGCAATGTCGAGCTTTTGAATGTCGCCGCGCATCTGCCTCTGGATGTAGAGGTAAACGAGCAGCGAGCCCACGTAGCCAGCCAGACCTCGGGCTTCAGCTCTTTCTTGGGTAGCCCCTACGTGTTCACCTCCTACGCCGATGGATCGCGCTACATCAACCTTCGCCCGGAGGAGACCATGTTCATCCTGGTGACGCTGCAAGCGGGAGCTTCGATCGAGAGTGTCAGGCGAGGGCTACGGGCTCGGATGCCCAACGTGGATGTGTGGACGCGTGAGGAATTTTCCAGGAAAGCTCGTTTCTATTGGATCACGCAGACTGGCGCAGGTGGGGCGATCCTAACGGCAGCGCTGTTGGGATTTTTCATCGGCTTGGCGGTGGTTTCCCAATCGATCTACGCTACCACGATGGAAAATATCGAGGAGTTCGCCACGCTGAAGGCGCTAGGCGCTTCCAACGGTTTCGTCCGGCGCGTCATAGTAAGCCAAGCGCTGGTATGCGGGATTGGAGGGTACCTGCTGGGCCTCCTAGTAACCAGCCCGATGATACGCGCGGCCCAAACCAGCATACCCTGGGTTTCGGCCCCGGGCTGGCTGCCGCTGGCGATTGCGATTCCCACCGTGGCCATGTGTGTATCCGCATCCATTATTTCAGTGAGAGCCGCGCTCGCGGTGGAACCGGCGAAGGTGTTCCGTGCCTGACGCCATCTTGACGGCCAAGAACGTGGGTATGTCCTATGGATCGAACGGCACTCGCGTGCGTGCGCTGGACAACGTCTCGCTATCCTTTGACACCGGTACGCTAACTTTGATCATGGGGCCGTCCGGCAGCGGAAAGACCACGCTTTTATCGTTGCTCGGTTGTTTATTGACGCCCGACACCGGGTCGGTGTTTGTGGATGGCACCGAAGTTACCTCGCTCAATGAAGGCGAAAGGACCGAGCTGCGCAGGGGGCAGATCGGTTTTATATTTCAGGCGTTCCGGCTTTTCCATTCTTTGTCGGCCTTCGAGAATGTCATGATTGCCGCGGAAATTGGCGGGACCCGCGATCCGGAAAGCTCCGACGCCTCCCGGCAGTCGCTCGATAAATTGGGGCTTGGGGACAAGCTTCATTTGAAACCGAATGCACTCAGCGGAGGCGAAAAGCAAAGGGTTGCCATCGCGCGCGCTTTGCTCCCAAATCCGAAAATCTTGCTCGCCGACGAGCCCACTGCGGCGCTGGATGCCCGCGCGGGGCGGCAGATCGGCGAAATCCTGCGAGATCTCGCCGAGCAACAGAGACGAACCATCGTGGTTGTTTCGCACGACCATCGTTGGGCCAATTTTTGTCACCGAACGGTTGTGCTGGAAGACGGCCGCCTGGTGGACGATAGGAGAAATTAATGACAATTCGCGTAAAGCCAAGGGGAGTTCGACTCAGCCGGGTCGTGGTCGCCGTATTCAGCCTCTGTTTGGCGATCTTGATCGTATATTCGTTCGTCACCAAGACCAGGACCTCGGCGCATATCGGCACAGAACTGCTGCATCCGGTGCGGCCGGAGCCGGTGGTGCTAGCATCTCCGGGGCGCGTGGAAGGTCTTTCGGACCTGGTAGGCGTGGGGGCGGCTATTGATGGAGTGATCCAGACCATCCATGTCAAAGAAGGCCAGCAGGTGCAGCAAGGCGACATATTGGCCGAGCTGGAGTGTAACGATTTGCAAGCTGCCTTGCAGGTGGCGAGTTCCGAATTAGAGAGCCTGCAGCAGACGCGCGTGCGTTTGTTGCGGGGCAGCCGCGATGAAGAACGCCAGGCGGCGGCTCAGAAGTCGGCTGCTGCCAAAGCGGTGGTGGACCAGGCGGCGGTCCAACTGGACCGGATGGAGAAACTGCGCGAGGCCACAGCGGTATCCAAGCAAGCTTATGACGAGGCGCGGCGCGACGCCGACGTAGCCAAGGCAAATTTCGAACAGGCCAAGCGTACCGAGGAACTGGTAAATGCCGGACCGCTCGACGAAGAGATTGCGCGCGCTGATGCGGACGTCCATACGGCGGAAAATCGGATTAAGATGGCCGAAAACAAGCTGGGCAAATGCGTGGTGCGCGCGCCGATCAGCGGTTCCATTTTACGCGTCCATCTGCGCGAAGGCGAGTCGTTCACAACCTTCGCCCCACGTCCTCTGTTCAGCGTCGCGGATATTTCCGGACGCAAGGTGCGGGCCGAGGTGGACGAGCGCGATGTCGGCAGCGTGCATGTTGGGCAGAAAGTGACAGTGACCTCCGATTCGTACCCCAACAAGAGTTTTTCGGGTACGGTGACGAAGCTGGCATCCATTATGGGACGCAAGACCGTGTTGACCGGCAATCCGGCCGAAAAGGAAGATCGTGACGTTTTAGAGGTCACGGCGCGATTGGAGCAGGCCGCTAACGTATTTCCTGTCGGTTTGCGCGTGACGGTTCAGTTCAAGCCCTAAACGAAGCACCCGATTGGCCACCGGCCGAATTTATAGTCGATAGTCGGATCGCACTGCTATTCTGGGTCCATGCTCGGCATCGACCCGCGGGCTGCCCGCGCCGCGTGGACTGTGCTGCTGCTGGCTCTCGTGGTCGCAGCCGCCTACACCATACGCACGACGCTTGCGGTCTTCATGATCGCCGTTTTCTTCGCATATCTCTTAATACCGCTGGTTGACGCCGTCGATCACTACACGCCTCGGCGTGTTTCGGGAACACTCTCGCTGGCGATCGTGTATCTGATGCTGGTGGGTCTCATCGTCGCACTTGCTTTGACGGTGGGCTCCCGTATCGTCGACGAGTCCAACAGTCTGGCGGTCCGCCTGCCGGATCTATTAAAGAACCGCGAATGGATCGACAAAATTCCGCTGCCCTATTGGCTGGAGCCGATGCGCACGCGCATGGTTCAGTGGCTCCAGGAAGAGATTGAAACTGGGGGCAAAGACATTCTTCCGTATGTCAAAAGCTTTGGCGGCCAGTTGATAACAGGCGCGCGGTATATTCTTTACATTATATTGGTGCCGATCCTGGCCTTCTTTTTTTTGAAGGATGGGCGAAAGATCCGAAGCGACGTCATCAACAGCCTGGATGAGGCCAATCAGCTTGTGGTGGAGGAGATTCTCGATGATATAAACCGGCTGCTGGGCCAATATATTCGCGCGTTGGTCTTGCTTTCGGTTTCCGGTTTCATCGCCTACAGTGTTTTTCTCGGCCTGACGGGGGCGCCATACGCGATCTTGCTGGCCGTTATTTCAGCACTTGGAGAATTTCTGCCCGTGGTCGGGCCCGCCGCCGGCGCAGTCATCATTGTGGCGGTCACAGGACTGAGCGGTTACACACATTTGATCGCCTTTATCATCTTTTGGATTTGCTTCCGCATGTTTCAGGATTACGTAGTGAATCCCTATGTCATGGGTAAGGGCGTGGAACTGAATCCTCTATTGGTTTTGTTCGGCGTGCTAGCGGGCGAGCAAATTGGCGGAGTGACGGGCATGTTCTTCTCGGTGCCGGCCATCGCGACGCTGCGCGTGGTCTTCGTGCGGCTGCAACGGGCCCGGACCCGTGAGATCGTTACAGCGAAGGTCCAGGGATGAAAAGGCTGTGCTGGCTAGTGTGGTGTCTGCCGCTCGGCGCGCACATGGTGAGCATGAGTACGGGCGAGCTGAAAGTGACGGGAAATCGCGCGCACTATGAATTGTTCATGCCGACGTACGAAGTTGTACATGTGAACGATCCCGCGAAAACACTTCTGCAACACGTCCGATTCAAGAGCGGCGGAGCGTGGGGAAAGCCATCGAATGAATCGTGCCATCAGGACCAAGGCACCTACGTCT
>Ga0210401_10006651_pt1 | contig 11695 bp, 10 predicted proteins | sample IncBWH32MmetaG_FD_150866 | JGI IMG/M metagenome (GOLD analysis project Ga0210401, IMG submission 150866) | Forest soil microbial communities from Barre Woods Harvard Forest LTER site, Petersham, Massachusetts, United States - Inc-BW-H-32-M | ecosystem: Environmental > Terrestrial > Soil >... | reverse complement strand
ATGTGCTGCAGATTCGTCGTTTTACCGCCTAATCCGGCGCCGTAATAAACGATCTTGCAGTTGATCTCGCGGGCTGCAAAGTTGATGAAACTCAAAGATTTCCTCTAAATGAGCATACCGCCAAGGCAGTCCGTCCCGCTGGAGTGCCAACGCGCGAAAAATTTACCTAGGGGTACTGCTGGCCTTTATACCATACGGCCATTGTTACCGGCAGGTTACGCAGGTTACTGGTCAGGAAATGATCTCGGTCCGGCGGCTCAACGAGCGGCGGGCAGAGGGTAGTATCCGGTCTTGGTTGTGATCTTGAGGCCCGGACGGGCGACACGGACTTCGATATCGCGATACGTGCTGCTCGGTGTGGCGCGCGTCTGGTACCCGAGAGTGTACTGGTTGCGTGCGTCGCCGGTGGCGCGCATGTACGCCACTTCGATGTTGTCTCGATTGAATTCGGAGAAGACCTCGCCACCGGTTGCCTTCGCGTACTTGGGCAGGATGTCTCCGTAGCCGTAATGCGGCAAGCGCAGCTTCTCCAGCTTGTTGTAAATGGGGATTGCCGCCGACTCAACGCCCACCGCGTAGACAGTCACGTTGCGCGAAAGCAGAACTTTCAACGCATCGCTGTAGGAAACCTTGCTACCGTACTCGCGTCCGTCGCTAATGATGAAGATGATCTTGCGCCGCCCGGGGTCACGTTTGCTGAGATCGAGGGCCGCCCGAACGACTGCATCGTTCAGCACGCGGACATCTTTCGGGGGCGCGATATTGGGCTGCGCTCCTGGCCGCTCGACGGGAATTCCATTCACGGTTGGTCCTTGAGGACCGAGCGGCCCGTTCATGACAGGCGCGCCGTTGTTGCTGCCACGTTCGAGCTTCATGCGATTCAGGACCGAGTTGAGCTTGTCGCCGACGGCGGAAAAATCGCTTACCTGGCTTACCGTGCTGCTGTAGGTATAGAGCGAAACCTCGTCGTACGGACTGAACGAGCCCGCCAGTGCGGTGTAGGTCTGTGCGACCTTCTGCAGCGCCACGTCCGGCATTCCGGTATCGAGGACGATGGCAGCGGACAAGGGCAAGGGATCAACGACGAAGAGTTTAAGTTCCTGCTTCTTGCCGTCTTCCAATACGGTGAAGTCCTTGGGGCGCAGGCCGTCCACAAGGTGGCCAGCACCGTCTTTGACGGTGACCGGAACCACGACGTAGTTGACGCGGGTGACAATCTTGTACAGGTCTTCGCGGGTGTTGATGTCACCCTGATCCGTGGGGATAGTTCCGGGCGGCACGGTTTTCACCGGAGGCATAGCGGGCGGATTGCTGGAATTGGAACTGGAGTCGCTGGGCGGCGGCTGATTGGCGCCAGGCCGCGGTCGCGGCGCTGGGGGCAAATTCGAAGGAAACGGTTGTACCGGGCGCGTCGCCGAAGGTGCATCGGGAATATCTTGTTGAGCGGGCGGTTTTTGGCCCTGATCTTGAGCCCCCGCCGTGATCCCAAGCGAGAGGGCGGCAAGAAACACGACTGTCATGGTCCCGCCACCGTTGAAAGCTTTCTGACCCAAAGGCTTATTCTCCAGGTACGGGCAACCGTAACACGCTTGGGATGCTCCAACCCTGTAAATTGGTAGCATCTAACCTACAGGAATAGACTAACAAAAGTCTCCCGAGAATTGCCGAATGCTTAAAGCCCGCGCGCTTCCGCTGATCCTGACCCTTGGCCTGCTTGCCGCTCTGCCTTTGGCGGCGCAGCAATCGCCGGGCTCGAATGCGCCTGCTTCGAACGCGCCGCAGGATTCGTCCCATGATCAGGACCAGTCGATGGAGACCCTCAAGGTGAGAGTCAACGTCGTACAGCTGTTCTACAACGTAAAAGATAAAAAGGGCGCGCTTATTCCCAATCAAACCAAAGATGATTTCGAACTTTTTGAAGACGGCAAGCCGCAGACCGTCAAATATTTCGCGGCCGAAAGCAATCTGCCGCTCACGCTGGGCATCCTGATCGACTCCAGTGGCAGCCAGGCGCGGGTGCTCGAGATGGAAAAGGAAGTTGGGGGAGCGTTTCTGAATGACATCCTGCGGGATAAGGACGAAGCGTTCGTCATCGATTTCGATGTCAACGTAGACCTGCTGCAGGACTTCACCAACGACGTGCGGCGCCTGAAGGCCGCGCTCAACAAAGCGAAGATCAACACCGGGGGCGGAGGCGGATCGCTTCCGGGCTTAGGCGGAGGTCCGATCCCGACCAGCAATCCGCGCGGAACGTTGCTCTATGACGCCGTGTACCTGGCGGCGCACGATGAGCTGGCGCATGAAGTTGGGCGCAAGGCGATGATCCTGCTGACCGATGGAGAGGATCAGGGCAGCCAGCTTCGCATCAAGGATGCGATTGAGGCGGCGCAGAAGTCCGATTCGATATGCTACGTTCTGCTCATTGCCGATCGCGGGTTTTATGGCGGGATCGGATATTCGGGCGACTCGGAAATGAAAAAGCTCGCCGGCGAAACCGGCGGTCGCGTGATCGAAGTGGGCAACAAGTTCGACAAATTGAAAGAAGCATTCGATCAAATCGCGCGCGAACTGCGCAGCCAGTACAACATCGGCTACACGCCCACCAATCCGGTTCTCGACGGCACGTTCCGCAAGGTCGAGATCCGGTCCAAGCAGGGCTACAAGATTCAATCTCGCAGCGGTTATTACGCGATCGGGCACGGCGAATAAGCGCGCGTCCTCAACTACTCCGCTCTTTGTGATCTAGACGTACGTCCGCCGACCGTCGGGGACGCACATCCCTCCAAATCATCGCGCACGCGGTCAACTTGTCCCGCGAATCCTCAAACTTTGGCTATGATAAGCAGGCCAAAGACTCGCCGCGGGAGGATATCAACTTGGAAAGAACTCACGGGATCCCATGTTTGCGAGTGGAGCGGTTCTTTCTCATTTTTGTAATTCTCCTTGTTGTACTTTCCGGGTCCTCGTTTTCCGGCGAGCAAACGTCTGCGGTTCAAACGGCGAAATCTCCTCCGCCGCTGCTTCTGGGCACGGCGTGGTATCCGGAGCAGTGGCCGGAGACGCGCTGGGAAGCCGACCTGACACTCATGCAGCAAGCCGGCATTCACATGGTGCGCGTGGGAGAATTTGCGTGGAGCCGCATGGAGCCGAATGAAGGACAGTACGATCTCGACTGGCTGGACCGCGCGATCGCTGCCGCCGCAAAGCACGGGATCTATTCCGTGGTGGGCACCCCCACGGCGGCGCCACCGGCGTGGCTGACACAAAAATATCCCGAGACCTTGCGCGAAGATGAGAACGGCCATCGAGCCGAGCACGGGAACCGCGAGCAGTACAACTTCGCCAATGCGAAATATCGCGAGTTTGCCCGGAAAATTGCCGAACAGATGGCCAAGCGGTTCGGCCACAATCCCAACGTGCTAGGGTGGCAGATCGACAACGAATATGAGATGGCGTCGTTTGACCCCGGGACCAAGGCGCAGTTTCAGCAGTGGCTGAAGGCTCGCTACGGCACGCTCGAGAAACTCAACGACGCCTGGACGACTGCGTATTGGAGCGAAACGATCTTCGACTGGAGCCAGGTTCCGATTCAAACCGGGTACGGCAACCCGGGCCTGTTGCTGAGCTGGATGCGATTCGTCAGCGACACGTGGCGGAGCTATCAGAAGAATCAGCTCGACGCGATCCGTGCGAATTCCGATTCGCGCCAATTCATTACGACCAACACCATGGGATGGTTTGACGGGTACGACCACTACACCGTCGAGCAGGATCTCGATCTGGCGGCCTGGGACGACTACGTGGGGCAAGGACATCTCGATGCGGCTAAGAACGGGGCGGCCGATGATCTCTCCCGCGGATTCAAGCGCAAGAATTTCTGGATCATGGAGACACAGCCCGGATCGGTGAACTGGGCGCCGATCAATAATTCTCTCGACCAGGGCGAGGTACGCGCGATGGCTTGGCACAACGTTGGCCACGGCGCCGACACGATCAGCTACTGGCAATGGCGCAGCGCACTCAATGGACAGGAGGAATATCACGGGACTTTAGTTGGTGCAGACGGGACACCAGTTCCTCTGTATGCCGAGGTTCAACAATTAGGAGCCGAGTTTGTGAAGGCTGGGCCGGTCCTCGCCGGAACTACTCCGCAGTCGGAAGTGGCGATTCTGCACTCGTACGACAGCCGCTGGACGATCCAGTGGCAGAAACATAATCGCGAATATGACCCGGTGCAGGAATTGCTCAGCTACTACCGCCCTCTTCACGCGATCAGCCAGTCGATCGACGTGATCCCGCCCACCGATCCTCTTTCGCAATACAAACTAGTGGTTGCGCCGGGACTGAACGTGTTGTCGGATGCGGCGGCGAAAAATCTGATCGACTATGTTCGACAGGGCGGCCATCTGGTGCTTGGGCAGCGGTCGGCGATGAAAATTGACGACAATGGACTCCAGCCTGAACGCCAGCCCGGTCCTTTGGCTGAACTGTTGGGAGGACGGGTCGAGCAGTATTATGCCCTCGTCGATCCTGTGCCCGTCACCGGGAAATTCGGTTCGAGCCAGGGGAAGCTCTGGGCGGAACTTCTGAGCGCCAATTCTCTTGACACCGAGGTGCTGGCAACGTACGGCCCGAGCAATGGCTGGCTCGACGGCAAGCCGGCCGCGATTACTCGCAGAGTCGGCAAGGGCCGAATCACGTATATCGGTGCATGGCTTGAGGATGCCGGTATGGCTGCGGCGACCAAATGGATGACCGATGTCAGCGGTGTGAAGCCTGCTCTCGGCGAGGTCCCGGAGGGCGTGGAGGTCAATCCGCGCTATGGCCCAAGCGGGCCGGTCTATATCCTGGTAAACCTTTCGAAGTCGCAGGAGACCGTGACGCTTCCGCGGAAGATGACCGATGTTCTAGAAGGGGGAGAAAAGAGCACGGTGACACTTCCGCGTTATGGGGTCGCAGTCTTGTCGGCTGCGCGGAACAAACAAAACGGGTTCGTCATTCCCCGTCTTATCAGCGGTGATACGCCGAGTAAATGACACCACCTGAACCGAAACTCGGTCTGCCCGTCGATCCGACTCCTGCCCGTACGCCGCAACCTACGACACTCACGGGGCGCTTCGTCAGACTTGTTCCACTCGATCCTATCGCTCATGCCGAGGCACTCTATGACGCGAGCCATGGTGGCGAGCGCGAAGAGCTTTGGCGGTATCTGTTCGACGGGCCGTATCCGGACGTGGATGCCTTCAAAGCTCGATTACGTCAGATGGCTGCAACTCGGGACCCGCTTTTCTTTACGATTCTCGATAATGGTTCCGGCAACCCCGTCGGATACGCTTCTTACATGCGCATCGAGCCAACGCATCGCTCGATCGAGGTCGGGAGCATTCTGTTTACGCCGCCGCTGCAGCGAACTCCGGGCGCAACCGAAGCCATGTACCTGATGGCTCGCCACGTTTTTGACGATCTTGGCTACCGGCGGTACGAGTGGAAATGCAACGCACTGAACGAGCCCTCGCGACGCGCGGCCCTGCGTCTTGGATTCAGCTTTGAAGGCATCTTCCGCCAGCACATGATCATCAAGGGCCGGAATCGCGATACGGCGTGGTTCTCGATGCTCGATTCCGAATGGCCGGCCCGCAAAAGCAATTTCGAACAGTGGCTCGCCGCGTCAAATTTCGATCTGCAAGGCCGTCAAAAGAAGTCCCTGGCCAGCCTGAACCGGGCGGCTGCATCCTGACGATTTCGGCGATTCGCCTGTAAACCAGGCAATTTAGGTACATTCCGTTCGTTTTCGTTTTCTCCTTACAATAATCTCGGCGCTCAATCGTCTACAGGATGGATGACTGCGCGGCCGAGTGCAGATGGGATGACGATCGACCAGAACAGCCGAATCTCGGAAGCCGCTTCCCGGGAACAGTCACGCCTTCGGAATTTCGTTCGCAAGCGCGTCGCGAATCCCGACGACGTCGATGACGTCGTACAGGAGGTCTTCTCCGAACTTGTGGAGTCACTTCGCCTCATGCGGCCGATCGAGCACATCGGTCCCTGGCTCTTTCGGGTGGCGCGGAATCGAATCATCGACCTTTACCGCAAACGGCGGCCTGAACTGTCGACCAACGCTTCGGTTGAGATCGATGAAGAGGGAAGTGATGTCGAATTCCAAGACTTGCTTGCCTCTTCCGATCCTGATCCAGAAGCGGCTTATGAGCGGGAGGTACTGTTTGACGAATTGGAGGCGGCGCTCGCGGAGTTGCCTGCCGAACAGCGCGACGTATTTATCGCAAATACCGTCGACGGTCGCAGCTTCGCTGAACTCTCAGAGGAGACGGGTGTGAACGTCAACACATTGCTCGCGCGGAAACGTTACGCGGTGCGGCGTCTGCGCGAGCGGTTGCAGGGTCTCTATAACAAATTCATGGAAGGATGAGACGAACATGAAGCAAAGAATGGTGAAGCACTTGGTCGGACTGTTAGTCGTGGCCATTATTTTCTTCGCGGGCTTCGGACAGGCGGTGCACTACCTGTGGAACTGGCTGATGCCCGAGATCTTCGGCCTGCACGCAATCACCTACTGGCAGTCGATCGGGCTGCTCGGCCTGGCGTGGCTTCTCTTCGGCGGGTTTGGCTGGTTGGGCGGACCCCGGGGCCGCTTTAAAGGCGGGCCGATGGGCCGGCGTCTGCGTCATTTGACTCCCGAGCAGCGGGAGCGATTCTTTCAAACGGTGCTGGAGAGCCTGGAGCCGCCAGCGAATCCGGGCGCCGCGCCACAGGAATCGAAGGGTTAGGTCAAGACGCGTAGGTCAAGACACGAGGGATTGGGCGTGATTTGCAATGCTAGAAGCGAAGAACGAAGGTCGGACCAACGTCCTGATGCTTAAGATCGAAGAGTTGCTCTACCGTGAGCCTTCGTACCAGCGTCGCCAGGCCGCGACGTCGTTTCCGAAATGTTGACCTGAAATATCGCCGAGAGCCTGCACCGTCCAGGCATGTTGTTGCGGGCTCAACAGCGAATCATCGAGCCAATCCACCAGACTCCTTGCTGCCGTCATGCGCTGAGCCGATGTATACATTCCTGACTGCGCGATGCCGCACGCAGCCCGCTCTTGAACGACCGGCGACGGATCGTTGCGGAAGCGGTCGAGCATCATGGGAATCGTTTCCTGGGTGGCAACCAGCCCGAGCGCGTCCACGGCAGCGGCGCGCACCGAAACATCGGGATCGGCAAGGTAGGCCTCAATAATCTTTGCAGTGTGATCCGTGTCGACGCCGCGGTTGGCCAGTGCCCCCAACATCCACAAAGCCCACGCACGTTGCTCCGGATTGCCCAGAACCCCTTTTACATACGCCAGACCAGCCTCGTCCGGGGTCACACCATCGAGAGCGATTTCCGCTTGCAGGGCCGCTTCGCGGAGGTGGAGGTCGGGCGAGTTGAGTGCGACTGAAACCAGTTGGTCGGATTTGGGCGTGCGCTGCGTTTTGCCGGTCCACTCAAACGCATGCGCAAGAACTTCATCGGCGGAGGTCGCGTCGCCTGAGGCTACGCGCTGCAGCAATTGTTCGGCCACCAATTGAACGGGTCCGGACGTCCGTGGGGTAGCGGAGCGCCTGGTCAACTGGGGCCCGGCGAGTTTTGCCAGTTGAGCGACTTGCTGTTTTCCGATATAGCCGGCGGCGGCAACCATCGCCAGGGCCGCGGCAATCACCAGCCACTTCTGCGACGATGGTTCGGCGACGACGTGAATCGGCGAGTCGGCGCTCGGCAGCGGCGCGTTGCTGGCATGCTGGATTTCGACCAGCGCCCGCACCACATCTTCGTCGGTTGGCTGAGGAAGTGGCGTGCCGGGCTTTGGTTGAGACGCCGAAAACTCCGGCTTCCAAAAGTCGGACATGTCGCAAATCGTAGGCCACACATTCGGGCCTCTCAAGTTACGGCGGTGTCGGGAGGAGGTTACGCGCAGGACGAGTGGCACGGGTCATGCATTGGCGAATCCGGGGATGTCATCTGCGCTCTAGGCGGTCTTGAGAAGGGAATGCGAACGCTTCGCGCTCGCGTCGGCGAGAGTCTTACGAGGATGTTCGGACGCGTTTGAGCCAGTCAATTCAGACGAGTGTAGCGCGCCTGGAGTCGTCTCGGCCGACTCACTCTTCATGCGCGGAGGTTTTAAATCCCAGCGGCAGAATGCGCAACGTGTTGCCTGCGAATAAACAACCCGGCCGTACCCCACGCACTTATAGTTCGGACAATATTTCATCATCGACTCTCGTCTGCACTGCGAAGGTTCCCAGGTTGGTCGGTTGGAAAGAAGTGCTGCATACTGGGTGCAACCGTAGCACGAAACGTTCGATAGCCATGCGTTCTTTTTCCGCTGAGATGGATTGGTTTTTCTGCTGGAGAAGTTTGCGGAGATACTGACGCAAATCTGAGTTCAGTTTTTGCGGTCTTTCAAGCGGATCACAAACTTCAATCCCGACCAGAGATCATTTACGGCGCATACCTTCACATCCACCAGTCCGGCGTCTAATCCGATTCGCCGCACGACGTTCTCGTCGAGGTCGCTCGTCACGCCCGATGACTTCTTCGGCCACGATACCCACAACATGCCTGCGGGGGCGAGGCGCTTGGCTGCGCGGACGAATTGTTTCTTCAGCTCGGCCTGCGTCTTCACAAAAAGCATTGCAAAGTCGAGGGGCGTCCGCGGGTCTAGCGCGGTTTCGCATTTGCGGAGCGCGTCCCGCAGATCAGACTGCACATCCGCCGGCAAGTCGACGAATGTCACGCGGAACTTTTCTTTGATGCCCAGCTTCTTGGGAAGAGGAGTGCCTGAATATCCCGCCATGGCGGACTATTGTACGGGAGCGAAGTATCCGCGGCGAGAACGCACATGCAGGTTTTTTTTATCCATCGCGACGATCTCGATCGTGCGATAGCGGCCGTCGGGCTTGAAGTCGGCCGGCTTATAGGAGACGGCATACTGACTGCGAAGTTCGTCCTGAATCTCGGCGAAGGCGTTGCTCACGTCACGCAACTGGAAAGGGAAGAAGGCACGGCCGCCGGTGGCGTCCGCGATACGTTCCAGCACCTTGTCCCCTTTGCCCTTGGTGCCCGAGATGTTCGTGCTGATGGTGTAGACGATGACCTCGGCGCGCTGCGCCATGTCGATGGCTTCTTCCCGCGTCACGTGGCTCTGGTTGTCTTCGCCGTCACTCAGAAGGATGATCGCCCGCCGGACGGCGCTCGCCCGGGGTGCTTTCAGGAGCTTGTCGCGGCACGAATAGTACAGCGCATCGAACATGGCCGTACCGCCCCCGGGGCGCAGCGCACGAACGCCGCGCGAGAGCATCTCGGTATTATCCGTGAAGTCCTGCGTGACTTCGGGAGTGACATCGAAGCCGACAACGAAAGCCGCATCGTATTTTGGACGCACGGTCTGATTCAGAAACTCGATGGCCGACTCCTGCTCGAACTTGAACCGGTCGCGAACGGAGTTGCTTGCGTCTACCAGCAAGCCAACCTGCAACGGCAGGTCGGTCTGACTCTTGAAGTCGCGAATCTCAGCTGCGGGCTTGGAGTCGTCCGAAAACGTGAAGTCATTCTTCTTCAGATCCTTGACGTAACGGCCATGTTTGTCGGTGACCGTGAAGACCACGTTCACTTCGTTGACAGTTTTTCGAATCGTGGCGACGTTTTCGTCCTCTTGTGTGGACGATTGCTGTCCGCTGGCGCCCGGAGCCGCTGCGCTCGATCCTGAGGTCGCCTGCATCGCGGCCTGTGGCGTTTTCTCGGGCGGGGTGATGGCCGCGTGCGACGGACCCTGAGTTGAAGCTGGAATGATGGGATTGCCGCTTGCGGAGGTCTGGGCAAAGGTGGCCAGCCCCAAGCATCCGGTTGCCAGGACGAGAAAAATGCCCCATGGCTTCATTTACCCCATTATATCCGGTTGCTTGCTGGCAAATGGTGGCGCGTGATCTGGGCAGGAGTCAGGAGTAAAGCTCCGGATGCTCAGTCCGCGAGCTGTCGCAAGAATTCCTGCAGTTCTTCCGGCAGATCCCGCGCGAACGATAGGGTCTCGCCGGTGCGCGGATGGCGCAATTCCAGGGCAGCGGCGTGAAGGAAGTTACGGGAAAGCGCGAGAGACCCTCCTGTGCGCGGCTTCAGTTCACGAGTTGCGCCGTACAGTGCGTCGCCGACCACAGGATGCCCGAGAGACGACAGGTGGACGCGAATCTGGTGCGTTCGGCCGGTGTCGATTTTGATCTCCAGCAGGGTGAACTTGCCGTAGCTGGAATTCAGCCGTTTCTTTATCGCATAATGCGTGATCGCCTCGCGGCCACCTTTGGTCCGCGTCGTCATACGGACACGCCTGACGCTGTCGCGGCTGATGTTTGAGCGGATCGTTCCGCGATCCAGCTTCATCGATCCCTGCACCAGGGCGATGTAGGTTTTTTTGACTTCGCGCCGTGCGAACTGCGCCGCCAACTCGCGGTGTGCCTGGTCATTTTTGGCTACGACAATCAGGCCGCTCGTTTCCTTGTCGAGGCGATGTACGATTCCCGGCCTCAGTTCGCCGCCCATCCCCGAGAGCTGGCCGAAGCGGTGCAGCAGGGCGTTGACGAGAGTGCCACGATTGCGCGCATCGTCGGTGGCGCCTGCGCCGGCATGAACCATCATTCCGGCGGGCTTGTTCACAACCGCCATATCGTTGTCTTCAAAAACGATATCGAGCGGAATCTCCTCCGGCATGGCGCGCAAGGGGTCAACCTTGGCCGGTCCCAGCAGACGGATTTCCTCTCCTCCCCGCAATCGGAGCGATGCTTTCGTGGGTGCGTCATTCACCAGAACCAGACCCTGCTCGATCATCTGCTGGACCCGAGCGCGACTCACGCCGGCGCTCTTGTTTACAAGATACTGATCGAGGCGTGTGCCGGCGTCCTCCGCGGAGGCGGAGTAAACGAGGGGAAACGTGTGAGCCATCGGAGTGGAGTCTAGCGTAAAGCCGGGCCTGCGGACATTACGCCCGCGCAGCAACGGTCTTTTGGGACCCGCTCTTTAACCACCAGATCACGCCGCCCAGAATCACGAGGCCAAGCGCGATGACCTGCGTTCCGCTCAACGCACCGCCGAGCACCGAGCCGCGGCCAGGATCTCCGCGCAGGAACTCAATCAGGAAGCGTGCGACCCCGTAGAGGATGAGATACGCGCCGAAGACCTGCCCATCGAATTTCTTACGCTTCAGCATCCACGTCAGGAGGAAAAAGTTAGCGAGCTCGACCGCGAACTCAAACAATTGCGTGGGCTCCAGAGCTTCGTTCAGCGGAGTTCCCACCAGTTGGTTGGCCACCGGATTGGTGAAGGTCACCCCCCACCATGCGTGCGTGGGCTTGCCGAAGCAGCATCCTGCCGCGAAACATCCAAGCCGGCCGATGGCATGGCCCAGAGCCAGCCCCGGGGCAAACGCATCGCAGGTTGCCAGAGGGGGCATGTGTTGCTGCCGGATGTACCATACGGCTGCGAGCAACGCGCCAATCAAGCCGCCGGAAAACACGCCGCCTGCCTGCAAGGTGCTGAGGCTGAAGATGTCGGTCCAGCGCGGATAGGTGTTCCAGTCGTAAATTACATACAAAATCTTGGCACCGAGAATCCCGCACAGGACAACCAGAATTCCTAGATTCCAGGCCTTCTCTGGGTCGATGCCTT
>Ga0210401_10006650_pt1 | contig 11695 bp, 11 predicted proteins | sample IncBWH32MmetaG_FD_150866 | JGI IMG/M metagenome (GOLD analysis project Ga0210401, IMG submission 150866) | Forest soil microbial communities from Barre Woods Harvard Forest LTER site, Petersham, Massachusetts, United States - Inc-BW-H-32-M | ecosystem: Environmental > Terrestrial > Soil >... | reverse complement strand
TTGGGACTCGTACTGCGGGACGTTTTACTGACGGTCGACGAGTTTCGGGCCATGGCCGAAGGGATGGCCGACACCGACGGCCCCGCAACCGGGACGATCTCGGTGAGCAACTGGATCCGGGACCACGCGGACACGCTCGGGCGCAGCTACGCCAACGAGATCGAGCGCCACTTCAAGTTTCCGGGGCGCTGAGCCAGCGCCGGCGCCTCCCGGCAATCAGCTCCAGGTGACGAGGACCAACGCGGTGCCGAGGGCGAGGTAGAGCCCGAAGGGCACGGCGGAGCGGCGGTCCGCCTTGTGCGCTGCAATGAGGAAAAAACCGACGATCACGGCCAGCAGGTTGGCGAAGAAGAGCCCCTCGACGAGAGCGACCCAGCTCACCCAGGCCAGTCCGAAGCCCACGACGAGGGAGAGGCGGACGTCGCCGAAGGCCATCCAGCGCGGGTTCACGAGGTTGATGACGAAGAAGAGCGCGAAGAAGGCGAGGCCGCCGATCGACGCGACGACCAGGCGCTGCCACTCGTGCATGACGCCGGCGATCACGATGCCGCTCACGATCACCGCCGCGCTGAGGGCCCACACGAGCGCCTTGGGCAGCAGTCGCTGCACCAGGTCGCAGTAGCCGAGTTGCACCAAGCCGACGAGCAGCAGCAGCGGTGGAAAGGCGATGATCGACCACCCCACCTTGTGCAACACGTAGGCCGGCAGCAGTCCCGAGACCACGGCGAGCAGCGCCCACTGCCGCGTCGTGATGCGAGGTGGTTCCACGACGTCGACCGCTACCACGGTGGGAGCCTCGGAGGTAGCGGGCCCCGCCGTCGATGCTCGTGCGACAGACGCGGCGAGCGAGCGCCGTGTGAACGGCACGATCAGCGACCCGGCCGCCATGCCGATGGCGGCGCCCCCGAGCACGGTGAGCGGTGTGCTCATTGGCCCAACGACACGGCGCCGCAGTTGGCGGGGAATGCCTCGATCTGTGCGCCGGCCACAGTGAGGCCAATTGCCTGCAGGACCGGGGCGTAGGCAGTCGTAAGGACTCCCATCGTGGCCGTGGCATCCCCATTGGCACCGCCGGCGGCAGTGAACGTGAAGTTCGGCGACGACGAGCTCACCGTTTCGGGGTTGGTGCCGGCTGACGCGGTCGACGGGGTCGGAGGAACGGTTGCCGGAGGAAGGGCCGGCCCTGAGAACGAAGTTGTTCCGTTCGTGACACCGCCTACGGAGAAGGTGCCTTGGGCCGTCGTGTTGCCCAGAAGGGTCAGGGTGACGCCATTGGTGCCGGTGCTGACGGCGTTGGTATTTACCGGGGCAATGACCATTCTGCTCAGCGAATCGTTGCTGCAGGTCAGCGTGCTCAGGGTTGCCGTGCCGGTGGCGGCGGAAAGGGGAACGCTCAACGATCCGAGCGGGATGCCGAGAAGAGTCAGGTTCATCGACAACGTGGCCTGAACCTGCTGGTCGCTCGCCGTCGTGCCCACCGGTCCGTAGGCCACCGCGGCGGGCGATATCACCTGGGTCGAGAGCATGACGTTGCCGACAGAAAGGCCGGGAAACCCGGCCAGTGCCGAGTTGAGGTTGAGGACAGAGGTGAGATTGATCCCGTTCGTCCCGTTTGCCAGTTCGGCTTCCGTGGTCAGCATCTGCAGGACGTTCACGCTGGCGTCGAGCCCCTGCTGCGAGACGGAGGGGTTCGTGCAGCTGTACGGGGTCGAGCCGCCGACGTTGATGTTGACCATTTGGCAGAGCTTCACGTCCGTGGACGACGAAGTGGAAAAGTTGCCGAGTCCCAGCAACGAACTGTACGCGGTGCTCCCAGTCCCGAAGTCGTTGCCGACTGCGTTCTCGTAGATGCTCAGCCACTGTCCGGCCGACAGTTGGGCCGTCATGATGTTGGTCGCCGAAAGCAATCCGCCCGAAGCCGTGATCAAATTAGCCAGGGTGACGTTGGCGGTGGCCAGGCCCTGGTAGCCCACCCCCGTCAGGTCGACAGAGGTTCCTAGGGGTGTGAGAAGTGCGTTCAGTACGTTGCACTGCTCCATGTTCGTGCACTGTCCGGTGGTGCTGTTCACGTTGAAGAGGTATGTCCCGATCGAGAACCCGGCAGTGGGGTTCTGCGTCGCGATCGACGAGCCGGACACCGATCCCGACACGTTGCTGCCGGAGTGTCCCGGCAGCATGTTGAAGCCGCCGAAGAAGACCTGGGGTACGGACTGGTTGGCCGTCACCTCGACGGCATTGCAGCCAGGGTGGGGAATCGGCGGCAGGAGAACGGGCTGACAGGATGCGCCGGTGTAACCGCCGGCGGTGAACACTTTGGTCGTGCTGTTGTAGTAACCGGGCACGACCGTGAGATGCGCGCTGGATCCGTTGTCGGCAAGGACCTGGGCCAGCTTGCCGTTGAGGTACGTCTGGACGCCAGAGTTCGAAGAATAGGCGGAGTCGGCGTAGTTGATGTAGCGGGCGAGATCGAGCGCGGCCGTATCGGCCATCGCCTGCGCCTGCCTGCTGCCGTAGACGGTGAAACCCACATCCACGCCCGTGGCACCGGCCCAGAGCAGCAGCACCATGGTCATCGCGGTCAGGACGAGAGCCGCACCGCGCTCGTCATCGTTACGACGTCGGAACAACCTCTGGAACATCTTCATGGCCCTCATCTACGCCCCGCTGGGGGTCGAGAGCTGCAAGACGTTGGTCGACGAGATCGTCGACGGGGTGATGACGGAGAGCCCTGGTAACTCAGGGAAAAGTGGCGCCGAGCTGTAGTTGTACGAGACGCCGACGGAAAGGCAGGTGTTCGTCAGGATCGACGGGCAGGGCTCGATGGTAGCGGTACAGGTGATCGGGCTTCCGGTATTACCGCTCGGGGTCACGTTATAGGTACTGGGCGGAGACGTTGTGACGACCATCTCGACGCAGCCGTTCTTGTTCATCCAGCCGAGGTCGGTGGCCGCCTGCTGAACGGCGGCGCACCCGGCAGCTGAAACGGTGCTGCCGTTGCAGGTCGTCGTACCAGTGCCTTGGACGATGCCCGCTCGAGCCGCGTCCGCGGCAGCCTGGGTGACGGTGGCCTGGGCGGCCAGGATCACGCCATACGTGATGATGCCGTAGAGGAGCGTGATGAGTAGCACGACGACGAGCGCGAATTCGAGAAGCTCCGCGCCGCTTTCGTCCTCTCCACGTCGCCGCCTCAGTCGCTTCGCGAAATTCCCCGTGCGCGGTCCCAAGGTGGTGAACCCCCTCCTCTGTATCTCGGCCGACACCCCCATTGGCTTGAACTGCAATGGCAATTGAGTGTCGCTGCGATACCTCCCGGCATGATTCTGGGGAGTGGCGCACCACGGGTACATAGGACATAAGGACCATTTGGGTCCCCGACCTGGGGCGCTTCATAAGAGAATGGTCAAAAGGGCCTATGTACCTCGGCTAGTTCTCGTCGTACATTCCATCGGGAGCCGGCCACAAGCGATGCGTGACGGGGTCGCCGCACGTCGCCGGTCGGTGAGAGGGGGAAAAGGTTCTGTGAAGAAGCAGACGCTCATGTTGGTCCTGATCGGGGTGATTCTCTTCATCGCTGGCAGCGCGATCGCATATGCCAGCGTGCAGGGAGCCAAGAAGAACTCGAGTTCGACGAGCACGGGGTCGCCGGTCACTTACTCGGCGGTCGTCGCCAGGTCGAACATTCCGGCCGGCACCACGGGACAAACAATGGAGGCGCAAGGGATGGTGGCACTCCAGCTCGTCCCGTCCAAGTCCTACACCGCCACCGACCTCACTTCGCTCCAGGGTCTGACCGACGAGGTGCTTACCGCACCCGTGCAGAAAGGGCAGGCCATTAGCGCGACCGAGCTCACGGTCAGCACGCAAGCCATCTCGATTCCGCAAGGTTTTGACGCCATGGCGGTCGACATCAGCGGCGCTCAGAACCTGGCGGGCTACCTGCAGCCAGGTAGTCACGTGGACATCTACGCCAACATCACGAAGATTTCGGCCGGCGGTGCTGCTGGTGTCAGCGCCACGATTCCGATCCCGTGCACCGAGCTGGCGATGACCAACATCGAGGTCATGGACGTCTCGAGCACGAGTCCGACCCTGGCCGGGACCAAGGGAGCGGTCGGTTCGACGACGAGCTCCGGGCGCAGCGTCCCTGGGGGAGAGACCTTGTTGCTGGCGCTCGCACCGGCACAGACCCGCACGCTCCAGTTCCTCTCACAGGACGAGGCGATCTCCGTCGTGCAGCCTGACCAAGAGGTCAACCCGCCCCCGGTGGGACAGTGCATCGGCACCGACCAGACGATCAGCCACCCATGATCGCCCGCCGGATTCTCGTCATCAGCCGGTCGCCGGCGCTCAGCCGGGCCATTCAGGCCTCGCTCGGGCCGGGCTATCAGGTCGTCACAAGCACCAACGTCATCGATGTCGAAGACGAGGTACGTGAGCAGGGACCGTTCGACGTTCTCGTCGCAGGTCCGGTCTTCGACAGCCACGCGGGCATGGCCCGGTTGGCCAGCCTGCGGGCGACATCCGCGGTGCCTGCCGTCGTTCTCGCACTCGGCCCGAAGCCGAAGGCGAACCTGAGCGACATCGTTCGCACCGGTGCGGTGGAGCTCGTCGAGTACCCGACGAGCAAGCGCCAGCTCTCGGCGGCACTGAAGCGGGCTTTCGACATTGCCGACGTCTCGCAGTCGGGCGCTGCCCCGACGCTGCCGGTCGTCGCCCACGGCGTCGTGGTAGCAGAGCGGTCGCAGTTCGCCGAGGTGTTCACCGTGGCGTCTTCGAGCGGCGGTTGTGGCAAGACCTTCTACGCCACGAACCTGGCCTGCTACCTGGCCTCCCAGACGGGTCAGCGCGTCTGCCTGGTCGACCTCGACCTGCAGTTCGGCGAGGTCTCGACGGCGCTGCACCTGCGGCCTCGGTTCACCATCTCGGACCTGCTCTCACGAGAGCCTGTCGACGACGACGACATCGACGAGCACGTCGAGGAGTACCTCGAGGACCACGAGCTCGGGTTCTCGGTGCTGGCGGCGCCGTTCAGCCCGGCCGACGCGGACATGATCGCTCCCAAGGACGTCTACAAGGTGATGGGCGCGCTGCGCCGGCACTTCGACTACATCGTCGTCGACACGCCGGCCCAGCTGTCCGAAATCGTCCTGGCGGCGTTCGACCACTCGACGCACGTCTTGTGCATGGTGACCCTGGACCTGCCGAGCATCCGCAACATGAGGGTGTTCCTCACCACTTTGGAGAAGCTCAAAATCAGCAGCGAATCAATCGGGGTGGTCCTGAACAAGGTGGAAGAGGACATCGGTATCGACATCACGGACGTCCAAGAGGTGTTGGACAACAAGATCGTCTCGATACTCCCGTACTCGCGGGACGTCATGAGGTCGATCAACAAGGGCCAGCCGGCCATCGTGTCCGCCGTCAACTCGGACATCAGCAAGAAACTGGCGGGCGGCATGCACCAGTTCCTCTCCGGCGAGGTCACGCCCATCCTGGGCACGAGCAGTAACAACGCCGAGCTCGGCGCTGGACGCAGCTTCTGGAAATTGCGGCGGAAGGGTCGCACCACAAAGGTGCCTGAGCTCGAGAGGGCCTGAGAGCCATGAACCTGTCAGAGAAGCTGGCCGCCGCAGACGGGACCGCCGAGTCGTCCGCGCCGGCACCCGCGGCAGGGGATCGCCGCACGGGCGCGGAGCGCCGATCGGGGGCACCGCCTCCGAAGGACGCGCCGAGACGGCGGAGCACCGACCGCACCTCCTCTTCCGAAGAGGCGTGGTTGCAGTCCAAGGCTGTGGTCCAGGCGAAGGTCCTAGCCGAGATCGCGCCGACGGCGGCGGACCTGTCGCCGGACGAGTTGCGGGCCAAGGTCCGCACGACGGTGAACGAGATCCTCGAGCGCGAGGACATCGGTATCTCGCCCATCGAGCGCCAGCGCTTTGTCGAGGAGATGCTCGAGGACTCGCTCGGTTTCGGCCCGCTCGAGGCGCTGCTCTCCGACCGGAACATCACCGAAGTGATGTGCAACCGCTTCGACGAGATCTGGATCGAGCGCGAGGGTCGTATCGAGCGCACCGACGTCGTCTTCAACTCGTCGCAGCAGTACAGGCGGATCATCGACCGGATGGTCCACGCGGTGGGCCGGCGGGTCGACGAGTCCTCGCCGATGGTGGACGCCCGGCTGGCCGACGGTTCCCGTATCAACGCCATCGTGCCGCCGCTGGCGCTGCACGGGCCGGTGCTCACCATCCGGAAGTTCCCGGAGGAGCCGCTCGTCATGCAGGACCTGATCGGGCTCGGCTCACTCACAATGGACTCGGCGGTGTTCCTCGAGGCGCTTGTGCGCGGCAAGATCAGCATGGTGGTCGTGGGCGGAACCGGCACCGGCAAGACCACGATGTTGAACGTTCTCTCGAACTTCATCCCCGACGGGGAACGCCTCATCACGATCGAAGAGTCCGCCGAACTCCAGATCCAAGGTGCCCACGTGGTGACGCTCGAGACCCGGCCGGCCAACGCCGAGGGCTCGGGCGAGGTCCGCATCCGCGACCTCGTCCGAAACTCCCTGCGTATGCGGCCCGACCGCATCATCGTTGGTGAGTGCCGAGGCGCCGAGACCCTGGACATGCTCCAGGCCATGAACACCGGCCACGCCGGTTCGATGACCACGGTCCACGCCAACTCGCCTCGCGAGCTCCTGGGCCGGATGGAAACGATGGTGATGATGGGTGGCATCGAGCTGCCCCAGAAGGCCATTCGCGACCAGATCGTCATGGCAGTCGGCATCCTGGTGCAGCTCCAGCGGACGCCCGCCGGGCCCCGCGTCGTCCACTCGATCACCGAGATCCAGGGCATGGAGGGCGAGACAGTCCTCCTGCAGGACATCTTCCACCGGGTGGACATGCACGATGGGATGGGACGACTCGTCCCGACCGGCCTGCGGCCGAAGATCCTCGACCAGCTCACGCTCGCCGGTGTCGAGGTCCCGCCGCACCTCTTCCGCAACGATGGCGATGCGTCGCTGTCGTCCCGGCCTGACGGGCGCCGCCATCGCCCGGCCCGGCCGGGACGTGCGGTCGAGCCGCCCTCCGAGGAGCTCTACGAAATGCTCGCGCGCCGTCGCGACGGGAGGTGACGCCGACCATGCTGGGTGCACTGCAACTTGGTTCGCAGTCCGAGGCCCTCGTGGCCGCCGTCCTCGTGGGCGCCGGCTTGGCCATCGCGGTGGTGGCGGTCATCATGCGGGTCCGAACCCGTCAGCGCACGCTCGCGCAGATCCTCGACGACACCATGGGCACGGCTCAGGTGCCGGTCGAGGTCGTCAGCGAGTCGCCCGAGAAGGGCGAGCTCTCGGCGCTCACGGTCCGCTTGGCGGGTCTCTTCGGGCGGATCGACACCACCGGCGCACTTGAACAACGCCTCGACCGGGCTTCGATCCCGTTGCGCTCGGGTGAATACCTCGTGATCAGCGCCGGAGCCGCACTGATGCTGGCCGTGCTGATGGGCATCCTGGTTGGGAACATCATCGGTTCGGTGGCCGCGCTCCTGGTGGTAGCAATGATCGCCTGGTACCTGCCGACCCGCCGGGCCAACAAGCGGATCAAGCAGATGCAGGAACAGCTCCCCGACGCACTTGCGCTCATGGCGGCGTCCGTCGAGGGCGGTCAGACGTTCCAGCGCTCCATCGACATGTACCGGCGGGATGCCCGGCCACCTCTCTCGCAAGAGCTCGACCGGGTCATGGCCGAAGTCGCCGTCGGTTCCGACCTGGTCGTCGCCCTCGAGAACATGGCCGAGCGTTCGGGCGTGGAAGACCTCAAGTGGGCGGTCGAGGCCGTGCGCATCCAGCAGTCGACCGGTGGCCGGCTGGCGCCGATCCTCCACACGCTCGCCGCCTTCATGCGCACCAGGCAGGAGGTCCGTCGCGAAGTGCAGACGCTGTCTGCGGAGGGCCGGATGTCAGGGTACGTGCTCTTCGCCATCCCGCTGTTCCTTGTTGTCGCGCTGGAGATGAAGGATCCCAGTTATCTCGATCCGATGCTTCACGGCGCAGGTCTGATCGTGCTGATCGGCACGGCGGGACTCATGGCGCTCGGGTTCTGGATCGTGCGCCGCATGGTCAACATCAAGGTCTGAGGACGAAGGGGGACTGTTCTCGTGAACGCGGCTTATTTCGTTCCATTGGTCGGCATCACGCTCATGGTGCTCGGCCTGGCCGGTGTCGGCGTGGCGGCATGGCGGACCCACCGGTCGCAAAACCGCCTCGACTTCATCCGCTCGCTGGGCACCGAGGCCGAGATCTATGCCGAACCGGTCCAGCTGCCCGATCGGGTGCAGACACCGCTCGTCAATCGGATCCTGGGCCCCTCGGTGCGCGGGCTCCGTCACAGCCTGTCTCGCCTGTACCCGTCCCAAGACATCGACCGCGTCCACGCTGACCTGCTGAAGGCAGGCCTCACCGGCTCGGTGCGGGCGGAGGAGTTCGTGGCCGTGCAGGTGGGCTCAGTCATGATCGGGTTTGCCATCGGCCTGATCATGCTCGTGAGCGGCGTCGTCAAGCTGAAATTCGGCCTTGCGCTCATGTTCTTTCTGCCGATGCTCGGCGGCCTGGCCCCCAGCTACTGGCTGCGCTTTCGCATCAAGGGCCGGCGCGAGCGGGTAACGAACGACTTGCCCGACCTTCTCGACCTGATGACGATTTCAGTGGCCGCCGGCCTCGGTCTCGAGCAGGCGATGCAGGTGTCGTGCGCGCGGTTTGAGTCGCCCGTCTGCGAAGAGCTGCGGCTCACCCTGCGCGAGATGGAGCTCGGCCTATCTCGGCACGACGCGCTCGAGAACATGAAGCTCCGTACCGACATCGACGACCTCGTCACCTTCGCCGTAGTTCTCTCTCAGGCCGATGCACTCGGCCTTCCCATCGGGCGCGTGCTGCAGGCGCAAGCCGACGAAATGCGCGACAAGCGCCGGCAGCGTGCGCGCGAGAAGGCGGCGAAGGTGCCGGTGAAGATTCTCTTCCCGCTGGCGTTGTGCTTCCTGCCCGCGATCCTCATCATCGTGCTGGGCCCGATCGTCGGGCCGATCAAGCACGCCTTCGCCGGACACTGACAACAGACGGACAACCACCTTGGAGGGAGTGGGAAATTCGGCCCACTGCACCCAATTCGCAATGGTGATGCACCTGTTGTTTGACGAGCGAGTCGTACAATGACCAGGGGAAATTCTCACCGGAACCGGTGGGGAGGAGGAGCCGCTCCGGTTGATCCGGGGCGGAAATGAGGGGGATCCATGACGAACACAGCCTCGATCCTGTGGCCGAGCGCGGTTGCAGCGGAGACGGTCGGGAGCCCGGGCGAGTGGACGTTCTACTCGCAGGTTTCCGTGTCGGGCCCGGCGGTCTCGACGACGGTGCATCGCGGCCGCCAAGTGCAGGGTGGCGCAATCGCGACCCTTACTCGTGACGACGCGGTCGTCAGGTCGGCTTCCGATGCGTTTCGGGACACCCCAGCGGCTGCCCGCCGCGTGGACGACGATCGCCAATGGGGGCCGTGGTCATTGACCCAGCGCGAGCTCGAAGTTCTCCAGCTGTTGGCCGAAGGTGCCACGAACAGCGAAATTTCGCAGCGGTTGTACATCAGTCCGAAGACCACCAAAAATCATTTGGCGGCCATCTTCCAAAAGCTCGATGTCACCAACCGCACGCACGCGCTGGTGCGCGCCGTTGTGATGGGCTTGGTCACCATCGAGTAAAGACGCCTTGTCGCGGGCCATATTTGGTCCTTTCAGCCTATGGAAATGACATTGGGCTGTGCCGACAATGAGCACGGGACTTCAAACGGGTAACCGGGCAACCGTCCGGGGCTCTTTGGGGTGAGAGAGGGGAATATTCAAATGACTGAGCTGTTTCTGAACGCGTTCTTCGCGGTCCGTGGCTTCCACGGCAACCTGCTCGAGCGTGCGCGGACAGAGCGTGGCGCCTCCATGGTGGAGTACGCCCTGCTCGTTGGTCTCATCGCCGTCGTCGCCGTTGTGGCGATCGCCGCGCTTGGTGGGGGCATCTCGCACTTGTTCAGCAACGCGAACACCTGTGTTGGTGGTTTGAACGCAACCAACTGCTAGTTCGAGCGGCTGAAGCCGTATCGAACAGCAAAGCATTTCCCTAAGGGAATATTCCCCCTTCCCCAAAGGGATGACGGTAGGGCTGGGCCGGCATAGCCGGCCCAGCCCGCTGTTCGTTTGGAGGGATGTCCGTAGTGCAAACCGTGGACAATCTCGCAGGGGGAACCCAGGGTCTTTGGGTCAAAAAGACTATGGATTTCAACTCAAGAAGTGGCGATATTTGTAGACGAGAAACGACATCTCGTCGGTTCTCATCGGGGTATAGAGGGGGACAGTAATGCTCGGATACTTCATCAACGCGTTTGTTGCGGTCCGTGGCGCACACGGCGCGCTCTTGCAGCGTGCCCGCACCGAGCGTGGCGCTTCCATGGTGGAGTACGCGCTTTTGGTGGGTCTGATCGCGGTTGTCGCCGTTGTTGCGATCGCTGCTCTGGGTGGAGGCATCTCCAACCTGTTCAGTAACGCCAACACGTGCGTCGGTGGCCTCAACGCAACCAACTGCTAGCTGAACCGGCGGGATACCGCCGTAAGAATCACGAGGGCACCTCACTGAGGTAGCCCTGTTGCCGGGGGGCAACTTGGGGGGCTGGAGCGAATTCGTTCCAGCCCTCCGTCGCGTCTGGGGGCGGGTGCACGCGGACCCTGGGAGCGACCGGTGTGTCGCCGGCCGTGGCCGGAGGTCACCACACAGGCGCTGTGCCCAGCTGGGGGCTCCCAGGGGCTGCGGGATGTCGACGTCCGCATCGTCGACGTCCCGGCCCGCCCAATCGGGGCCGGATCCCCCCCCAACGCCAAAGGGGCGGAGCCGCAGCGCTCCCTAACCGTGATGGCCCAGGTGAAGCACCGACTGGTGCGGATGGAGGCGTTCAGTCCACCATGGGGCGCCGCCGCCGCCCGGGACGATTTCATCGTCGGTTCACAGAACCGATACGGCGAGGAAATAGGGTGCGGCGACACTGGGTCCGACCCCCGCTCCGGTGCAGCGCGTCGTGGCGGGGTCGGCAAACACGACACGAGAAGGGCAATTCAGGAGAGTTCATGAGCTACCAGGCCGAGTACATCTGGATCGACGGGACGGAGCCGAGCCCGTTGCTCCGGAGCAAGACCAAGATCGTCGCCGACGGCAAGGAGCCCCCGATCTGGGGCTTCGACGGGTCGAGCACGAACCAGGCCGAGGGCAGCGATTCGGATTGCGTGCTCCAACCGGTTTTCTCGTGCCCGGACCCGCTGCGTGGCGGCGACAACAAGCTCGTCATGTGCGAGGTGCTGCACACGGACATGTCGCCGCACCCGACCAACACGCGGCGGGCGTGCGTCGAGACGGCGGAGAAGTACGCCGTGTTCGAGCCGTGGTTCGGTATCGAGCAGGAGTACACCTTCATCCAGTACGGACGGCCCATGGGCTGGCCCGAGACCGGGTTCCCCGCGCCGCAGGGCCCGTACTACTGCGGCGTCGGCGGCGACAAGATGCCCGGGCGTGAGATCGTCGAGCGCCACACCCAGGCGTGCCTCGACGCCGGGCTGGGCATCGAGGGCACCAACGCCGAGGTGATGATGGGGCAGTGGGAGTTCCAGATCGGGA
>Ga0210401_10006649_pt1 | contig 11695 bp, 7 predicted proteins | sample IncBWH32MmetaG_FD_150866 | JGI IMG/M metagenome (GOLD analysis project Ga0210401, IMG submission 150866) | Forest soil microbial communities from Barre Woods Harvard Forest LTER site, Petersham, Massachusetts, United States - Inc-BW-H-32-M | ecosystem: Environmental > Terrestrial > Soil >... | reverse complement strand
TCGCGAAGTGCGAAGCTGCGGTGCGCGGAAAGAGTGGTCGGATGAAGTCGAGGAAGAAGCAAGTGGTGGCAACGCAGTTTCATACCGTCAAACGAATCGATAACTCGCGGCTGGTGCGCAACGTCGAGCCGGTCCGTTTGCGGAGCTACTATCGCACCGCGGGATTGGGAGCGATCGTGGCGGCGTGCTTGATGATGTACATCTACCAGCACTTCAGATGTATCGATCTCAGTTTTCAGCTTGAGGATTTGAAGGCGAAGCAGACCCAGTCGATGGCGCTGAACTCAGAACTGCGCCTGGAGATTGAAGGCCTGCGCGATCCGCGCCGGATTGACGTGATCGCACGCCGACAGCTTGGCTTGACGCAACCGATGCCGACACAGGTACAAGAATACGACGCGCCCAGCGGCGCGGAAGTGGCGGCGGCCCGGTATGTGCGGTCGAATCACGAATAGAGTTTTCATCATCCCCGCGCGGCTCCCCGTGGACCCTGACCCAGTCGGGGTCTCACTGGCCATCCGGCGCTTATTGACGACCGAAACATGCGTTCTTTCATTCGTTGGTCAGATCAACCATCAAGCCGAGTGTCAGCCGACCTGAGTTCCTATGTACAAGAAACGAGCCCACGGCGTCAGTAGTGACCGCGTAGCGGCCAAACGCTTGCTGATTGTCGCGGGAGTGGCGATGTTGTGGGCCCTGGCGATTTTCGGGCGGCTTGGCTACCTGCAACTCATCCGGCACAGCGACTACCTGGCGCGTGCGCAGAGGCAGCAACAGCGCACCATTGAAATTACTCCGCAGCGCGGAGTCATCTTTGATCGCGGCATGCATCCGCTGGCCATGAGTGTGCCGGTGAAATCGGCGTTTGCGGTGCCTGCCGAGATCGCGGATGAGTCGATGGTGGCGCATTTGTTGTCCGGGATTGTGAATGTGCCTCAGGATGTGCTGGAGCAACGATTTCAGGCTTCGCGCTCGTTTGCCTGGGTGTCGCGCAAACTGCCTCCTGAAAAAGTGGAAGCGGTTGCCGCACTGAATCTGAAGGGCATTTATTTCCAGGACGAAAACCAGAGGTTTTATCCCAAGCGTGACCTTGCTGCGCATGTGCTGGGCTTTGTCGATCCCGATGAACGAGGGCTGGGAGGGATCGAATCCGAGCTGGACAGCCTGATTCGCGGCAAGAGCGAAAAAATTGTGGTGATGGCCGACGCGCGACAACGCTGGTTCGACGGCAGCGAAGCGCGGCGTGAACGTGGGGCAAACGTAATTCTGACGCTGGATGAAAAGATTCAATATATCGCGCAACGTGAACTGAACGTCGCGATCGCCACGACCCACGCGATGGCAGGCAGCGTCATCGTGATGAATCCGAACAATGGAGAAATTCTCGCTCTGGCGAATTGGCCGGGATTCAATCCCAATGCGGCGACCAACGTACCCGCCGAAGCGCGCATGAATCGGTCGGTGAGCGCGGTTTACGAGCCGGGCTCAACGTTCAAGCTGATCACACTGGCCGCGGCGTTCGACCAGAATCTGGTGAGGTCCGAGGAGATCTTCGATTGCGAACATGGGTCAATCATCGTCTCTGGTCATCGCATTCACGATCACAAACCGTTTGGGCTTCTGACTGTGGCCGACATTCTTGCGAAGTCCAGCGACGTTGGAGCGATCAAGATCGCGGGACTCGTGGGCGAGACAAAGTTTTACGACTACATCCGTGGCTTTGGGTTTGGAACGCCAACTGGAGTGGACATGCCCGGCGAGAGTCGCGGACTGCTCCGTAAAGTGGAGAATTGGAGTGGAATCTCCATGGCCTCGATCTCGATGGGCCAAGAGGTGGGTGTGACGCCGATCCAGTTGGCTACGGCGGTCTCTGCAATCGCGAATGGCGGAATGCTCTACCGGCCACACGTTATCGCCGAGGTGCGCCGAGGTTCAAAACTTTTGCCGGCGACGGGACTATTAGCGACGGTTGAGCCGCGACAAGTGATCCGGCCGGAAACCGCCGCGACACTACGACGATTGATGGAAGGCGTGGTCTTGACTGGAGGAACGGGAACCCTCGCGCGTTTGGATGGCTGGACCGCTGCAGGCAAAACAGGTTCCGCTCAGAAGATCGATCCCAATACTGGCCGCTATTCGCCAACCCAACTGATTGCCTCGTTTACGGGCTTCGCGCCCATCAATAACCCCGCGGTGACTATTCTGGTTTCGCTGGATTCGCCAGTAGGTCCGCACGAAGGTGGATTTGTCGCCGCGCCGGTCTTCAAGCGCATCGCCGAGCAGGTGCTACCGTATCTGGAGGTGCCGCGCGATGTCCCGCTGAATCCGCGACTGATTCAGGCGGCCTACAAACGTCAGGACGGCGTGGAGGAAAACTCGCTCGAAGACTTCACGCCCGCCGATTTTAGCGCGCAACCCGAGAACCTTGCGAGGGACGCCACGCAGGCGAAGGGCGCAGAACCAAAACCTCGATCGGCCGAAGTCATGATGGGCGTGGATGAGGGCGCCGACATCACGGTGCCGAATTTTTCCGGAAAGACAATGCGCGAGGTAACGGCGATCTGTTTGCAGCTGGGACTCGACCCCGTGCTGGGTGGCAGCAATCTTGCTATGGATCAAACGCCGGCCGAAGGCTCGAAAGTAAAGCGAGGGGCACGGGTAACCGTTCAATTCGGAACGCCGCCTCCGCAGAAACCGGCGAGTTCGGCGAAACTGCGCAAGAGTTCGAAGCACTAGAAAGAAAGCGAGGTCGGCTGATGTTGGCCGTGGATTCCATTGAGTTTACTTCAAGAGGCAGAACGCAAAGCAGTTACAAACGACGTTGTCCGGCAACGTAATTTTGGTGTGTCGGGGCGCGCGCAAGGCGGAGACATGAAACTGGGGGCACTGCTGAAAGACGTCGAAGCAGACTTGCTGGCCAGCGCGGCGGAGATCGAAATTCGGCAAGTGGCATGTGACTCGCGCAAAGTAGAGGAAGGCACACTCTTTTTTGCGCTGCACGGCGCGAAAGTCGATGGGAATGCGTTCGCGCGCGATGCGATTGCCAAGGGCGCGGTGGCGATCGCCAGCGAAGAGAAACCGCCTTCGGCGTTGCCCGAAGGAGTGCCATGGATTCGCGTGCGGGAAGCCCGGAAAGCCCTGGCGATAACCGCCGCAAATTTTTTCGGGCACCCGGCCGAAGGGCTGCAGCTGGTCGCAGTAACGGGAACGAACGGCAAGACCACCACGACATCGATCATCGATTCAATCATCAAGGTTTCGGGAGCCAAGACCGGACTGTTCGGCACGATTGCATATCACACTCCCGCAGGCGACTATCCGGCGCCCAACACCACACCGGAATCCGTCGATTTGCAGGGATTTCTGGCCGAAACGCGTGACGCGGGCGGCCGTTATGCGGTCCTCGAAGCGAGTTCGCACGCGCTCTCCATGGACCGGTTGTGGGGCTGCCATTTCGCCGCGGCGGTGTTCACGAACCTCACGCGCGAGCATATGGATTATCACAAAACATTTGACGATTACTTTGCGGCCAAGCGGCGATTGTTCATCGGTACGGGCGCGGGAGTGCCGGAAGTGGCTGTGATCAACAGTGACGACGAATATGGGAAGCGTTTGGCGGGCTTTGCGAAAACGACCGTAACATACGGTTTGGAATCGGCTGCGGACATTACCACGAAGAAGTTTCAGCTTACATTTTCGGGCTTGTCCTTTAGCGCGCAGACGCCGAAAGGCAAGGTTCAAATATCGTCGCGGTTGGTCGGCCGCATCAACGTCTACAACATTCTTGCAGCGATTGGCGCGGCGCAGGCGCTCGACCTGTCGAACGAAATCATCGAGGCGGGCATTCGAAATCTGGAGAGTGTTTCCGGGCGGTTCCAGCGCATTGATTTGGGCCAGCCGTATTTCGTGGTGGTGGACTACGCGCACACCGATGATGCATTGGAAAGCCTGATTCGCACCGCGCGCGAACTCAACCCGAAGGGGCGCATCATTACCCTGTTCGGCTGTGGCGGCGGGAAAGACCGCACCAAACGGCCAGTGATGGGCGAAGCGGCTGGACGTCTGAGCGACCTGACCATCTTGTCCAACGACAATCCAAAAACGGAAGATCCGCTGAAGATCATCAGCGACATCGTGGTCGGCCTTCAGAAAACAAACGGCAAGTACATGATCGAACCCGATCGCGAGAGAGCCATCGCCCTGGCGATGGATCAAGCGCTCCCAGGTGACATCGTTTTGTTGGCAGGCAAAGGCCATGAGAACTACCAGATTTTGGCCGATCGCACTCTGGAGTTTGACGATCGCGAACAGGCGCGACGCGTCCTGAACGAGCGCGGGTACGACCGACCGCCGAGCAGCCAAGGGTTTGGCACCTGACGCGCTTCGACAAGTAGCGGTCACGAGGCGCTCAGATGCACAGTTACCTTTAGTCAGGAGGAGCCCTCAAAATCGTGAAAACTGACCGGCCCGTGTGGTATTTGCGTAAGCGGAATCCTTTGAGGCGGTTATGCAGTGGACGATTACACAGGTGGCTGGCGCGGTGGGTGCTCGGACGGGGGCAGGACTCGACCCCGTGGCCCGGGTGGCCGGTGTCTCGATTGATTCTCGGACGGTACGTGCTGGAGAACTGTTCATCGCCATACACGGACCGCGTCATGACGGACACGATCACGTGGCGGGTGCGCTGGAGCGCGGAGCGCTCGCGGCAATGGTGGCCGAAGGGCAAGTCGGTCGTTATGGCGACGACGTACGCGCCAAGTGCGTCGTCGTGGCCGACACGTTCATCGCGCTCAAAGGACTCGCGCGGGCCGTTCGCGAAGCCTGGGGCGGGAAAATTGCCGGGGTCACCGGCAGCGTCGGCAAGACCACTACCAAAGAGATCCTGGCGGCATTGTTGGGCGCGCGGTTTCGCGTCCTGAAGTCCGAGGGCAATTTCAATAACGAGTACGGTTTGCCGCTGACGCTTTTTCACTTGGACAAAACGCATCAGGCCGCGGTGCTGGAGATGGGGATGTCGCGCAGCGGCGAACTCTCGCGCCTGGCGGAAATTGCGCGGCCGGATGTGGGCGTGGTCACCCGCGTAGCTCCAGCGCACTTGGAATTTTTCGCGTCCGTAGAAGAAATCGCCTTGGCCAAGCGCGAGCTGATCGAGGGGTTGAATGGCCGCGAATCCGTGGCGGTGCTGAACGCGGACGATCCACTCGTTGCGGGGTTTGCGTCGCATGCTCCGGGGCGCGTGCTCACCTACGGAATCGCGAACGCGGCGGATTTCCGCGCGGAAGCCATTGAAGATCGCGGCGCGCTGGGGTCCGCGTTTGTCCTTGTGCAGGGCGACAAACGCGTACGGCTGGAATTGGCGCTCGCTGGCCGCCATGTTATTTCGAATACGCTTGCGGCTCTGGCGGCGGCCAGCGTCTGGGGCATCGGAGCGGCGGAAGCGCAGGACGTGCTGCGCGATCTTCGCGCGCCCGCCATGCGCGGAGAGTTGTTGCGGTTCACGAATGGAGCGGCGCTGATCAACGACAGTTACAACTCCAGCCCCGCGGCGCTGCACGCTATGATTTCGGTGCTCGCAGCGACCCCGGACTATCGCCGCCGCATCTTGGCCGCCGGCGAAATGCGCGAACTCGGTAAAACCTCGCCTGAGCTTCATCGCGAAGCGGGAAGTTTCGCGGCGAAAACAGGAACGATCGATTGGGTAGTCGGCGTTGCGGGAGACGCTGCGCAGATCGTCGAGGGCGCCACAAATGCGGGTGTGCCCAGGCCGCAGACGAGATTCTTTGCGTCGTCGGAGGAAGCCGCGAACTTTCTCTTGGATTTCGTGACAGCCGGAGACGTGTTGCTGGTAAAGGGATCGCGCGGCGTGAAAATGGAACGCATCGTGGAAGCGCTGGTGACCAAGCACGCCGCCGGCACGCCGCTTGCCGAGAAGGTGCCGCACTAGATGCTCTACTTCCTTCTCTATCAGGTTTTGCAGCGGTACGTCAGCGCATTCAACGTTTTTCGCTACATCACGGTGCGCACGGTGTATGCGAGCCTGACGGCAATGTTTCTAGCGTTTGTGTTTGGTCCCTGGCTGATTCGCAAGCTGGGCGAACTGCAGATCGGTCAATTCATCCGTGAAGAGGGCCCGCAAGCTCACCAAAAGAAAGCAGGAACGCCCACGATGGGCGGTGTGCTGATAGTGATCTCCACTCTGGTACCCACGCTGCTGTGGGCGGACCTCACCAACGGCTTCGTGCTGCTGGCCATTTTTTCTCTATTGGCGTTTGCCACTATCGGATTTATCGACGACTACGCTAAAGTTTCGAAACAACGAAATCTGGGGCTCACCAGCAGGAAAAAGTTCCTGCTGCAAATCCTGGTCAGCTTCATTATCGGCACCGGGCTACTTGCGTTAGCGACGCGTAGCGCGTATTCCACCGTACTGATTGTTCCGTTTCTGAAGAAAGTTCATCCAGACCTGGTCGTTCATTCGCTGCTGTCGTCGCCACATCTGTGGCCGCTCGCGTTCGTTCCTTTTTTGATTTTTGTTTCTGTCGTCATTGCCGGGTCGTCGAACGCGGTAAACCTGACGGACGGACTCGATGGCCTCGCGATTGGCTGCACCGTGATTGCGGCTGGTGCGCTGACAGTACTCACCTATGTGAGCAGCAATTATCGCTGGGCCACCTACCTCGACATCGGATACATCCCGCGCGTGGCCGAGCTCACCGTATTTTGCGGAGCGCTGGTCGGAGCATCGCTCGGTTTTCTCTGGTACAACGCGCATCCTGCGGAAGTGTTCATGGGTGACGTGGGTTCCTTATCTCTGGGCGGAACGCTGGGTGTCATCGCGGTAGTCATCAAACAAGAGATTCTCCTGTTTTTTGTTGGCGGGATATTTGTGGTTGAAGCACTTTCGGTGATCCTGCAGGTCGGCTCGTTCAAGCTGCGCGGCAAACGCATTTTCCGCATGGCCCCGATCCACCATCATTTCGAATTGATAGGCTGGAGTGAGTCGAAAGTAATCGTGCGCTTCTGGATCATCGCGCTGATTTTTGCGCTGTTTGCGTTAACGACCCTGAAATTGAGGTAGCAGCAATTCGATGGAACTGAAGAACAAACGCGTGCTCGTGGTCGGACTAGCCCGTACAGGCGTCGCAACCGCTCTGTTCTGCGCGGCTCGCGGTGCAATCGTCACCGCCACCGAATCGCGCACCGAAGCGGAGATCGGCGAGAGCGTCGCGCAACTCCGCGGCGCGGGCGTGTCCCTCGAGCTCGGTGACCACCACCAGAAAACCTTCCTGGCGCAGGACCTCATTATCCCCAGTCCCGGCGTACCAGCGGATTTTCCGCTTTTGCTGGCGGCCCAGGCCAACGGCATCACAATTTGGAGCGAAATCGAGCTGGCGTACCGTTTCCTGCAGGGAAGGCTGATCGGCATCACGGGCTCGAACGGAAAAACGACGACGACAGCGCTGGTCGAACACATTTTGAAGGCCGCGGCTTTTCCGACGATTCTCGCCGGTAACATCGGCACGCCATTGATTTCCTGCGTGGCCGACACAAGAAGCAACACCGTGACTGTCGTCGAGTTGAGCAGCTTTCAACTCGAGCTGATCGAAACGTTCCGCCCTAATATCAGTTTGTTCCTTAATCTCACGCCCGACCACCTCGACCGCCACGGCAGCACGAAGATCTACGGCGCCGCGAAAGCCCGTATTTTCGAAAACCAGACCGAAGAAGACTCCGCAATCCTGAATGCCGACGACCCAGCCGTCATGCCGTATGCGCCAGCAACGCCTCGGGTTTACCGGTTCAGCCGCAAACAGCGCGTGGCGGAGGGCGCTTATCTCCGAGGCGACGACATCGTATTACGCCACGAGGGCAAGGAGGAAATAGTCCTGACGCGCGGCGAGATTCCGCTGGTCGGAGCGCACAATTTGGAAAATGTTTTGGCGGCGGTTGTTGCTGCCAGACTGGTTGGCGCGAATGCCTCCGCAGTTGCCAACGGCGTCCGGTCGTTCGCAGGCGTTGAACACCGCCTGGAATTTGTCAGCGAAATTGGCGGCGTACGCTATTTCAATGATTCGAAGGCCACCAATGTCGATGCCACCCTGAAAGCCTTGGACGCATTTCCGGGGCACATTCTGGTCATCCTGGGGGGCAAAGATAAAGGCAGCGACTACACCGTGTTGCAAAAACCGCTTCACGAAAAAGCAATTCTCGCGCTGTTGATCGGTGCCGCGTCGGAAAAGATCGAAAAACAGCTTGCCAGCAGCGTGCCCGTCGAACGAGCAGGCACGCTCGCACGCGCCGTCGAAATCGCGTCACACTCGGCGCGGCCAGGCGACGTCGTACTCCTCGCTCCAGCATGCGCCAGTTTCGATCAATTCGAGAATTACGAACATCGAGGGCGCGTCTTCAAGAATTTGGTGTCGCAGCTCGCGATGCATGCCACCGCGTCTATTGGGGGGAATTCGGGCCCGGACGTGTCGGGCCGCTCATCAGGATCAGGAGGTTAGAATTGCCAAGACCACTCGAAAATGACCGCTGGCTATTCGGCGTAACCCTCGCGCTATGCCTGCTTGGTGCAGTAATGATCTTTAGCGCGTCGGCGGTAACCGCCGACCATCAGTACGGCCGCCCATATATTTTCCTGCTGCGCCAGGCGGCCTGGCTCGTTCTCGGCATCTTCGGCATGTTTGTCCTGATGCGCACCGATTATCGCCGCCTTCGCGAGCCCGCCGTGGTGTGCACCGCTGTTTGCGTTGTGCTGCTCATGCTCGTCGGAACATTTTTCCTCGACAAGTCGCACGCCACCCATCGCTGGATCAAGTTCGGCCCCGTGGGCATCCAGCCTTCCGAACTCGCCAAGCTCGCGCTCATCCTGTACCTCGCGTGGTTTTTGGACTTGAAGCGTCGCGCCGCCGCGGAGATGGAATTCAACAAGGAAGACCTTCTGCATACTATTCTCCCTGCGATCGCTCCGATTCTGCTGTTCGTGATGCTGATCGTGCTTCAGCCGGACCTGGGCACTTCAGTGGACATCGTGCTCATTGCCACGGCCGTGCTTTTTGTCGCGGGTCTTTCGTGGAAGTGGCTTGTCGTCGGCGGCGCGGCGGCGCTTCCGATGCTCTACCTGCTGATTTCGCACGTGTCTTATCGTCAAGCCAGGCTGATGGCATTTCTCAACCCTGATTCCGACCCGCTGGGTTCGGGTTTTCAATTGCTGCAATCGCTGATCGCCGTGGGTTCCGGAGGCTTCACCGGCGTGGGCTTGATGGAGAGCAAACAAAAACTCTTCTATTTGCCCGAGGCGCACACCGATTTCATATACGCCGTGATCTGCGAAGAGCTCGGCTTCATCGGCGCCATCCTCGTGATCGCCCTCTTCGGCGTCTATGCGTGGCGGGGTCTACGCGCGGCTTTCACCGCGCCGGACGGATTCGGACGCTTGCTCGCACTGGGCATCACCGCGATGGTTCTCAGCCAGGCGCTCATCAATTTTGTGGTCGTGCTGGGCATGGTTCCGACGAAAGGAATTCCACTGCCGTTTGTCAGCTACGGCGGATCGAGTCTGCTGGTGATGCTGCTGGCTACCGGCGTGCTCTTGAACATCAGCCAGCAAGCGGAAGAAGCATAACGGCGTGAAGCTGCTGATCGCAGGCGGTGGCACCGGCGGCCACGTTTTTCCGGCGATCGCCATAGCGCGCGAATGGTTGTCGAGAGGGCAGGAAAGGGAAGTCGTGCTGGTAGGAACGCAACGCGGAATGGAGATGAAGCTGGTGCCTCAAGCAGGGCTGCCACTGGAGACAGTGCGCGCAGCCGGACTGAAGGGCAAGGGCGGAGCCACGCTGCTGAAAAACCTCGCCATCCTGGGACCGGGTCTGCTGGACGCGATGCGCATTCTTCGCAAACACAAGCCGGTCGCTGCGTTCGGCGTCGGCGGCTACGCCGCGGGACCAATGATGCTGGCCACCTGGCTCCATCGCGTGCCCAACGTGATCTTCGAGCCGAATGCGGAGCCTGGCTTTACCAATCGCGTCCTGGCAAAAATGTCCAAGCGCATCGCCGCAGGTTACGAACGTTCCGCCAAAGCCCTCGGTCCCAAAGCCGTGGTCACCGGCTGCCCCGTGCGCGAAGAGTTTTTCGCGATTAAGCCGCGCATTCTGCAAAAACCGTTTCGCCTGCTCGTCACCGGCGGCAGCCAGGGCGCCCTTCCGGTCAATCGCGCCTTCGTCGATGCCATGGATCGTCTGGCTGTACGTAAGAGTGAACTGGCCATCGTGCACCAGACTGGTGAACGTGACTATAATGCTGTACGGACTGCTTACGCTCGACGTGAGTATGCAGCAGAGGTCGTGCCGTTCCTGACGAATATGGCGGAGCGCTTTGCCTGGGCGGACATGATCGTCTGCCGGGCCGGAGCGATTACCGCTTCGGAAGTTGCAGCCGCGGGACGCGCCGCCGTTTTTATCCCTTTCGGCGCCGCCACCGACAGCCATCAACTGCGCAACGCGCAGGCCATGGTCGCCGCAGGAGCGGGCCGCGTGATTCCGGAATCGGAGCTCACCGCCGAACGTCTGTGCACTGAAATATTCTCCCTCCTCGACCAGCCCCGGGAGATTGAACGCATATCGATGGCTGCGCGAAGCTTGGCCACACCCAATGCTGCGCGCGACATCGTCAATCTGGTGGAAGAAGTCGTTTTGACGCGGTCAGCGTCGTCATCGACGTCGAACCGGTCAGGGTCGTCGGCGACGGCATCCCGAGGAAACCAATGATGGTGTCGTTCCGCAATTTTCAGCGTATTCATCTGGTCGGGATTGGCGGGATCGGCATGAGCGGCATCGCCGAAGTACTCCTGACGTTGGGCTATTCCATCTCGGGTTCCGATACCAAGCCTTCGCAAATCACAGAACGCCTGCAAAGTCTCGGCGCCACGATCTTCGACGGCCACCGGGCCAGCAACGTCACCGACGCCCACGTGGTGGTAACCTCCTCTGCGATCAAATCGGAAAATCCCGAAGTTGAGGAAGCGCACAAGCACAAAATTCCGGTGATCCCGCGCGCCGAGATGTTGGCGGAACTCATGCGCCTCAAATACGGCATCGCCGTCGCCGGCGCCCATGGCAAGACCACCACGACGTCGATTGTCGCTTCCGTTCTCGCCGCGGCCCACCTCGATCCAACCTTCGTCATCGGCGGCCGCGTGAATCAGGCTGGCACCAACGCGAGGCTTGGCAAAGGTGAATTTTTCGTCGTGGAAGCCGACGAGAGCGACCGCAGCTTCTTGCTGCTCGCCCCCGTCGTCGCCGTGGTCACCACCATCGACCGCGAGCATCTGGATCAGTACGCCTCCCTGGACGACATTCAAAACTGCTTCACCGAATTCGTGAATCGCGTTCCGTTCTACGGCGCCGCAGTTCTTTGCCTGGACGAGTCCAACGTCCAAGCCATCATCCCTAACGTCAAGCGTCCGATCATCACCTACGGCATCTCCACGCAAGCGGACCTGGTCATCAGCGACGTGAAATTAGAGGGCCTGGGCAGCGAGTTTCGCCTCACCTATCGAGGCGACGACCTGGGCCTCTTCCAGTTGCCGCATCCGCCCGGCATCCACAATGTCCGCAACGCCGCGGCGGCAGCAGCAGTTGCACTGTACCTCAACGTTCCCGCGGAGCTAATCCGCGCGGGCCTGGCGAAATTC
>Ga0210401_10006648_pt1 | contig 11697 bp, 11 predicted proteins | sample IncBWH32MmetaG_FD_150866 | JGI IMG/M metagenome (GOLD analysis project Ga0210401, IMG submission 150866) | Forest soil microbial communities from Barre Woods Harvard Forest LTER site, Petersham, Massachusetts, United States - Inc-BW-H-32-M | ecosystem: Environmental > Terrestrial > Soil >... | reverse complement strand
AGCTGGAACTTGTCGGGAAGTGTCCATCTCTGCTCCAAGTGGACACCTATCCTAAGTGTCCACTTCGGAGAATGGCTCTCTTTTAGATGGTTGTCGAGACGGTCACAACCGGACGCTTACACATTAGACGATGTCCGCCAGTCCCTCACGGCGACAGACCCGCCTGCGGAACTCACACTTGCTCTCGTCGGCCTGTGGTGGGATGCCAAGGGCGATTGGAAACGAGCACATGAAGCTGCCCAGCAGGACCAAGGACCCGAGGGTGCGTGGGTGCATGCCTATGAGAATATGTGCGCCGTGGACTGGAGGATGCGAAACGCGAAGAGACGAGTATCTCAGCCTCGAATCTGGCAAGAAACAGCCGGACCATTCCGGTGATTGATCCTGCCATTGGGTAAGAGCAAGGGGTCGCTAGCTGGCCTGCCGAACATGTTTCTGGTCAGAAAGGTCTCGCACAATCTGCTCGATCTCTGAAACTGCCTCTTTAGCATCCGGTAATGGAATGTGCGGCTTGAGATTGATCAAACGCTGCACCCGGTCAGTGATTGCTGGCTCACGCAGGGCAATATATAAAGCTGTAGCAGTTCTTTCCAAGCTGGCTACAGTCTTCCCACCGAGTCTGTTCGCAACGAACCGAATTTCAGGTATGTATCTTTTAATCGGCTCTCGAAACGCGGTTTGAAGCAATTCGGCTTTCGGTCCCGAAACAAGTGTTGGACCATAAGGATATTGAGACTCTAGTTGAAAAAATCCATGCGCCCGCATAAATGTGAGTTCGTCACGCAGGTCAAAAGAGAACGGGCCGTGCTTGTATAGTACGAAATCGAAGGCCAACAGCACTCCCATTAGCTCTTGCAAAAAGAAAGTCGCCTTTTGCATGTGAGTTTCACCTGCCCAGCTTCCCGCTTTACGAAGCTCTTCATTCAGTACGAACAGGACCGCAGCTCTTTGAAGGCGTTCCATCTGGCGCTCCTATGTATTTGCTCGGGTTAGCGCTTCGTCCTTGTGTTCCTCGATCCAACGCTCTGATCCACTACGGTCAGTCACGCTGACGTAGACTCGGTCAATAGAGAATGTCGGAACTTGAGAAAGGGTCTTGGAAAGCGCGAGTGACGAATCGATCTCAGCTGCCTTCGTGTAGACCGGAAAGTCATAGCTTCCACCTTTTTGAGCATACGTATCACGTCTGACCTGATCGACGCCAAATTCAGCGACGAGTCCCTCATAGACTTTCTTCGCAGGCTCTAAGGCCTTCAACTGATCTGTCGAACTCGGCTCATAGACCTGTCGAAAATGTTCTCGTGAGATTATCCTTTTCGCGGAGGTATGACCCTTTTCTTTCGAGTTTACCGCCGCCTTCCACATCGCTGCGTTAACTTCATTGTCGCTTAGCGCAATGTGTTCGTCGATCTCAGTTGAAAACACTCCGTTCGGCAGCCATTCTCTCAGGAACTCCATTAGATGCATGTCATAGATTCGCCGTGTCGGATGGAAGTAGAGTTGTGTGTACATGAAATATCTTGCCCACAGAAGTGCTTCCGCTGATTCCAATCCACCTCGTTCGATTCCGAGGCTTGGTTCTTGAGAGTCCTTGCCTGAAACAGGCAAAATCCGCAAAGTATCAATCAAGCGGTAATGGTCGAAGCGACCGTAGGACACCCCAGCGTGATAAGAATCTCGTAGTAGGTAGTCAATGCGGTCAGCTCCGAAGACGTCTCCTATGATTATTTCCGAGAGAATTGTTTCCCATTCTGAAAAAACTAGCTTGGACTTTTTTTGTCCAATCGCCAGTTTCACCACATCCTCTGGCTGAATTTTCAGTCCTTTCCAAAGCGATTCGAACTCCTTGCCGTTGATGATTTCTTGGCTTAACCGCTCGTGATCCCAACCCTCTGGCAATAATTCCTTCTCAGCTGCATGTGAGAAGGGAAGGTGTCCTAGGTCGTGACACAACGCAGCGCACCGAAGCACCTGACCCCAATACTCATGCGCTCGGAAGTTACCCTTTGCTCGCGGAACGATTTCCCTAACAGAATCGTGATAGATGTTCTGTGGATTTGTTACAACATCATAGATTCGACTGGCGACCTCCATTACACCGAGACAGTGCTCAAACCGCCGATGGGTTGCTCCGGGATAAACCAAATATGTTAACGCCAGTTGATGAATATGGCGAAGCCGCTGAAATGCCCTCGAACCAATAATCCTCTCTTCATCGGGTCGAAGCGCAACAAATACGTGGATGGGGTCACGAATCTCACCCATGAAGTTCTATTAAGCAAGTCCTTTAGAAAACTCTCTGCGGTCCGTCTGCGAAGCCCAAATGATTTTCAAGGGGTCTGGCAAGAACCGCAACTGTGAATCATTTGGAAAAGAGACCGATTCTGTGAAAAAGTGCCGCACGCTTGAAACACTTGAACACTAAGCCAAGAGAGGCGAATATAAAGCGAAAATTGCGCATTGTCAATAAAAGGGTGGGATTCAGCAGACTTTTTCGGTCTTTATGTGGTTAACACAAGTCTTCCAATTGAAGGGAATTGGATTCAGCAGCTCAAAAGAGCAAGGCAATTCAGGTGGGGTGCGAAGTATTCGGGGGGAGTGGGCGAAGGTTCCTTTGATGGGGGCTTGAAGAGAACTGCCTGTTTAAAGATTTTGCCGCTGACTTCTTGAATACTTGCCGCCCACCAAAACAGTCGGGTCCCCGTAGTTTATTCCTCAGGCAGTAATTGAACCCTACTGCCGATGTTGGGCTGTGTCATTTCTGACATCCCCCAAGAGTCCAGCCGGTTCATCGGAAGGTGCATCGCCTTCTTTGCTACGATCAGCCATTTCGTGATTCTACGCCCAGCACCAGTACAAGGAAAATACTGACATTAAGTTGGAGCTTGAACTCGCCGTTCGCAGTAATCAATAATGCACTAGGCCATGAAGTCTGGTTATACGAGAGAGAAGATTCTCATTTGGGCGAAGACCTACCCAGAGCTAAGTAGTAAGTATCTCGAAACGGTCTGCACAGCCGGGATGTTGCCATCCGGCAAGCCGCTGCGTCTTTATCCCATTCCGTACAGATATTTGGCAGGTGATCAGTTCACCCTTTATCAATGGATCACTGCTGACATTCAGAAGAAACACGATGACTCTCGACCCGAGAGCTTCCGCATAGATTGTGACTCCATAGAAGCAGGCGAAGTCATTCCCACCACGCAAGACGAATGGGGGAAGCGGCGTGAATGGATGTTTCGTGATCCAGCGTGGCAATTCGAGTCCGTGGAAGCGTTGCAGAAGGCGCAAGCAGAACAAGGCACGTCCATCGGGGTCGTAGCTCCACGGGAAATCAAGAAAGTCGAAGTCGTGGAGCGCTCTGAAGAAGAAGCAAAGAGCTTCGAGCAGAAATTGGCTGAAGTGAAGAAAATCCAAGCCGCAAAACGTGCTCAGATCAACATGTTCGAGGAAGCCCTACCACCTGAGATGAAGAATCTTGAATTCATGAAGTACCGAGTTCAAGTCAGGTGGCTCTGCAAGAACCCAGCATGTCGGGAACACAAAATGCAAGTCTTGGATTGGGGTCTCTGCGAACTTCAAAGACGGGACGGGGATGAGAAGGCGCTAAGCCGAATGAAGGAACTGTGTAATATGGACAGATACGATTTGAGATTTTTCTTGGGAAATCTATTCATGCACCCCGGCAGCTTCCTGATTGTTGGAATGTGGTATCCGAAGCGCAGAACCGACATGCTGCGGTTCACAGATGGACAGGTCGTATCCTGATCTGTTTTCTCATGGCGTCCACCAAAATCGAGCGATGGCAGTCATTCACATCCTTCTCGAAGCAGGTCAGACAAACTGTCCGCTTGCGTGATGCTGCCGTGAGTACCACTTCAATCAAGTCAGAAATTCCAGTCGGATTCTCATCCAAATAGTATCTGTACCGCCGTAGGCATTCCGCCAAGTCCGGTGCCGTGCGACGATTCGCTTTGGGATTGCCCGCTGACTTGACGTGGACGTACTCGATTCCTGCCTTCGACAATTCCGTGCTGAGGATGTTCTTGCAGAATCCCCGCTTGTGGCTCCATGGGGTCTCACGCACGTCTGCCACGATCCCGACCCCCGCAGCCTTCAACTTCTGGACATAGGTGTCTATGTCCACTCCCTGATAGCCGAGGGTGTAAAGGTTCAATCGCTGATAGTCGCAGCCACCACCAGAGCGGGTGATCGGATACCTAACCATAACCGAAGTGAATGGGATGCGGGCAGTTCCTAGGAAGATTCATAAGGCGACTGCTCAATATCAAGAAGATGCTACAATCCGTCGAAATGTCACTGAGTGTCGTGATCGAAAATGCTGTCCTGCACGGAGTGGCGGACGACAACGCTTGCCAGAGGATTGCTACCGCTTACATTAACGGGGACAGGTACACCGTAGTTGCTCCGGCGAAGCTAACCGGAGAAGCACTTCAACATGTCGGTCACTTTTCTGTACGTGAACCGAGCAAAGATGCTCTGGACTGGGGTGCGGAATTTGTTGTCACTGATGGCCGCAAGGGTGCAATCCTCAAAGCCGTGGCAGAAGAGCTTCAGAAGCGTAAACGAGATGAAAACCGAGCCGAACGAAGAACCCCAGATGGAATCTATTACGACGCTCAAATTTGCATTCGAGGGCATGTTCGAAGCTCGGGTGGATTCCCGTTCAAGTCAGGTGAGCACTGCACGAAATGCGGATCACCGTGCATTGACGATTGTCAGAAGTGTAGAGAACCTATTCGTGGGCAAAATGCTAATTCCGATTTCACTGGATATGCCGCTCCATCCTTTTGCCATGGATGTGGACGGCCCTACCCTTGGATGGAGGATCGGTTCCAAACTGCGAAGGAATTGCTGTACCACGACGACAGGCTCTTGCAGCAAGATCGTGAAAAGCTGTGGGACTTGTTGCAGTACGTCATGTCCGATCCCAAATCAGACTTGGTTCCCGCAAAGAAGAAGTTGATCAGCATCAATCTCGAAAAAGCCACGACCGCGACACGAGAATTTGTAGAGAACATCATCGCCAAGTACGCCGCCGAAATGTCGAAGGGTTACTGAGGTAATTCGACTCAGGCGAGTCTTGGGTTCACTTCTTCTGGCAGGTACGGCTTGCAACGCATCTCGAATCAGCGGTGCTTAGGTAGCACATGCGCCTAACTTTGCTGAGATGCTTCAGTTGACCCAGAGACCAAATGGTCATTACCGCGCGTACAGCCACGTAGAATTGAATCGGATGGGCGGGTTAGCTCCGAGCAGACACCTGTGAATGGCACAGTTGACGCGGGACAGCTAACTTTGAACTATCCCAGCCTTCTGTCTTTCATCACGGGTAGAAGTCTCGCCGGAACTCTCACTGGAAACACAATTTATCTTTCAGGTAGTTGATTCCAAAGGCAACGTTTCCTCGCAAGCATTCGAGCACAGTACACCGTCGCCGCGATTCACAGTTTACGCAGATGAGATGAAAGCTAAAGGACAGAGAATGGCGTAGAGCGCGAATCTGTTGAACCTCGCACGGGAATATCGTGAGACGGTTGCCAAGACGGAAGGCTGGATTGTAAATGCTGAGCGAGATGATGAGCGAATTGCAAATGCCAAGGCTCAGTGCGACAAAATTGAAGATGAGATGCTGACGTTTGAGCGATACGCAGAGTCTCGGGATTCTCAGGACATCGCTGGCGTGATTCGCCACACGACGCCAAACACCGCTGCCGAGCACTACGTACAGTTGATCGTCGGAATCGGCCAGACAGGCGATTTGGCCGGTCGGCGTCTGTGATCCTGCAATAGCGCGAGGGCAAGCAGAACCGCTGGGACAGTTTTCTTCCCGGATCGCTTGACAGGGTATATAGAAGCGGAGGGTATAATCGCAGCACCGGAGAGCGGATGGCCTCCAAAACCATTCCGCTCCTCCGGTTGAAAAAGAGCCGATGCTATGGGCCTCCATGGTGCGGTGTCCAAGACCACGCCATGCCAAGTGTCGGCTCATTTTTGAGGGTTTAAATTTGCATGGTTAAAATCAACGCAAATTTTTCCTTCAAAAAAGCATGTTTTTTATACCGCTAAATTCTTCCACGTCCTTTGTGTTGTCAAATTTGCAAGTTTATTTTGCATGCTTAAAAATGTACGCGTACCTGCACACACAAATCTACGTGTATTTATACCACGATATTTTGTGATGTTGGAAAAACCGCCTTGGTTTTGACGTATCGCGGCAGCCCAGAAAGCTCGCTGGGCAAATCTTAGAGCCGGAAAGAGATAGCAGTGCGTATCGCAATCGATATTCCGGCCGCTCAGGTCGCAATCGCAAAGGCTGTCCCTTGACTAACTTCATCGCGTATTTTGATGGTAGCGGATCACCAGACGATACGGTGGCTGTGGTAGTGGCCGGATTCGTAGCCCCAGCAGAGCAGTGGGTCGAGTTTGAACGCAATTGGAATGACTGTCTGAGCGACTTTGGCGTGTCTGCACTCCACATGCGGGACTTCGCCCATAGCCGCCGTGAGTTCACCTCATGGAAGGGTGACGAGCACAAAAGGCGTCGTTTCTTGGGACGGCTGATCAGCATTATCCGAGTCCGTGTTCAGCACAGTTTCGCCAGTGCTGTAAGGATGGATGAGTATCGAAAAGTTGACGCCAAATACTGTCTTAGCGAGTTCTCGAAGCCCTACGCGTTAGCAGCGGGCACATGTATCGCGAAGGCACAAAAATGGGCAAGTAGATGGATCAAAGCCGCCGATTCCATCAGCATCATCTTCGAGGATGGAGACGCTGACAAAGGCGATCTGATGCGAATCGCGAAAGTGGACTTCGGAATCACCCCGCACTTTCTGCCGAAGAAGAAGTGTATGTCGTTCCAAGCTGCCGACCTTCTGGCGTATGAGCACCTTCTGGCAAATGTGAAGTTGAGCAGAAGCGCAACCGGGAAAGTCTTTGAGGATGAACTGCGCCGTCCCCTCATGCGACTGAGCGAAATTCCCGGAGGACGCAATGGCAGTGACTGGGGATTTCACACCGAAGATGACATGACGAATAGCTGCATCAGAGATGGCATTCAACTGCGATCTGCGACTTGATCTGAGGCTGCATTGGAAACAAAGGTGTTCCTAACGGGGTATTTGGCCAACAGTCTCAATACATTTTCATCAGGGCGCTGGCTGACGCTTTTGATGCTTGTTGATCAGTCGTGGAGACATAGCGCATCGTAGAGCCGATAGACTTGTGGCCCAACTGCTGCTTCACTAGGGCGAGATTGACATTGGCCGAAACCAGATGGCTAGCAATCGAATGTTTCAGGACGTGAGGATGCTGCTTTTCTGCCGACATCCCAGCTCCGCTAGCAATTGCCCGGAACAACCGGAAGACTTGAGAGCGATCAAGCCGCCCGCCCTTTTGACTGGAAAACAGATAATCAGAACCATCATCCGGACGCTGCCGCAACCACTCGCGGAGAGCTTTGAGTTCGTTTAGCAGGGGTTCTCCGCGATGTTCAGTCACCGCCTGTGTGGTGCGCAGCGACCCTTTAAGCCGTTCAATGACGACGTTGCCATTCTTTAGATCAACGTCATCAATTCGCAGGTTGCAAACCTCGGAGGCTCGCAAACCGTGCTTGTAGGCGAGAACGAACATGGCCCATTCGCGAGCACCCTTGGCTTTTGCTGCACTGAGCACTGCTAGCACCTCAGTTGGTTCGAGGTGAATCATCGATTGTCTGGATTGGCTGCGGGTTTTCTGGAGTTCATCCATTGAAATATCCTCAAAATGCAACTTTATGTTCTAAAACCAAGCGCTGTGCACCTCGTTAACCCGTTTGTTTGCGGCTTCGCAATTCGAATAATGCAACTTAATGGATAGATTGTTGCTTTTTCGAATACTGAATTTGTCAACTCCGGCACTCAGTTGCACTCCCTTCTCCCGCCGTCAATCCACACCTTTGGATGATCAACCCGTCGCAGCATTGGAACTCCGGTAGCCAGATGTCATTCGGGTCTACCCGTCCATAATGCTGGAATGCTCTACACACCGCCCACATCTCGGGCAACATTCCCGTGAACCGTGGATCATCACCTGCACAATGAACTCCATCGCAGCACCATCGGGGAATAGGCTCGGGATTTTGCCACCTTTCATTCGCCCTGACCATCAGTTCATGGCACTCATCTGGGGTAACCGGAAGGATTTTATCGGCTACCGGGCTTGGCGCCCCGGCCATCATCCATGCGGCTTGACAGAGGAAATTGTTATCGGCGCTCAGTGCCGACTTGGCCGACAGATGCACATTGCACAACCTCGCCGCCGAGTCATGTCCCGTTTTCTTGGCCTGTTGCAGCAGAAACTCCGCCTGCTTGGTGGCGCCGAACGTCTCCTGCACATCGCCAAAGGCCATCACCGCGCCTAGGGCTATTGCTCGGTTCCTTTCCTCGATAGCTTTCTCGATTTCCTTCTGCAATGTCGTCGCTTTGTGATCCCACGATTTGTACCACCAAGCCCGCTGCCCGATAAGCGACTGGTAGATGTAGTCAGGCCCACCACTGTCGGGATGCCACCAATTTGGCAACTTGCAAATTCTGACCGCCTCGCGAACCAAATCAATGAGGTCGCTTTGTGGCTTGCTTAGCTTCCAGAATTTTCCACCGACCTTTTCCATGACCACGACGGAATGGCCGTCCTCCGCCGAACCGATCAAAAGCCTACGTGCTGTCCTGAACCGATACCGCGCTCCTTTGAAGCCGTCGAGATACATGAGCCAGTACACAGCATCTTCAACTTTCCGGATGCGGAGCGCCTTCACTAGCCCACTCAGGGCTTGTGAAAATGTGGGGTGAGTGGTAGGCGTGAAGGACTTCAGACGATGAATGCCAAGCGCAGAGAGATGCTCGCAGCCGTCCGCTTTCGTTCCAAAGTTCGGGCAGTCACAGGTCTTCTTGTCAACAGAGATGTTGTACCAGTCGTCGCCTCTGAACGACAAAAGCCGGATCGTGTTACTACGCTCCGATGTCCGTTCGGTTGCTGAGTTTTGTCGTAATGAGCCGTCAAGCATTTGTTTTTCCCTAATAAAATCTATGCTTTAAAAAAATCTGGGTGTCAAAGGAAATGACTTTCGTTGCAAAATATTTTCGCTCTAGAGCTGAGCTGATTTCGCAGTATAGGTAGAAATTCTGGAAGGCAAGATCGTGTGGTTGAAAAGATATCTATGCATACTCTTTGTCCAACAACAGATTCCCGTACAAAACCCAGCACTGAGTGAGGCAATACTGCTGACGATCACGCTAGCAGAAGAAGGCGTCGTGACACTTCCCGATTCGAGGCCGTTCCATTGTGGTCCTTCAGCAGCTAGTCCACTTTCGCCCCAGAAACGGTGTGGGGATTATTCTTTATCTTGAAGATCGCCTATCGAGTTCCGCAGGGAAGTTCTTGAGTCCGTTGCGAATTTGCCATTCGAGTGTGAGGATGGCGAATCGTAACTCAGCGGAGATGGTTTTGAACTCGTTGGTGTTTTCCTCTGCTTGGATGAGTTTCTGAGAAAGGTTTCGAATCCGATCCTCAATGCGTCGGGAGGGTGTCACGCTGCGTACTCTACTCGCCCTAGTGACTCAAATAAATACAACTGTTGTGGAATAGCGTGGCCCGAAAATGCTGAGGGATTAGCCTTAGGCTGAAAATCGCTTTCGTGAACTGGGGGAGCTGGGGAGAGCATGGCTGGACTCTTGCGCTCGTACCGCTGACAGTCAGCTTTACGCAGACGCGGTCTCGACTGATAGGGGCTGTGCCCTGAACGGAGTTTTTCCGAATAATTCCTGTGAAATCGAAATTCTTACCCCATCAGAGTAGGCGTGGTCATTCGGGGAATGAGCGATATTCAACTTCTTAAAAATGCGACTACTCAGATGATTCGTCGCATGTCCCAGAAAAAGTGCACCCTACATTCAAGATGATTTAGTCGTATATCCGACAGAAAAACGACCGGAATGCCTCGTCGTGAACCACCCCCGGTATTTTTTGGTACGAACGTAACGTTGCGGGCAATTAGAAAGCAAATCACACTATTTGGTGTGGGTCGCATTCCGCCGTTCCGTGTGATTCTGGCCTCCCTATATTTGATTGGTTTATTGGCAGCGACACTCTATCTCCTCCTGCGCTCGCACTAGGACATTTCGTGCGATAGCAGCGCTGATTGAATCCTTCGAACACTGCGACTGGAGATTCGAGTTGACGACCAAGCGCGAGCATGCCGACATACGATGGCATCCAGAGCTTCTGGAATGGTTCTGTGCAATCTGTGGTCGCACTTCTGATCACACGAAATTAGATGACGCCCGGAATGAGATAAGCAATTTTGAGTGTTCGCTTCCATCTGTGGAGACCCTACAACGCCATACTGTATGCATTCTGAATCTCAGGATAGTCGAATGGGTCGGCACCATTCCTGCCCTTGGCGAATGCACATTTTGTGGTGGCCAATTCAGTGTGCATGTGGAATCTCAGGAGATTGAAGACGCGCTGGAGAGCATTAGAAGGCAATTCGCTGAGCACGACTGCGTGATGGAACATTTATAGGGAATGGGCCATCAGACAGATTGGCAGCTCCACCACCTGTTGCGAGGCACCCAACCGAGGGCTTTACCACTCTGCATACAAGCGTATTGACAAATCGCAGCAATGGCGCATGATTACGGTCAAATACGCAGGTCCGCAATAGGATCGCTTTGATTGAGATGACCCTGACCGACCGACGCGAGCTGACACAATATATGGCCGACTGCGAATTGGAACCGGAGCTTTAATCGAATCGGCGCGAACAGGCGCTATGGGATTAATTTTGCACCATCGCTTTGACAGCGCTGCGGTTTCAGCCTTCACCCGGGGTGGTCGTACGCGGCTTGCAACTGAGTGCACAAACCACTCTCCCTCTTATTCACTTCGACTCTACCCATTTTGTTTCGAATGATTCGCCCTCAGAGCCATGCGGCACCGTGGGATTGTTTTGGCTATTTAAAACTCTTTGTTTTGGGCTGGGAGCTTGCTAGCGCCCTTTGGCGTCGATTGTTGATGGATGGAGGTTGCGTCCGTTGCTAGTCCGCGTCCAAAACTACTTCCAAACGCAGTACCGCCGCACGACTTCCCGACGTAGAAGGGGCCTCAACCCGAATCCGACAAGAACAGCCCAGCCGAGGAAGAAAATGGCCCACAACAAGATGAAAATGGGTGTGCCAACCACAGGAGGAAACCTGTCGAGAAACTGAGCGAGTGCTCCGAGGCGGGTTTCCCTAAGAATTACGCTCGAAACGACGACCCACACGACAACGGCAAGCCAACTCCCTCCGACGATTAGCAGTACCGCATGGATTCGCTTCATGCTCGGTTCCTGCTGCATTCTACCGCGTCCCGACCGTAACTGAATTTCACGCATTTACCCGGTGGTGAGTGTAACGGGGATTTAACGTCAACAATCTGTGCGGAGCGCGGTCTTTTGGTGGTCTAATAGAATCCGATCAGATCGTATTTCAGAGTGCTGTTGGGGCGCGATTCTTTAGAAACTGTACGCATCTCGTCGATCCCGGTACCGAAAGGACGGGAAGATAATGGGAAAGCTACAAGGCAAAGTCGCCGTCATTACGGGCGCTACCTCAGGGATGGCCCTGGCTACGGCGAGGCTCTTCGTCGAGGAAGGGG
>Ga0210401_10006647_pt1 | contig 11697 bp, 8 predicted proteins | sample IncBWH32MmetaG_FD_150866 | JGI IMG/M metagenome (GOLD analysis project Ga0210401, IMG submission 150866) | Forest soil microbial communities from Barre Woods Harvard Forest LTER site, Petersham, Massachusetts, United States - Inc-BW-H-32-M | ecosystem: Environmental > Terrestrial > Soil >... | reverse complement strand
CGAAGCTTTCGCTGAGCGGTGAAGACGTGTTCGTCACGATCACCCGGGCTTGATTGTAGCGCCGCCGTCGGGCGGCCGAAAAGCGGGCTTGGCCCGCCTGAGGGCCGGACAAGATGCCGGCGCTACCAGGATTGCAATCTCGACGTTTTTCGCTGTGCTAGTATTTACGGTTTCACGGTTGCTGGATTTGCACGAATTCGCCGTACATCCACACTACACGTTATCGTCATCCAACCCCCGGAGCTGACCGATGCCGATGCAAATGAAAGATACGCTCGGAGTCTTATTAGCTGGAGGAGCGGGCGAGCGACTCTATCCTCTTACCCGCGATCGGGCCAAGCCTGCGGTTACCTTTGGGGGCATTTACCGGATCATTGATATCACACTTTCCAACTGCCTCAATTCTGATCTGCGCCGGGTTTATATCCTGACCCAATACAAGGCGCTTTCGCTCAATCGGCATATTCGCGAAGGCTGGAACATTCTTGGACGTGAAGTGGGAGAGTTCGTCGAAGTGTTGCCGCCCATGAAGCGAGTGAGCGAAGAATGGTATCAGGGCACGGCGGACGCGGTGTACCAGAACATTTATTCCATCGGCTCGGAGCAGCCGCAACATGTGCTCATTCTCTCCGGCGACCACATCTACAAGATGAACTATGGACGGATGTTGCAGCAGCACGCCGACTCTGGCGCTGACGTCACGCTCGCGACCATCCAGATTAATCCCGACGAAGTTTATCGTTTCGGAGTGGTCGAAATCGATCGCGACCATCGAGTGAATGGATTCCTGGAGAAACCGAAGCAAACCAATTTGCGCTCTCCTTACAATCCCGAGAAAGTTTCGGCTTCGATGGGAATTTATATATTCAATACCGACGTGCTGATTCCGGCGCTGTTGAAGGATGCCGAAGACCCGCAATCCAGTCACGACTTCGGAAAAGATATTCTGCCTAAAATGATGGACGACTACCGCGTGTACTCGTTCGATTTCGTCGACGAGAACAAAAAGGAAGCGCTGTATTGGCGGGATGTGGGAACGCTCGAAGCTTACTACGAAGCTAACATGGATATCGTCTCGGTATCGCCGGTATTTAATTTGTATGATTCAGAATGGCCTATCCGCACCCATCAGCGGCAGTATCCGCCGGCCAAGTTTGTCTTCGCCGAAACCGGGCGCACCGGAACCGCGCTCGATTCGATCGTCTCGGCTGGCTGCATCGTTTCCGGGAGCACGGTCAAGAACAGTGTACTTTCACCCGATGTGCGAATTAATTCCTACAGCGACGTCGACGACAGCATTTTGTTCTCGCATGTAAATGTCGGCCGGCATTGTCGGATCCGCAAGGCAATCATTGATCGCGACGTGCACATTCCCGAAGGTACGACCATCGGCTACGATCCTGAGGCCGATCGGCAACGCTACTTCGTGACCGATAGCGGAATCACCGTGGTCACGCGTGATTATTCGCTGTTCGAGAATCCGGTGACGGTGGATTACTTCACCAGCGAGTAGAAGCACATCCTCTCGTTACCAGCCCTGCGTATTCGCATGCGCAAACCTACATGCTCTGGCTTTCCGGTTTCCACCCTTTCGCAAAAAAAAAACGAAAGAGCGGGTACCGACCGTCGTATTGATGGCGAAGGGTTACGCTAGTAACTTTAGTCTCTATCTCGTTTGCGAAATAATCACTCTCTCGGACGGCAAAACTTTGGCACCACAATAATTTAAGTCAGATTGCCTCAGTTGTTTCACTGATCTCAAACTAGGAGTCGCATGTCGACAGGCATTCAGAGAGTGGCGAGCCCGGAGTCGCTGGGGCCATTGGAATCGCTGGCGCTGCTGAATGAGACGCTGTTGGCAATGATCCGCACCCAGTCGCCGCTGCCAAAAATTCTGGAGGTTTTGTGCACACACATCGAGCAGCGCCATCCGGGACTGCACTGCTCTGTTCTTCTGCTTGACGCCGACGGGACTACGCTCCGGCACGGCGCGGCTCCCAGCCTTTCAACAGAATATTCAAGGTTGGTGGATGGCGTGCAGATCGGTCCCTGCGCGGGATCGTGCGGAACGGCGGCTTATCGCAAACAGTCCGTCATGGTCTCTGACATTGCGACCGACCCGCTCTGGAAAGATTGCAGGCAATTTGCATTACCGTACGGTTTGCGCGCCTGCTGGTCGTCGCCCATCGCTTCACAGGGCGGCAAGGTGCTCGGAACTTTTGCCGTCTACTACGGCGAGCCCCGCACTCCAGATGCTGAGCATGTGCAACTGGTTACGCATGCTACTCATCTCGCCGGTATAGCCATCGAACATGACCGCGCCAAAGCTGAGCTTCGAGCAGCGGAAGCCCGTTATCGAACGTTGGTGGAGCGTCTTCCGGCTATCACTTATATCGCGGAACTCGGCGCCGGAGGTCCCTGGCATTATGTAAGCCCACAGATTGAAACCATGGTCGGCTTTTCGCCGGAGGAGTGGCTCTCTGATCCCATGAACTGGATGAACCACATTTATCCGGAAGACCGCGAAATAGTTCTGGACGCCGAAAATCTTTTTCAGCAAACCCACGATTTATTCCACGCTGAGTATCGCATGTGTGCGCGGGACGGCAGGGTCCTGTGGTTCCGCGATGAAGGTGTCTTGCTCGAGCAAAGCGAAGGCCGCGGACTGCTCATGCAAGGAGTGATGTATGACATTACCGAGCGCAAGCGGCTGGAAGATGAACTACGCCACTCCCAAAAGATGGAGGCCGTCGGACAGCTCGCCGGGGGGGTGGCCCACGATTTCAATAATCTGCTGATGTTGATACAAGCTCACAACGAGCACCTCCGTGATCACCTGGCTGCAGACGATCCTGCGCGTAAAGATGCTTTGCAAATCGAAAATGCGGTGACTCGCGCCGCTTCCCTTACCGCGCAACTGCTGACTTTCAGCCGCAAGAATGTTTTGCGGCCCAAGATTCTGGATTTGAATGCGGTTCTAGCTGACGTGGGAAAAATGTTGCATCGGCTGATCGGTGAAAATATCGAAGTCAACATTGTGCCCGCGTCCTTGCCAGCGCGCATTAAGGCTGATCCCGGCCAGATAGAGCAGGTGATCCTCAACCTGGCGGTCAATTCACGAGATGCCATGCCGGCGGGTGGAAAGTTGACCATTACGGCTCGTCAGGTCGAATTGGACGAGAACGATTCGCGCAATCACGAGGGGGCGCCAGCCGGGAAATACGTCATGCTGTCTGTGAGCGATACAGGCGCCGGAATGGATATCGAAACGCAAGCCCACATATTTGAGCCTTTCTTCACCACCAAAGCGCCGGGCAAAGGCACAGGCTTAGGCCTGGCCACTGTCTACGGGGTGGTCAAGCAAAGCGATGGCTGGATCTGGGTCGATAGCAAACCTGGGCGGGGAACTACTTTTCAGATTTATCTTCCGTGCGTGCAGGAATCTGGTGGCGAAGAAAACACCGTTCACGAGACGTTGATCGAAAAGATTCCGCAACACGAATCGCAAGCGCCGAAGGAATCAACGTCGCGGAGCGTGCCATCTTCGGAGACATCACCCAAAGGCACGGAAACGGTCATGGTGGTGGAAGATCAGGATGGCATTCGCGACATCGTCAGAGAATCCTTGCGGCGAAACGGTTACAAAGTGCTAATCGCGAATGACGGCGATGAAGCTCTGCAAATGGCCGGCGCCTATCCCGATCCAATTCACCTGCTGATCACAGACCTGGTGATGCCGAATATCGGAGGCCGTGAACTGGCGCAACGCCTGACGCCGCAGCGGCCTGCCATGAAAGTGCTTTTCATGTCGGGCTACTCAGAACAGTCTGCCCTGGAGATTGAGGCCACGAGCCAGTCTGCCACCGTCCTGCAAAAACCTTTTTCGCTGGAGGCCTTGGCGCGCAATGTTCGCCGAGTGCTGGACGAGGCGGGATCTTAGGATACTGCGATCCCGGTATTTTCCTTTCTGCGCTGCGCCTAGGTACGTCGGACCGGTAGAGATTGCCAGAATTCTCTGCCTGACACTCGGCCGCAAACAGAATGCACAGGTCCTTCGCGTTGCTCAGGATGACAGCGGGAGTTTAACGCACCGCGCGTGCAGAGTTGCATTCTGACCCCGGTCTGGAAAATCTGGCGCTTTGCGGGTAAGATTGCGGGCGACAGTCGAAGGAGCGGCCTATGGGTTCCTCTCGCTCTCTGCTGATTTTCCTGCTGGTTGTACTGAGTTCCCCTGCTTTCTCTCAAAGCGCATCAGCGGTTGCTGCCTTGCCGGCCGATCCGTTGGAACTGGCTACCGGGGATACCCTCAAAGTCGCTAATCCTGACAATCGCGCGCTAATTTTGAATTTGCTGGAACGGGCGCGACAAAACGGAAGCGAGCTGTACGCCGCGGGCGGTCCGCCTGTCCATCTCAAGGTTTCATTCACCTCCAGCGGGCAAACCCGCTACAGCGGAGCTGGCGAGATGGAAGAGATCCGCTATTCCCGATTCACCTCCTGGCGATGGACGGCGCGTCTCGGCGAATATTCCCAGGTGCGAATATTTCAGAACGGCGTTCCCTATGACGAGAAGACGCCGGGACCAATTCCGCTTAGGCTGCAGATGGTACGCGGGGCCGTGATTTGGCCGATGGACAACGTTCGCCCAGGAACGATGATCCGCGTGGCTACCGCGCAATGGCGAGGCATCGAAGTGATGTGCGCTTTGCTTTCTTTCGATGAAACCGCATCCGCTGCCCGTGGGCGGCACTGGAACGAGCGTGAATTTTGTGTGGACACGAAGTCGGCGCTGCTGCGGATTTATTCTGAAGCACCGGGAATTTATACGGTCTACGATTACAACGACGCTCTACACTTCCACGGGCGAACGCTTGCGCGGCAGATTTCGATTGTGGAGAGCGAGGACACGGTACTTCAGATTCGTGTAGAAAGCGTCGAGGATGCTGGCAGCCCCGATCCCTCATTATTTACGCCCACCAAAGAAATGCTGGCGCGAGGTCCGGGAATAGTTTTAATTCCCGCAGTACGGATCCCCTCTGGCATGGCACCTCCTGCCGGGCACTCGGGAAAACGCGAGCCAGTGATCATCCACGCCAGCATTGACGATAAGGGTAAAGTGCTCGAGGCTGAAGCTCTGCAAAATTCGGATCCAAGTCTGAGCAACGCCGCGCTGGCCATGGTGAAGGACTTGACCTACCCGCCGAGAACTCGAGCCAGAGGGCCCGTGCAAACTGAGGCGTACATCAACGTGGAATTCGGCGCAGCACAGTAGTTTGGGAAACTCAAACCCATAAACCGCTAAGGACACGAACGTTTACAAAGGAAAACGAGATGTACCTGGGTTCCTTTGTAACTTTCGTGTCGTTCGCTCTTTCTTCGCTCGATTTACTGCACTGATACAATGCATAGTTTCACAGGATCCAAGAACTTTCGGGGCCGTATACACGTATCTGTTATGCGTTGTTAAGGTTCAAGTGATAAGAACTTCATTCCGCTCGGCCCCGGGCGCGAAGCTAGGAGTTCCAGGAGTGCAGGTTGGAAGACGCGCAAGTCGCCGCCATGCTGGTACGCCGCTGTATTGCCGGCGACGCGGCCGCTTGGGAGGAAATCGTGCAGCGTTATCACCGGCGCATCTATAACATCTGCTATCGCTTTGCCGGCTCGGCCGACGACGCTCAGGATCTTACCCAGGAAGTTTTCATCAAAATGTACCGCACCCTGCAATCCTATGACGTCGAGCGCGGGGCGTTTATGACTTGGGTAACCACAATCACGCGCAACCTGCTGGTCGACCACTTCCGTAAAAGCAAGCAGGATCGGGTCACGGATTCGCTTGACACGCCAGCATCAGAGCACGAAGACGCCATGCCAATAAGCGAGCAAATCCACGATAATGCCCCTACGCCGGACGCGCGGGCACAAAGCCTCGAAGTCAAGGAAACGGTTCATCAGGCATTACAGAAGCTGTCTCCCGACCTGCGGGAGGCGGTTATTCTAAGGGACTTGCAAGACATGGATTACAAAGAAATTGCCACCGTACTCAGGGTTCCGGAAGGAACCGTGAAGTCAAGAATAAACCGCGGGCGAGCGGAACTTGCGCGCCTTCTACAACGTACATATAAACAGGTGATCTGATGGCAGCAGATTCGAGCAACGGAATGCAGTGCACAGAGTTCGACGCTCTGCTCAGCGAAGCTCTCGACCAGCGTTTGACTGGAGACAAGCTGGAAGGCTTCCAGGCGCACGCGCGTGGCTGCCCCACTTGCGGCCCGCTGTTGGCCGAAGCGGATGCCGGTTTACGCTGGCTGCATCAGTTGGTCGAAGTCGAGCCGCCAGTCACCCTGGTGAACAACATTCTTGCCGCTACCAGCGGGGTTGATACCGTCCGCCTACGCGGAACCGCTAGGGCTCAAGCACAGGTTTCATGGCTTGATCGCTTGCAGGCGTGGGCCAACCAACTGTTCAGCCCCATTCTCGGCGTTGCCAAGCAGCCGCGCTTCGCCATGTCGTTTGGCATGGCCTTTTTTTCGCTCTCCATTACCATGAGCATGACGGGGGTGAAGTTGAGCGATCTTCGTCACGTTGATTTGCGGCCGAGCGCCATCAGGCGCAACTATTATGAGACGTCCGGGAAAGTGGTGAAATATTACGAGAATATCCGCTTCGTCTATGAGATCGAATCGCGCGTGCGTGAGTTTAAACGCGCCACGACTCCCGCCGAGCCCGCGCCGCAAGAGGAACAGAAAGATAAACGCCACCGGAACGACAACACCAGTGGACAGCCCGAACCCAGACAGGATCGCAACTACAGTCAAGAAGGGACACAAATTATACTCGCCTCGATGACCGATAAACCTCCTGTAGTGATACTGGCCCCACACAGGAGGTTTTCATGAACTGCGCCAACCACCCCGATAGTGCGCCCGTCGCCTATTGCCGCACTTGCGGCAAGCCACTCTGCGCCAGTTGCACGCGCGACGTTAAGGGCGTGATCTATTGCGAGAACTGTCTGGCCGATCGACTGCAAGGCATTCAGCCAAACCCCGTACCGCCTGGGCCCGGATTTGTTCCATCCGCTCCGGTTACGCCGAGCAGCGGACCGAACCCCGCGGTAGCAGGCATTCTCGCCGGCTTCTTCCCTTTCGGCGTAGGCGCAGTTTACTGCGGACAATATGCCAAAGGATTAGCGCATCTCGCGATCTTCACGCTGTTGGTGTGGGGCGAGTCTGTCATCAACAACGACGGCATAAACACGATGCTCGGCCTGGGCATTGCATTCTTCTACGTGTGGCAGATTATTGATTCAGTGCGCACTGCGAAAGCGATTCAGATGGGACAGCCACCACCGGATCCTTTGGGACTGGCGCACGCGTTTGGAGCAGCCGATCCCATACCCGCTGGTCAGCCCTTGCAACCAGCGCAAGAGGCGACAATAGCTCAACAGCCCAAGATTCCCACGGCAGCCGTGGTTCTAATTGGACTCGGCGTGTTGTTCCTCTTGCAAACTGCCGGAGTGTTCGAGTTTGGATGGGATCGAGTCTGGCCATTCTTCCTGATCGGCCTGGGAATTTGGATGTACGCGGTCCGCGAAGGATGGGTCGGATCGCGGCGGATGTCTTATTGCCCGGGCGGACGCAAACGAAGCCTGATCGGACCAGTCGTGCTGGTAACTGTGGGCATGCTATCGCTTTTTGAAAGCTACGGTGGACCGCGCTGGAGCCGCACCTGGCCAGTGTTGCTTCTGGCTATCGGTATAACCAAACTGCTGGAGAGCAGGACACCGCCGCCTTCGATGCCACCGTCCGGACCAGGCCCGACGAGCGGCGTTACCAGTGAGGTCCAGCCTCCGACCACTGAGGTGAGAAATGGTTAGTCCGGTCCAAGTGCCTCCGCCTCGCTATCGGCGATCGCTGTCCGGGCCAGTCGTCCTGATCGCACTTGGCGTCCTGTTTCTGCTCGGGACCATGGGCGTGCTGGACTGGCGACACCTCGGCCACTGGTTCGCCAACTATTGGCCGCTGCTGCTCATCGTTTGGGGCGTGCTCAAACTGGTTGAATATCAGCAGGCGCAAAGGCAAGGTACGCGGGCTTCCGGAATTGGCGCAGGTGGAGTTTTTCTAGTTATCTTCATCATCATTTTTGGACTGATCGCCACCCACGCCTCCCGCTTTCACTGGGAACAACTCCGCGACCAGATTGACATAGGCGATGACGGCGACTCATTCTTCGGCTCCAAATATAATTTCGACGATCAACTCACCCAGACCTTTCCCGCAGGAGGCACCCTGCGCATCAACGACACGCGGGGTGCGGTGAACGTTATCGCTTCACAAGATGATCAGATCCACGTGGTGGTTCACAAACGCATCAGCGCCGAAAGTCAGACAGAAGCCGACAAATGGAATGCCGGAACCAAGCCTCAGCTCACAGTGAGCGGAAACGTGGTCACATTGAACGCCAACAATCAAGGCGCCGGCGATCATTGGGTAGCCGAGGATTTGGACATATCGGTTCCGCGCAAAGCAGCCGTAGTCGCGAGTACGCGCTACGGCGATGTCAGCATTACAGGACGCGAAGGCAATCTCGAGATCACAAGCCAGCACGGCGACGTCAATACTACCGACATCAACGGCAAAGTCAGCCTCAACCTGGATCACAGCTCAGCCCGAATTTCGCAGATCGCCTCTGACGTCTCCATCACCGGCCGCGCCAATGATGTTTCCGTAGAAGACGTAAAAGGCGCCGCACATCTCGATGGCGAGTTCATGGAAAGCGTGAAGCTGGCGAAAATCAGCCAGCCAGTGACTTTCAAATCGTCGCGCACCAATATGGATTTTTCCCGGCTCGATGGAGATCTCGATCTCGACTCCGGCGATCTCCAAGCCTCGGATCTAATCGGGCCGCTGCGCCTCAACACGCGCTCGAAAGATATTCGCCTGACCGGCGTATCCGGCGACGTACGGATGGAGGATGAAAACGGCTCGGTTGAACTGCGCATGAACAAGCTGGGCAGCATGCAAGTGGAAAATCACAAAGGCGATATCCAGCTTTATTTGCCCGACAAAGCCGGCTTCCAACTGGACGCGCACGCCCGCAACGGAGAAATCGAAACCGATTTCGATCAGCTGAAGATCGACAACTCAAACGATCAGGCTATCGCAACCGGAACCGTCGGTGGAGGCGGCCCGCACGTTGTGGTAAGCAACGAACATGGAACCATCGAGATCCGGAAAGCCTCTGCAGCCCCAGAGCCACCGACCCCGCCAAAGGCCCCCAAAGCGCCGCGCGCCCCGGCAGCACCGAAAGCTCCGCAAGTCACCGAGAACTGAATTAATGGAGGACGGACATCCCCGCCCGTCTGGCGGTGAGGTGCGCGAACCGGAGGAAAAGAAGTCCTAAGCCCTACTCCGCTCAGCCGCACGAGGAAATAATGCAGTCTCCTTTCCATCACATTCTGCCGTACAATTAGCTCGCAAACGTCAGTCTGAAGAGCTGTGCGACGCGCCTGCAAAGCTGCGAATCGCGGGGTAGGCGGAGAACATCCAAATGTCGGTGGAAAAGAATCGTTCCGGAATCGTAAGCACGAGCAATGCAGGCGGTGAATCCACCTTGGAAACTTCGCCTCTCGCGACGCTCAACGGGCGTCCGCTTCTGTCTAACCGAGGCATCCCTCTCAATTTGGATTGGGTCAAGCAAGCGCGAGTAAATACCAGCGCCGTCGAGCGCAGGGCGCAAACCCACGTCGCGCGCCGAACTGTGAAAAAAGAATGGCAAGCGGCGTGGCTGTTGCGGGCAATCACCTGCATGGATCTCACTACGCTCTCAGGGGACGATACCGACGAACGCGTGCGGCGTTTGTGCGCCAAGGGCAGACAGCCAATTCAGCCTGAGCTGACAAAACGTCTGAACGTTGAAGAACTTGATATTAAGGTTGCAGCTATTTGCGTGTATCACCGTTTTGTTGAAACTGCGCGGCGGGCGCTCGAAGGCAGCAACGTGCACGTGGCCGCCGTCTCTACTGGATTCCCCGCAGGCCTCTCTCCGTTGGCTGAGCGTATCGCGGAGATCCGCCGCTCCGTGGAGGCGGGAGCACAGGAGATTGATGTCGTCATCACACGCGCCCTCGTCTTTGGCGGCCGATGGCAAGAACTCTACGATGAGATCGCCGCCTTCAAACAGGCATGTGGCGCTGCGCACATGAAAGTCATTCTTGGAACGGGCGATTTGCTCACACTTCGCAACGTGGGCCGTGCCAGCTTCGTCGCAATGATGGCTGGGGCTGACTTTATCAAGACCTCAACCGGAAAAGAACCGACAAACGCGACGCTGCCGGTGGGATTTGTCATGACTCGTGCCATCCGCGAATATGCGCAGGAAACCGGCATGGCTGTCGGCTTCAAGGCCGCTGGTGGCATTCGCACCGCGAAACAATCAATGGAATGGCTGGCCTTGATGAAAGAAGAACTTGGTCTTTCCTGGATGAAAGCAGAACTCTTTCGCTTCGGAGCCAGCGGGCTGCTAAATGATATCGAGCGCCAGTTAGAGCATCACGTGACCGGGCGTTATTCGGCGGACTATCGTCATCCCATTGCGTAGTTTTCTGATTCGGACGCAGGGGCGAAGACGCCCGCGCCTACATTTATGAGCATTGCTGAAAAGTTTGTTGCGATGGATTACGGCCCCGCGCCCGAAAATGCGAAAGAGGCGCTGACTTGGCTCGACCAGCACAAACGCCGCTTCGGACACTATATTAACGGGTCATGGCTGGAGCCGGCTGCTGGACAATATTTCGAGACCGTCGATCCTTCGAATGGCGAAAAGCTTGCCAACGTGGCGCAAGGCTCAGCCGCCGACATCGATGCTGCGGTGAAAGCTGCGCGGGTTGCGTTTCCCAAGTGGCAATCTCTTACGCCGCACATGCGGGCGCGTTATCTGTATGCCATCGCGCGTCAGGTACAAAAACATTCTCGTCGCCTGGCCGTGCTCGAAACCATAGACAACGGAAAACCGATTCGCGAAAGCCGCGACCTCGACATTCCGCTGGTGGCACGGCATTTTTATTATCACGCAGGCTGGGCGCAGCTTCTGCAACAGGAGTTTCCCGACTACACGGCTTGCGGAGTAGTGGGACAGATCATTCCGTGGAACTTTCCTTTGCTAATGCTGGCGTGGAAAATTGCGCCCGCGCTCGCCACCGGAAACACCGTGGTGTTGAAACCCGCCGAGTTTACCCCGCTCACCGCGCTGGCATTTGCGGAAATCTGCCACGAAATCGCGCTGCCTCCTGGCGTCGTCAATATTGTTACCGGCGATGGCTCAACCGGCGAGGCTTTGGTCAAACATCCTGACGTAGACAAGATCGCATTCACGGGCTCGACCGAAGTGGGCCGGGCGATTCGCGCTGCAACCGCTAACAGCCATAAGCGGCTTTCCCTGGAACTCGGAGGCAAATCTCCTTTTATTGTTTTCGAGGATGCCGATCTGGACAGCGCGGTCGAAGGCCTGGTCGATGGAATCTGGCTCAATCAAGGACAGGTGTGTTGCGCAGGGTCGCGGCTGCTGATGCAGGAAAGTATTGCAGAACCGCTTATCGCGAAGATACGCGATCGCATGAGCACGCTGCGTATAGGCCCACCGCTCGATAAAGCCATCGACATTGGCGCGATTGTTGCCCGCGTCCAACTCGAACGTATTCAGC
>Ga0210401_10006645_pt1 | contig 11698 bp, 12 predicted proteins | sample IncBWH32MmetaG_FD_150866 | JGI IMG/M metagenome (GOLD analysis project Ga0210401, IMG submission 150866) | Forest soil microbial communities from Barre Woods Harvard Forest LTER site, Petersham, Massachusetts, United States - Inc-BW-H-32-M | ecosystem: Environmental > Terrestrial > Soil >... | reverse complement strand
AAGACCATGCTGCGGCTCGGCCGGGAACGGGATGAGCTGCGCGTTGTCGCTGACCAGCAGGGGGCCCCGACCGAGGCGCGTGACATCGCCGATGCGATAATCGCGATGGCTAAAGCGAGCCGCCGGGCGGGCTTTGCGGCGTGGGGAAACTACCATTTCGCTGGCGCGCCGCCGACGAGCTGGCACGGCTTTGCCCAGGCGATCTTCGAGCGAGCCTCTGGGCGATCGCCGCGGCTCGTACCGATCGCGACCAGGGACTATCCGACGCCGGCTGCACGACCGCACAATTCGACGCTCGATTGCAGCCTGATTCACCGTGTCTTTGGGCTTGACCAGCCCGATTGGCGGGCGTCGCTGTCGCGTGTCCTGGTCAATCTCGGAGAGGCGGCATGAAAGGAATTATCCTCGCCGGCGGTTCCGGTACACGGCTCTATCCGGTCACCTTGGCGGTCAGCAAGCAGCTATTGCCGGTCTACGACAAGCCGATGATTTATTACCCGCTGACGACATTGATGTTGGCGGGTATCCGCGAGATTCTTGTCATCACGACACCCTCGGATCGCGGCCGATTCGAGGCGCTGCTCAAAGATGGTAGCCAATGGGGAGTGGCGATCGACTATGCCGAGCAGCCTCGGCCCGACGGGCTCGCCCAAGCGTTTCTGATCGGTCGGGACTTCATCGGCGATGATCATGTGGCATTGGTGCTCGGCGACAACATCTTCTATGGCGGCGGCCTGTCGGCAATCTTGCAGTGTGCGACGCAGCCGCGCCCCGGCGCTACAGTTTTTGGGTATCAGGTCCGCAACCCCGAAGCCTATGGTGTTGTCGAGTTCGACGTCGGTGGCAAGGCGGTGTCGATCGAGGAGAAGCCGCAGCAGGCACATTCGCCTTGGGCGGTGACTGGGCTTTATTTCTATGATAACGCGGTAGCCGATATTGCGGCCGGCTTAAAACCCTCGGCGCGCGGCGAGCTAGAGATCACCGATCTCAACAATGTCTATCTGCGGGACGGCCTCTTGACCGTTGAGAGGCTGGGGCGCGGCTATGCCTGGTTTGATACCGGTACTCATGAATCTCTCCTCGAGGCGGCGGAGTTCGTGCGCACGATCGAGATGCGCCAGGGCCTCAAGATCGCCTGCGTCGAAGAAGTTGCCTATAACATGGGCTATATCGAGCGCGATCAGCTGCTGAGATTGACCAAGCAATTCGGTGAGGGGGACTACGGCCGTTACCTGGAAATGGTAGCATACCAGCCACCCTGAGGGGATTGTCGCTGTTGGTAGCTGCGGAAAAGGTGGCCAATTGGCTGCGCGCAAAACATAGCAGCCGCGACTTTGCGGTTATATCCGCGTGCGGCAAACGTCCCTGAATCCCGGGGGTCAGTTATCTGACTAGCCGAAGAATCTGCGGGTCTCAGCGATGATGCGCTCAACTGCCTCGTCGGAGAGCTGCGGGTAGATCGGCAGGCTGAGGATCTGCGCTGCCACGCTCTCGGTCACACCCAGTCCCGACGGTCCGGCGGCGAGGCGGCCCTCATAGGCTGGCTGGCGATGGACGGGAGCGGGATAGTGGATTCCGGTGCCAATTTCGACGGCGCGCAGCCAATCGCGCAAGAGATCGCGTTGGGCGAGGCGGATCACATATTGGTGGAAGACATGGGTCGCTTCCGGACGGCGTACCGGAAGCGCGAGAGGCAGGCCCGCCAAACCGGCGTCGTAACGCCCGGCGATCGCCTGCCGTCGTGCATTTCCCGCCAGAAGGCTCTCTAGCTTGACACCGAGGATTGCCGCTTGGATCGCGTCGAGGCGCGAATTGATGCCGATTCGGGCACTGATAAAGCGTTCGCGCCAACCATACTGGCGAATTTCACGCGACGCGGTTGCGAGAAAGGGGTGGTTGGTTACGACCATACCGCCATCCCCGAGCGCACCCAGATTCTTTGTTGGGTAGAAGCTGAAGCAGGCAATGTCGCCAAAGGAGCCCACCCGTCTGTCGCGCCAGAGCGCGCCGTGACTCTGTGCGCAATCCTCAATCAAGCACAGTCCGTGCCTGCGGGCGATGTCGGAGAGAGCGGACAAATCCGCCGGTTGGCCATAAAGGTGCACCGGCAACACTGCTGCAGGCCGACCTGGTGGTGGCGTCCGCAGGGCCTGCGCCAGCTCGTGCGGATCCATCGTGTAGGTACCCGGCTCGACGTCGACCAGCACCGCAACCGCGCCGGCCCGTTCGATCGCCGCGATGGATGCGACTGAAGTGTGGGAGACGGTGAAGACTAGATCGCCGGTACCGATGTTGCAGGCGCGTAAGGCCAGCTCGATCGCATCCGTTCCATTCCCGACGCCAACGGCGTGGGCAACCCCAACGAAAGCTGCGAAGGCGGCCTCGAAGGCCTCGACCTCTTGGCCAAGGACATAAAGGCCGCCTTCGAGAACCCGAGCGATGGCGGCATCGATTGCGGCTCGTTGTGCGAGATAGCCGGCGCGCGGATCGGTTAGGGGGATGGCATCGAGGATCCCTTCAGAGTTCATCCGCCTCTCACAGATAGCTCGCCTCACAGATAGCTCGCCAAGTGGCTCCGGTAATAATCGAGTGACAGGCGCAGTCCGTCGGTAAGGCGGATGCATGGACGCCAACCGGAAAGAGCGCGAAAACAGCGATCGTCGGTCAGGAAGTCGCCGATGTCGATACGCTCGCGATCCGGCGGAAACTCCCGGAACTCATATCTCCCGCCGCCATTCGCCTCGATGATTGCTTCGGCCAGAGCCGCCAAGCTATAGGGTTCGTCGCCCCCGACATTGAGTGCTAGCCCCTCCGCCTCAGGCGTGACCGCGGCGTAGAGAAACGCTTCGGCCGCGTCATCGACATAAAGCAGGTCGCGGCGCTGCTCGCCACCCCACACCTCGAAGGGCTCACCCTCGATCACCCGGCGTAGCCAGATGCCGAGAAAGTTCTGGCGGGCATCTTTGATTCGCATTCCCGGGCCATAGACGTTTGTCAACCGTAACGACCGGCTCTTGATGCCATAGACGTCGCGATAGAGCAGGTGGTAGGCCTCCCCCGCCATCTTGTTGACACCATTGACATCGACCGGCCGCAGCGGATGACGCTCATCGACCGGGAGATAGCGTGGCCGGCCATAGATCTGTCGCGTCCCGGCATGAACGATAATGATACCGGGATTGACGGCACGGCATGCTTCCAATAGCTGCAGTTGCGCTGTGCAGTTTATCGCGAGATCCTCCTCGGGTGCGATCATCGAGTCTAAATGGCTCGTTTGTGCCGCCAAGTTGAATAGGAAATCTCGCCCTTCTAGAAGACGGGGCAGGGTATGACGACTGCGGATATCGGAGATATTTATAACAACTCGATCGCGGATATCTGCAATATTGGCAGGGTTACCACCCCCATATTCGGGGACTACACTGTCGATCAACATGATCTTGGCACCGAGCGTGACGAGGCGCCGTGCCAGCGCCGAACCGATGAAGCCCATACCGCCGGTGATAACAACTCGAGCACCGGCAAAGGCCTCGAGGAACGGCAGTTGGCGATTATCGGACGATGCGTACTCGCTCATGCCGTGCTTGAAAGTCGATCGAGAGCCTCGCCCATTCGCGCATGGAAGACAGTCCGGATGAAACGGGCACACATTGTTTTGGCAAGCGCATGCGGGTCGGGTTCCGCGGCGGCGAGAAGACGTACGATGGCGCCGGCGAGGTCGAAGCCGAGCTCCGGTGTCCCGCTCGCCGTCGCTTCGAGAAAGGCAATCCCGAAGCCTTCGGCGGTTGATGGCGTCACGACCAGATCGGTCACGCTGTAGGAGTTTGGGGAAGGCGTTTTCACACCGACACCGCCGACGAAGCGCACGGGATCACGGCGGGTTTCCGCCACCTCAAGCGTATCCCCTCAGCGCCGATAAACCACGCCCAGCGAGCGATATTTTGCCGAAATGTGTTTCGCATAATGCCCGCGGACGAGAGAAAGTGATCTGGTCTCGCGTTCGATTTTAGCGCTCTTCGGCGGATGTCAGGCGGCGGCCTTGGAACGGCAGACATCAGCGCGCCGCCTGGCTGAAGATCACGATCGCCGAAGTGCTCGCGGGAAAAGGATCGATGCCGACAAAGCCAATTGCCGAGATCCTGAATGATCCGGTGCCACGCCGCCGAGTTGCCCGGCTTGGCATGCCCGAAACGGTCTCGACCTCGAGCAGACGAAGACTGCGCGGCGTCCAGCAGTGGAGCCAGTCGATCGAGATCGCTTTGAACGATGCCGGGACTATCAGGAATTTCTGCCCGGCTAGCATGATCAGGCCATGGCCCGTGTGAAGCGCTCGCCGGAGAGGACGGCGAACTGGGCCTTGGCCATGCACCACTCGCGCGGCGGCATAATCCACGCCTTCTCGGAGCGCGGTTCAAGACCAGGAAGAGGAGTTTAGTCGTTGCCTCGCCGCTGGGGTAATGTCCCCTGGCCTGAACTGCCCGGCGCCGCTTGGAATTGAGCGCCTCGATGGCGTTCGTGGTGTACAAAATGCGGCGGACGTCGGTGGGAAAAGCATAGAACGGGATGACCTCGCCCCAGGCGCGACGCCCAGCTCTGGCCGATCGCCGGGCATTTCTGGCCCCAAGAGCACTCCTCGAAGGGCCGTCAGCGCGGCCTCGCCGGCGGCGGCATCGACGGCCCGGTAGATGTCCTTGAGCGCGGCCGCCACCGGCTTGCGGCCCTTCCAGGAGACAGAGTCCAGGCTGTGGCGCGGCAGATGAACGTGAAATTCCGAGCACTTCGGCATTTGCCTTTTCAGATCGGCACTCACATGAGTATGGTGGCAGTCAAGTGGCTGCGGCCTCCTTTCCGCGACACATTCTTTCCCTCTTTGTTCGATCGGCACAGCACCTCTTCGTCCTGATCGCTGTCTTCTGAGCGCCACGCGGAGCGCTCGGCAAAGTCGGCCCACAGGGTCGCCGCGTCAGCGGCTTGGGCCGAGCATGGCGCTAGGCTTTTCCGCGGGCGAGGCTCGAGGCGCCACCGCATATCCATCCGAGCCCGAACCCTTCGATCGACTGCGGTGACCAGCACCCCAGAAACTCACATCCGCTCGCCGTTCCAGACGGCTCCACTATGATCCCTCATTCTCGCGGTTAAGGGGTCGGGGAGGCGAGACCAAACTTTTGGGCGGCCTATTTCAGCCGGTGCCGCATCTCGGTTCGCCTACCCGGATACCACGAGGCTGATCAGAGCCCGCGGATAGCTTCAACGCTTCAACGCTTCAACGACCGGTTGGGATCACACCTCCTTCAGTACTGCTCCTGCCGGAACCAGCCCGTCGGTGACGTAGCGCCACAGCGCAACAAGGAGCTTGCGCGCGAGCGCGACGATTGCGATGCGACGAGGCCGCCCCCGCTCGGCCCTGACCCGTTGCCGGAACGTATCCCTCCGCGGGCGGCCGCCTTTTCGGGATTGGCGGAATGATCGAGGGTTGGGGCTTTCGATTTCGGCGGGTGATGGGAAGTGTCCACAAGCTCGATTATGGGCACAAGTTTGCGGGAGCAGCGTCGGCACCGGTCGTGGCCAGAGGAGCTGAAGCGGGAGATTGTTGCGGCCTCGCTGGAGCCGGGGTCATCGGTATCGGTGGTGGCACGGCGCTACGACGTGAATGCGAACCAGGTTTTTGCGTGGCGCAAGCGCTATCGCGAACCGGTCAGCACAGCGGCTCCTCTGCAACTGGTGCCGGTGACGGTGACGCTGGATCGGCAGTGCGAGCCCTCACCGGCGTCGACGATCGGGTTGATCGAAATTGAGTTGGCCGGCGGCTGCCGGGTTCGGGTTGGCAATGGGGTCAAGGCCTCGGCGCTGCGGACGAGCCCGGCGAAGCGGTTTGTGATCGGCAACACCCTGGCTCGCGAGCAGTCCGCGGATGCGATTCGTCTCCCGGATGCGTTCTGCGACCAGCATCTTAACGCTCCCGCACCAGGCGACGTTGCGCCTCGTCCTCTGGCCCTGGGCGGCATGACCATGGAACAGACCCGCGGATCGCCACGCTTCCAGGCCATCAGAACGCGCAGTAGCGTCTCGCCGTCGATCGCATCGCTCTTCGGTCGGCGCTACCGGCGTGGAACCGCGACGGATCCGGGATTGAGACGTGGCTTCCATCCCGTGGCCCTCGAGAAGCCGGTGAATCCAAAACTCGTCCAGTCGCGCTTCCCGGACCACAATGATCTTCCCCGCCAACCGCTGCGACCGCTCGGCCTTGGTTCTGATCTGCGCCAGCAGAACGAGCAGTGCGTCCCCGTTGCCGGCCGCCAAAGATGCCTTCGACATCTTATTGCTGCCGTGAAAGATCCAAGTGACGAGCCACCTCACCCGGCTCAGTTCCAAAGACACGAAGATCGTGGCCGGCTCCTGCCTCGTTGTAGAACCCTGCTGATCATTGGTCGTCGACATCCCAAACATCCTCGCTGCCTGTGCCGCAAAGAGGGACTATCAGTGCGCCGAAACGCCGCCCAGGCTCATAGGATCTTTTGGCACGGAGGTTACCATAAGGCCTTCTCGGGACCGAAAAGCAGTAGACGGCTCCCTCGGGTCCGGCCCACCCTCTAGATCTGGTGTCGCGGGCGCTCTTGCTGGATACTTCGTCAGCGAACAAGAGTGGAAAAATGTGATGACCGAGACGCAAAATTTTATAACATCGACCTATCCTGCCTCATCGGACTATCTCAACGAACTGGCTCGTTTAAGTGATCTTTATCGGAGCAGCCCGATTCCGAGCGATGAGTTTATCGATCAATTCGCGCTCTATGCGACGCCGGCGTCGCTGCGTCGATTTATCCATTTCGACAGGCTATATCAAAAAATCCTCGATTTGCCAGGCCTGATAATGATTTTCGGGGTCCGTTGGGGACGTGATCTCAGCACATTGCATGGCCTGCAGCAGATTTACGAGCCGATGAATCATACAAGGCGAATACTCGGCTTCGATACGTTCACTGGCTTCCCCTCGGTGACGGCACTCGATGGCAGCGCGGCCGTGATACAACCCGGCGCCTATAGCGTCACGGACGCTTACGAGGAGCACCTTGCCGAGGTGCTCGCCGTCAAGATGCGGCTCGGCAGCTATGCCCATATCGAGCGCTTCGACATCCTCAAGGGTGACGCGACGGAGCAGCTAACGCAATACCTTGAAAAGCACCCCGAGACGGCGGTCTCCATGGCCTACTTTGATCTTGATCTCTACGAGCCGACCAGGTCCTGCGCCGAAATGTTGGTGCCCTATTTCGCCTCCGGTGCGGTGATTGCCTTCGACGAGTTCATCCATCCCGTCTGCCCGGGAGAGACGGTCGCAGCGAGACAGGTTTTCGGAAATCATGCGCGGTTTCGGCGGGTCCCGGTTGTCGGACCGAGCCACTCCTCATACTTGATTTTCGACGGGCCGCCGGATGGCCGTTGACAGATCGGCTTTGGCCGGAATCTTGTATGGGGATCTCGATGCCAAGCTGATTTCTCCCTGGCCGCCTCTTCTCAAGGTTGCTGCACGATACACGCGCCCAAATGGCGGACTCCCTCGGTTCGTACTCCGCACTGGCAATACGAAGGCTTCGGGCGAGGTGCCCAGGATTAATGGGTTCCGGGCTTTTTGACCCGAGGTGGTCGACCTAGAGCCATGAGCCAGACTTCTTCCCCGTGTTTGAGAAGTCTCAAACCAGACTTCCCGACGCAAAACGCCGGGGCGTTTTCCGACGACGACACCCCACTGCGGCTTGGTCTCCGGGGGATCGTCATAAGGCTCGTTTATGAGCACCCCGGTGTCGAGCCAGGCGACGATCACCTTCTGCGCCCGCTCACGACTGAGGGCGGGGCAAAATTCCTGGACCGCGGCCCAGGCGCCGCGCTTGGTAGCTTGCGTCGCCCCGCTGTAACGCCGCCCCTCGGGTTTGCCCGGCAAGCCCGCATTGATGCAATCGAGAATGCGGTTGCTGCGCTCGGCGGTGAGATTCCCCCAGATATTGGGAGGATACCTACCAGCGCATGGCGGTTTGGACGGGGTCGCCGTTGGCGTAAGTCGGCGGCTTGCCAATGTCGACGCTGACGAGCTAACTGGCGGTGTAATTCGAGGTGTACGGCCCGGCACGAGGGTACCGCCGAATCGGGCGCCAATTGGGCACGCGCATCTGCTGATCACCACGACGACTCGAAGGCAAGCGATACAGCGCGAAAAAGCGCAACGCGGGAATCTCGTTCCGGAGGTACGGCGCTGGCGAGGGTCATCCTCGCCGGTGGCGTGCGGTTACCGTCCGGCTGTGGCGGGGTTGGTGTCCTGCGTTTCAGCCGTTATCGGCGGAAGCCCTTGGTGTCATTTCTGAGCAAATCACTGTTGCAGGGTGCTTGACTCGGGGTTAACCTTTCCGTCAGCTGTACCGTCTTCGCCGATCGCGGATAGGTTTAATGTCAATCGAGAAGACTGCGGGCGGTGGTGCTGTGAAGAGAGAGCGCGATGCTTTGACGGCGGGATTAAGTCGAACAATTTTCGAGTTTGATTTCCTCGCGACGGTATCGGGAAGATGGGTCGTGACGGCGCTTCGCCCTCGGCCGACCACAATCTCTCGACTCGGGCGCCGCTGGGACTACCGGCGTGGTGGTAGGGCTTGCCGTGTCGTCTCAATGGTAACCCCAAGCTCTTTTCGCGACGCAATGTCTTGGATGAACAGGTCTCAGATGCTGAAATCTGACACCGTCGAGTCTCGCAACCACTCAAATCACTCAACTCTAGCAAAGGTCGCACCCGGCGCGGGGAACTGTTGCCAGATTACCAGGCCCATATAATTTTGTTCAATGACGAGCGCTACCACCGGTGCAACTTGCGCTCGGGACAGCGCCTGTTTCGCCACGACCACTTAGTTGGAAATTCGCTGATCGGCACATTGAGCGGCGTGGTCGAGGATGAGGTGTTGGATTGTGGCTATCGCGCGCCGTTTGGCGGAATAGATTGCACCCGCCGGCGCGAGTCTGCGGGAGCCGTGCTTGACCTGCTTCGGGCGGCCAGCACCCACGCCAGGGCGGAGGGTATCCGTGACATCCGGATACGGGCGCGGCCCGGCTATTTTGGCCCGAACGAGTTCGCAGCTGAATTCGTGCTCCTGAATCTTGGGGCCTCGATTGAATCGTGTGAGCTCTCGCTCGGCCTCGAGCCGTGGCGCTACAGGACGCCGGAAGAATACCTGGCGGCGCTCCAACCCGCGGAGCGGCGTGCCATTCGTCATGGCCTCCGCACCGGAATGGTTTTTGTCCCGGCCGAGACTGCGAGGGATTGGGCTGGCTGCTACGAGCTCCTCGCCGAGACCAAGCGGCGCCGGGGTGGGGGGTTCAGATACTCGTTTGATTATGTCATGATGCTAAGGAAAACCTTCGGCAAGCGCATCGCCATGCATCGGCTGATCCAGGGCGGCGACTTAGCAGGTGCAGCACTCGTGTACCGTGTTAGGAGGGATTGGGATTGTGTTGCCGCCTGGGGTGACAACCTCCGGCATCGCCAAAACAGAGTGATGAATGTAATGGCCTATCAGCTTGTCTGCGAGGCGATCGTCCAGCGCGTGTCGATAATTGATACAGGCATCTCTTCGGTTAGTGGCGTGCCCGATGACGGGCTCGTTCAGTTCAAGCGTAATATCGGGGGAACGACCGGATTGCGCCTTAATTTCCTTTTATCGCTAGCGTGACCTAGACCACATGGTCCGCTTGGGTACGGAGGCGACCCGTCTTACAGTATGCAGTAACGAGGGTATTGGATTTCAGATTTTTCACTGCTAGTATCTAGTTGCGTAAATTAGCGTATTGAGAGCGGGGGTGTTTTGAGAAGACGATCTGCTTGGTCCATTCGAACGGTTGAGCGTCTTGGTTGTAGGCGACGATGAAGGCGTCGATCTGGTCGCGAACCTGTCTGGGCGAGGTGAAGCTGGCACCGGCCAGGGCTTTGCCAGCGAGGATCGAAAACCAGACCTCGACCTGGTTGAGCCAGGAGGCGTGGGTCGGGATGAAATGAAAATGGACGTTCTGGTGTCGGGCAAGCCAACGATCCTCTTTGGGTTTGTGGGTGTTCAGATTGTCCAAGATGACGTGCAGTTCGCGGTCCGGATAATGGGCCACGAGGCGGTTCATAAAGTGCAGAAATTCGACCCGCCGGCGGCGCCGGTAATGGCCGCCCTTGACCAGGCCGGTGGCCACCTCAAGGGCGGCGAACAGGGTGGCGGTGCCATGGCGCTTGTAGTTGTGGCTGAACCCGGTCAGCGCTTTGCCGTCGGGCAGCTTCAACCAGCCCTGGGCCCGCTCCAGCGCTTGGATGTGGGGCTTTTCATCGACCGCCAACACCACTGCATTCTCCGGCGGCTGCAGGTAGAGCCCGACCACGTCGGCCGCCTTCTGGGCAAAGCAGGGATCGGTGCTGATGCACCAGCTGCGCCGCCGCGCCAAGGCGATCTGGTGCTGGCGCAACACGCGCCAGATCTGATGCTTGGAGATATCGCCCAAATGCCGCGCCAAGAGGACCCCGTCCCAGCGGCTGTAACCCGCCGGCGGCGGCTCGTCCAACGCCGCCAGGATGCGCTGTTCGTGCTCGGCCGCGTAGTGGGTGGGCTTGCCGCTGCGCGGCGCATCCGCCAGCCCCGCCAGACCGGCGCGGGCAACGCGGCCGCGCCATTTGCTGACCGTAGCCGGGCGCACTCCGACCTGCACCGCCACCGCGGCGTTGCCGAGCCCCTCGGCCACTCCCAGGATCACCGCGGCCCGCGACGCCAGGCGCCGCTTGGTCTTCCCCGCCGCCAACCACGACCGCAGCGTTGCACGATCCTCGCTGGTCAACCTCACTTCCGCCGCTTTCATCGCGGCAGATTATCATATCCCCTAACTTATGCAACTAGGTACTAGACCGCGCGCAACCTGTCAAAATCACCATGCAGAGGTACTAGTCGTCTTTACCGCCCCTTTTCCGCCGGTTTCACCGATTGGCTGTCGAGAACCGCAGCCGAGGGGCTGGCCTCGCCGCCCATCCGCTCGCGCAGCGCCATATGCAGCTCGGCCCAGATCGCCTCCCAGGTCCCCTCGCGCTGAAACTTGCGAAAGATGTTGTAGACCGTCGAGCGGGGCGGAAAGCCGTCGCGCGGCAGGTAGCGCCAAAATACGCCGCAACCCGTTCCCCGCATCCAGCGCGCGCGGTAGGCTTTCTTTCAGCCTGCGGGGAGGGTTTGCCATGGAAATCGCCGCGCTGCGTTCGGCTGTCACCGCCGTCTTCGACCTCGGGCCGAACGCCCGCCGGTTGCTGCGGCTACTGCTCGCCGAAATTGAAGACCCAGCCGAGGCCGATCGGCCGAACCCGCCCGCGACGGCGAACGGCAAGACGGCGACAGCCCGCGATCCGCGACCCGCGACCGTCGAGCGCAAACAACGTCGACAACGCGCCCAGGCGCGGATGAACGGAGCAGCTCCGGCGCCGCCGTCCAATATGTCAGCCGAAGAATGGGCCCAGCTGCGCAGCGAATTCCATCAGGAGATCAGGCGGCGGCATGTCACCCGCGGCGCCCTCGCCGCCACTATCGGGGTAAGCCACGGAGCCGTTTGTGGTTGGCTGGCGCCCAATTCCGCGGCGCCGAATGCCGCCAATCTCGCAAAAATCGAACGGTGGATGGCGCCCCCCGCGGTGCCAGCACCAGCGCTA
>Ga0210401_10006644_pt1 | contig 11698 bp, 7 predicted proteins | sample IncBWH32MmetaG_FD_150866 | JGI IMG/M metagenome (GOLD analysis project Ga0210401, IMG submission 150866) | Forest soil microbial communities from Barre Woods Harvard Forest LTER site, Petersham, Massachusetts, United States - Inc-BW-H-32-M | ecosystem: Environmental > Terrestrial > Soil >... | reverse complement strand
GTGATGCCCTGCTGGCTCAACTACCCCCGAGCCATTTGCAAGTATACAAGATTCCCCCAATCCGTCAAGCCCCTACCAAAATTATTTTAGGATCCGCTTGTGCCCTTCTGTGCAAAACACATCGACGCTCGTCTATGTTGGCTCAGCCTGAAATGGCCTGCGGGTAGCCCCTTAAAATCAGACGCCGGCTCAATTGCACGTGTGCCCGTGGAGAAATTGCACGTGGGGAATTGACGAGAAATCGCGCGCGGAGCAGTCACGTCTACGCTCCATTACTGGGTCATGAAGGTGTTTACCGCGCTGGTCACTCCGTCGCTCCTGCCGTCGGGCCCCATAGAGTCCACCGTGTAGTAGTAGGTGGTCTTCGGCTGCAGGCCTTCGATGCGAACGCGGAAATCCGTATAGGAATGGGTCGGGTTCAGCCGGATGTGCGATTTCGCGGTTTGGCTCAGGTTCTTGGAATCCGTGCCGAAGTGCACAACTCCAAAGTGCTCCGGCGAGCCGCCAGGGTTGTCGGAGGTCCAGCGGATAATGGTCGAATTCTCTGTGGCTGATTCGAGTTCCGGTCCTTTTAGGATGCTTACATGCGCGGCCTTTTTGGCGGAAGGAACGAACTGAGCCGAGATTGGATTTGAGAGAAGCAAGCCGCCGGTCAAAACTGTGACTGCCAGTGTCGGAATCGGTCGATTCATGTGCGCACCTCAAAAAGAATTAAGCGATGAAGATGTCCCCTGGAAATGTAAGCAAGAATCTACTTTTCATGACATCTCGTTCCGGCTCGTCCGCTCCCATCGTAGGTTTTGCGGGGCGGACGAGCCGGAGGAGAAGGTTCATTGGTTTCCGGCATTCGCCGTTACGGAATCGGGTTGGGGGCGGGGAGAGGTGCCACGCCGCATATCGCCGATGCACACACTGGCAGAGTCGGTGTCGGGATAAGGAAGCCGTTTCCTTGCCTCGACGGTGAACAATTTGGATCTGTGGCGGGGTTGCACGTCATGCACACGCCTGTAAACGTATTGATGTCGGGATACGGTGTCGTGACGCCGTCCGTGAGGGTTTGGAGGAAGGCAACGATTTGGTTCTCCTCCGTATCGCTTAGGCCAAGCTTACCAACCGTCATGTCCTCGTTGTTCTTGACCTCAGGCATCGGCCAGCAGTCTACTTTCTCGGTTGTCCCTGCGGGGCAGTGCCCGGAAGTGACGTTGAACGGATAGACATCGCGCGTGTTGTAGAAGTGCACCAGTTGCTTCAGGCTCTTGATGTAGCCGTTGTGGAAGAACTCCTTCTGGAAGTACGGCCCGGGAGCCTCGGTGGTAGGACACTGCGGCGGCACCAAGGCGACGTTACGCGCCGAAGACGTCTGCATTTGGCCATCCGAAGTTGGCGCAAATTGTGTCCATGTATCATTCGGGCTTGCCCAAGAGCCGGGACCGCTTCGTAGGAACGTTCCTAGTCCCAGATCTCTGAAGCCGAAGCCAAAGGGATTTGCGGTGAAGCCGAAGAAATCCGGCGTGTTCTGATAATAGATAGCATCCCTCGGATTCAGCGGCAGTCCGAGATTAGCCGAGCCGAAGCATGTGAACAAAGGCGCCGTCGATGCCGCAGCGCCAGTATCTTCGCCGTCCGGCGCTGTGCCCGTTGCAGGCGTTGGCGCAGTGGACCTGCCATCCAGATGGCAGGAGTTGCAGTTCGCTTTGCCACGGAAAAGGTTGTAACCCGCCATTTCATCGGCGGACAACGGATTTGTGGTTGGGGCATGCAGGAAGGCGTCGAATTTCGACGAAAAAGCGCTGACATCCGGTGAGGCTTCATATTGATCAAGCGATTGTGCCCAGTGAGTGTAGACATCGCTTGCGATGGAGCGGTCCGTAGTAGACAGTTTGATCGGCATGGTGTTCGTACCGAACACGCTAGCCCCCCCTGGGGTGTCGCAAATTTCCTCGGCGTCGTGTGGGAACTTGATTGCATCTATGGCATCGCCCCATACCTCTATAAAGAAAGACTTATACACCGCGGTCTGAAGCCGGAACGCGATGCAAGCCGTGTCCGGCAACGCGTGTTCTTGCGTATCGACCGGAGGGCCCTGCGCCTGTTCTTGGTCGGGACTTCCAAGCCTATAGCCGGTCGCTCGCGAATCCCAGAAGTTTCCGCCAAAAAACGCTGCCTGGGCTGCGTTGAAGTTGAGTACCGGGAAACTGGGTGCATAAGTGTATCTCTGCGCGGTCCGCTTGCCGGCCCGAAACTGAAACGATCCAGGATACGCCACCATCGTCAGATTGACCGACGGGATCGATCCGCTGAAGCCTGCATACGGCATGTGGCAGAAACCACACGCCCGATTTTTGAAGGGCGATATATTCTTGTCGAAATTCATGACCTTGCCCACTAGGACGTTTAATCTTTGTCCGGTGTTGGCCAATACTGGCGGTTGATTTGTGAGGGTTGGAGGCGGCAAGGCGCGTAGTTGTCCAAGCGCTTCGTTTTCGATGAAATCAACTTCACGTATGACCCGGGCTATCTCGGAATCTAAATCGGATGGGAGAATCCCCGGCGGATACGGGTTGTAAGCCGTCGGTTGCTGTTCGTGACCAGCCCATTGGCTTTTTGGTGCGGCTCCATTTTGTGCCGATGTCAGCCGAGTGTACATCAGCAAAATGGCCGCGACGCCGGCGCAGAGTATCACCAGTCCTATCATTCGTCTTTCTCTCATGAACTAACCCCCTTTCGTGATCTGTGATTGGGCGCGACTACGAACGGAAAATGACGCGCTAGATAGGCATACGAGGCACACGACGACACCACGACACACTTCCACGCGTCATCCATTGAAATGAAAATCGATTAGTTTAAGATCCGCTCCGCTCGACAAGAAACACAGTCAGCGTTTTTCCGTGGACTGCTGGCGGAGGACCCCGTTTCACTGGCCAACCTCTTCCCTTTAGTCATACCTGGCTGTCAAAAGGGGAGATGCAAAAGATGACGCGCAGGTTAGGTACGGTATTGTAAATTTCGACGCGTCACTCACCAGAGCCACGACTGAATGATGGGCGGCAATATCCCGCTGGGCCTCATTGATCCGTCCGAGATCTAAAACACGCCAGAAACTTATTTATTCCCGCTCGTCGCACTGCGGAAGATTCGGTTTGACGAATCTAGTCCACGCACCTGCTTCGGGCAGGAGCTTTTCCAGCATTGGATACTCGAACTTTAAAAATCACTCGGACAGCAAAAGGTCTCAGTGCAATCGGTTCGACTGCATTCGTTGGATTGCGTAGGGTGGTTGCGTTGGTTGGACTAAGAAGGAGAACCTATTCCAGAATCATCTGGGACCGGCGGATTCGATTGGCCCGTGAACCTCTAACCAGTGTCCCGATCCGGTCAAAAATCTCCAACTGATCTAGCAGGTAACGAGGACTGTTGCCTGTACAGATCCCATCTCTGTCGCACTGGGTTGGCTCAGCGGGAGGGACTCGCCCGCAGCCAATGCGAACAGATCAAAACCACGTCGAGGGACGTCTTACTATGTTTCCGAGCGGCACTGGAACACTGAATTGATCCCAGGCGCATAAGCAAACCGTAGGTAAATGAATTGGAGTTGCCAGAATAAATGGACCGGCAAATCCCTCTCCTGAAGCCGCGCACTTCCGGTTTCCCGTCCGGGATAACACTCCACAATATTGCTGTCAATACGGATAGTTCTGTAGACTCGCACAAAAATTTAGAAGACGTCGCCCTTTACGTTACATACACCGTACATAGCCGTCTAAGTATGCTAAAGGCTCGGCGAAAATCTAGGCACCGCCCGGTCGCCCATCCGAGAATGTACGCGCCGGGCTTTAGCCCGGCGTTCCCTCGACGACAGTCATTCGTTGGACCAGTACTATTTGAGGAATTCGCGCCCATTGCTATCCACAACGGCATTGTGGAGGCGAATGCAAGACTCTGACCAGCGCATCGTTGGGCAATCCAAACGCAATCCGTCCATCGCGGGTCGCGCATCCTTGCGGGTTTTGTGAGGGCGGGTCTCGGATTAGCCTGACGCCACTACAGAGCCGGAATTCCCTTTTTGCTCGCGACTGCGCGTAAGGCTTTGTCCAGTGTCGCCAGCGGCAAGCTCTCGCGCCTTGCCAATTCGAAATACACGCAATCGTATGCAGTCAGCCCCAATTCCCGCGACAGCACGAACGCTTCGCGAACGCCCAGGAAGTGTCCGTCGATTTCCGCGATCGTCGTCGCGAACCTCTGCAGGTACGCCGCCCCTTCCTCGGATTCGTCTGCGGTCAGGTTCTGTCTTCGCAGGACTAAAGCCAACGCGTTGGCAACCTCCAGCTGCCACAATGCCGGTATCACCGGCCGCGCTCCTTCCCGAACCTTTCGCAGCACGGTTTGCGCGTAGGGGTCCGGGTTTCGGTCAGCAACCCAAGCCACTGCCACCGAGGCGTCTAGGACAAATCGGCTCACATTCTGCCTTCCTCGATCAAGTCCTTGATCGTGACGCCCCGCAAAGGCTTGGCGCGCTTGCGTATTCGCTCCATGCCATCAAGTATCTCCTCCAACTGATCGTGGCCCGGCGCCGGACCTATCACCGCCGCAAGCTTGCCGCGCTTGGTGATGCCGATTTCTTCGCCGCGGCCAGCCCTCTCCACAAGTTCGGACAACTTTTGTTTTGCTTCAAATAAGCCCACTTTGCGCATGTCTTATTTCCTTAAACATCTAGGTTACTAGTCTAGATGAATGCAACAATTTTGGCAACGGGTTCAGATCGCACCAAAATTCGTACCCCCAATGCCCACTGCTACATCAAAAGAACCCTGCGAACACAACTCTAAAGGAGCTCCCATGCGATACCGACTTCTAGGTAACAGCGGCCTCCGCGTTTCCGAAGCCGCCCTGGGCACCATGACCTTTGGCGAAGACTGGGGCTGGGGCACCGCCAAGGAGGAAGCCCGCAAGGTCTACGACGCCTTCCGTGAGGCTGGCGGCAATTTCATCGACACCGCAAACATCTACACCAACGGCACCAGCGAAACCTTCCTGGGTGAGTTCCTGCAGGGCCACCGCCAGAGCGTCGTGCTGGCCACCAAATACTCCAACTCCTTTCCCGGCACGGATCCCAACGCCGCCGGCAACCACCGCAAGAACATGGTCCAGGCCGTGGAAGCCAGCCTCAAACGCCTCAAGACCGACTATATCGACCTCTATTGGCTCCACATCTGGGACCAGATCACTCCCGTCGAAGAGGTCATGCGAGCCTTCGACGATCTGGTCCGCCAAGGCAAGGTCCTCTACGTCGGCGTCTCCGATGCCCCGGCGTGGTGGATCGCGCAAGCCAACACGCTCGCTCAACTCCGGGGCTGGTCGCCCTTCGTCGGCCTGCAGATTGAATACAGCCTGATCGAGCGCACCGTCGAGCGCGAACTAATCCCCATGGCCAAAGCGCTGAACATAGGTGTCACCGCATGGTCGCCGCTAGCCGGCGGCGTGCTCAGCGGCAAGTACCACGGGCATGGCTCCTCGGAAGCAGGTCGTATGAATAGCGAAATGGCAAAGGACTTCAAGCCAGAGCAACAACGAGCCGACCGCGTCGTAGCCGCCGTAAAGAGGGTGTCGGACGAAACCCGCCGCAGCTTGGCGCAGGTCGCTCTAGCATGGCTTCAGCACCGCCCTGTTCCTGTGATCCCCATCATCGGCGCCCGCAATCTCACTCAACTGCAAGACAATCTAGCCAGTCTGGACCTGCAACTCTCCCCAGACCAAGTAAAGGCCCTCGACGACGCCAGCCAAATCGAACCAGGCTTCCCCTACAGCATGTATGCAAAGGAGCTGCCCCGCGCCATCGCCTACGGCGGCCTCCGAGACAAAATCCTGGCCTAACCGACCCGGTGAGGGTTGGCCTCACCTCAGCGCCCCAATCGCTGTTCCAAACTGTCATCCCGACCGGAGCGCGCCGGCTTTTTCTCTTTGTTGTCATCCCGATCGGAGCGGGCCGGCTTTTTCCTGCGCTCGGTCCTTCTTTATTGTCATCCCGACCGGAGCGGGCCGGATTTTTCCTGCGCTCGGTTTCCAGAGCGCCGGCCCGCGCAGTGGAGGGATCCCGCCCCGATTTCAACGCCAACTCCATCACCGAGTCACAACCCACGCCGATGCATTCGAACAGTACCACATAATAAATATATTGATATGATTAACAAACCATGCGATAATGATCTGTGATAGGTCGATGCAAGAGCGGCATCCATCCCTCGAAAGCGGAATACGTCTACCCACACTGCACGTTCCCGCCCGCGGAGGCCCTAAGGTCTTTAGAATCAAATCACTGCGCCATTCGGAGGGCTAACTCCCACAGAATCAAGTCCTTGCAGAAAAACACCGGGGGGAGGGGGTCGCACACTGCCAGTACACTAATCTCGACCGATTTTTCGGAAAACTAGACGAATGCCGTCAGGCCAGATCTTCAGCCCGGATCGGCAGGCGGCGAATGCGCTTGCCAGTGCCTGCGAAGATGGCGTTGCAGACGGCCGGAGCGATCACCGGCAGGCCGGGTTCGCCGATGCCAGTAGGCTCTTGGGTGCTGTTGACGACGTGCACTTCGATCTTTGGGGTCTCGTTGATGCGAGGCATCTGGTAGTTGTTGAAGTTGGATTGCTCGACGCGGCCGCGATCGATGGTGATGGCGTCCTTCATGAACGCCGACACGCCGTAAATCGCCGCGCCTTCTACCTGCGCGGCGATGCCGTTAGGATTGACCGGACGCCCGCAATCGACGGCGTAGACGATGCGATGCACCTTGACCTGGCCATCTTTTACGCTGACTTCGGCGACGCCCGCGGTGTACGACTCGAAGGAAAAATATCCGGCGATGCCGCGATAAACGCCCGCGGGCAGCGGCTTACCCCAGCCTGCTTTCTCGGCGGCTAGCTTCAGCACAGCTTTCTGCCGCGCAGTGTCGAGCGGCTTCCCTTCCTTGGGATTGGTGAAGTCCGGAATCTTGCGGTCGTCGCCAATCGAACGCAAGCGAAATTCCAACGGATCGGTGCCCGCAGCCGCGGCGAGTTCATCGATGAAACTTTCGACCACGAAACCGCTGCTGGAATGCTCAACGGAACGCCACCACGCGCGCGGCACACCCGATTTCGCCAGCGTATATTCGATGCGATAGTTTTTCGTCTGATACGGAATGAACGCGGCAGTCGCGAACTCGCTGGCTTCCGGCTTTTCGGCGCCGTCCTTGTCCCACACGGCGGCAATCGACGTCGAAGTCTGGAAATGTTTCCACGCAGCCAGGTTGCCCTGAGCATCGACGGCGCCCTGCATGTGATGGTACGACGCGGGCCGGTAGAAATCGTGCTGCATGTCGTCTTCGCGGGTCCACAACACCATCACCGGTTTGTTGCCGACGGCCTTCGCCACCTGCGCGGCTTCCATGACGAAGTCGCCCTGATAGCGCCGGCCAAAGCCACCGCCCATCAGCGTCGTGTGAACCACGACCGATTCCTTCGGCAGCTTGGAGACTCCCGCAATGATGTCCTGCGCCCACTGTGGTGCTTGCGTTGGCACCCAAGCCTCCGCACCATTGGGACCGATGCGTACGGTGCAATTCATCGGCTCCATGCAGGCGTGAGCCGCGAAAGGAATTTCGTAGACGATGTCGACTTTCTTCGCGCCAGTGGTAGCGGCGAGCGCGGAGTCGGCGTCGCCCTCGTTGCGAACAACTTTGCCCGGCTTGGACGAGTTCTCAATGAATTGCTTCCGCAGCGACTCTGAGGATTCGGAAGCGTGCGGACCTTCGTCCCAGGTGATGTCGAGCGCCTTGCGGCCTTGCATGGCCGCCCAGGAATTGTCGGCGATCACTACAATTCCTCCGGTGGTAAAAGAGCCTTCCGCGACAGGATCGATGGAAATTACATCACGCACGCCGGGCACTACCTTGGCCTTGGTCGCGTCGAACTTGGCGGGCTTGCCGCCGAAGACAGGGCAGCGCGCGATCACCGCGTAGACCAGGCCATCAGGTCGCGCATCGATGCCAAATTTCGCGGTGCCGGTCGACTTGGCGCGAGCCTCGAAACGATTGTGGTCGTGGCCAACAATCGTGAAATCGTTGGAATTCTTCAGCGGCACCGTATTGAAGTCCGGCACTGGAAGCTTCGCCGCAACATCAACAAGTTGGCCGTACGTCAAGTATTCCTTGCGCGCGCCGTGGAGCACGCCGCCATCCTTCGGCTTGCAGGTATCACGATTCACGTTCCAATGTTGGGCGGCGGCCGTGATCAGCATTTCGCGCGCGGCAGCGCCCGCTTGGCGAAGCGGCGTCCACGATCCGGCGACGCTACCGCTGCCCCCGGTTCCATGCTCGTAGATGGCGGGATTGGTCGGCGCCTGCTCGATGCGCACCTGCTTCCAGTCGAGGTACAGCTCTTCGGCAAGGATCATGGGCAGCGCCGTCATAATGCCCTGGCCCATCTCAGACTTGCCCAGGATCAACGTGACTTGATTGTCTTGGGTGATGCGCACCCATGCGGTGAACGGATTCGCAGGCTTCTTCTCCTGATCCGCGGCGGAAGCCGCGAACGCAGACGGCGAGAGATGGAAGCCGATGACCAAGGCAGCGCCCGCGGAGGCGCTCGCTTTCAAAAAATCACGACGATTCACGACCGTTGTTGTTGCCATTTGGGTTTACCTCGCGTTCTACGGAGCCGGCTGGAAGCCGGCGTTACCAGTGCGTGTTATCGGTGGTACTGATGGATCAGGCGGCGGAGGTCGCTTTGCCGGTTTGCATCGTGGCGGCGCGATGGATGGCCTTGCGGATGCGTTGATAGGTGCCACAGCGGCAGATGTTGCCGCTCATGGCGTCATCGATGTCGGCGTCGGTCGGGTTGGATTTTTTCACAAGTAGTGCGACCGCGGACATGATTTGTCCCGACTGGCAGTAGCCGCATTGGGGCACGTCTTCGGCCATCCACGCTATCTGGACGGGATGCGTGCCGTCGGCAGAAAGGCCTTCGATGGTGGTGACTTTTTTGCCGGCCACTTTGGAAATGGGAGTGCTGCAAGAGCGGGCGGCTTCGCCGTCGATGTGCACGGTGCAGGCTCCGCACAGCGCCATGCCGCAGCCAAATTTGGTGCCGGTCATGTTGAGAGTGTCGCGGAGCACCCAGAGCAAGGGCATCTCCGGGCTGACGTCTACGGTCTGGGCTTTTCCGTTAAGGGTGAAAGTGATGGCCATGGAGCCCTCCTTGGAGAGAACGATATCGTACAACAAAATCCGCCTGAGATGAAAATAGCCGAAATATCGTTAGACGTCGTGGCGCTTCCGAGCGTGGCCCAACCCGGGACCCCTCCAAGCGGAAAGACGCGGGAACTTTCAAGAAGTGAGCATCACCAAGCCTCAGTGATTTCGCTCGTTGGGGTGTGGCGAGCCGCACCTTAAGAAGAGAAAGGATAACGCAGAGACGCAGAGCACGCGAAGATTCGCGGAGAGCCGGCAGGGATGCCGGCGCTACCAGTTGTTAGGTGGTGACGACGGTTGTTAGGCGGTGACGACGGTGCGGGGGGCTTCGGTCTCGACGCCGCGCCAGCCCACTGGGCGGCCACTGACCGCCTCCTTCACCGAGCGGAACAGGACTACGTACATCAGTTGGCGGTAGTAGAAGCGCTGGAGCAGCACCGGGAAAAGCAGTGTCCAGTCTTCCTTGCGCTCGAGGCAGAAGGCCACCACGCAAGTCAGGATGTCGATGATCAGGAAGCCCAGGAAGAAGAGAACGGAGCGCTCCACGTCGGCGGTGGTCCAGATTTGCGGCAAGTGCGCGACTTTTTGTCCGAGCGCCCACAACAACAATGAGCCGAAAAACATCAGGTCGATGACCGGTGATATGAGAGGAAGCGCGAGCTGAAAGACGAAGATGTTCGGCAGGGCGACCCAGCCGAGCGTGCCGTACTTCGGGCGGAACAAAGTATCGCTGTGCTTCCAAAACGCTTGCAGCGTTCCGAACGTCCAGCGGAAACGCTGGCGGATCAATTGTCCGGCGGTCTCCGGAGCTTCGGTCCACGCGATCGATTCTTCGTCGTAACCGATGCGCCAGCCCAGGCGCCGAATGGCGATCGTTAGATCGGCATCCTCGGCGACGGTGTCAGCGGTGATGCCGCCGGCGGCTTCGATGGCCTCTTTGCGCCAAGCGCCTAACGCGCCTGGAACGACGGTGATGCAGTTCAGAAGATCGAAGGCGCGCTTTTCCATGTTCTGGCTGGTGATGTATTCGAGGGCCTGCCAGCGCGTGAGCCAGCGCGAGCGATTGCCGACTTTGACGTTACCTGCCATCGCGCCGAGTTTCGGGTCGGAGAAATGGCGTACGAGTTTGCTGATGGCGTCGGGCTCGATTTCGGTGTCGGCGTCGATGGTGACGACGATTTCCGTGTACGCTTCGGCCATGGCGTGGCTGAGCGCGGCGGACTTGCCGCGATTGATCTGGTGAATGATGTGGACGCGGGGATCCTGACCGAAGTTCCGATCGAGGAGATCGCCGGTGCGGTCAACCGAGCCGTCGTTGACGACGATGACGCGCAAATCCCGCAGGTCGGAAGCGAGGACGGAGGTTACCGTCTGCACGATGACGCTTTCTTCGTTGTGCGCGGGAATCAGCACAGTGACGGTGGGGGGCGGATCAGGCATAACGTGGTGGTCGGGCCGCAATTTTTCGATCAACGCAAGAATTCCGATGATCAACGCGCGCCCGCTGACCAGCACAATGCCGAGGATAAAGATCGTAGCGATGCCGGTGCGCAACCATCGATAAATTCCAAAAATGAAACCATCGGCGCGGGCTTGTAATCGTTCGCCGGTGGATAGCGGCATCATTACTTCGGCGCGAGTTTTGCCGATAAGGTCGGACACGGAAACGAATTCGTAGCCCTGAGCGCGCAATGCATCGATGATTCGAGGCAGAGCAAGAACGGTATGAGCGCGATCGCCTCCGCCGTCGTGAAACAGAATGATGTTGCCGTCCTCGGCCTGGCGCATGACGTTGTTGATAATCTCTTGTTCGGGAATCTGGCTTCCGGCGACCTGCTGCCAGTCGTGCGAATCGATCTTTTGGCCGACGATCAGGTAGCCCATATCCTGGGCGATCGGAAGCTGAGCAACTTCTTCGGCGTATTCGGGCTGGTGATCGATCCCATAGGGAGGACGGAAGAGGATGGACTTCACGCCAATGGTGCTTTCGATCAGGCGCTGGGTCAAATTCAACTCCCAACGTATTTGAGTTTTTGTGATTTCGTCAAAACTCGGATGCGTGTAGGTGTGATTGCCGATCTCGTGGCCTTCGGCGTATTCGCGCTTGAGGATTTCGGGAGATTCGCTGGCTTGCGACCCAATGATAAAAAAAGCGCCAGGCACATTTTTGTCTTTGAGGATGTTTAGAATTTGCGGCGTCCAGCGAGGATCGGGGCCGTCGTCAAAAGTGATGGCAAGTTTCTTCTTGGCCGCGCCGATCTGATCGATGTCGAAGGAGAGAGGATAGGCATCGTAATTTTCGTCGGTGAAGAGATCGGTCGCGGCATCGTAAGTAAAAGAACGCTTGCCGCGTTTGGGCGTATCGACGAAGCGCCAGACGTCGCCATCGCCTTCCAGAATCAAGTCGGGGCCGGGTGCAAGGTCGGTGAGCTTCTGGCGAACCGCGTCGTCAGGACGTGTGCCGTCCCAGAC
>Ga0210401_10006641_pt1 | contig 11702 bp, 8 predicted proteins | sample IncBWH32MmetaG_FD_150866 | JGI IMG/M metagenome (GOLD analysis project Ga0210401, IMG submission 150866) | Forest soil microbial communities from Barre Woods Harvard Forest LTER site, Petersham, Massachusetts, United States - Inc-BW-H-32-M | ecosystem: Environmental > Terrestrial > Soil >... | reverse complement strand
ATTTTAAAAGTATAGCTTAGTCTGCGACAGCTTGTGCTCTGTCGTTTTGGGCGATTCCGCCAATACACTTCAGTACGTACTTGCGAGGATAATCCAAAAGGCGCAATGCTAGCTGTCTAGCTGTCTGTGGCCGATCCTAACGGCAGGTATCCGAATTGCCCACCAACCGAAGCTCACTCGGAGCGTCTGCCCTCCCAGCCGGTGTCTGAGAGGAGTACGGTTTGTCGTACACGGAGGCGGCTACCCGAACTTTACTTGAGCGCACCTTCTACGCACAAATCGAACTCAGACGCGCAGCTCTGAACTGCTAGTTACAAACCCAGACTCCATTTAGTCGCTTCGCGAATGCACCCGATCCGCCTCCGGCACACGGATTCGCGATTGTACAGTCCGCGCAGTAAATAGGCGGCACCCCGTTGGAAGGCGTTCCGAGATTTGCGAACGTGGTTGAGTTTATGAAGTTGCTATACGGGGGAGTCGCCCCTCCGATTTGTGAGTAGATGGTTTGTCCGAGAACATGATCCGCGATCGCGATGCGACCAGGTTGCGTGCAGTCTAACCCGTAGATGTTCACCGCATTTCCGGCATCTGCTGCGATGTCAATGCAGGCTGCGGTGTCCGACAGGTTCTCGATGCCGACTTGTACTCCGAAAAAATTCACTCCGCCTTGAGCAGACAATATTTCGATGTGAGGCGTCCCAGATCCTTCTGGATTCGCCTCGACATAAGTGTTGTAAAAATTGACGCCATTTGTGTACGGGCCTCCCATCAGAGTTATCTCGGACTGACCGTTTCCGGCATGATCCGCGCTGAGGTTGATGAAAGAAACTGCCCTAGGTCCTCCGACTGGGCCTCGGTCCATAATGAGAGGTCTTGAGCCCATTGCATTATGTCCATCAATCTGCAGTTTTTCGAATGTTGCTCCACAGCATACTCCTTGCACATACACCCCGATGCCACCGGGATTAGCTACTGTGATATCTCGAAAACTACTCGCGTCGTACAGGTTTTGCGCATGGAGGAGTCCGCTTACGTAGGTTCCACCGGTGAGATTCTCGAGTAGCAGTCCCCCTTCGATGCGAACGTAGCCGGTGACGATTGGGTCTGTACAAATCATGGAATCGGCGTTCACGGACGAATTTTTGTTTATCAAACTGAATTTGTTACCGCCGTTGTGAGCCCCCTGACCTATGATCGAACTCCCGCTCAGTACGGTGATGAAGCATGACGCTCCGTCCGAAATGCCCGAAAGTAGCCATACACCACTCGAAGGAATCAGAAGGCTAACAGATTGCGTAGCACTGCCAATAGTAATCGGCCTGGTAAGCGAGAGGCTCTCGCACGCGCGCGCATCCACTGTACTCCTGTATTGGGTCACTGCATCGGACAGAGAACTTTGCAGTCCCGACATCGTACATGGATAGACGGTTCCGCCCATTACCAAAGGAGCATAAGTTGCCGGGGCAACTGAATTTGCGGCACTTTCGACCGTGAACTGATTTGTGGAGTGCGGGTCCGAGACTCCGGCAATAGTGACGTTACCGCCTGAAATTAGATTGTTAATTGAGGACGAAGGCGCCACTGGTGCGACGTTCGAAGTTTGAGTGGTTGAGTACACTGGTATCCAGGCAGGCGATATCGGTTCCCCGGCTCGATAGGTCAGCGCCCACAGCACGACCAACATAGTTAGTGCAATTTGCCGCATATTGTTCAGTCTCCCATTTAAATGCGCAAAATCAATACCGGCTCAACTTGAGGTCCAGCACTTTCCACATTTACGACTTAGATAGTCTATCCCGATTTCATCATGCATGCACGTACGAGGTCAAACGGTTCGTTCTATAAGTCATTAGAGTTACCGAAAACAAGCAGCGTTATGAGGCGTCTCAAATTTGTGCTAACCGGGCTCGCCTAAAAAATAATGAATTTCATGGCGCTATACCGGTGATTTCCTTTTTGGATGCTTCAACTAGTTCATATTACATTGTGATTATGTTTATGTAAGTACTCAATCAGAAAGAGAGCGGAGGGCTGGCATGCCCGAAGGTCTAGCAAAGACAATTTAAATGGGCCTCCTTCATTGGGAACCTAATACTTCGCTGCGTGTTGGGCTGGAAAACACCTACCGTGGGATTTACAGCCGATAGCTTGCTCGCAACGAGGGGATGTGGGAGTTGTTCGAGAACCCTATGCTGCGTGGAAGTAGAACGCGGCCCGTGAGACGCACACTTGGTTCGAGGATCCTTTTGAGCCAAGTCACTCGGCACAATCGCGAGCAGACCTGCGCCGCCACAGGGGATGCCCCAAGTGCGGTACATGAAAAGCTCGGGAGCTGCCCTTAAGTCACGAACGGTCACGTTATCGTTTTTCTTCGCAGCGCCCAGCAATAGACTGGTAGTGGTGACTAGATTGTTAGCAAGGAACCTGGTTCGCAAAGCGCGCCGCAGTGATAAGTGAACACGCGACAAGCCAACGATTCGGACGCACTTAACAAGGTTTTCCGAACTCCCGATTTGAGTATGGCCCGCCAGGCAGGCGAGAAAAAGCGATGAACTGCGTAGTGGTGCTCGAACACCTTGAAATCTTTTACGATGAGCCCTGACGTTTCGAGCCGTAAGGCGAATGAATCAGGCGTATAGGCGTTAATATGGCCAATCTCCAAACTTTTTTGGAGTGCCCGGCGCGTACTTCTCAGATGTAACTCGCAGGGCACTTCGACGTAGATGAACTGTCGAGATACTCGTCGTAATTCGTATAGAAAGCCGCGTTCGTCCGTAACGTGTTCAAGCACATGAGTCGCGTAAACGAAATCGAAACTTCTGTCTTCATAGGGAATCCTCAGCCCATCAAAGCCATGGATGTGAAGGTTTCCACGTCCCTGGCTCTGGATACGCTCGGTTCCTATTTCTATTCCCGTGAAGCAAACTCCGATCTTTTTTTCGAGAAGCTGTTCAAGAACGGCTCCGGTTCCACATCCGACTTCGAGAACATCCCTAATCGAATCGCGTCTGTTGGCAATCATGAACTCAATGTTGCTAGCCTTTTCAGTGGCACAGATCGCCCGCCACTGAGTCATCTTGTGGTCGTATTTTCTGGAGTAGAGCTCTTTCAGATCGGGGCAACTAAAAAAGCTGTTGGTAGAACGCTTAGACATAACAAGTACTCTCTTGCTTCATCTTTAGACATTCTATCTGTTGCGCCCGTATCCGACAATTTCGAGGATTGAATAATATTCTACGGTCATAAAGCTGGACCATTAAATAATGGTATTTGCGAAGCTTTTTTAGTAGCTGATTTTGCTCCGCTGTTAAGAATAAAGAGTAGCTGTAAACACCCCTTCGTCAAAGGGGCCCCTGGAAATTTCCGACCTCGAGGGCAGGTCAAAAGCGGCCAACGGGGACCATGTCAAAACCGGCCAACGGATGTGGCCCGGGACTTGGTTCTTTTACCCCATCTTCTCTTGATCCGGCAAGTCTGTTTTCGTTCTCCAGCTCCGTGAGCCGCATTTCAGGATGTGACCGTAGTGTAGCAGCCGATCAAGCACGGTGGTAACGGCGGCGCTGTCTCCGAGCAGTTTGCCGGCAGTCTTCCACAGGGCGGTTCGAGGTGACCATCGTGCATCGCGCCTGATGTTCATGGTTTGCCGAAGCCACCGGTGGTCGATCGATCACAGCTAAGCGTATCATCCCGCTTGCGACCGCTGAATATCCCACCGCTGCTTTGCGCCCCCGTTATTCCGTCCTTTCGAATTCTCGCGTCATTCAGCGGTTTGGTGTCAGATTGCCAGACCGGCGCGAACAATTGCATCTTCTCTTCGGATCCGAATGCCGTGGGCAAGCACATGGTCATAAGTTCTACCTTGTTACACCCACGAAAATTGCTTGCCCCCCCTGGTCGCTCAACTCCTACGCTAGTACTTCCTCCGGTTCTCTCATGGACGTTTCCACCGTAGCAGCTCTCCCCGCTAGAAATACCTTCAATTTGGCGGTCCTCTTCCGAAAATGCGTTCCCCCAAGTCAGCGTTCTAAGTATGAAATCACTAGTACGTTGCGGATCTCGTCTGGCATAATTCAGCGAGCTTGCAGGGACCCAATGGGGAGCGTTCCGGTAGCAGGCCAAAATCCTTGTACTGCTAGAGGCTAAACGTGCCCCCGAAAGACTATTCGCTCGTGGTGCTTTGCTTGTTTGCTCTTTGTACCTTTGGTTGTTCCACTTCAGATATCCCAGTTGCCGTCTCTCTAAGCCCACAAACCAGCACCATCCTTTTTCCTGGCCAGAGTGTTGCCTTCACCGCCACGGACTCACTTGGCGATGAGGATTTGGATTGGTACGCCGCCGCGCTAACCGGAGCAATATCATCCGCCCGCATCGATTCGTCTGGCACATTTACAGCTCCGCCGGTGACCCAGAACACGAACTTCGCCGTTGCCATAGCCAGCCGAAAAAACCCAAAAGAGTCGGCGACGGTCATGGTTACTGTGCTGGCGCCTGGCAAGGTGAATGCCACGAGTAACCCGCAAGTCGCGATTTACACGCTAACGCCCGCCCCCGGGACCTCGGTCTATGTTCAGTTCGGCACCGATACATCCTATCGTTTGAAGACCTGGACCCAGCCGGCTCCCGCTGATGGTGGCCCACTGAGCATTTTTGTCGCGGGCATGCTGGCCCAAACGGAATATCACATGCAGGCCGTTCTCGTTGCCACCGACGGAACTCAGTTGTTCGACGTCGACCACACCTTCACTACGCAGGTCATTCCCCCCGCGCAAGTTCCGCTCGTGACCGTAACTACAACCGCCGGCGCCACACCTCAACCGGGTATCGAGATGTTGGACCTTGTCGGAACCTCGGGACGTCCGCTTGCAGCACTCGATCTTTCCGGAAATCTCCTGTGGTCATACTCGATGCCCAACTCAAGCTCCATTCTTCAAGGTGTACATCTCCTATCCAATGGTCACTTTTTGATGGCCATAGGTCCCGTCTCTTCCGCAAGCATCGTCAATGGACCCATCCCCGACGCCACTACCAACGTCGTTCGCGAAATCGATTTGGCGGGCAACACCATTCGAGAAGAGTCGCTGGATGCTTTAAACGCTTCGCTCTCAAGCGCTGGATTCAACCTCACGGCCATCACGTTTCATCACGATGTCATCGCCCTCCCGAACGGTCACTGGATCGCTCTCTTGAATACAGAGCAGCCCTGCAACGGCCGCGCGGTGTGCTCGTCGAATCCCAATATCCTCGGTGACGTGCTCATCGATCTCGTGCCCCAGCCGGATGGCAAGTTTCTTCCCGTTTGGGTCTGGAATTCCTTCGATCATCTGGACGTGACGCGCACTCCAATGTCGGTGGCGGATTGGACCCATTCCAATGCCATTGTGTATTCTCCTGACGACGGTAATCTTCTGTTATCGATGCGGCATCAAAATTGGATCCTGAAAATCGACTACAACAATGGACAAGGAACCGGCAATGTTCTTTGGCGCTTGGGCTATCAAGGCGACTTCACGCTGGTTGGAGGAACAGATCCAACCGATTGGTTCTACGCCCAGCACGGACACAGCTTCGCGACCGCCAATACTACCGGAAAATTTGCGCTCGTAGTGATGGACAACGGCAATGATCGCGTGTTCTCGCCAGATGTAACGTGTGGTGCGGGGGGAGCACCTCCGTGCCTGTATAGCTCCGCTCTGCTACTCCAGATTGACGAGGACGCTATGACCGCCACGATCGACCGGCAATATCTTCCGAGTGATTTTTCTGCCTGGGGCGGCAACGCCCAATTGCTAGCCAACGGCAATCTCGAAGCTGATTTCAACGCCGGCGCGCCAGGGGGCTTCTCTGACATCCTCGAGGCAACACCCGGGACAACCCCAGAAGTTATTTGGCATCTGCGCACGAGCGCACAAAACGCCTACCGAGGGTTCCGCATGCCGAGCCTTTATCCCGGAGTACAGTGGTAACGTCGCAGTAAGTGAGGCCTGGGGCGTGCCAATGCTTGTTTGTGCGCAGAGTTCTTGCGGCATGGACGCATGTTCACGACAAAAATTCGTTGCTCAACCGTCTGTGGCGAAGTGTGAGGGGTGGTGAAACCATTGGTGACACTCCGAGCACAAAGTGATTAGATTTGCGTATCGAGTCGTCTCCAAGATCATTTCGTGATTTCAGGTGGTGGGCATGCAGGTCAAGCCAGGCAAGGTCATTCACTCCTGATGTGCGAATGAGGTTTCGCTCAATTAAGGGCGGGTTATCGAGGCACAGGCCTAAATGCGAGCAGCTCAAGCAACTGTTTTGTGCGAAACGAATCCCGCTGTGAGAAGGGAACTGGGCGGCTTCAATCTGGCCGTCGTAGTTTCGAGCAGCCGAGCAAAGTCTGTGCGCTGTTCATCAGTGATAGACGCCTTGGGATATTGGATCTCCGGCTGATGTTTCCGCACGAACACACCAGCGCCACCCGCTTCTCTTTCGCAATTCCGCGCACAGTTTGTGCATCGAGAACACACATCGAACACACAGGGAACGTCGGATCAGTGAGCGCCACCTGCAGCAAGGAAGTTCCCGTAGCCAACGACTACCGTAGATCCCACCAGCAAAAACAGCGCGAGTGTCAGAAACCGCATCGCCGGTACACCTGCACCCCTCCACTCTTTGAGCCCCAGCCCCCACAGTGTGCTGAAAATAATGATACTGGCCATATGCAAGGTCCAACTGGAGAAACCGTACTTTCCCATTTGCGTCTCACCCATCGTGTAGAAGAAAAATTGAAAGTACCAAGTAGTTCCCGCAAGCGCGCACAGAAGATAATTCGCCAGCATCGGAACGGGCTTCTGATCCACAGGGGTGGGTGCGGGTATGTGTTCGACGATTTCGCGGCTCGGAGCGTCGATCGCCGTCTCCAGAATTGGTTCGTCGGCAATCGCCTTGTATTTCTCGAGGTTCGACGTGAAGTACTGGAAGCCCGTCTTGTTCTTGATATTCAGCGCCAGGCACCAAATGAAGTTCGTTGTAAATCCACCGATCAACACCACGACGAGCACCGGCAATCCTTGCCACAGCGTGGGTGTTTCGTGCATCAAGGTCAGCGTCTTGATCGGGCGTCCTGCGGCGAGTCCGTAAGCGAAACAAGCACTCATTACGCCTGACAACGTTGCTACAGCCAGCCCCTTCTTCAGATCGAATTCCTTGATCGCTGCCTTCTTCTGCTCGGCAGACATTTCGCGTTCCTTATAGATACCCGCGACTCCTGCGGCGGCAATTCCCAAAAGGCAAACGAAGACGCCCGCAAGAATCACTCGCCCAGAGGATGTTCCCAAAACCTGCGTGAAAAAAACGCCGCTGAAAATCGGCGGCATCAATGTCCCGAATGCCGCACACAGGCCCAGTACAACGGCCATTCCCAACGACAGCCCAAGGTAGCGCATCGTCAGGCCAAACGTGAGCCCGCCCACACCCCACAGCAGCCCAAACAAAACGACCCAGAAGATTGTCGGGCCCGGCGCCTCAGAAAGAACTTGAAATAAATCGCGTGTCAGCACCATCGCCAAAATCCAAGGCGCAATGATCCAACTGAAAAATCCGCCCACCAGCCAATAGGTCTCCCAGGACCATCGCCGCACTCCTCGATACGGCACGTAAAAGCTTGCCGATGCCAGTCCGCCGAGCCAATGAAAGAACACACCTAAAACAGGATTTGGCGTCACGCGAGCCTCGGGCGGGAATCAGACATGAAAGACCTCTTCCAGGGGCGCCATCGCCTGGTCTGGCAACAATCCCTCCGGCTGAACAAAAAATCCCGCCATCTCTCGTTGCCAGCGTTCGTTGACTTCACGCTGGGCAACGCCGCTGCGTGCGCGCTCGAAATTCTCGGTTTCCAAATAACCAACCAGAAGCCCATCCGGCCGCAGGAAGAGCGAATAGTTGTTCCAGCCGGTCTCCAGCAGAGCTTTTTTCATCTCCGGCCAAACAGAGCGATGGCATTCTTTGTATTCTTGAATCCGTTCAGGCTTCACTTGCAGAACAAAACAGATCCGCTGCATAAAATTCCCCCCCACCGCCGGCAGAACAAAAGTGCCGCTGACGAAAAAAGTGCTCTTGTTCTTTCTAACGAAGAAATGCTTCGGTTAATCCACCGTCCACCGGAATCACGTGTCCCGTAGTTCGAGCGCTTTGCTCACCAGCTAGCCACACAATCGCAGCAGCGCAAAGTTCCGGCGTGACGGGGCGCTTGGTGAGCGTTCGCTGCGCATAGAAGTCCGCAAGCTTGTCGCGCAGTACTTCGGTCGAATCGGATTCTGAAAATACAATTTTGTATTTCCGCAAGGACTGAATCACCCTGTCGCGTGGAAACATCGTGGACCCGGCGACAACCGTGGCCGGAGCAATTCCGTTCACCCGTACGGTTGGACTAAGTTTGATGGCTAGCTCCCGGATCAAGTGACTCAGCGCTGCCTTGCTGCTGTCGTACGCTTCACTCCCTTTTTTCGGCACAACCGCGTTCGCGGAACTCGTAAGCACCATCGCTCCGGGCAACTCCTGCTCTCTGAACACTGGCTCCGTCGCGCGCGCAAGCAAATAATTACCAGTCACGTTCACCAAAAATGTCTGAGCCCACTGCGCTTCCGTCAATTCCGTTCCTGGACCCGGAATCGGGTAGGTCGCAGCCGTATTCACCGCGATGTCGATTCCCCCGAATTCCAGAATCGTATGCCGAACAGCTTCTGCCAGGCTTTCTGCAGAGCTCAGGTCCACCGATGTTGCCTTCACAAACTCCGGACTTGCCAGCGAACCGGCTTGTTCCGCGACTCTCTTCGCGCCAGCTTCATCGAAATCCGCGACCACCAGGTGAGCTCCCTTACGTGCAAGGAGAAGGGCTACCTCCCGGCCGATGCCGTTGGCACCGCCAACAATCAACCCGATGTTCCGGCTGAACTCAGCTTCCGCGGGCATGCGCTGCAGCTTTGCCTCTTCCAGCGCCCAATACTCGATTCGGAATGCTTCCGAGCGCGGCAGAGCCACATAGTTATGGAAGTGTGTGAATTGCTTCGACTGCTCCGAGTGGCGTGCCTGTGGCAGAGGGTGCAAAACTTCGCCATCTTCCAGAGCGTTGGCGCCTGCCATCACGTGAATGGCGTTGATGAAAAACTCCGTTGCGATCCTTGCTTCCTTCTTATTTTTGCCAAAGCCGAACAACCCAAGTCCCGGAACGATAACCACTGATGGATTCGAATCTCGTAACTTCGGCGAATCGCTCGTTGCCCAATCCTCATAATATTTCTTGTATGCCGCGCGGTATTCGACCACCTGCGCCTTTATGCCAACCTTCAATGCCTCCACGTCCTGTTTTGCCGGATCCCAATCCAAAAAAAGCGGGCACACCCTCGTGCGTAGAAAATGATCCGGGCAACTCGTGCCTAGCGCACTCAAGTCGCGCGACCACTTGGACCCTGCAAAGCCTATGGCGTCCTCATGTTCACTATAGTGCGCGATTACTCGGCGGTTGGAAGACAACGCGCCACGCAACGCGGGCAAAATCTCCGCCACCACATCTCTACGATCCGCACGCGCTGCGTGCTCCTGCCCTCCGAAGAGAGCACTTTTCTGATTTTGATGTTTTGCGATAAACGCGCCCATCTGATCGATCGCGTGGATGCTATTCAGGTAGCACTCTCGCTGCGTCACGCCCCACGTAAACAGCCCATGCCCGCCGAGCAGAATCCCGTCAATCCTCGGATTTTCTCGCACCGCCTTTTCGATCATCAGTGCGAGCTCAAATCCGGGCCGCTGCCAAGGCACCCACATGATTCTGCGGTCATACTCTTGATTGAACTGTTCGAGTTTCCTCTTGCCATTCGCGCTCGCGGCCAACGCTATCGCCCAATCCGGATGCAGGTGGTCTACGTGTGGAAAGGGAAGGAGCGCGTGGAGTGGCGTATCGATCGATGCGGCAACTCGATTGTCCCCAAAAGCGGCGAGCGGATAGTAGCCGACCATTTCGTCTTCGTGCACCTCGCCCCGGTACAGGTCTTTCAGTTGCTCCAATCGATCCTGATACAGCAGAGCGAATCCCGCCTCTGCGATTGAACCTAAATCTCCTCCGCTGCCTTTAACCGCTAAAACCCGCGTTGGTGTGCCGGTGAAGGGATCTGGCAGTTCCATCTTCGAACTGGTATTTCCCCCGCCAAAGTTCGTGATTCGCAGGTCCGCGCCGAGCAGGTTTGAGCGGTAGCGCAAAAGCGCCAGTGGATCGCCGGCAAGTTTATCCGCGGTGTCTGGATCCCACAGATCGCGCAAGTACATCGTCTTTCTCACTTCAGGCATACACCGCCTCACAATAATGTTCGAACCGCTCCGCTTGTCGATTCCACTTCTCGGTATCCAGTGGCTCAAAAACTTCGGCAGGATAAGATCGCTCGATGATGCCGCGCACTTCTTTCAACGTGCTCGCAGCGCCCGTCGCCAACATTTGCATTGCCACGTTGCCCAATGCTGTGGCCTCCGCTGGCCCCGCCAGAACTGTTCTGCCCGTGGCGTTGGCAGTCAGTTGATTCAGCAAGCGGTTCTTTGCCCCGCCCCCAATCACGCGAATTTGTTCAACGCGTTTTCCTGTCAATCTTTCCAGGCTCGCGAGCACCAGGCGGTATTTAAAAGCCAGACTTTCCAGAATTGCCCGCACATAACCGGCTGGGGATTTAGGGGCGGGCTGATGGGTTCGCCCACAGAATTGGTCAATTGCGGAGGGCATGTCTGCGGGACGCAAAAACGATTGGTGATCCGGGTCAACCAGGCAGGAGAACGATTGCTCCCGCGCCGCTAGTTCCATCAATTCAGAATGCTCATAGCTGTGCGCCGCCTGTGCGCCCCAGACCTGGCGGCAACACTGCAGCATCCAAAGGCCCATCACGTTCTTCAATAAACGCGTAGTGCCACACACTCCGCCCTCATTGGTGAAATTCAAGCGTAAAGCCTCAACGGTGACCACGGGCTGGTCCACTTCCATTCCGAAAAGAGACCAAGTGCCAGAACTAAGAAATGCTGTGCCGTCGCGTGCAGAAATCGCCGCCACCGCAGACCCCGTGTCATGCGCGGCCGGTGCGATCACCGGTGTATCGCCCAAAGCAGAATTTCGGGCAATGCCCGGCAGTAGTTTGCCGAGGAACGTGCCCGGCTCGACAATTTCGCTCCAGAAGTGCCCTGGCAATTCCAGCCGATCGATCAATTCTCTCGCCCAGGTCCGCGTCAGTGGATTGACGAGCTGCGTGGTCGTGGCATTCGTAAACTCGCAGACGGCATTGCCCGTAAGCCAGTAATGGAATAGATCCGGAATGCTGATTAGCTTTCGTGCCGCTTTCAGCAGCGAAGGTGTTTCTCGAACCGCGGCAAATAATTGATACAACGTGTTGATGGGCATGAATTGAATCCCGGTAGCCCGGTAAATCTCTTCCTTCGGGACTTTTCGGAAAACCTCCTGCATCACGCCGACGGTTCGCGCGTCTCGGTAATGATACGGATTTTGGAGCAGCTCTCCTTGTTCTCCAAGCAGTGCGTAATCCACTCCCCAGGCGTCCACCCCAATCCCCGCCAACTGCGTTTCTTGCAAGCCAGATAAAGCCTGTCGAACTTCCCACCACAGGCGCGCCACATCCCAGTGCAAGCTTCCGCCATATTCGACAGGCTCATTTTTGAATCGACGGATTTCCTGCGTT
>Ga0210401_10006640_pt1 | contig 11702 bp, 6 predicted proteins | sample IncBWH32MmetaG_FD_150866 | JGI IMG/M metagenome (GOLD analysis project Ga0210401, IMG submission 150866) | Forest soil microbial communities from Barre Woods Harvard Forest LTER site, Petersham, Massachusetts, United States - Inc-BW-H-32-M | ecosystem: Environmental > Terrestrial > Soil >... | reverse complement strand
GTGATGCTTTGACCAGCAGGCGTTACCGAGATGGTGGCGATTGCCGCGCCTGGCACCGTGACGGCGACGGTCGCGGTTTGGGTGGTGCTTGAGTATGTGCCAGCGCTTGACGGGTCCGGAGCGTAAGTCGTGGTAAGCGTATCGGTTCCTGCGGGTAGTGTTCCCACCGGAAGAAGGAAGCTTGCCGCGCCCGATGCGAGAGCCTGCTGCGCGCTATAGCTTCCACTCTTGAGTGCTACGTTTCCTGCAGGAGTGGGGTTGCCGTTTCCGCCACTGACCGAAACTGCTACCGTCAATTGCTGTGCCGTCGTGATGCGCGACGAAGACGGCGTGAGCGTCATGGTGGGAGTCAGTAGCGGATGAATGGTGTAGGCCGCCGTTGTCACCGCGCTTTGTGAGTAGTCGGGAGCTATGGCGATGGTTTCGAGCGTCTCGGTTTGGGAAACGCTGATCGGGCCGCCGTACACACTGGAGCCAGTCGTGGGTGTAGTTCCATTCGTGGTGTAGTAGATCGTTGCACCAGCCGTGGCATCGGTGATGCTTACGGTCTGCGCAGCGGTGTATGTGCCTGCACCTGGAGAGAAGACCGGCGTGGAGGCAGCAGGCAAATTGATCGTATACGTAGCTGACGCAACCGCACTGTCGATATAACCATCAGCGACAGCCATCGCCTTGATGGTCTCCGTAGCCGAAACGACGATTGACCCGGTGTAAAGCGATGAGGCTGTCGTTGGGGTGGTTCCGTCGGTGGTGTAGTAGATCGCTGCGCCTAGTGTAGTATCCGTAATCGTTACAGTCTGGGCACCGCTGTAAGTTCCGGAAGGAAGACTGAAGCCCGGTGTTGCCGCAGCGCCGGAGAAGGTCACCTTGCGGATTCGTGAGTTGCCATTATCTGCAATAAAGAGGTTGCCGGCCGCATCGAAGGCAATACCCACGGGATCGGCGAGCCCGGCGACTGTCGCGGAGCCGCCATCGCCGCTGTACCCGTAATATCCGTTGCCGGCTACTCGCGTAATCGTGCCCGTACTCGCCACGATCGCGCGGATCGCATCAGGATAGTCCGACAAATAAATGTTGCCCGCGCCATCGACCGCAAGGCCTTGAGGGGAGATTTCCGCGCTGGTCGCAGGACCACCGTCGCCGCTGCTGCCTATGTTTCCATTGCCAGCGACAGTCGTGATGAGACCCGTACTGGCCGCCACCTTGCGGACGCGTCCGTTTTGGGTTGCGATATAGAAGTTGCCCGCTGAGTCAAAGGCCAATGATTTTGGTTCCTGAACGCTCGCGCTGGTTGCCTGACCACCATCACCACTGAATCCATAGGATCCATTGCCAGCGACGGTTGAAATGATGTCAGTACTCGCAGACACCATTCGTACGCGATTGTCATCAGCATCCGCGATATACAGGTTACCGGTGCGATCGAACGCCACTGCGAGGGGGTTGAACAGCTCTGCCTGTGCGGCCGGCCCGCCGTCACCGAGAGCGTTCGGATTCCCAAACTGGCCATCTCCAGCAACCGTCGAAATCAACCCACTCTCCCCAGCGACCTTGCGAATCAGGTTATTGTTCGAATCAGCAATGTACACATTCCCGGAGCCATCGATGGCGATTCCGGTCGGACTATTCAACTCCGCGCTGGTGGCCGGACGACCGTCGCCGGCGTACCCCGGCGTTCCGTTGCCTGCGATCACCGACGAGGTTCCGGTCTTCGCCGAAACCATCCAGACGAGGTTGTTCGCGGTATCCGAGAAGTAGAAGTTGCCGGCGCTGTCGAGCGCGATCCCGTAGGGGTAGCCAACCTGGGCGCTGGTAGCCGAACCGCCCGCTCCGGCGAAGCCATTCCCCCCGTTTCCGGCCACCGTCGTAATCACTGCTGCGGGCGGGGTGGTGATGGTGTAAGCCGCTGTGACAGGTGCGCTGGGCAGATAGCCCGGATTAACGGCGATCGCCTTGATTGTGACCGTACCGGTTACATTGATTGGCCCGTTGTAATCCTGGGAGAGCGTGCTGGGTGATGATCCGTCCATCGTCACATAGATCGCGGCACCCGGAGTGGCATCACTGATGGTTACAGTTTGCGGGCCGGCATATGTTCCCGGAGAGACAGAGAACGACGGTGCGGCCGTCGACGCAGTTGGAGGCGCAGCAGTAACTGTCGCCATCCGGATTCGGCTGTCGTTACCCGCGATGTATAGATTGCCGGCTTTGTCGATGGAAACGCCCGACGGATAGCAAAGAGCCGCACTGGTTGCCGGACCTCCATCTCCTCCAAACGAGACGCACGGGTTCTGAGGCCCGTTTCCGGCAACGGTGCTGATATAGCCATTGCTCGCGACTACCTTCCGGATCACCAGGTTGGAAAAGTCGGCTATATAGAGATTGCCTGCGCCGTCGAAAGCCACTCCTGTGGGGTGAGAGAGTTCGGCACTAGCCGCCGGACCGCCGTCTCCGCTGTAACCGCCGCTGGAGCCGGCGCCGAACCCATTTCCTGCAAAGGTCGAAATGATACCGGTGCTTGCCGTCACTTTCCGGATCACGTTATTCCAGGAATCGGCAATATAAAGATTCCCGGATGCATCCACTGCCACTCCCTGCGGCAACCTGAAGGAAGCGCTGGTTGCCGGGCCACCGTCACCCGAATAGCCGTTGCTTCCGTCTCCAGCAATCGTATTGATCTTTCCAGTGGCTGCGACAATCTCGCGCACGCTATTGTTGTCCGTGTCGGCGATGAAGAGATTGCCGGACCCGTCGATTGCAATTCCTTCGGGATAAGACAACTCCGCGCTGGTGGCTGGTCCGCCGTCGCCGCTGGTTCCGAAGGTGCCGTTTCCGGCATAGTTGGTAATGATTCCGGTTGCCGCCGTGATCTTGCGGATTCTGCTGTTGGACAGATCCGAAATGTAGAGATTGCCGGCGCTGTCGAACGCCAGACCATATGGATAGTTAAGTTGTGCCATCGTTGCCGGCCCGTCATCGCCGCTGAATCCCGCAACGCCTGTGCCTGCAATCGTGGTGATGATCCCCGTCCCGGCCGCAACTTTGCGCACCACGTTGTTGTTGCTGTCCGCGATGTACAGATTGCCGGACTTATCCAACACGCTTGTGGTGGGAGAGTTCAAATCGGCGACTGGCGCCTGGCCACCGTCTCCACTGTAACCCGCACTTCCGTTCCCCGCGATGGTGTAAATGAATGAGCTCGACGATGAATCGATCAGATACTGCGCACTCGCCGTACTACTCGTGCTGTATCCGATGGCGGTTGCGATGGCGGCCACTGTTTCCGACGTCGAGACTGTGATCGGTCCCGTGTATATCGTCGAGGCCAATGTCGGATAGGTACCGTCTGTCGTGTAGTAGATGGTTGCGCCCGCTACCGTATCCGAAATCGTTACCGTCTGCGTACTCGCGAAGCTGCCCCCTGCCGGCGAAATCACAGGTGTAGGCGCGGCAGGTAGATTCAACCTGTAGTTCGCGGTCGTGTAATTACTCGATTGATAACCCGTCTCAGATGCGTAAGCCTGGATTGTTTCGACTCCGCCTAGGTTGAGCGAGATCGGCCCCGTGTACTGCACAAAGCCGTTGGTGCTGATCGGTCCATAAGCCGCGTAGTAGATGGTCGCTCCGAGGACCGACTCGGTAATTGTGACAGTCAGAGCAGAAGAGTAGGTGCCGGAGGCAGGCGATATCACAACCGGCGCCATTCCGGCAGTCAGGGCCACGGTGCCGGAGACGGTGGCGCTGTAATTGCTGTCGCCGGGATAGCTCGCCTCCACATTGTGCGTGCCGGTTCCGATTGGAGCGATCCCGGTCACGGTAGCCGTCGCTGTCTGGGTGGGTTCCGTAAGCAGGATCGCCGCAGTAGTGGCATCTTTGTCCACCATGGCGAGATCCGGGACGCCGTCTTCGTTGAAATCGGCCGCAACAATTTGAAATGGGCCGAGGAAATTCTGACTCACATTCGGCGTCGTTATGGTTTCAGTGAATGTGCCGTCCCCTGCGCCCAGAAAGAGATCGATCTGCAGGTTGTAATTATCGATTCCCGCCAGATCCAGCTTGCCATCGTGATTGAAGTCGCCTGCCACGAGGCTGAGGCCCGCGCCCTGAATCGGGCTGCCCGCCGCCTGATTGAATGTCCCATCGCCCTTCCCGAGATAGACCTCGACAGCGCCGGTGTATCCAAAGGCCAGGTCGGTTATGCCGTCACCATTGAAATCGCCGGTGACGATGGAGCTGACGAAGGTATCCACCGTAAGTTGAGTCCCTAAAGCAAACGTTCCGTCGCCCTTGCCGAGAAGGATGGTGGCGCCGCCGGGAGCGAAGTAATTCGTTGCGATGAGATCGGGAATGCCGTCTCCGTTGAAATCTCCTGTCGCGACCTCATTGAAGCCTTGGTCTGGGGCAAAGTTCGTTGCAACGGCATTAAACGTTCCGTCGGCGTTTCCGAGAAGGACTGTGACTCCACCGGAAGAGACATAGTCGCCAACTACGGCAAGGTCCATCTTGCCGTCGCCGTTGAAATCGGCAGCAACCATCGAGCCCTGAATAAAGTCGCCCCCCGTCTGTGGCTCCTTATAGGCCGGGGTTGTTTGCGGTGCAGCAAATGTTCCATCCCCATTGCCCAGCATCACCGTGACATAAGTAGCGGTATAACCGAGAGGGGTGCTCAGCAACGCCAGATCTGTCTTGCCGTCTCCATTGAGATCAGCGGCAATCATGGAGGGGAACTCTTGTACGCCTGTAGCTTGTGTCGTTGGTCCTGCAGTGAACGTGCCGTTCCCCTTGCCGAAGAAAACCGTGACGGAGAATGGACCGAACGGATTGTTGTTACTCCACAGGACGGCAACGTCTGGAATGCCATCACCATTGAGATCCGCGGTAACCTCAGCAATCGGAGTACCCCCGATGGCCGGCGTCTGCGAGATGAGCCAGCCCAGCCCGGGCGTGCTGGCGCCCAGCGAAGCGGTGCCCAGATTGTTGTTTCCGAAACTGGTATCGACGAAGGAGACCTTTCCGGTGGGCGCTGCCGGCCCTCCGTAGCCGGTGACGGTCGCGATCAATGTGTAGTCGCCGGAATACCCCGTATCTGTAATCGAGGTTGTATCTGAATAGACAGGGCTCGGAGCCGGACCCACAGTGAGCGTCGCGACGGAGGACGAACTGCTCATACCGGAGCCATTTTCGACGAACATAGCTTTATAGCTGTGCACACCGGGGCCCGGGACAAATTTCAACACAGCCGTTCCGCTGCTTGTGAGGGCAACGGTTCCCAGCAAATAAATGTCGGTGCAATCACTCACTGACGCGTCGCAGAAATTCACCTGCCCGGCCGTCAGCGCACTCGCCCCGGCCTTCACCGTTGCCGTGAGGGTCACTACGGTACCGGGAGCAACCGTTGTCACTGAAGTGCCCCCTGCAATCACTGCTAGTGTTGTCGATGTGGCAAGTGGCACGCCCCAGAGTGGCAGCGTGCCGGAAACGCTGGATTGGTAATTGCCGCCTCCGCCGAAACTCGCATCTACCAGATGCTGACCCACGCCCGCCACCAAAAGGCTTGTGGTTGCAATTGCGGTCTCCCTCGGCTGAGTAAGATAAATCGATACCGTATCGGGCAAACTGTTGCCGACGAGCAGGTCGGTCCTGCCGTCTCCGTTCATATCTCCCGTCGCAAAGACAGGTGGCTCATAAAGCGAAGCCAAAAGGATTGGCGTTGTGGCAGCGAACGAGCCACGTCCGTTGCCAAGGAAGACCGTAAGGCTGTCGGCTGCGGAGTCCGACACGGCCAGGTCTGGGATTCCGTCAGCGTTGAAATCACCCACTGCGATTCCAGCAACGGAGCCGGAATTCACGGTCTGCCCGGGCGCAGGTGAAATGAACGTGCCGTTCCCATTCCCTAAGACAATCGTCACTGAGTCCGGGCTACCGCTTGCGCCGATAACTCCAACGGCAAGATCAGCATTGCCGTCTTCATTGAAGTCGGCTATTGTAATCAGCGAACCGCTGCTCCCGGAATGCTTGCTCGTGCCAGCCGTAAATGTCCCATCACCATTACCCAGCAAGATCGAGATCGTATCGTCGTACTGATCTGTGACGGCGAGGTCCACTTTGCCGTCCCCGTTGAAGTCCCCCGCGGCGATGCCGTAGGGGCTCCCGCCGGCTTGAGGACTCGTCGACGCTGCACTGAAAGTCCCATCCCCATTGCCCAGCAGAACGGTCACTGAACTTGTGGACGTGCTGGTAACTGCCAGGTCCGGGATCCCGTCTCCATTGAAATCTGCAACCACAAGATTTTCGGCACTCGGCGGCGTCGAGGGACTAGAAGCAGTCTCAGTGAAGGTTCCGTCTCCGTTACCCAGCAGAACCACCACGGTGTTATTGTCGCCGTCCAGTAATGCCAAATCCTGGTTGCCGTCACCGTTCAAGTCGGCCACTACGATGGGACGAAACGTGTAGGCGGAGATAGCAGGGGAAGGAGCCGCGGTGTAGGTCCCATTCGCGTTTCCCAGGAAAATTTCGACCGGCCTGCCTGTGCCGCCCGCAACCGCAGCAACGTCGGGTATCCCGTCCCCGTTGAAGTCTCCGACCGTGACTGTCTGGCTGAACGTACTCGTCGTCAGCCCCGGCGGATTCGGCCAACTGATACCCGCAACGCTCGCCCCCAGCTGTACGGTAGCGAGAATCGAATTCCCCTTCGCAGTGTCCAAGAAGGATGCGCTTCCGTTGAGCGGCGTCGTTCCGCCAACCTCCGTCACCGTCCCTGTAAGGGTGTAGTTTCCCCAACTCCCCGTTTCGGCAATGGTCGTCGTGCTCGCAAACGGACCGACCGTGCCGGTTACTGATAATTCAGACGCGCTGGATGAACTGCTTGCATCACTCGTTGTCCCAAGAAACAGCGCTTTGTAGCTGTGGCTGCCGATCCCGGGGCGGGAGCGCAGAACCGCTGTTCCCGCGCTCGTCAGCTGTGCCGTCCCGAGCAGATGAATATCGGTGCAATACTTCGCAGCCGCGTCGCAGAAGTTCACCTGACCAGTCGTCAAGGCCGTGCTTCCGGCCTTCACCACTGCCGTTAGCGTGATTACGCTGCCCGCCGGAACCGTGGTCGCCGACGCGCCTCCGGAGGTAACTGCGATCGTCGTGCTCGTCGCGGTCTTCATTTGCGCTGACGCGATCTTCCATGCCCCTGAAACCATGGTTGCGACTGACAGAAATGCCACAATCGGCACGCGGGAATTAAGAGGTCGCACGGAAGCAAGCTGAGAAATGAGCGTTCGAATCGAGGTGCGGGCACACAAAGGCATCGGTTTCAAGGCAGAAAGACTCCCAGTCTAAGCTTTAGTAGCTTTTGCGTCGGTATTTGGTAAGGGGTGGGTTCTATCGCGGAATCAACAGGGTTACACGAGCCACCATCCGGGTAGTCCTTTAAGTGTCAGGGGGGACGGAGCGAAGTCTATCATGCCCACTACGCATTTCGAAATACAAAATAAAGGGATGTGTTGCAACTTTTAGGGTGGCTGGCTGGTGACGTGAAAGAATCGCGAAATGGGAACCCGACCGGCGGTCTTCAAATGGCGGCAGACCGAACCCGGCCTCATACTCTGTGCAGTCCGGTGGTATGTTCGCTATTCTCTTTCGCTGCGCGATGTTGAGGAGCTGCTGGAGGAGCGCGGTCTCCATGTCGATCGCACAACGGTCTGGCGCTGGGTGCAGGATTACGGCCCGGAGTTGGAGCAACGACTGCGAAGGCATCTCAAGCCGACCAACAAGTCGTGGCGGGTGGACGAAACCTACGTTCGCGTGCAGGGTCGCTGGTACTACCTGTATCGGGCCATCGATTCCACGGGTGCCATCATCGATTTCCTGCTGTCAGCGTTCCGTGACGCCGATGCTGCCAAGCGCCTGTTTCGCAAGGCGCTCGGCGATCGATCCCATCCTCAACCTCGAGTGATCAACACCGACCTGGCGCCGATTTACAGCTCCGCGATCCCCGACAGTAAGAAGGAAGGGACGCTACGCAACCGCTGTCGACACCGACCGGTGCAGTACTTGAACAACATTCTCGAACAGGATCATCGAGCCATCAAACGTCGAGTGAATGCCAAGCAAGGCTTCCGAGAATTCCGGGCGGCTCGGCGAACGATTCAAGGCTACGAAGCAGTCCACATGATCCGGAAGGGGCAAGTTCGATGGGTGGCAGGAGATGATCTTCTTCGTCAGATTCAGTTCATCGACAGTCTTTCGATTTGGCAGCCTAAGAACCCACGACAGACGCTCGGCAACTAACTTGTCTGCATTTGAAACTTGCAACACTACCTCTTGCCAAGGTCAATCCCTACCGAACGAATCTGCATATCGATAATCCTCCTTGAACCTGCCCACAAGATCCTCCACACTACGGTGAAGTTCAAGCGGCGGGCCATCTCAGTAACCCCGTTTTTCAGTCGGAAGTACTTTTCCGCATTATTCTGAGGATATGACGCAGGACGAACTCGTGTCGGATGCGGCAACAAGCGGGAGCCCGGGAACTTTGCGGCTCACGAAGGCCAATCATGAAGCACGCTCTACGCATCGATGGCTGGGCCAAGCAATTGTTTCAATGCCTGGACGTATTCGATGAGGGCTTGTCGGCCGGTTTCGGTGATGCGATAGAGGGTTTGCGGCTTGCGCAACACGAACTTCTTTTCGACAGCCACGTATCCTGCTTCTTCGAGCTTGAGCAGTTGCGCGCCCAGGTTACCGTCTGTGGCCTCAGTCTTGGCGCGGAGCCATGTAAACTCAGCCTTTTCGACGCCGCTGAGCAGCGACAGCAGGGCCAGTCGCAGTCTGCCGTGAACCACGGGATTGAGCTCGGGCAAATCAGGCATGGATTGGACCGCGCCGTTTGCGCTCCTGCGCTTCGGCGATCATGCCGTAGATGCCGAACACGATCTGGCAGAGAACGATGGCGACCAGAAATACGATCATGCTCTGCGCATCGGTGCCAAAGCACGTAGTCACAGCCGCCACCCACCATACGAGTGCGCACGCAAACTGAACCTTCCAGCGAAGAATCAGCGCCGAGGCTCCGTTGGCCATGCCAAGCATGGCCGATATCACAGCCACAAAGAGATGCTGATCGGTCAGTCTTCCACTCAGGCCGAGAGCTAGAAAGAGCAGAAACATCGAAATTCCCAAGGCAATCCATATAGAACTGATTGCCCGGTCCAGGGTGGTCTTCGGATGTTTGCCGGCCTTCAAGGAAGCAACGACAACGGTGACAATAACCGCGACCGAGATAGTGACCGGCCAAGCCCACGTGCTGTGACCCCACGCGGACCAGGCGATGGCGAGATAGTAAGCAACGCCCCACAGAACGAACGTCCATCCCCAGCTCTCTGTTTTCCGGCGCCCCTCGGCGATCATGCTCTCGATGAGGCTCAGCCTGTCCTTCAGGTCCTGCTCGGTGGTGTGGTCCTGCATGGCAGTTCTCCTTTGAAGCTCGAATTACCGCATCTTCACTCGCTTTGCTCCCGCGGCAGCGCAGCCAGGTCGCTTCACGGCTGATGTTGAAGCTGCATGTCCACGCTGCGATGCGGAGGATTGCTGCCAACGGTCGCCTCGGTGACTTCGTCCCACTCGCCTTTGCCGGTCAGGTGCATGGTGTTCACAATGTGCGTCAGCCCGGCCATAAAGCTCCACGAGAAGCCGTTCGCGGGTACTGAAAGCTCCGTGTCGAGGTAGTGGCCGTCATTGTAGGCGCGGAAGCGATAGGTATGGGAAGCATCGTCGTACGCAATCGTGGCCAGGGCGCTGAATAGTACTTTGCCGTCGGCGCTGGTGCTTTTGCCCTCGATGAGAAGGACGAGGCCGTCAAGCTGGTACTCGACAGCTTCCGTCTGGGTGAGATGAAGCGCTTCGCCCGGTCCGTGAACGATGGTGACAGGCCCCGACCAGTGACCGGCCAGAAACGAAAGCTTGCGCATGGCCTCGCGCTGCGCGTCGACGCTGTTCGAAACGGGCTGCAGTGCGGCAAGCGAGAGGAGACTGAAGGAAATCATGAATGCTGCTGCGAGCGACGTTGTGGAAAGAAAGGGCGGAAGAGTGAAGGTGGAAATTGCGGTTTTCATTGGCAAACTCCTTAGCGCAGAAACCATAATGTGAGGGAAAACCATTGTCGCTTCCTCTCATAGTATAGAGTACTCTGTTATATAGAGTAACGGACAAACACATTTCCTAGGCGTTATCCAGAGGCAGGCAAGATAGAAAAAGCACGGATGGTGAGGCGATGTTCACGACGGACCAACAAGCGACGGAACTGTTCCAATCTTCCATGTCAAGTATACTTGACAAAATGAAAAGCACAGTTTACTGTTTAAAGTATGCACAAGGCACCCAATCCGACTTGGCGATCACGGTTCAACCGTCCAGTTTTTATTTGGGCGATGTGCGCGCTGCTCACCATGTTAGCGGTGCAACCACTTGGGAAGGCGCGTCCGGTGCCAGCATGGTTGACGCTCATGCCGGTTGTACCGGCACTCTTTTTTGTATGGGCGCTATTCCGCGCTGTGCAGAAAATGGATGAGTTGCAGAGGCGCATCTGTCTTGAATCGGTATTCTTCGCTTTCATCCTCACGCTCGTGCTGGCATTTGTGATCGGGGGGCTTGATGAAGCGGGGATTTACCACGCTCGATCTGACGCTCTGGGAACTCCAATGATGTTTCTCTGGGCATGTGCGTACATCGTTTCAGCGTGGAGGTACCGATGAACATGCAATTCAAAGATCAGCAGTGCAACGTTGTCGGTCTGGCGCTTTCCTGGATAAGCTTTGTCGCTGGCCTGGGGTATTTCAGTTATCGGCACGAGTGGGTCGCCGCCCTGGTTTGGGTGGTGGGTGTTCCCGGCCTCCGTTGGACGCTTTTCCATTTCTTCCCTCACATCTCGCGCTCTCTCGGTTACGGACGTATCGTCGACAGGTTGGATCCGAATTCCCCACATGAAGATCCTCGCGGCGCTCTCATCACCGTGAATTTCTACAGCTTCTTCAGTTGCCCATTCTGCCCCATCGTTCTGGCCCGCCTGCAGGCCCTACAAAAGCAGACGGGCTTTACGTTGAAAACATTTGACCTAACCCTTAGCCCACAGACTCTCCTGAGAAAAGGGATCAGGTCTGTGCCGGTCGTGGAAGTGGGAAACCATCGCCTGGTGGGCAACTCCACGACAGAGGAATTGGCTGGGCTGATCGCACTTGGTTATGGCTGCGGAACCAATGCAGGCCAACCAGCCTGACAGATGAAGAACCGTCTTCGCGTTTTGCGTGCCGAACGTGACTGGTCTCAGGCAGACCTTGCCGTGCATCTCGGGGTGTCACGGCAAACCGTGAACTCCATCGAGAGCGGGAAATACGATCCCAGTTTGCCCCTGGCCTTCAACATTGCACAGCTTTTTCAGCTACCTATCGAGGCCATCTTTCAACCCGAACCGGAGCCCTCAGCCAATCGATCCTGAGTCGGCAGTGAATTTCGGCTCGAAATCGGGATTCCGCCTGGATCACCGGCTAACCGAAAGTGATCCTCACGAAGTGCCTGCAAAGTGTGCTGGGCTGTGCCCAGACAGGGACGTAGGGAACTTGTTTTGAGCGATGATGTTGTGGCTGGAGAGGGCGGCAAGCTACGGCCCGAAATAGACATTGGTGCTTTCCGAGCCCGTTGTAAAGCATGGGTCTGGG
>Ga0210401_10006636_pt1 | contig 11709 bp, 7 predicted proteins | sample IncBWH32MmetaG_FD_150866 | JGI IMG/M metagenome (GOLD analysis project Ga0210401, IMG submission 150866) | Forest soil microbial communities from Barre Woods Harvard Forest LTER site, Petersham, Massachusetts, United States - Inc-BW-H-32-M | ecosystem: Environmental > Terrestrial > Soil >... | reverse complement strand
ACCGAAGCTCGCATGAATCTGCCCGGGACCTCACGCGGCAACTGGCGTTGGCGCTTCCAACCAGGCGTGCTCAGTGCTGAGTTAGCCAAGCGCCTGAGACAACTGAATGAAGCATATGACCGTTGACCCAATCGGCGATCGCTGGCGTCGATCTCGCGCAGCGCTCTAATCGGTTCCCGGTATGCCCCCTCGATCTTCCGGCAAGGTCCCATCGTAATGGCATGCAACAGCTCGAGGACGAGCGTCGATTTTCGCAACCATAAACGCTCCGTTACGCGACCGCCGGGCGCTGAAAGTCCATCCTGTCCGCAGGGTGTGATTGTCAATTAAGGCCAACAAACAGTGTGAATTCTGCACGAGGTACGGTGGTGCGAAGGGCCCGTGTCGCCAGCAGGGATCGGATCGCACCGCACTGCTATTCTATTCACGCCGGATCCCGGCGGCTTGCCATCGTTAATGAGGAAGGCGGTTGTCATTGAAGCGCCAAGCTGGTTGGTATAAAGATGCGGTCATCTATCAAGTCCATGTGCGCACTTTCTCGGATAGCAACAGCGATGGTATTGGCGATTTTCAGGGTCTCGCGCAGAGGCTCGATTACGTGCAAGAACTTGGTGTGACTGCAATCTGGCTAATGCCATTTTACCCCTCCCCTTTGCGGGACGACGGTTATGACATTTCAGACTACGAATCAGTTCATCCCAGCTACGGAACGCTGGAGGATTTTAAGGCATTCCTTCTGGGTGCCCATGACCGTGGCATCCGAGTAGTCATCGAGCTGGTGGCCAACCACACCTCCGATCAACACCCCTGGTTCCTTGAGTCTCGGGCCTCTCAGGACAATCCGAAACGTGATTGGTATGTGTGGAGCCATACCGATACGGGATACAGCGGGACTCGAATCATCTTTCTCGACACCGAGATGTCGAATTGGGCCTGGGATCCAATTTCCAAGTCGTATTATTGGCATCGTTTCTTCAGTCATCAGCCGGATCTGAATTACGACAATCCCGCGGTGCGCGAAGAAATGTGGAATGTCATGAAGTTCTGGCTCGAGCTTGGGGTCGATGGTTTCCGGTTGGACGCCGTCCCTTATTTGATTGAGCGGGAGGGAACGTCTTGCGAGAACCTGCCGGAAACTCACGACGTGATCCGGGAACTGCGCAAGAAAGTCGATGATCATTTCCCCGGCGCGATGTTGCTGGCGGAAGCCAATCAGTGGCCCGCTGATCTCCGTCCGTACTTTGGTGACGGGGATGAATTTCACATGGCCTTTCACTTTCCCTTGATGCCGCGGATGTTTATGGGCCTGCGACTGGAAGACCGCAAGCCGATTACAGAGATTCTGCAACAGACGCCGGAGATCCCCGCCTCGTGTCAGTGGTGCCTATTTCTGCGCAATCATGACGAATTGACTCTCGAAATGGTGACTGATATCGAACGCGACTACATGTATGACATCTATGCGAGCGACAAGACGATGCGGCTGAATCTCGGCATCCGGCGACGTCTGGCTCCGCTGCTCGACAACGATCGTCGTCGAATCGAATTGATGAATGGGATGCTGCTTTCGCTGCCCGGCACTCCTATCATTTATTACGGGGACGAGATCGGGATGGGGGACAATGTCCACCTGGGAGATCGCAACGGAGTACGAACTCCGATGCAATGGAGCGGCGCCTGGAATGGAGGCTTTTCAGCGGCTGATCCTGAAAGTCTATACTCGCCACCGATTCTCAACCCCGTTTATGGCTACCAGGCGGTGAACGTGCTATCCCAAAACCGCAGTCAACATTCGCTGCTCTCTTGGATGAAGCACATCATTCAGGTTCGCCGTTCAAGTCCTGTGTTTGGCTCGGGCTCAATCGAGTTTCTGTACCCGGCGAATCATAGGGTGCTGGCGTACCTCCGGCAATTGGGCAAGGAGACGGTTTTGGTCGTGAACAATCTCTCCAGCGCCGCGCAGGCGGTGGAGCTCGATCTGCGACGCCACAAGGGAAATATTTTGATTGAGATGTTCGGGAGAAATGTTTTTCCCCGCATCGGTGATGTCCCTTACCTTCTTACCATGGGACCCTACCAGTTTTACTGGTTCCGGCTGCGGAGGATCTAATTGGGGATAGGAGAGACCACCCCTAGACATACAGACGGTGACGTACAGTCCTAAAAACTCTGCTGGGAGGTTGAATTGGCCGAAGAGATGCCCTTGACGGATGATTTCCTCCGCCAGCTCATCAACGTAGGCGAAGTGGACATCCTGGTAGGCCTGCGGACCCACAACAATGCCAAGACGATTGAGCCCGTCATCCGTGCCATTCAGGCAGGAATTCTTAAGTGCTTTCCCCGCGAACGAGCGGTCATCATTAATGCCGACGGCGGATCGCACGATCGGACTCCAGAACTAGTAGTCGGTGCTTCCATCGATGACGTGTGGAGCGTGTCCAAAGTTTATGCCCTTCGCACCTTGCACTCCATCAGTACCGGATATGCGGGTAGTCCCGAACCTGGGATAGCACTGCGGACGATCCTGGCAGCTGCCGATTTGCTGCGCGCCAAGGCCTGTGTGGTAATTTCGCCCGATTCGACAACCATCGAACCGGATTGGCTCCAGCGGCTTGTCCGTCCTGTGTACAACGACAACTTCGATCTGGTGTCTCCCATCTATCGTCGACAGAAGTTCGAAGGCATCCTCATGCGAAATCTGCTTTACCCGATGACACGCGCTATCTACGGTTGTAAAATCCGCGAACCCTACGCCTCGGAGTTCGCTATTTCCGGCCGCCTGGCAACGGATTTCCTGACCAAAGAAATCTGGAATGATGAAAGAAGCAGAGTCGGTGCTGAAATCTGCCTTACCATCGCGGCTATCACAGGAAACTACCGCGTGTGCCAGACTTTCCTGGGACCGAAGGCGCAGCCGGATCGAAGTGCCAGCGATCTCGTTGCAGCTATGCGCCGCACGGTCGGGGCTTTGTTTTCTTCCATGGATAGCGATTTTCCCCTTTGGAGTACGCTCACGGGTTCTCAACCTGTGACAACTTTAGGCACACAATCGGAAGTCAGGGAGGAGCCGGTCCGGGTAAACCGGAAGCGACTTCGGGAGATGTTTACCACCGGCGTTGCCCAATTAGAACCTGTTTTCCGGTCAATCCTCTCAGCGTCGACCCTTTCCGAGCTGCAAAGAATCGCGACTCTCGAAGTAAACGAATTCAATTACCCGGCGGACTTGTGGGCTAAGACCGTGCTTGAGTTCGCGGCTTCATATCACAAATCCGTCATCAGTCGTGACCACATTGTCCAGGCCCTGGTTCCTCTTTACCGTGGAAGAGCCTTGACCTTTTTGCTGGAGAATCGAGATGGTTCCAGGGAAGACATCGAAAACAATTTGGAATCTCTATGCGGCGACTTCGAACGACTGAAGTCGTACCTCGTCGAAGTCTGGGCTGATAGAAAGTGAGACGTCAATGCGGGAGATCATTATCAACGAACTGACCCAGGCCTTGCAGGACCTGACCAGAGGCTTTGCACACTACCTGCCCCGTTTGATTGTGATGCTAATCATTGCTTTCGTAGGATGGATGGTCGCCTACCTATTGAAAGTCGTGGCGCGTAGCATTCTGCGCCTAACAAAGTTTTCCAAACTTTCAGAAAATGCTGGCGCCACCCAGTTACTGAATCAGGCGGCATTGCCGTCTTCCACGGAACTGTTGAGCCGGTTTGTCTTTTGGGTGGCCTGGGTCGGCTTCATTCTTCTGGGTGTGAGCGTACTCGGGATCGTGGCTTTGCAGGAGTACATTTCGCAGTTCTTTCTCTTCTTGCCTCGGTTGTTTGTGGCTCTAGTCATTCTCTTCTTCGGATTGTTAGCGGCCAGCTTTTTCTCACGTGCCGCACTGCTGGCAGCGGTCAATGTGAACTTTCGGTCATCGCGACTGTTGAGTATTTCGATCCGGATCATTATTAGCATCTTTGCGCTGTCTATGGTGTTCGAGGTGTTAGGAGTTGCTAAAGAGACGATGCTGATCACATTCGGAACTGCATTTGGAGCGGTAATGCTCAGCCTGGCGATCGCGTTCGGCATCGGAGGCAAGGACGTGGCGCGGGAGTTCCTGGAGAAGAGACTTGTTACCGGGAAGAAGGAGGAGAAGGAGGACGAACTATCGCCACTCTAGACGAGCCCGGACTGTGAGGTCCAGTTCTCCTTGTTCAAACGGAGCACACCTGAATCGATCGAGATAGACCGACAGAACCGAGACTTGCAACTTTGCGACTCTGCTGTGGACGGTGCGGATCACGGTTTCCGCGATCGAGTCAAACGGAGTTGTGTAGAGTCATCGGACTTATCGGGTCCCCTCGCTTGTAAGCAACGCGATCGGGAGCCGCGAAAACACTTCCGAAACGGGCAGGACCAGGTTCCCGTCCCGCCTCTCCGTATCTATGACGCGTCCGGTAAACAACTCGCGATAATGCGTGGTCGCAGTTTGCTTCCGGAGGATGACGGCGGTGTCGCTCCACGTCTCTTTGCCAACTGGCAGACTTCTGTCTGCCCCAAGCAGAGCAAAGAAACGGCCCACTACGACAACCACCTCTCGGTGACGATACGACCGTGAAAAAGTAATGACATGCCTCTGTTTCTTGCCCGCGACGCGGAGTCCGGTATAACTGCCCTTTGCAAACAGTTCTCGATTCGCCCGTCGAAAGCGCAATGCCGAGCTTGTCACATAGAGCTTGATAGCTCCGTCGACAGGGTCCTGAATCAGCTGGTCGATCAGATTTTCTGTATTTTGATCCTCGGCGTCGCGAAGCCGCCTGAGCAGGAGCCGCAGGAGCTCGTAGTCAACGGGACGGCGATTATCTGGATCGGCAAGGCTGAAGTTCCAGACTTCCGTCCCCTGGTAGAAATCCGGGACACCGGGCGAAGTGACCTTCAGTACAGTCTGAGAGAGCGAATTGAACATCCCGGGTCTCGCGATCGTGGCCTGAAATCGTTGAAACGCGGTCAGGAAGTTGTTTCCTGGCGAGCGAACCAGGATCGCAGCGAGGAAACTCTGAAAGGCACTTTCGTATTCTGTGTTTGGGCTGATCCAGCTCGTATGAACCTTGGCTTCCCGGAGGGCCTTTTCCATGTACGTGCCAATTCGGCTCACGAATTCCGCGTATTCTTTGTCATTCATGCTGTGCAGTGGCCAGGCGCCAACCAACGTCTGATACAAGAAATATTCATCGTTGGCGTTGGGCACTTGATCTCCGGCCACCAATATCTTCTTGTCCCGATTGACCAGTTGCCAGGAGCGGATCGCCCGATACCAGTCAGTTGGAATCTCAGACAGCACATTGATCCGAGCGCGAACGTCCTCGCTCCGCTTGTTGTCGTGCGTCGAAGTAGCGAGAAGAGAATTGTGCCAAGATGCCTGGCGGATAAGGCTTTTTGCGTGGAAGAAGGTGGCTGAAACGCCAAACTTGTCGGGCGCACCGCCCACCTCATTCAGGGACAGCAAAGGACAGTAACGATAAAACGCGCTGTCTTCCAGACCCTTTGCCATAACAGGCCCAGTGAGCTGTTGAAACCGCATGACGAAAAGGCGGCGCTCCGATCGGTACGCCTCACTGAGGCCTTCCGGATCCTTGAGCAGGAGAACTTGTTCGATGAAGTTGAACACCGACTCGCTGATGGCCGGATTGTGCCGTTTGGCAGACCGGACAGCATAACGAATGTGCCGCTCGTCCTCATCATCGGGATAAGGTCCGCCGTCCCGGATATAAGAACGGTAGACCGGGAAACAAGCAATGACTTCGCGCAAGGCAGCGCGCAAACTGTGTAGCGTAAAGTCTCGGGACCATCGGTGCTGCTCGGAGATTTGGTCCAGCCGGCGGGACAGCACTTCCAGTTCGCTGGACATAGATACTTGCAGGATCAATAGCTTGCTTTGGTAAACCAAATCGGCGTAGGGCTGGGACCAGCCGCTGAACTGGCGATAGAGGCGAAGCAAAGCGCGCTTCCGGGACGAGTCTACAAAAAGCCCGTTAAGAAAGTTCAGGAATCCATACCCTGTGGTTCCTTCGATCGCCCAAGAAGGACGAAGTTCCTCATCTCCCACCAGGATCTTTTCCGCCATGAGGAAAAACCGTCGCCGAGGAGCCGCTTGGCCCGAGCTCATCTCTGATCTCTCGGAGAGCGGAACCTGCTCCTGGACGTCCTCAAAGTACTTCTCGGGATCGAGCAGACCGTCTGGATGGTCGATCCGCATTCCAGATATGTAGCCTCTGCGGACGAGATCGAACACCAAGGAATGCACGGAGGCAAATACTTCGGGGTCCTCCACCCTGATGGCAGCCAGATCGTTGATATCAAAAAAACGACGGTAGTTGATTTCGTCAGCGGCAACACGCCAGAAGCTCAAACGATAAGCCTGCTTCGCGAGGATGCGCTCGAGTGCGTCAAAGCTTCGCGGGTCGCCCTTGCGTCCATTTACATTGTCCAGCGACGAGCTTAGACCCATACGGGCTCCGTCACTACTTTCGATGAGCTTTGCCAGTCGCCCCTTGATGATGTCCCTTTCTCGTTGGCGATCCCGAATCCTGGCGGGATCCGTTTCCTCCAGTGGGGGCAAACGGGAGATTGCGGTAAGCATGCTTTCCAGTTCCAGCACGTGATCAGGAGAAGCCTCAGTTTGCTGCCGCATCTCGTACAGCATCCGCTCCAGGAATAGAGGCCAAGAACGAGTAGCAACGGGAAAATGAATGTCCTGGCAGTCGACGAAGAAAGAGCCCTCGTCGTAGATCAACCTGATCTGCTGGTTCTCCAAGGCTCGGCCAAACTGGTCCGGAAGGACGGGCAGCAGCACTTTGTGAGTAAGTTCTTCCTTAGGAGGATTCCAATCGATGTCGAAATATCGTGAGAACCGGGAGCCCGGTCCGTTCTCGAGTACATCCCACCACCACGTATTAGAGGGATGAGTGACACACATATGGTTCGGGACAACGTCCACAATCAGCCCCATGCCGCGCTGTTTCAATTGCTCTGCGAACTGCCGGAAGTCCTCCTCCTTACCGATTTCCGGATTGAAACTCGTGTGGTCGGTCACATCGTAGCCGTGCAGACTCCCTGGACGCGCCATCAAAAAGGGTGAGGTATAACAATCAGTAATCCCCAAGTCTTGCAGATAGTCCAACAACGCCGCTGCATCAGCAAACCTGAAAAAGCTGTTTAGCTGAAGACGATAGGTAGAACACGGAATATATTGTGGTTCCCCATCGGCTCGTTTCGTCAAAGCTGTCCCCATACTGTTGAGAACAGCCTGAGATCGCTGGCCATCGCCTCGGGAAGATTGGTTGCTTTGGCGTGATGTTCTCAACAACCGACATAGTACATCCTACGACTATCGAGGAGCCGTAGGTTGCACGAGGACGCTGCTGGCCTACAGGCCGACCGGTCTCGGGATGAGATTCGCCATCGCACACAGCGACTGGATCCGTTCATCTCCGTTTTTCGCACCGAGCAGCAACACCGAGGCGACCAGCAGCAGGACGAGGCCGGTTTCGCGCTGAAAACGCTCCACCGTATCCTTGAGAAATGGGATGAAGGTGGACGAGTCAAGGGGATTCATCTGCTGCATGCGTTCCCGATGTCTTAACGCCTCTTCGCGAATAAAGCTCTGAAGACTCCCGAGTTCTGAAGCCAGCGGGCTGGCTTGTGCCAATAATTTACGGCGCAGCACATCCATCCGAATTTCTGTAACGATCAGCGCCGTTAGTGCAGACTCATGCAAGTCGCGGGCAAGGCGTGCGCGCTCATCAATGCGTTCTGCGGTCAGCGAGACACCGCGAGGTGCGAAGAAATAGGATTTCAACCACGCTAAGATACCCAGCCTTTTTCCAACCACAATCGCCGGAACGCCAATTGCCGGCAGCGCTAGAAATCGTCTACGGTCGATTGCCATGGGAACCCTGTCCTTGTGGGGTGAGGGTGGAACTTTTATCTCTAATTCCCACCTCTGTCAAGATGGCGTTCCTTATTACGTTCGGACCGTGCGTCAATTGGCGAAAAATCGCTATAGCACTCACCGACCCTGATTTTGGCGAACAAAAGGCTCAAGGTTGCGTTATCGCCTGATAGCGTCAACCATCACACACTGCGGTGCCGGTGTGTTGAAATAGCTTCGATGGAACACAACATCTGGGAATTTCTAAGGAGGGCAGACGGAACGTACTCCGTCACTCATAACGGACAGCTGCTATCCGATTCGATTCCCGAGAAATGGCTTGCAACCCAGATTTGCGAAGAATATGGGTTTTGCGGTCAGGAGTCTCAGTACATCTGCGCCGCACTGGATCGGTCAGGGAAGTGTACAGTGGACCTGAGTGTCAGCGACCCGTTTCACTCTTCGCATGATGAGTGAAATCGCCTGTGGGGTGTTGAAAAAGTCCCCTTTTCTCAAAACAGCCAAAATTTTGGGGATAGAAAATGTCTACCCGAGGCGCGAACGTCGCTTGTAGGGCTTCCTAGCGCAAAGTTTTTCTGAGCACTTTTCTGGGAGTGAGTTTTTCAACACCCACGCCTGTTAGCGTCAACTGACTATTGCAGCTTCGCGTGCTCGGCTTTGGCTTGCTTCAGGATGGGGATGTCGGGATCAGCGCCTTTCCAGAGCGTGAGGAAATCTTGGTAGGCAGCGCGCGCCTTTACTGTGTCGCCTTGCAAGGCGTAGGCGCGCCCGAGTTGCAAATGGGCTAGCGCTCCGATCGGTTCATTCACCACGATGCCGCGATGGTCAATAATTTTCTGAAACTCGGCCGCTGCCTCGCGGCCCTGGTGCGCCGCAATATAGGCTTCGCCTCGCACGTAGATGGGATACAGATTTGGCCAGTTGTAGAAGCCGATTGCCGGCAAACCGAGTTCATACGGAGTAGCGATCTCTAGTTCATGAATTGCCTGCTGCGGGCTTGAATGCATAAGTGCGAGCCTAGCGCGAAGCGTTGGAAGATAATTGAATTGCACAATAGTGTTTTCGGAGAATGTTCTAGCGAAATAATCTACTAATCGTTGGGTTTCGCTTATGCTCCCGCTGTATGCCAGGGCGAGCCCTAACCCATAATCCGCGTCGCGCCCCCTTAATAAGCGTGTTCTTGCTCCGCTGAGCTGTTCTCGTGCTTCGGCCGGTTTACTGCACAAGCCTGCGCGCAACGCCGCGATCGCCTCATATTCTGCCGAAGCTTCGTTTTCTCCTGCGCGCTCCGCAGAATCTGACGCCCGTCGTGTTAGCTCGCGCGCTCTCGCAAGTTGTCCGAAGTAAGCGGCCGTGTCGGCCTCTAGTGCCAGCAACAGATCCTCTTTTCCGGTTATGCCTGCGGCGGCCGCCGCCTGCCGCGCCATCTCATGCGTATCATCCCGCAAGAATGCGATCGCATAAACGGTGGGACCAAGAGCGCTATCCAGTCCTTTCGCGCTCGCCTCTTGGGCTGTGGCCGAAGCATCGTCGACTCGGTTCAGTATCAAATTGGTAAGCGCCACGAAACGGAATACCACGCTGTCACGCGGACGAAGACGGAGCGCCTCCTGGTACTCGTTGAGGCTCAACTCGTATCGTCCGAGATTACTATCGATAAGACCCAGACCGCGGCGAAAGGCAGATTCGCGAGGATAGGTCTGCTCCCCAATGGCATAGCTCCGCCTTGCATCCAGCAGGTTGCCAGTTATGTTCCGGTAGTAATGCGCTTCGACGATCAGCTTCTCCGGTTCAGTCATCCGTCCGCGCAGCTCAAACGCCTTCCTGACGTTTTCTGCTGCCTTCACGGTTTCGCCAACGGCTCCATATGCGTTGGCCAGTTGGTTGTAAGCCATGGCAAAATTGGGATCCAGCTCAATGGCTCTCTGAAGAAACGGGATAGCTGAGGCCCAGTCCCCGGCAGTCCCACCGAGACTCAGGGCTTGCAAGGCCTCAAGGGATGATGTGGTGGCTTGTTCGAGAGGTGTGTTGTATTTCTGAACCGTGCTCAAGGTTTCCCCGAGCTGCCTGCGCATTTCCGAAGCGGCTTTGGTGAGCGCGTCGAGAACATGGCTCTTATCGTTCGCCTGTCCTTGCGTGCTCGCCAGCAAGTCTCCGTTTGCACAGTTCGCGGCTTTCAGAATGAGGTTGTATCGGGTGCCAACCAAAGCAATCGAACCATCCAATACGGCTGTGCTGTTAGTCCTCTGGCACACCTCGCGAGAAATTACCGGAGTGAGCTTCGCATTCGCTCCCTGTCCCATCATCCGCAGGGTCTGATGCATTCCCTCCTCGGAAACTAGGCTCAGGAAAGGAGACTGTTCCAGCTGCACAGAAAGACCTTCTCGCAGCGTGCCATCGAACACCGGGTCGCCCGTGTGGTTCGCAAAATCGCCGAGAACGATGGTGTCTTTTTCGGTGAGCAGATGCCCACCCCGTGTGCGCCACAGGCCGCCGCTCCAGAGGGCTACCCCCACAATCGCCCCCACGACTGCTAGGAAAAGCTTCCAGTTCGCCATCGTGAGGGGCGCCTTTCTGTAATGATCGCTGGACAGCGGGGCGAGGAACCTGTACCCGCGCCGGGGCAGGGTCTCGATAAAGCGCGGATTGTCGGCAGAATCGCCCAGCGCCTCTCGCAGCTTGTTGATGGCTGTGTTTAGGCTATTATCGAAATCGACAAACGTATCCGTCGACCAGATTTGTGACCGCAGTTCTTCCCGGGTGACGACTTCGCCGGACCTCTCCAGCAGAATTTTCAGCACGGACAAGGGCTGTTCCTGCAGCTTGATCCGCACACCTTGCTTGTGTAACTCCCCCGCGCGCAGGTCCACCTCGAAGACCCCAAAACGCAAGACTGAGGCAGGTTGGGTCTCAAGGGACATTTCTGGCAGCTTTCGCCGAGAGTTCACGCGTCGAGTCTAGCACGGAAAATCACCACCGACCCAGTTAAGGCAATGGCTTAAGTCGTTGAAATCACTATGATTAGGCATTTAGAAGCAATCAAGCGGCAATCAAGTCCTAGTCCATTGAGCTTCCTCTCGACCTGCCTGAAGTTCGCCTCCAGCACGCGCCAGGAGGCGGGCGATGAAGCTCACAATTCGGTCGATTGCACTTTGGTTGGGGTTGGCGGCGATGGGGCGAGGACAGCAGGTCACAGGTTCAGGGTCACTCGCGGTGAGCGAGGCATCTTCTAGCGACGCAGCCGGGTATACCGTACAGGGGACTACGCCGGAGCGGGAACGGGCGCTCCGCAGTCAAATTCAGATTATGCAGCCCGCAGTTCTTCCTTACCGCGTCATCTTTGTCCCGCAACGGCAATACATCAACGCCACCAAGATGTACCACCTGCACGTGCCGATGGGCATGACCAGCAAAATGTTCACCCACCTGCCGAGTCGAAGCGACTTCATCGATGCCGACCTCTATGGAGGCGATGATTGGGTGGCTCACTGGATGGCGCACGAACTCGGCCACCTGGAGACGAACAATACGAACGAGAATGAAGCCGAAAAGGCCGCGGCCCAATACAGGAGGCGGCTTGAAGAGTACGCCAACTAGAGCTCAAGCGCTGGGAGCATTTCGCTCTGTCTTCAGCGGTGAGTTGGCGAAAAATCCCGATAGCGCTCATTGACCCGGGTGAGGTCCGAAAGTTACGGAATGCCGAAGGGAAGAAGGCGTTAGGGCGTACCGTGCAGGACCAGTTCGGACCGCAAATCATAGGCGGTAGGATCAG
>Ga0210401_10006635_pt1 | contig 11711 bp, 8 predicted proteins | sample IncBWH32MmetaG_FD_150866 | JGI IMG/M metagenome (GOLD analysis project Ga0210401, IMG submission 150866) | Forest soil microbial communities from Barre Woods Harvard Forest LTER site, Petersham, Massachusetts, United States - Inc-BW-H-32-M | ecosystem: Environmental > Terrestrial > Soil >... | reverse complement strand
AATCGGCCAGCCGTGGCGCGGGAAGAATCCTCGAGCAAGCGCGAAGGACGTAAGCGCGTGAGTGGGAATGTCCATGGTCAGCGAGAAGCAGACTGTGCGTTGGCCGCGAGAGCGTCATGCGGGACGAGCAATTTTAGCGCCTTGGGGACAATCGAGAATTCCACCGGCAGACGAACGAACGGCTCGCCATCAACTTGCGCGTAAATAGGCTTGTCGTCGATGGGCTCGCAAATCAGCGTATCGGCCTTCCAGAAATGCACGCCTGATTCCTTGCGAAGATTGCCCATCCACAGAGTTGGCAAATAACTTAAATAACGCAACCCACTTTGTGTTTCAAGGGATAACACCTCAAATTGATCCTCGAACAGGCTGGCCTGATCGGTGATCTTGAACGGTCCGCCGTAATTCTTGGTGCGGCCAACGATGGCAAGCGTGCCTTCCATCTGGCGATCACCGGTGCGCAATCGAAACCGCGGGAATGTGTAATGCACCACTTCGCGGAATCCTTGCCACCAATAGGCGAGAGTGCCGAAGCGCGACTTCAGGCCGAGGTCCACGCAATAAACGATCATGCCATCGGGGCCGGCACCGGCGACGCTGAGGAAGTAACGCTTCTTTTCAGGCTCTTGGACCGGAGTGGCCAAGCCGAGAGCGATTTCGCGGACTTCTCCCGTGGGCAGTTTTTCGGCGGCGCGGAGAATGTTCCAAGGAAGATGCAGTTCCTTGGCGAGAATATTGGCGGTGCCCCCGGGAAGCAGAGCAAGGGGCACGCGGTGCCCATTTTTGGAGGTAGCCAGGCCGTTCACGACTTCGTTGAGGGTGCCATCGCCACCGCAGGCAATTACCAACTGCCGCCTGTCGCGTGTGGCGTCGTGTGCGAGTTCGGTGGCGTGCCCGGGTCCGGTGGTTTCGGCCAGGTCCGCTTCAATGCCTTGCGCGGAAAGAATGCGGCGTGCCTGGTCGAGCAGGCGGCGCCGGGCGTTGCCCCTGGTCCCGGCGTTGGGGTTGTGAATCAAGAGCGCGTTGTGGAACTGGGTTTCCATAGTCTCCCGAGGCTGCAGCCAATTCTTCATTCTATACGAAGACGTGGAGTAATGATGTAAAGAGGGAACGAAGCAAGGAAATAGCGAAGTGAAGAGGAAAAGTAGCATTAAAGCTGACCGGCAGATTAGAGAGGAAGTCATTCGCGGTAGAGTGGTGACAAACGGGGGGCTATCTAGCATGAAAGCTAGCGCTACATCGAAGGAAAAAACGCTCCGACTGACGTGTCCCTTCTGGCGCCTGGTCGCTGGACTAATGGCAGTCGCGTATAATACGTTGCGATTTGCGGTACTCGGAGCGTAGAGGCGATGGCGAAGGCGGCGACGAAAGCGAATGGGGCGTTGAGGAAAGAGGCGGAAAAGGTGCGTGAAGAGATCCGCCACCATGAGTACCTCTACTACGTAGTTGATGACCCGAAAATTTCCGACGCCGCGTTCGACAAGCTGATGAACCGGTTGAAGGAGATGGAAGCGGCGCATCCGGATTTGGTTACGCCGGATTCTCCAACCGTGCGCGTGGGTGGAACTCCCCGCGAAGGTTTCCAGACGGTGCGGCATGCGCGCGCGATGCTGAGCCTGGACAACGCATTTTCCTACGATGCGCTGCGCGATTGGGATCGGCGGGTGCGCCAAGGCACCGGCCGCGAAGACATCGAGTACATTGCCGAACACAAGTTCGACGGGCTGAGCATTTCGCTGCAGTACGAGGATGGTGTGTTGGCGCGCGGCGTGACGCGCGGCGACGGCACCACGGGTGAGGACGTTACGCCGAACGTGAAGACGATTCGCTCGATTCCGCTGAGCATGGATGCTGCGGCGCTGAAGAAGTCGAAACTTGGCGCCACATTTGAGGTGCGCGGCGAAATCTTGATGACGCGAAAGGCGTTTGAGGCGACGAACCGTCAGCAGGAGCAGGCTGGCGGAAAAATCTTCGTCAACCCACGCAACGCGGCGGCGGGAGCGGTGCGCGTGCTGGACCCTTCGATCACGGCGAACCGCAAGCTGGACTTTTTTGCGTACTATTTGTTCGTCGACGGCAGAGTGCCTTACGCGAAGCATTCGGATTGCCTGGAAACGCTAAGGCAACTAAGATTCCGCGCTTCCAGCGACTGGAAACTGTGCAGCGGAATCGAGAAGGTCATCGAATACTGCACGGACTGGGAAGAAAAGCGCGAGAAACTGCCGTATGAGATTGATGGCGTGGTGATCAAAGTGAACTCCACGGGGCTGCAGAACGAACTGGGATTCACATCGAAGGCGCCGCGATGGGCGATTGCTTACAAATATCCGGCCAGGCAAGAGACGACGGTTGTGAATGACATCATCGTGCAAGTGGGGCGAACGGGAACGTTGACACCGGTGGCGGTGCTGCAGCCAGTGCAAGTGGGGGGCGTGACGGTCAGCCGATCCACGCTGCACAACATGGATGAGATCGACCGCCTGGGGCTGTACATTGGTGACACAGTATTGGTGGAGCGCGCGGGCGAAGTGATTCCGCATGTACTGAAAGTGGTGAAGCAAGGGAAGGATCGCAAGGCTTTCCGCATGCCGAAAAATTGTCCGGTATGCGGCAGCACGATTCACCGGGCAGAAGGAGAAGTGGCGTATCGCTGCGTGAATGCGGCGTGCCCGGCTAAGCTGAAGGAGTCGCTGCAGCATTACGCGGGGCGGCACGCGATGAATATCGATGGGTTGGGCGAGAAGATTGTGGACCAGTTGGTGGAGCAGAAGCTGGTGAAAGACGTGGCTGATTTGTATGCGCTGAAAGTGGAAAAGGTGGCGGAACTGGAGCGCATGGCGGAGAAATCCGCTCAGAACCTGGTGGAGGAGATACAGGCCAGCAAGAAAAATCCGCTGTCGCGGTTGGTCTTTGCCTTGGGAATGCGCTTTGTGGGCGAGCGGACGGGGCAGTTGCTGGCGGAACATTTTTCGACTTTGGAGGAGCTGGAAGGGGCGAAGCAGGAAGAATTGGAGCAGGTGCCCGAGGTCGGTCCGAAGGTGGCGGAAAGCATTGTGGAGTTTTTCTCCGAAGCGGCGAATCGCAAGCTGGTGAAGAAATTGCGCGAGGCGGGAGTTCGGCCCACAGCGGAAAAACGGGAAGTGAAAAGCCGGAAATTGGCGGGGAAGTCGTTTGTGTTCACTGGGGGACTAGCGTACCGAAGCCGGGAGGAAGCGGGTGAATTGGTGCAGCAGCACGGCGGGAAGGTCAGCGGGTCAGTGAGCAAGAAGACGGACTATGTGGTAGTGGGCACAGACCCGGGATCGAAGTACGACAAGGCGAAAGAACTGGGAGTGACGGTGCTGACGGAAGGCGAATTCGAGATGCTACTTGGAGTGAAGTAATCGGCGTTCCGCCCGGGGAACAATCGCGATGAGAGCTGCGGATCTCGCGATATAATGGGAGTGGCGGGTGAGCTGGACGATCGCTGGCCTGGAACGCGCAAGCGGACTGGGCGGGAGGAAAGTCCGGACACCACTCTGCGCGAGCAGAGAATACCCTTGGGCCGTAAGGCCTGAGGGTGAAGGGCAATGCGCCTGGTAACGCCAGGGGGGCGGTAGCACAGACTTGGGTCTGTGAAGCTTCGGCGGCAAGCGGGTAGGAAATGTGCCGGCGAAGAAGAAACACAGCCTGAAGCCTGTGCTACTGTTCACGGAAAGTGCCACAGAGAATATACCGCCTGCGGCGCGTAACCCGGTGATGGCCCGGAGGAAAACCTTCGAGACATCTTCGAATGGTACGCAATGTGGGTAAGGGTGAAAAGGTGGGGTAAGAGCCCACCGCCTCGGCAGTAATGTCGAGGGCATGGCAAACCCCGCGTGGTGCAAGACCAAATAGGAGGGGAGAGCTGGCCCGGCTCGATGAGTGCTTTCGCGAAAGCGAGAAAACTCCCTTTACGGTGGCGCAAGCTGCCGGGAAGGATGAACCCTCGGGTAGGTTGCTGGATCCCGGCCGCGAGGCCGGGGCTAGAGGAATGATCGTCACGGAGCACTGCTGCAAAGTGGTGCACCGCACAGAATCCGGCTTAGGAAGCTCGCCCGCCAACTATCCTATTGTCAGTATGTTAGGAATCGTGACCCGCCGCGCGGTGTCCACGAGTGCTCCTCAGTCAGCTGCTGTAAGCGATTCAATATCAATAGCTGGTTGCGGAGAAATAGGGAACTTACGCGGCTAGGACCATCGAGATTAGTGGGATTCGCGGGGCAAGTGGGCTCTAGTTCACAGTCTCTATTTCACATATCTCTTTGCCTGGAAGCATTCGCCCAATAACCGAAGGTATGTTCAGCACCTTGCCGATCTCTCTTTACGGTGTTGCGATTTTCAGGAGCAGCAGAACCAGAAGTCTCTTCACGCCCTAGCTGTTACTCATATCTCATGTTTTATCCTTAGGGTTTTTCGATGTTTGTATCGTTTGTGGGACCCAAAGATTTTAGGTAACGGACAAGTTGCCAACGCTGCGCATCAGGCAACTTGGACCAGACTGGCATTCCTTTCCTAGCGACACCGCTCGTAAGTAGCCAGAACAAGGTTCCAGGAGTTGCGTCCTGCACTTCGGGTGCTCGCAAGCTGGGACCCTTTTTGCCACCAACACCTGAAGTGCCGTGGCATTCGGCGCAATGACCTTCAAAAAGAAATTGGCCAGCGATCACGGCGTTTGGATCATTTTCAAAGGGGTTTGGTCGAACGCGTGCTTTCTCCGGAGCTTTGGTCAATTCAGAATAGTCTTGCGAGCTGTTTCTTGCAGGTTTTTCAGCCTTTGGTTGGTTCTGCGCGAAACACAATGAAACTAGCAAAATCATTCCGGAGAATCCTGCTGGGATCAAATGCGGTTTCACGAGTGGCCTCCGAACACTTTTTTGACCATATCGCCAAACCCGGATATCTCTCTGGCAATTCCCCACCGGATCATAAACTGATGACTGTTACCGTTCAGGCCAAATGTGGGGGAAGCACGTAATGTCCATCCGGAAGGCATATTCCATACAACAACTGGTGCAAGGTACTGAGATGTCTCATTCAGACCGAAGCTGGAGGTATTACCTAGGCCCCCATACATTTCAACACCGGCAACGAAATTCTGTGGACAGAAAGTGCATCGTTTTGCAGCTGCTTTGAGCGCCAGAGGCCGGCTCGCCCCAACGGCGTAACCAAACTCCCAAGGCTCACCCGCCAGATTCTTTACCAACAGAAAGTTTTCAGACACGTTCCAGCCCTTGAAATTGCTCCCTAGAATCAGCTTTAGCTCGAGTTCGTTGTCGATCTCCTTACGCGCTTCGGCATTGGGCGGCAAGAAATCTGATTCCACATCGTGTCCCTCGATCTCTTTGAGTATCTTGTCCGCGCCGCTTACGTGCTCATATTCCACGTAAAGAACTGGGTTGATGAAGTGTTCCCGCTTGAGAGGTCGAAAGCGATTTTCCCATCGAAAACCAGTAAAAACGGTGCTGTCGTGAAAGGTGGTCTGGGCATCTAGATAAATTTCCGTCGTCCACCATGCAGTCGCACCATACTCAAATTCTAGCCAGTAGGCGTGGAAGTCATTGCCACCGCGTTGCGTTCCATAAGTGGAGAAATATTCGACTTCAAGATTACGAGGTTCCTCCAGGAATTGGTCGTAAGTCACGATGTAAGGATTTTCCTGAGAGCGTGCGGTGCGCGGCAGGAAAGCGAAGAAAAGGGCCAGAAAAAGGGCACAGGCGAACAACCGGGAAAACCGTGGCATGAACTCTCCTTGCAAGTGATTTGCAACTATGAATTTAAGACTAATATAGTCCGATATCAAATGCAAATAGTTTGCAAGTGCAAAGACTTATCAGCACACGCCGCGTGACGTGGAAGTGAATCATCGGGATAAGAACGACTAAGATCAGCGACCAGAGGGTGTCCGCGCGTCACGAGAGGAAGTGACGCGAAACACATACGGAGGGAAGAGGGAGGAGGATAGTTTCAGTCGCAACTGATTATTGTTTGCAACTGGAGTTCCCGTGCGACATATCTTACCCTCCCTCCTCCTTCTTGGCTGCCTCGTACCATCTACACGAAAGGGCAAATGGCCGAAGTGAAGTCCCAAGACCAACCGGAGACCGGACCGATTCAGACAACAGTTTTCTTTTGGAGGAAGCCTATAGGGTTTATGCGCAAACGGAAGAGTAGTCCTAGGTTCAAGATTCTAGCGTCTCAGTCATGGATGACATGCTTCTCAGGCATCGTGAGCCCTGCTATGGGCCTACGATAGCTGAGGGCACGATCTTGCCACTTCCCGTGCCCTCCCCCCACTACGCCCATCGCCGCAAAATAAAAGCGGATTTAGTCGCGATCTCGATCTCGGCGCGCGCTATCCGCATCCTGTGCCAGATCTGTCATCACCGCAAAGAACTCGCTAGACTGTCCGATAAACAGTCCCATGTCGGTCAAGAACTTGACCACGCCCATGGCAATGCCCTTGGTTTCGGTCGGTCGGATGATCGAACACACGGGCAGGTCTCGGCTGAGAAATGGGCAGGGTTCGGGCATGATCAGGTTCGCCTTCAGATCCTCCCCGGCTGAACTCAGATCCGGGAAGGTCACCGAGACCTTGGTCACAGGATCGACGGCCGTCAAGGGAGGCGCATTCCCGGCCTTGTCTGACCACGTTTGAAAGTGCATTGTTTCCGTTGGGCCAATGCTGATAAGAATTCGCAGTACTTCCACGCTACTGGCTCTCTGCGCCATCGAGGGATACAAACTGTTTCCACCTTGTTCGATCGTTGGGAAATGGAACCCCGCGGTATTCGCGATTGCCTGCAGGAAATTCGGATCGCTTGTGTCGCTGTCCGTCCTCGGGATAGCCGTATGCCGCCCAACTGCCAAGCTCGGAATCGCCTGCGGAAAAGTGTCACCGAAATCGGGGTTCTTGCTGTCGCTCCGATACCGCGTCCACCAACTGGTATCCAGTGTAAGTTGCATCAGATTCGTCAGACGCAATTTCCCGCTCGACCCGCTGGCAGAACTCCCCGGCAAGGTGCGGAACTTCTCGAGGCTGATCGGGGCCGCCCCTTTCGAAACCAGATACGCATTCAGGAAGTTCTGATGTGTGAATTCATCATCGGTATTATCGTGTATGTAGGTAGCCATATCCGCGTCAAGCACGGATAGGGCGTTTGTATAGGCAACGTTGCCGGTCCCACCGGGAACCTCACTGTCTTGCACTCCTCCCAACTCGTTGTATTGCACCCAAAAGTCGGTCTCCAGGATTTCCGCCGCGGCTGCAAACCTCAGCAGCGCAGCGTCCCCCCGGGTAAGCCTTCCGTTCCGGTCTTCTCTTTCATCATGATCGGACGCGGATATCCCTCTTTCGAAAAGACTTGCGCCCACTGTCGCAGCACCTGCCGCAAAGGCGCCTCTCTTAAGAAACGAACGTCGATTGGATCCCGTCTTGCCGCTTCGAGGAACAGAATTTGTCATTTGAGTTTCTCCCCAGAATTTGGATTGAGCAGTTGAAGAGATCAGAGAGCGGGCGGGAACTCCGCGATCTTTTGCGTAATGTAGTGGAAAGAAAATGAAAAGTGTCACAGATGCGTCCGCAGAGGGTAATTTCTGTACATTGATAACCCTGAAATGTTTTGCAGTAAGTTTACACTCGCGCGACACGAGCCCCGCAGGCGCAGCGGCGGCGTCACTGCCCACCGCCGGTTCCCACTAGTTCGCATTCCGACAGGTGTCGGATAGCTGCGCCCTACGCCAGCACAAACCACTGGAGGCGGCGGACGTATTGCGACGCATATCGTTATGCTCGATATTGGGATGCTCGATAGCGGGAAGTCATTCAAGTCTCCGCTGAAAGCGCTCCATGAAACAAGCGGTTGATGAGTTGAAAACCACGGCACGGACCGGTGGCGGGACACAAATATGCCGTAATGGGGCTCTACAACTGAAAACCAACGCCGAGCTTGTGCAGTACGCCATCGAGCACCGAATCATCGGTCAAAAAACGTTCCAGCTGCGCTGTTGATTCTGCCGATGAGACAATCTTTTCCTGGGTCAATCGAAGGAGTTCTTTGCCCTCCTTCGCGGCCTCGCAGAGGACGCGGACGGCGCTCGGCGGGATTCGGAATAGTCAGTCACGAAAACCAGCTAAATTCGGTGGCGGGTGACTGATTCACGGCGAACACTAGCTCACCACTGTTTTGGCCGATTCCAGGGGGCACGGTCGCACTTGTGTGCTTGCGATGCTCGGCGCCTTTTTCCTTCTGTGCCCCAAAATGCGGCTAGGAGGTGCATTTTGTGGCCTAGGATGAAGTCCGCTCCCAATCCTCACGTACTGCTCGATGGCATTGGCTGTAATCGCTCGAGAAAATGAGGCTTGCACTTCCCCTACAACCAGCCTGAGTATGAAGTTCTGACCAAATCCAGACCTCAGTAGTTCAACCCACGGGAATCTTTCCTAGGCTTTGACGGGCTTGCCTCTGAAGAGCAATGCGTCTTTCGACACTCCGCCGTACCGCGAGTGACGGGGTTCTTGGTCTGCATGGTAGCTTGAAAATAGTAGAAAAAACCGCGCGCTTTTGGTTCTCATCATTCATTCTCAGAGAATTTAGCTAGAGGTAGGTTCCGGTGTACCGAGGCATGCGACTCAGGACGAAGTTTCTCCTTTCCTTGCTGGCGATTTCTTCAGGGTTGACCGCAGCTACTCTGTTCGTGGTGAGCTACAGCGTGGAGCGACGCGTGAGGGAATCGCTTCGCGATGAACTGCGTAACTCCGTAAAGATATACGAAACGTTTGACCAGCAGCGAGAAGCAGCTCTCTCCCAGTCTGCCAAGCTGGTTGCTAATCTCCCAATCGTTCGTGCTCTGATGACCACGGAGGATGCGGCAACCATTCAAGATGGATCCGAAAGCATCTGGAAGCTTTCCGGCGGCGAGATCCTGATTCTCGGGAATCGGTCTGGAGAGGTTCTAGGACTCCAATCCAAATCGAAGGGGCTCACTAGGGAGGAGGCGCAAGAGTTGGTACGCGGCGCAGTACAGCGGAACGAGGCGCGGAACTGGTGGTACGTAAAAGGGCACCTCTATCAAGTTTGGCTCCAGCCGATTTACTTTGGAGCGGTCGGGCAGGGCACAGTGATTGGCATCTTGGGAGTAGGGTATGAAATTGGAACAAATGCGGCACACGATTTCAGTAATGTAGTCTCGAGCGAAATTGTCTTTGAATGCGGCGATGCCATCGTTGCGAGTACGCTGCCTGCTGAAGAACAGCGCGGGCTCTTGGCAACGAGCAAAGCCGCAACTGCTGCCGCTTCGGCATCGCCACAGGAGTTGCAAATAGGGAGCGAGCGGTATCTAGGAATGACCCTCAGTCTAACTTCAATTGGTGAGATTCCCGTTTCGCTGGTTGTTCTGAAATCCCTAGACAAAGCAACGGAGTTCCTCAACCGACTCAATCGCATCCTACTCGGATTGGGTTTGATCAGTGTGTTTGCCGGTGGGGCCCTCGTTTTCCTGATCTCTCATACCTTTACCAAGCCACTATCTAACCTCGTGGCAGGAGTGCGCGCATTGGCTGAAGGGAACTACGAGTATCCACTCGATAAAAGCGGCGGCGATGAAGTGGGCGAAGTTGCCGGTGCTTTCGACGGGATGCGTACCAATATGCGCGCCACGCTTGCCGAGCAGAAGCAGCTTGAGGACAGACTGCGTCAAGCCCACAAGATGGAAGCAGTCGGGCGGTTGGCGGGCGGCGTCGCACATGATTTCAATAACCTATTGACGGTGATTCGCGGCAACAGCGACTTGCTGTTGGATCGCGGTGATGCGGATCAGTCGCAAGTGAAGTATTTAGGGCAGATTCAAAAGGCGGCAGACAGGGCGGTTTCAATGACACGTCAATTGCTGGCGTTTAGCCGCATGCAGGTGTTGCAACCGCGCTTACTTGATCTGAACACGACGATCTCTGAAATGAACAAGATGATTCCGCGGCTCATAGGGGAGCACATACAGTTTAGCTTCACTCCCGAGTCGAACCTTGGCACCATACTTGCTGATCCCGGACAGGTCGAGCAAGTGTTTTTGAACCTCGCGGTGAATGCGCGCGACGCAATGCCCAATGGCGGGGAGCTAACAGTCCGGACAAGCAATGTAGCGATAGATGAGAATGAGGCCCGCAAACGGCCGCCGATGTCCCCGGGAGAGTATGTATTGCTGGCAGTTTCTGACACGGGACATGGTATGGATGCGGAGACTAAGGCGCGCATCTTCGAGCCTTTCTTCACGACGAAAGAGGTAGGAAAAGGAACGGGTCTTGGGCTTGCAACAGTCTATGGAGTCGTTAAGCAGAGCGGCGGTTTCATTTGGGTAGATAGCGCTCCGGGCAAAGGAGCAACGTTTGAGATTTATCTGCCCCGCTCGGCAAAGCCCGCGGTCACCACGGAGGTTGCAGGCATAGTCGGACCGTTCACGGGCGGAAAAGAGACAATAATCGTCGTCGAAGATGAAACCGGTGTCCGCGAACTGGCGTCAGAGTTCTTAAAAGCTGGGGGATACTTGGTGCTTGAGGCCAGCGATGGAGCAGAAGCATTAAAGATTGCCACGAATCATAAGGGTTCAATTGATTTGTTGCTGACTGACATCGTGATGCCGCGAATGAATGGAATCGACTTGGCACAAAGGGTCAGGGAAACCCTGCCGGGAGTTCGCGTCGCGTTTATGACGGGCTATACAGAGTTTTCCGACAAAAACGGGCAGAACGTGCTGATCGATGCCAGCATCCTGCAAAAGCCATTTTCCCGGTCGACCCTCCTTGAACAGGTTCGCAATATCTTGAACACTGCTCCCCGCCGATCGGCTGACGAATCCAAGGTAGGCTAACCCCTTCGAATCTCAGTGAGCGTGCGCAGGAAGTACAGCTGCCACGCGGGCTTAAGGATGGCGATCATTTGCTTCGAAGCAGGTTCGATCTTGCCCCGATCTTCATGCGGCAAATCCTTAGGTGCCGCTCAGAACCACCGGAGCATAGTTTCCCTCTTTAATTCAGGTCAGTGTCTTTGGAATATTTTGTACCTGGGGCGCTGATGTCGGTAGCCAAGCCGTCGTCTGTTAGTCGATACATCCAGATGCCGTCTGAGACCTGCGCCGCGCCACTCATCGCGCTGCCCTTTTCCGCGATTTTGGTCGGGGCTGCGGATTGTGCGGTAAATTCCCAACCGGAGTTGACGAAACTGTCGAACGCTTTTTGATCGTCGAATACAAAGACGATGCGGAATTTACCTGTACCCGATTCGGGTTTGGCCGGCAGTTCGACCATTTTCATAAAAGTCACACGTTGACTGAGATTGTTCACGGCGATGCCGTGTCCAGCGGCAGACCCAGCAGGAGCTTTTACATCCTTGTCGCTGAAAACCGCGTAGCCCCCATTGGCGCGCTCGATTGCATCTCGCGCACCTGGCTCGAATTTATAAAGTTGCTGAAGCGTGTCCTGGGACACGCTTCGAATCTCCATCTTCTCGTTGTTTTTATAGTCGGCGACGGCGTATGTGGAAGTGTGCTTGTTCAGAGTTGCGAGCAAGTTATGGGCTGCCGGCGGCGGAGTAACTTTACCGGAGAGCACGATGTCTTTGGCATTCATTTGCTTGCCGTACAGGTTTCGATTGGCGCGGTTATCCGGGCGGAGCGTGGAACCACCCAGAGAAACGCCGGCA
>Ga0210401_10006634_pt1 | contig 11711 bp, 12 predicted proteins | sample IncBWH32MmetaG_FD_150866 | JGI IMG/M metagenome (GOLD analysis project Ga0210401, IMG submission 150866) | Forest soil microbial communities from Barre Woods Harvard Forest LTER site, Petersham, Massachusetts, United States - Inc-BW-H-32-M | ecosystem: Environmental > Terrestrial > Soil >... | reverse complement strand
TTCGATACCACCGATATGAGGGCTTCCTCGCGCCGAGCCAAAGGTGTGCTTGCTACGAGGCGGTGTCGTAGTCTCCTGAGAAGACTGAGGAGCCCAGGTTATGAAAACGACGATGGCGGTGGCAATCGCAGCCACCATTATTCTCTCGCTCAGCGCGCCGGCAGCCGTTGCTCAAATGTCGGTGCCGGCTAAATTTGGCGACACCACTAAAGGCAAAACATTGGTCGATGCCGATGGCATGACCCTCTACACGTTCGATCGCGATAACACTCTGGGCAAGTCGGCCTGCAACGGGAAATGTGCAGTCAATTGGCCCCCGTTCACGGCATCACCTGATGCCAAAACCACGGGTGATTGGACGGTGATTGTTCGCGACGATGGCTCGAGGCAGTGGGCCTACAAGGGCAAGCCGCTCTACAAATGGATGGACGACCACAAGCCCGGCGACGTTGACGGAGACGGGCGTAACAACGTCTGGCACATCGCGTCGCCATGATCGACCAGCAAATTGCTGGAGCGAAATTGAATCATCAGTCGCTCTAGCGGATCATGCTCAGCTGTCCGGGATAAACTTGAATTCCAATCCGGTCTCGATTGGAGTTGGATGCCCATCGACCTCATAGGGCTTGAGCTTCCACCGATACAGCGCGTCTTCGATACTACGACGCTGCTCGTCCGTCGCGCGTATCACATGCACATGCTGCACATTGCCGTCCGCGCCCACAATGATTCGCACCGGGATAGGAACGAAATTCGGACCTGCCGGTCGCGGAACGACTTTGTAACGGACATTGTCTCCTTCCGCATAGTCCTTCACACAAGGCGGCGGCGAAACTTCGCCATCGTGTGCAGTGGCGAATGAAAGGCTATCGAGTTCGCCAGCAAGACGCTCCAATTGCTCCCGATCACGTGTCGTCACATTCAGGCTCACGACGTGGCAGCGCACTTCCATCGCAAGCCTTGTACGAAACAGGCCGACGCCGCTGTAATCTACGCGATAGAGGATGTGATCAGCGACCTTTATCTCCGTCAAATCGCGATCGACAACCATGCCCTCGACATTTGACACTGCCTGCTGAAAGTCACGCGTCCTGTCCTCCACGCTGGCGCCCGCGCTTGTGCCAAAGAACATGTCTTGGGCGGCAATTAAAATGTTCGCATTTGGCCCGGATTTTGGAACCAATGTGGACAACACGTAATAGCCGGACTGCGAAGGATCAGGTCCTGCTTCGCCCACGGTCCAGCCCTGTGGCAACCGGTAGACCATGCCGAAATAGCCGTTCTCGTAATTTCCGAGTGCGACTTTCCCTTCCTCGGGGTTCGACATGGCGGTTTCGGTGCCGCGAAAGGATATCGCGGCACCAAATTGCCAGGCGGCCAAACCCAAAAGACAGGTGGCAGCACTTAAATACAGTGCGCGCCGCACGACGAGGAACCGCGCGGTCACAGAGACCGCAGGTAATTGAGCAGAGCCTGCTGGTCGCTGACGTTGAGCATATTGAAGTTGTTGATGACAGTGTTCGCTTCCGAACCACTGCTCGAGTGCTGCTGGATGGCGACCTTGATGTCGGTCGTGCGGCCGTCATGGAGAAAGAAGATGCGCTGACCGACACCCCAGAGCGGCGCGCTGCGGAACTGATTTCCTGTTGCGGCGCCCTGAGAAACGCGATCGGCGAGCCCGGATCCCATATTGTGCAAGGCAAAGTCACTGAACGGTTGGAAGGCGACGTTGGTTGCGGCCGGGCCAATCGCGGAGTTTCCGGTGGTTTGATTGATCACGTGACAGGCTTGGCATCCGATATTGGCAAAGACCTGCTGACCGCGCGTGGTCGAAGCGGTCGAACTCGTGGAAGTGGTCGAAGCCGTGGTCGCCGTTGACCCCGATGACGTTCCAGCCGCCGCAGACAAGACGCTTGTGGGATCGGCGTCCGCTACCTCCATAGGTGGCGCTGTTGTCGATGACGTCGTTGTCGACGATGTGGTTGTCGAGGCTGTCGTGTTGGATGGGGTTTGTGTGATTGGCGACGTGCTGGATGCCGGAGCTGGCGGAGCCAGCATCCGCATAAATGCCGCGAAGTTGACGATGTCCGACGAGAAGTCCGAGGCCTGGCTTCCGCTATTGGTGGTGTCCGTCAGATTGGTTGTATCTTCAGGAAGGGGATTGAAGAGGCAGCCTTGCGGCGGGTTGTTCCGTTTGTTGGGGAAGCCATCGTTGGTCACGCCCATTTCGACATTGTAGGCCTCGGCGGAGAACACCAGCAGCGACGCGTTCTGGGCCTTCCACCCGAAGCGGGTGACGTTTCCGGTATTGCCGCTCAGATTGAAGTTTCCGGAAATCCCCAGGGACGCCTTTTGTTGTGCAGTGCTCTGAAACGCCGTCTGCAGTCCAGAGTCTGAAACGTTCTCCACCAGTCCAAGGCCGAAGGTGGGAGTGGGTATCCGGAAGATGATGTTGTTCGCGCCGATCGCAGCGGCAAAGTTGGGTTGCGCAAGATTGCAACCTTGTGCATCCGAGCGGCCAGTGATGGTGAAAAGATCATGCACGCCGCCGTCAGGCGTGCCGTTGGAATTGAGGACGAAACGCGCTTCGCGCACTGGACCGCTCGCTGTGACGAACGGCGGAATGACATTCTTGGCCCCGTTCAAAGTGGCGACCGCTACTTCGGGATTGGTCGCCGGGGAGCTGCCGCCCGTTGCCGGCGCCGCATGACAACCCGAGCAGCTATTGAGGTTGAATCCCGGACCCAGTCCGTTGGCAACCGCGTCGACATTTTCAAACACCGCGGCGGCATTGAAGAACGCCAATTCGGCCGCGCTTAGATTGGGAAGCGGGCCTCCAGCCCCAGCTGGCCCGCTTCTTACGCCAGGATCGGTCGCCTGCTGTCCGCCACTTCCACCTCCACCTCCACCGCCACCTCGACCTCCACCGCCTCCGAATCCTCCGCCACCACCTCCAAATCCACCCCCGCCGAATTGGCTTGTCTGAGCTTGAGTCTGCGCTTGCGCCAGCGCCGATCCCGGCCACATTGCCGCGCTCAACATCAAGGCAGTGCTTGCGAGAAAATATTTCGACATCGATGCGTGTTGGAGCTTTGGCATGTTCATCCCCCTACGCGTTAAAACATCGTCGTCCGAGACGACATCAGACAGCAAGCAGCCGACTTATTTAAGGCTCCAAGCGTGCAAAAAAATGGAATTGAAAATTTTGTTGCTCGTACTCGAAAGAAAAATCGAAAACGTCAGATGCAATCACGTCAGTGTTTTGCGCTATCGAGGCAAGACGCTCACATAGAAAATAAGCCACAGGGCAGGACACAAAAACGCTCCGAACGGAATCTTCGCGGATCGGGAGATCGCTTCACCACGCAAACGGGCGAGCAAAACGGCAACCAGCGCTGAGCCAGCCGCGAGACAAAAGCACATCGGAATTTCGTCGAACGGAAGCCATGCACCGACCGCCGCCGCGAGTTTCACATCGCCGAAACCGAGACCTTCGCGCGCTCTCAGCCGGGCGTAACACCATCGCAGCAAAGCAAGTGCGAAAGCGGTGACCGCCGCTCGCACAATTGCGGCCGCACCCGCGCGCCACGCCTCGTATGGATTGAGTGCCGCCGCGGCGACGACGCCGCTGATAACGGCGCCCCATGTTATGAAATCTGGCAACAAAAAGGTTCGCGCATCAACATCCGCGCCCGCAATCATGAGGCCGCCCAGCACAGCCGATGCGACGGCCACTTGCCACGGCAACATCAGTGCCGAGAGCAAGACGATTACTGCACCCGCTCCGACGAGGATTGCCAAATTGGGACGAAGACTCATCCAAATGTTCCTCCTCGCTATTGGGCCGGAGAGAATAGTTCCTCACCATTCACGATCGAACGCGTGCCTTTCATTGACTGGAGCCGTTCTCGGAACTCCTCGGTGACCGCGCGGGCATCGACGCCGTTTCGAATGAGCTGCGGCCGAATGAAGATGATGATTTCGGAACGGGTCTTGTTGCTGTCAGTCGTGCCGAACAATGCTCCCAGAAATTTTATGTCACTCAGACCGGGAATTCCCGATCGTGTATTCTGCGTATTGTCACTGATGAGACCGCCCAGAAGGACAGTCTGGCCACTCATCACCGCCACCGTGGAATGAATGCGCCGTTGCGAGATCGTCGGCGTCAGTGTCGACTGATTGCTGTTATTGGCATTGACGACGCCGGAGACCTCTTGATCGATTTCGAGCTGGATGCTTCCGTTGGCACTGACGTGTGGCAACACCTTTAGGATCACGCCAGTGTTGAGCAGCTCAATCTGGTTGACGATTGGCGTGTTTGAACTCGACAGAATCGTCGCGGAGCCAGTGGATATCGGAACCTCATCGCCAACCTGCAGCATCGCCGGCTGATTATCCATTGCGACGATCGACGGCGAGGAAAGAACCTTGACATCGGTCACGCTGGAGAGCGCATTCAGAATCGCCTTGGGGGTCGATTGGGAGCCCAACAGCAGGTTAAATCCCGGAACAACCTGTTGCAGCGCGGCCGAAGCCACAGCCTGCGTCGCGATTCCGAATAGTCCTAGAGAGCCGCTTTGGCTGGAAAGAAAGTATTGGACGCCAAACTGCAAATCCGTCGTGAGCGTGACTTCGGCGACTGTTGCATCGATTGCAACCTCCAAACGCGGCCGATCAACGTCATGCAGAGCTCTCTCGACGACGCGGTAATCCTCCTGGTTGGAATAGACCAAGACGGCGTTGTTGACCGTGTCGGCGGTGATTCGAACGTTCTTCAGCACTCCGTGTAGTTCATTGCCGCCGGAGGTAATGGACGCCTGTTGAGACCCCTTGCCGTCGGTGCCTTTTTGACCGGAAAAGGCCTCAAAGGCGGTCGCGATCGGAGTTGCGGTGCCTCCCGCCGCGTTCGGGAGCGCGCCGGCCGACTGGCCGGGCGTGTTGCTGGTTTGTGAACCGTGATCGAGCGAGTCGAGCCGAGACTCCGCGGTGGTGCTACCTGGCGCAATCTGATTAGCCGGTGAATTGTCGGAAGCATCCGATTGCTGGCCCCCGAACATGCTGGCGAGCATCCTGGCGACGTCCGACGCATTGCCGTATTTCAGACGATACGTTCGCACCGTGGTCCCGGTTGTATCGGCTCGATCGAGCCGTTGCACCCATCGTGTCGTTTCCTTCAGGTAATCCGAGTTTTTGGTGACCACCATCACCGCGTTCATTCGCGAAATCGGCTGGAATTGAACAACGCCTTGTCCTGGACCGCCGTTGCTGGTTTCGAAGACCTTTTCGAGCTCTTGGATCATCGATTCGGGTGACGTCGACTTGAGCGGATAGACGCCGACCGATTGGTTGCGCAGCCATTCCACGTCGAAAGTCGAAATGACATCAATCGCAGCGGAACGCTCGGACGTTGTCCCTTGCACGAAAACCAGATTCCTTGCCGCATCGACACGGATCGCATCCGGTCGCCCGAGCAAATTGTCGGCCGTCTTCGCCACTGTCGTGGCGGAGACGTAACGCAGCGGGACGACCGAGACGCCGAAACCCGGCTCTCCGGCACCGATGCTGACCGAAGCATGCGGCGCCGCGTCCCCAAGCGGCACAATCTTTACAAAACTGCCGTCGTGAACCAGTGCTGCGTTTTGCATGCGCAGCGCGCTCTCGAACGTCGGCAGCACGTCCTTGCGTGGAATCGGGCCCACCGACGCCAGCGTCACGCTTCCCTGGACACGGGGGTCGATTTCGAAATTCATGTGGAGGATATCGCCCAAAAGCGTCTTGGCCGCGGTCGCTATATCAGTGCCTTCAAAGTTCATTTCGACGCCGTCGCCGCGGAGCATCACGGGTTCGACTGATGCAGTGCGCTCCTCGGCTGAAGCAGCGCGCTCCTCGGCTGAAGCAGCGCGCTCCTCGGTGTCGTATGCGGGCGTTCCCGGGAAAAGCATGGGGGCCGGCGGGTCGTTCGAATTGGCGCCGCCGTCGTTGGTGGAAGTGGGGTAACGTGGAGTGAAATCAGCATTGCTAACCGATGATTGCACCGCGTCTGGAGATCCGAAGCTTGCCGCCGGCTGCTTATGCGAAAGGCTCTGTGACGCCGAACAACCGAGCAAAAGGAAAATGTGCAGCAAGGCAGCGCTGGTTCGGATGTAATGCATGACAATCGACCCCCGAAGCCTTCCGTTAAGCGAAAAACAATCAGATGGCGTTTCGCAATGGTCGCGCTGGAACGAATCTATGCCGTGAAATCAAATCACGAGGCACGACACTCATCCATGTCACACCTCCCCGAACGTAATTTCTCGTTATCAAGGATAAGGATGGAATTTGTACGGCCCAACAACAAACATTGTGGGGCAATACGGCGGCGCTTTACGATTAAAACTCGTCAGCGCACCGACGCGCTAGTGCGCGCGTCTCCGCGAGGCCGGCACCGGCTCGTCCGTTGCAGCCTGATGCTGTTGCGCAGCGTTCTGATAAGGTCCGCTGGATGGCGGTCCGGCCGCGCCCGCATTTGGCGAACGATTTTTGTCGTCACCGGTGAACATCCTGAATGTCGCCGTGCGGTCGTCGAGGAGCAACACCAATTGCCGCCCCTCGATCTGTCCGACTTTCCAGCCATCGATATCGTCGCCGATCCCCACACGCAAAATTTTCGCCGCTGGGCCTGTTCGCACAATCGCGCGAGCTTCTTCGCCATCCATGGCTACGCCGAGCAACGTCACATCGGGTGGCGGAGGCGGCGGTGGCGGCGCGGCCACGACGACCGGGGGTGGCGCCGGCGGCCGGCGGGTTGGTGAAAACAACGGGCGGTCGCGGGTAGTCGACATGCGATCGAGCGGCTGCGCCGCGAGCGGGCTTACTGGAGGAGCAACATCGGGATGTCCCTCGCTCGGCCGTGCCGGGTCGTTCGCAGATGCGGATATCGTGGCGACCCACAAGATCGCAGCCGTCAAAACTTGCCGCAGGACTCTCATGCGGGATCCCGTCGCCAAACGGCGCGCAATCCCAGCGTCACGCGTAACAGCGGGTCCTCGACCGCGTGCTGCGCATTGACGCCAGGAATCTGGATATTGAGCGAATCCACGAAAACGTAGGGGGTGCCACTCTCGAGCTGATAGAGCAGGGCCTGCAGGGACTGAAGATCCGCATCAAGCGTCGCTTGCAACCGGATCGAGTCCGCTTGGTCTTCATGCTTGTTTGGTTCCAGCCCCGACGAGATGATGACTGCATGGTGGGCGTCTGCAACACGCTGCAGATAGGCCTGCAGCTGTGCCCCGGCCAACCCTTGAGTGGGCACAGCCATAAAGGCAGCCGCTGGTGCAATCGGGCTCGACTTGAGCCGAGCATTGTTGCGATGCGCTTCGAGTTGAGACAACAGCGCGCTTCGCGCGCTGAATTCGCGCGCTGCGTCGGACCGCGCTTGCCAGGAAAACCCGACGGCACTTGCACAAATGAAAAGCAGCGTGCCGAGCGCTCCAACGGACAATAACGTTTCCCGATCGGACCCGTTCATTGTTTCGCCTCGGCGAGATTGACGCGAGGTTCGACACGACCTTCGATGTGAAACCTGACATGGTTGCCGTTCGGTTCGCGCGTCGTCGGCGCGAAGAAGTGCACGCCGGTCAAGGATCCTGAATGTTCAAGTGATGCGATGAGCGGCGGAGCGTCGCTGGTCAATCCGACAATGCGTAACGTCGTGTTTTGCAGGCTGAACTCCGTCAGATACGCAGTGTCGGGGAGGGCGTGCGACAGTGCCTCGATGACAAGGACCACGGAAGGCGAAATCTCCTTGTCGTACCACTCGCGCTCGTTCGGGGGGAGCAAGGCGGCGGATTGGAGCGTACGGGGCGATTGCAGCTGACGCCTGAATGCGTCGACTTGCGCAGCGACGTCCTCACTCCCGCCGCGGATTAAACTCGCGGAAATCATTGCCCATACGGTGAGGGCGATACAGGCAGCGATTGTTGTCGCAATGCCGATACCGATATTGCGATGCATGCCAGCCCGCTGCTCGGGCGAAACGTCGCTAAGCCGCGACCATAAGGCGATCGCTTTGGCGCTGCCGGCATTGCCGCAAGTCGCCACCACGCGATCAACCGACAGACCGATTGTGGCAACTTGCTCCCGTGCGGCGTCGATGACGGCGCGAGAGGCGATCAGAACGCGGACATCGAGTGTCGTTGAATCTTCAGCGTCGACGTCGGTCTCGAAACCGTAGACCGCCTGACCAGAATGCCATGGCGAAAGGCGATTCATCTGGTTGCGAACAATTCCGGGCACGAATTCGCGCGCTTGAACTGGAACGGCAATCCGCCTCACCACTACGTTTTCGCTGGGAATTTCCAGCACGACGAGCCCGCCGCGCTCGCAGGAAATCTCGTCAGGGATCGGTTCTCCCGGAGCGAGAACCGCCAGCACCGGACGCGCGTTTTCCTGCTCATGGGGCGCCGTCCCCGGAGTGATGCTCCCGTCATCCGGCGGCGCCCTGCGAAGGACGAATCGATCATTCTCACGGGTGATGACAAGCGTTCGTTGCGCATACCAAGCGTCGCGCAGCGCCGAATAGGTGGCGGCCAACACTTCGATCCATCGCCGCAACAGAGTACCGATTTGCGTGAATGCCGGCACGGGTTACGGGTGCTCCATTATAGAACCGTGGAAGGTGAAAGTGGCGTCCAGACCAGCACGCGGTAAGGCTCGCTGTCGTGGGGCAGCAGCACGATTACGGCGCGCGCCGCAGCGGCGTAACCGTCTCCGAGCATTGCTGCGATCTGCACGGAGACAACCTGTTGCGGCTTGGCTTCCACGAAGCGTTGCGCCTGTCCCAGAATCTCACCGAGGCGCGCGGCATCATTCGGAAAGCTGCGCCGCGCCGCAAGGAATGCAGCAAGTCGATCGCGATCGATGCCGGGGAGCGATACGATAACGTCGGCCGGCGCGGTCAACGGATTCACGGTTTCCGCGCCGAACACCGTCGTAAGCGGCGCGATCGCCGCAACCCACTCAGGTCTCATCCCGGGTACTTCAGCGATCTGGCTGACGTCGGTCAAAAATGGATTGGGCGCATCATTGGTGGTTGCGCTCGCGTTGGCGACGAGATTGGCGACATTGTTCCTGGCGGATCGATCATGGTTGCGTGCCCGCCAGGAGACAATTGATTGCGCTACGCTGTCGGCCTGTGATTGCGTCGCGCCGACTGAATGCAACAAAGCGGCAAGAAGATCAGGCGATGCCTTTCCGATGTCGATGTATCCGCCTTCATCGTTGATGCTTGCGCGAACTGTGCCGGTCGACAAATCGAACTCTGTCTTGCGTTCGAGCAACGGCCTGTCGGGCCATTCGGCAGCCAAGCCGGCAGCCACTTCGAGCCCGGCGGTCAGCAATGCGTCGCTTTGTGTTCGATCGCGATCGATGACGCCGATGCCGGCGAAGCTTCGAAAGCTCACCGCTGTCGCCATCGCAAGGGCCGAGCACAAGGCGATTGTCCACAGCACGATCAGCAAGACCATTCCACGGCGCGGATCGTTGCGGCTCATCCAGGAAGCCTTTCGAGCGCGGCCCGCGGGCGCGCCGCCGGCAGTGGATGCGAAAGGCAGTCTGTGCCGGCGTCGGAACGTCCACAGGCCAAAGGAGCGTCGGCGTGAATGACGAAATCCGCCTCGCCGACGGGACTGGCGCCGGTCGCGCGATCGCGCAGGACGAGACGCACGAAGCGCGGTAGCGTTGTCTCGCCGATCCATGCCGTACTCCACACAAGCCCGCGTCCGGGAGCCAATCGGCCGAACAGAAAGGAGATGTCCAGATCGCCATCGAGCAAAACAACCGCATCTTGCGGCGATATACGATCGATCTGCATATCCGGTCCCGTCCATGCCGCGCGACGGCGCACCAGGCGCGTCGTTCCGTCGGTCTGTTCGATCGACAGGCTGACCACCTCCTCCGTTGACAATTCGGATTCGTTTCGCCGCTCGCCGACAAAAACGACCCGTGCCGGCTTTTCATCATCTGCTCGTTCGGCCTTGAACGCCAAAGCGAGACCTGTCGGCGTTGTCCACACGGTATAGCGCGCAGCACCGAAATCCGACGCTAGACGTTGCAAGGCAAGCATCAGGCCGTCCGTCGCGTCAACGCCGCGTATGCCGCGATCAAAGTTGCCCGCGACCGTATGAATGAGCGTGACGGTCGTGGCGATGATGACCGAAGAAATCGCAAGTGCGGCTAAAACCTCGATTAAAGTGAAGCCGTCGCGCTGCGCTGCTGATTGCATGAACCCGGCAATGCACCGAAGGACATGTCTTTCAATCCGCCACGGCGCGACGGGCGACGTCATTGGCAGCTCGTTGGAGCGACGGCGTCAACGCCAATACGCGTGCGTAAAGCGGATATGAGATCCCATGGCCATTCTTCTTCCGAAAACAGCTTTACGACCAAGTCGATGCCCTCGGTGCCGAGGGCCTCAAGCAATGTCTCCGCCGCTTCGGATGTTTTTTTTTCTCGATTCGGGTTCTTCTGCTCGGCTTTTTGTCGGCCTTGTTTTCTTGCAACGGCCTCAATTTTGAATTGTCCGGATTGGGGCAAGCCGCCCCGCTCCAGTCGCGCCGTTACCTTTTTTTGGAACTTAGCTTCCAGGATCATCGCCGAGACCATGTGATCGGGAAGCACATCGCCCGATTCCGCCTTAGCAAGAACTTTGCTCACGACTTCGGGGGGCGCGGACTTCGAGGCCAGCCGATGGACGGTTGTCGGGGCTAAAAGCGCAATCGCTGCGCCTTTGTCGTCCGCAAGCTTGGCAATAGCCATGTAGGCTTGTGCCGTTCTGCGAGCGATGCCGACTTCAGCTTCAACCCATTCCACAAAGTTGCCGTGGTCTATGAGATGTTTTTTGGCGGCAAGCAGGTCTCGGCCGATGTCAATCAAGTCCTGCGTCGCTTTGCCGATTCGCGTCTTTATCCGGGTTGCTTGCCGGCGCAGGTTAGAGGCGAGATCGGCGTCTATTGCCGAATAGTCGAACGCGGTTGGAGTAACAGTTAGGACAGCGATCATTGACCCATCCCCCAGTTCTGCAATCAATGCAGATCAGCGTATTGAAACGCGGAGGGGCGGAGAGGCCCAAATCGGAAATCGCGCCCCTTGAGATACCCGACGATCCAACTATCGAGCACAAGGAAGGAATTTGTGGGACTGAACGAGACACATTGTGCGGCAACAACGCGGCCGTTTATCAGCGCCGCAAAAAACTCTTTCAGCGCGGGAAACAAAATGAGATTTTTAATTTATGATGCAGTTTCAGAGGGGACTAATCGCGCCTGTGCAATCGCTCTTCGTCATCGTCACGGCGACTTTGCAAGCTCGATTGTCTCGGCGGCAACGATCTGGCCGGCGCCACAGGATACACTTACGGCGATGCGGTACGCTGTCCACGACCGGGTACTGGACGGCGTTGCATCAACCGCCATCGGCGAGGCGACGATACGCCATTGCAGGCCGTCGAATTCGCCGCTGCGTGCGGCATTCGCCAAATGGGAACGGTCGAACGGCGCATTCAGGAGCGTACGCAGCAGAATCTGTGCCTTCATCCGACGTTCGGCGTTGTCCATTATTCTGCGTGCGTGAAACAAGTACGGCCCCAACGCTGCGACAAACGCCAAGAGCAGGGCCATGGCGACCAGGGCTTCGATAAGCGTAAATCCGGCGCGCTTATCGCAATCACAGCG
>Ga0210401_10006633_pt1 | contig 11713 bp, 9 predicted proteins | sample IncBWH32MmetaG_FD_150866 | JGI IMG/M metagenome (GOLD analysis project Ga0210401, IMG submission 150866) | Forest soil microbial communities from Barre Woods Harvard Forest LTER site, Petersham, Massachusetts, United States - Inc-BW-H-32-M | ecosystem: Environmental > Terrestrial > Soil >... | reverse complement strand
GCCTTCAATCTCCATCAGCGAGAGAAGCGCCAGTTCCGCGACATCGGATTCGCTGCGATTCCATGCCGCGTCCAGTTCACTGCGGCGTGCGCGCCCGGCATCGGTCACCAGAAATTCGCGCTCGTGCCGCAAATCGATTTGCGGCGGAAGCATTGCGCGAAACACTTCCCCGATTGGCGCGACATAGTAGCCGCTCACCCATCGTCCGAGTTCCACAAGATTCGGAGGCAGCGCCGGAATTGCGTCCAGCACCTCTACGATTTCTCTGACATTTTTTACAAGTTTGGGATCGGGACGGCGGACGGAAGCATTGACTACCACTCCGGTCATCGCGCGGTTGCGAAAAGGGACGAGCACGCGGCTTCCGACGAAAATTGAACCGGCAAGGTGGCTCGGAATTTCGTAAGTAAACAGTGAGCGCAGTGGAACCGGCAGCGCAACTTCGCAATAAGTGGAAGACATGTGCGGAAAGTAGTCTAGCCCGAATCTCGCATAAGAAGAAAAGTAGGACAGGCTTTTGCCTGTTTTCTTTTGATTTTCCAATTGCTGCAGCATTGGAATAAATATATCCGATTCGTAGCGCAACGTAATCCATTCTGTCATTCCGAGCGAAGCGAGGAATCTCTCTTCGATTTAACCCTAAGCAAAGTAGGAGAGATTCCTCGCTTCGCTCGGAATGACAGAACGTTGAGTTTATCGACGAAATGGAAACCCTGTTCTACTTGGAAGCTTTCTTCACTTTCAAGCCGAGGAGCGCCATCACTTTTTGCAAGTCATCCCAGACTTCGCGTTTCGCTGGCGGATTGCGCAGCAAATAGGCGGGGTGATACGTGACCATCAGCTTCGTCCCACGATAATCAAGCCATTGACCGCGAATTTTGCCGATCGAGTCCTTCGTTTTCAAAAGCGACTGCGCGGCAGTCAGACCGAGGCAGACAATTGCTTTCGGCGCAATGGCGTCGATTTGGCGGTAGAGAAATGGCGAGCAGGTGGCCGACTCGTCTTCTTCCGGTTTGCGATTTTCCGGCGGACGGCATTTCACAACGTTGGCGATGTACACCTGATTGCGTGTCAGGCCCATGGCCTCAATCATTTGCGTCAACAATTTTCCGGCACGGCCCACAAACGGCAAGCCCTGCATGTCTTCGTCACGCCCGGGACCTTCTCCGACAAACACAAGCTCGGCGTGCTCATTTCCCGCGCCGAAAACAATTTTATTTCGCGTGGTGTGCAGGCGGCAGCGCGTGCATTCGCCAAGGTCTTCGCGGATGCGCGCCAGCGTGTCGCCTTCGATGCGTTCGGAGGCATCGAACATGGACGTCACAGGAAGCACAGGAAGAGGCGTTGCGGGTTTAACCGACGAATGTGATGTGGCATGCGCCACTTCGTGTTTTGCGGTAACTACCTGCTCTGTCGGCGCTTTGGCAATTTGCGATTTTTCCGGCGCTCGTTTCGTGCTCGCACGTTTTGGCATTGTTCTCCGGTCGGTGTAAAACGCGCCGAGGTTTAAATCGTCGTAATAGCGAAGCCAGGCTTCCAGTTTTTCGCGAGGTGTTTGCGGGGGCGTGGAATCCATAGGGGATCAGCGGGTGCGCTGCGTTTCGGCAGGCTGCACCAATGTGTGTCCTGCTGATTTTCTCAAGCCGCGCAACTGATCGAGAATGCGGTGCGCCGCGTCGATTTTCGGCATGCGTTCAAATGCCTTTTCGCCGCCGTCGCGGAAATACAAAGTGATGATATTCGTGTCGTGATCGAAGCCGGCACCCTCTGCCGTCACGTCGTTGGCAATGATCATATCGGCATCTTTCGATTCCAGTTTGGCGCGCGCGTGCGCGGCAACGTTTTCCGTTTCCGCGGCGAATCCCACGATCACGCGATTCGCTTTCCCGCGCGCCACATCGGAAAGAATGTCCACCGTCGGTTCGAGTTCCAGGTTGATGCGGCCGGTTCCACGCTTCATTTTTTTCGTTTGCGGCGCGACGGGGCGGTAATCCGCCACGGCAGCGGCCATGATGAGCGAAGTGGCTCGCTGAAAATTATCAAGCACAGCGCGATGCATCTGCTCCGTGTTGCGCACAGAAATAAATTGCACGCCGTGCGGCGGATCGAGCCGCGTCGGCCCGCTGATCAAAATCACTTTTGCGCCGCGGCGTGACGCAGCAGTCGCTAGCGCGTAACCCATCTTGCCCGACGATCGGTTGGTGATGAATCGAACCGGGTCAAGGTCTTCGCACGTAGGTCCGGCCGTTACGATGATGGTTTCTTCCTGCAAATCGTGAGAGATGCCAAGCCGGGCCAGGACTGCGCTCGCAATCGCATCCACGCCGGCAAGTCGTCCCGCACCGGTCATGCCGCAGGCGAGATAACCTTCCTCGGGCGGCACGATGTGAACACCGCGCGCACGCAAGGTCTCCACATTCGCCTGCGTCGCCGCGTGCTCCCACATGTTCACGTTCATCGCCGGTGCAACCACCACGGGCGCAGTGGTGGCTAAATAAAGTGTGGTCAGAAAATCATCCGCGACGCCCCTAGCCATTTTCGCAATGGTGTTTGCAGTGGCGGGAGCGACGACCAGCAAATCGATACGCTGGGCCACGGCAATGTGCTCGATGGCGCTTTCCACGTTCGCGCCGCCTTCGGATTCCGCGCCAAACATTTCGGTGATTACTTTTTGTCCGGTGAGTGCCGCAAAGGTGAGAGGCGTGATGAATTCCTGCGCGCTATCCGTCATGATCACTTGCACTTCAATGCCGTCCTGCTGGAGTTTGCGCACGAGTTCCGCCGCCTTGTAAGCAGCCACTCCACCGGAGACGCCGAGTGCTACGCGCATACGCGTTTCGGCCCGTTAATCCTTGCGCCGCTTTCCATCCTTGTCCAGCAAATCACCCGGGATATCGGGCAATTGATATTCGAGCACGCCTGCTCTCAATTCTTCCACGGCCACGCGTGTGGATTTCTGAGAGTGCGGATTGGCTACCAGCGGGGACGCTCCAAGCATTAACTGCCTTGCTCGGCGCGCGGCCACCACCACAAATGCGAATTTGCTATCCGGTGCTTGACTTTCTGGCGCCATAAGTTCGTTATCCTCCGAAAGATTCCAATATGTCGTGTGCGCGCTGGCTTAAACAACTTCGTAGACACCGCGCGGCGATCGTGATGGCCTGGATTTCGCGCCCGGCGCGGTCCATGTCGTCATTAACCACCAGAAAATCGTAAGCCGTGTACCGCCGAATTTCCTGCTCCGCCCGTTCCAGCCTGCGCTTGATCGCTTCGTCCGAATCTTGTCCGCGAGCGCGCAGCCGCCGTTCCAATTCTTCCTTGGCAGGCGGCAAAATGAAAATAGCCACCGCATGGGGGAGCTTCTCTTTTACCTGTTCCGCACCCTGTACGTCAATTTCCAGGACCAGGTCTAGGCCTTTGGCTTGCGCTTCGTCAAGCCAGCGGCGCGGCGTGCCGTACTGATGCTTTCCGAAAACCCGCGCATGCTCCAGAAAATCACCCGATTGAACTTTTCGTTCGAATTCATCCTCTGACACAAAATCATACCATTTTCCGGCACTTTCCGTGGCCCGCGGCGGCCTTGTAGTACACGACACTGAAAACATTGTGCCCGGCACTTCCAGCATTTTTTGCACGAGCGTGGACTTTCCCGACCCGGATGGCCCAGACACGATGAACACGAGTGGCGATTGCGCGTGTGAAAGCGTCATTCGACGTTTTGCGCCTGCTCACGCAACTTCTCGATGTCGGATTTTACTTCCAGCGCCAATCCAGTAATCGCCAGGCCCTCGGACTCCACTCCGGGCGTCTTTGAAAGCAATGTGTTCGCCTCCCGCTGCATTTCCTGTAAAAGAAAATCGAGCTTCTTTCCCGCTTCACCCGCTCCGTTCAGCAATTTGCCGAACTGCTCGACATGGCTGCGAAGCCGGGCTAGTTCCTCGCTCACGTCGCTGCGCTCGGCGAGGATAGAAGCCTCTTGGGCCAGGCGTATGGGATCCACCTGCACGCCCTTCAGAAGCTCGCCCAGCCGTATTTCCAGTCGGTTGGCTATCGCGGGCCGCACGCGTTCCGTCAGGGTTTCAATTTCCGATGTCCTCGAGCCGATTCGTCCCAAAATTCCCTGCATCTCGGCGAGGAGCGCTTGGCCCTCCAAGCGGCGCATCACTTCCAACTTGTTCAGCGCCTGCTCCAGGCACGCTTCCACTTGCGCGCCCAGACGCTCCTGCTTTTCTTCGCTCTGCAACTCGCCTGCAGTCCCAGGCGCGGCAACCACGCCGGGAAGGCGCAGAAGCGACACGAGGTCCGGCTCGACTTTTACGTCGAATTCCTTTCGCAATCGCTCGACAGCTTTTAAATAGGATTCGGCAATCTCATGATTCACTTCAATCGCGCCCGTCCCGCCCGCCTCGTAATAAATATTTATGTCCACATGGCCACGGCGCAAGCGATTTCGAACCGCCTGCCTGATACGCGATTCGAACACTTCAAATCCATCCGGCATGCGAAGGTGGAGGTCGAGGAAGCGGTGATTCACGCTGCGCAGGTTGATGCGCACGGCACTACCCTCGCGCTCGACGCGCGCTTGCGCAAAACCGGTCATCGAGTAAATTCCCTCAGTTGCAGTTGTAGCCTTCATCGATCCGCCTTGGGCGCGGGAGTCGCCGCGTCATCCATGTCCGCAAACTGCATTTCGTAGAGTCGCGCGTAAATTCCGTTGCGAGCGAGTAGTTCCTGATGCGTTCCGGTCTCCGCAATTTTGCCGTCGTCGAGGACGATAATCTTATCCGCTCGCCGAATTGTCGAGAGACGGTGCGCGATGACGAACGCTGTGCGGTCCACCATCAAGTTCGAAAGGGCGCGCTGCACGAGCATTTCGGACTCGGAGTCTAACTCAGACGTCGCTTCGTCCAGAATCAGGATGGGCGAATCCTTCAGGATCGCGCGTGCAATGGCAATTCGCTGGCGCTGCCCGCCGCTCAGGCGCTGTCCGCGGTCGCCCAGCATGGTCCGGTAGCCCTGAGGCAGTTCCGTGATGAAATCGTGCGCAAGAGCAGCCTTGGCGGCCGCTTCTACGCGTTCCCTGGGCAGTCCCGGCTGGCCATAACAGATGTTGTTCCAGACTGTGTCGTTAAACAGGATCGTTTCCTGCGTCACGATAGCCATCTGCTCGCGTAGGGATCGCAGCGTGACTTCACGCACGTCCATGCCATCAATGCGCAGAATGCCCGAGGTCACAGGGTAAAACCGGGGTAGCAGGTTTACGAGTGTAGTTTTTCCTGCGCCGGACGATCCCACAATGGCGATTACTTCGCCGGCACGCGCCTGGAGCGAAACGTCGCGAAGGATGGGCGATTCGGCATCGTATCCAAAGCCGACATGTTCAAATTCCACGCTGCGCGAGAATGGTGGCAGAGTAGGCAGGCCCGGCTCCGCCGCCGGTTCGCCCTGGCTGCCGATATATTCGAAAACTTTTGCGGTCGCTCCGAATGCCAGTTCGAACTGCTGGTAAACCGTGCCCAGGCCCTTCACAGGTTCGTAGGACTTGAACAGCGCGTAGATGAAGGTGACGAAAATTCCCGCGGTCATCGCGCCTGTTTTGATTTGTTCGCGCGCGTACATGAGGACGAGGACAATGACGATCGCGCCCAGCAAATCCATCAGCGGAGAGGTAGCCACAAGCGCGCGAATCCAGCGCATGTTTTCGCGCAGCAGACGTTCGGCTGAAGCGCGAAACTTGCCGATCTCAAAATCTTCCATTCCGAATGCTTTTACGACGCGGTTGCCGCTGACCGTTTCTTCCAAAATCTGCGACAACTCTCCGATGCCTGCCTGAATTTTTTCCGTCGAGCGGCGGATGCGCTTGCCTAATGTTCTTACGGGGACGACCACCAGTGGCAGAAGAATGATCGAGCCGAGTGTCATCTTCCAATTGGTTGCAAACAGCACGGCGAGAAGAAAAAACAACGTGAAAGTATGCCGGAAGGCCAGCGCCAGATATTCCGAAAAAGCGCTGCGAACGCGCTCGACGTCATTAATGACCGTGGACAATAAACGGCCAGTCTGGTGGTGCTGAAAAAATCCGATGGGTTGGCGGATGACCTTTGCATACACTTCGTTTCTCAGGTCTGTCACTCCGGCGATGCCCGCATGCTGCACCAGCACATTTCCCAGAAATTCAGCAAAACCCTTGCCGATAAAAACAGTCAGGATGGCAATGGCAAAGAGAGTTCCGACACTGTGAATGCTTGCGGGAAGAAAAGAATTTAAATAAATAGCCTGATGCGTGAGCGGATTTTTGATCAGCAGAAGTTTGGAATCGGGAGCCTGGGGATTGAGCACGCGGTCAAAAATCGGAGTGATCATCAGCGCGATCAAACCTTCCGCGAGCCCCACTACGGAAAGGCACACAACCCCAGCCGCAAGCCGCATTTTGTACGGCATTACGTAACGCAACAGCCGACTGAGTTCTTCCCTTTTATTCAAAAATTTATTGATCCCCTGTGAGATGAACAAATACTCTGGGCCTTGGTACGCTACGAATCGCCCACGCGTTTGTCAAGCCATCGCGCCATCACGTATCACTCGCGGTCAACAATTGAGCGTCATAGCTCTTAGCAGGGCCGAGCTTCAGCTCGGCCATTCCGATCATGTTGCTTGTCGGCTTTAGCCGCTGAAGCTTCAGGGGCTAAAGCCCTTTAGAAATCGCTATTTCACGTCGGGACTGAAGTCCCGACCTCCTAAAAACGTTTCACCATCTAAAGCGGAAAACGTGCCATCTCCGTCTCAAAAAGCGTGGGATGGAGATGCCACTACGAAACCGCAGCACATTGCTATCGCTGGTTTTGTAGTGGCCACCCGTCTTTTGGGCTGGCAGCTTTTCCTTTATTTCCTTTAATTCCTAAACTTCCTCTACTTCCTTATTTCGCCAGGTCGCGGTGTACTACTTTGGATGCGTATCCCTTTTTGTGCAGCGTTTTGCTTACGGATTCCGCGAGCATCACGGAGCGATGGCGTCCGCCGGTGCAGCCGAAGGCAATCGTCAAATAACTTTTTCCTTCACGGATATAGTGTGGAATTAAATAAACCAACAGGCCTTCGACGCGCCGCAAAAATTCCTCGGTTTGCGGAAACGACCGGATGTAGCGCGCAACGCGCGGATCGCGTCCGGAATATTTGCGCAGCTTCGGAATGAAGTGGGGATTGGGCAAAAAGCGTACATCGAAAACCAAATCAGCATCCGCCGGAAGTCCGTGCCTGTATCCGAAACTCACGAGGGAAACCATCATCTGGCGGCGATTCGTTTTCTGAAAGCTGTGCGTGATGAACTGGCGGAGCTCGTGAACATTAAATTTGGTGGTGTCGATTACGACGTCGGCCAGCTTGCGGATAGGCTCCATCAGCACGCGCTCGCGGCGCAGGCCTTCGAGGACGGGACGGTCATGCCCGAGCGGATGCGGCCGCCGCGTCTCGCTGAAGCGGCGCAGGAGAGCTTCCTCAGTCGCTTCGATAAATACGAGCGTCGCGGGATCTTCCGCTCGCAACTGGCGCAGGATGGCGGGCAGCCTTTCCAGTTGATCGCCCTCGCGGACGTCCACCAGCAGCGCAGCGCGCTGAATTTCTCCGCCGGAGCGCATGTGCAATTCGCTGAATGTGGGAATCAGTGCGACAGGAAGGTTATCGACGCAATAAAAACCGAGGTCTTCAAAAGTCTTGAGGACGGTGCTTTTTCCCGACCCGCTAAGCCCGGTGAGAATCACCAGTTGTCGAGCGTCGCGCGCGTTTCTGCGCTTCACGCGGCCAGCCTAAACCTTGACCCGGCGCTGGTGCGTGCTGGGAATGCGGAGATCTTCGCGATATTTGGCAACCGTGCGGCGCGTGACATGAATTCCGGCGTCGTCCAGTTTCTTGGCGATGAGGTCGTCGGTGAGCGGGTGCGAGGTATCTTCCTCGTCGATCATTTTCTTCACGAGGCGCTTCAGAGTCTGAAGCGACATATTGTTGCCTTCCGGCCCGTTAACCGATTCGGAGAAGAAAGAACGCAATTCGAGCACGCCTTGCGGCGTGTGCGCGTACTTGCTGGAAACGGCGCGGCTGACAGTGGAGGGATGTACGCCCACTTCTTCCGCGACTTCCTTGATCATCATGGGCTTCAAGCGGTCCGCGCCATGATCGAGATATTCCCCTTGGCGCTGAATAATAATCTGGCAGACGCGGAGGATGGTGTGCTTGCGCTGCTCGATGCTTTTCATCAATTGCATCGCGGCGGTCACGCGTTCCTTCACATAGTTGCGCACTTCGCGATCCGCGGCGTCACGCGCGAGCAGCCTGCGGTACACAGGCGAGAGGCGCAGCTGCGGCACGTCATCATCGTTCATGAAAACTTGCCACTGGTCGTCTACTTTGCGGAAGTACACATCCGGCTCGACAAGGCGCGGCTGCGTCTTGTTGTAGCGCAGGCCGGGACGCGGATCGAGCTTCTTGATCACGTCCACGGCGCGCTTCACGAGCTCGACGGGACGGTTCAGAGCGCGGGCAATTTCTTTCAATTGATTGGCTTGCAGGAGACGTGCGAGAGGAGTTTCCGCACTTAGCTCTTCGGCTTCGCTCGCCACCAAGGGCCGCTTGGGCAGGCACTCGGAAACAATCTGCATCGCCAGAGTATTTTGATCGTCCAGCGTGCGCAGCTGCGTCAGCAGGCATTCGCGCAAATTGCGCGAAGCAACGCCCAGAGGATCGAATTCCTGCACCACGGCCAAAGCTTCCTCAACGTCTTCCATCGAGTACTTTCCGTTTTGCGAAATCTCTTCGAGCGATGCGCTCAGATAACCGTTCTCGTCGAGGTTTCCGATGATAGCTTCGGCGATTTCGCGCACCACGTCATTGCAAACCGTTACGCTCATCTGCCAGGCAAGATGTTCGGTGAGTCCCTGCGCGGAAGAAAGAAACTTGTCAAAGGAAGGCCGCTCAATCACTTCCGTTTCGCCGCGCTCCGGATTGCCGCCGCCGCTATCCAGATACTGGTTGAAGAACGACGCGACGTCGAAATCTTCAAACTGGCTGACCGGCTCGGTGGCGGGAATCTTTTCGGTTTCGGCTTTGAGGAAAGTTTCCGCGCTGTAATCTTCAGGTGTGACGCTCTCTTCGGACAGTTCCTCAAGCACCGGATTTTCAATCATTTCCTGATTGATCATCTCGCGAAGTTCGAGGCGATTCAGGGCCAGGACGCTTACCATCTGGACAAGGCCAGGGGTAAGGATCTGCTTCTGTGCTACGCGTAGGTGCAGTTTTGGTTGAAGCCAGCTCATAATATTGCGTCAATTCAAACGGAAATGATCTCCGAGATACACACGGCGCACTTCGGAATTGCCGCTGAGATCGTCAGGCGTCCCCGCAGCAAGCACTTTGCCGTTTTGAACAATGTAAGCGCGATCGGTAACATTCAGGGTTTCGCGGACCTGGTGGTCAGTAATGAGTACGCCAATTCCTTCGCGGCTCAATTCAGTAATAATTTTCTGAATATCCACAACGGTCAGCGGGTCAATCCCCGCAAAAGGCTCGTCCAGCAGAATGAAGGCAGGTTCAAGAACCAGCGAGCGCGCAATTTCCAGGCGTCGCCGCTCGCCGCCCGATAACGTATAAGCCCCGTTGGTTCTTACCGTTTCCAGCTTCATTTGCGCCAATAACTCCTCAAGGCGGTCACGCTGTTGCTCTGAAGTCAGAGGAAGCGTTTCGAGTACCGCAATCAGGTTTTCTTCCACCGTAAGTTGCCGGAAAACCGAAGGTTCTTGCGGCAAATAACTGATTCCATTGCGGGCCCGGAGGTACATGGGGAGGTCAGTGATATCGTCCCCGTTCAGGAGGACTCGCCCGGAATCCGGCCGGGCTAAACCAACCAAAATATAAAACGTAGTCGTCTTCCCTGCGCCGTTGGGCCCTAAAAGGCCTACAACTTCACCCTGGCTGATCTCCAGGTTGACGTCATCTACAACTTTACGCCCTCGATACGACTTGCTAAGTTCGACGGCCTGGAGCTTGAGCATGCCACGTCATTTCTCGACCTGGTGAAGCGTAACGGTTCTCGAACCATCCGCCGAATCTACAAGAATCCTATCATCGGCAAAAAAGAAGGTCAATTGACGGCCCGTGGTCGTGTCTCCAGTTGAGCTATATAGAGTTGGTTTACCTTCGGAAAGAACAAACTTGCCTTCTGAGGCCGTGTACTCTGCCCGTTCTGAGGTTCCGCGGCGATCCTGCTGGCTTACGGTTACCCCTCCGTTCGCTACCGAGCGTGACAATTGCTTCGTGCCGCTTGCGGCACCACTATCGGAAAAATAAAGATCGATTCGATCTGCTTGGATAGATCCTTGCTCGGAATCCACGCGCGCTTCCTGCTCAATCCTGCCACGCGATTCGTTTTCCCAATATGTCAGCAGGCCTCCGCGGACATGGCCCAGCTGTGGGCCGGTGCGCGCCTTTTGAGCGGGAATCTTGCTAGACACAGGCATGGGTGTCTTGGCTAGATTGAGAGATGCGCTTGCCGGTCCGGTAGGATCGTGCAACTTCGGGTTCCACTCAGTCTGAGGGAAAACTCCGCGCACATGGCTTTTCGCTTGAAGGATTTGCGTCGGGCGGTCCAGTTCGATCGTATCCGCTTCGACCACGGATTCGCCCTGCCACATTCTCGCTTTACCTGTGTAGGTGGCGTGGCCGCGCGTGGTATCTGCCACGAGATGTTCTCCCGAAATATGCGCAGGCTCTGGCGCCAAATTGGAAATACTTGCTGAGGAGGGATGCAAATCCGTGGTCATGACGTGGCCGTCCGCGTGCAAGAGGTTCGCGCCTGAAGAAAAGGTTGCCGATTGGGCCGTCGTTTGCATGGAAGTATCCGCGACGAAAACAGAACCTTCAAGCGTAACGGTATTGCTCGCACGATCTACGTGTGCGCGATCGCTTTGTCCCGCATAGGCGGCATCGTGAAAATGAACGTCGCCCGATTGATCAATCGTCGTCCACTCTCCTGTTTTATCGAACTTGGCGATTAACTCGCGCGATGCAGTGGTCTGTTCTGGATCATCGCCTAGCTTGCGATTCACTTCCACTGCGCCTGTGCTCACCAGCTGCTGCAACTGATTTTGTGCGTTGAATTTCAGGTTCATCTGCTTGCCCGACATGCGCGTCATTTGCGGAACGGACTTGCCATTGACGATGGCCACGTTTCGCCAATCGACTCGCGCCGGAGCTAGTGTATTCGCGCTTTCCATATGAGTTGCGCCGTCGGGTGTTGGAGGGGCAAAGTGCATCTCGAGGGCGTCCGTAACGACGTGCCGCGTTCCGCCGTTAAATGCCGTGCTCGTGGAAGTGAGCGTAACGCCGTTGCTGGCCGTGATCAAATGCGGCACATTGTCTTGCGTGGCGAGGTCCAATTGAATGCGCCCGGCATCTACACCGTCGCCACCAACGGGAGTATCCCGTGTGGCGTGCACATTTCCGGTAGCTACAATCAACTTTACAGAGCCGTCTGCCCTCATGTCCGAAGCGATTTCATCGGCATTTAGCGCAATGGGGCCATCCGAAGTTACCTCGTGCATTTGCGGATGCCCACTGGCCACAAAACGCTTTGCTTGCAGCTCGGAATCAAGATCCAATTGCAATTTTTCGGCGACGAGTTCGATGGACGCCTGCTGCGCGTGGACACTCCCCAACATTTGCACTA
>Ga0210401_10006631_pt1 | contig 11714 bp, 12 predicted proteins | sample IncBWH32MmetaG_FD_150866 | JGI IMG/M metagenome (GOLD analysis project Ga0210401, IMG submission 150866) | Forest soil microbial communities from Barre Woods Harvard Forest LTER site, Petersham, Massachusetts, United States - Inc-BW-H-32-M | ecosystem: Environmental > Terrestrial > Soil >... | reverse complement strand
CCAGCATCAGCTGGTTTTCCACGTTCAGGCTGCGCAGCCGCGCGCTGAACACGCGGAGGATCCCACCGACCAGCGGCGCGAAGGCGACCGTCAGCAGCGTCAGCGGCCAGTTGTAGAAGAGCAGCACGCCGAGCAGCGCCACCACCGACAGCGAGTCGCGCACGGCCGTCGTCATCACCTCGGCGGCCAGATTCAGCGCGTTGCTCGCCTCGTTGATGAACTTCGAGATCACCATCCCCGAGGGAGTGTTCTCGATCGTCGTCTGCGGCCAGCGCAGCAGCCGTTCGAACATCCGGCGTCGCAACTCCACCAGGACGGCCTGAGACACGCTGCTGATCTTGTAGCTGCTGGCATATGTGGCCAGCCCGCGCACCAGGAACACGCCAACGAAGGCCAGCGGAACCCACAGACCGGCGAGGGGCTGGCGGTCGTAGAAGCCGGTGTCCAGAAGGACGCGCGTCAACGCCGCGATGGCCGGGTCGGTCAGCGCAGCGATCACCATCCCGAGCAGCGCAACCGCGAGCGGGCGCGGGTGCGCGCGCACCAGCATGATCATCCGGCGCAGGTTCGGATCGGTGAAGATCGAGCGTTGGGATGTGTCCGCCATCGCGGGGTCGCTTCTGGAGGCCCGCTGGATACAATGCCGGGCCGGGTCCGTGGGTGGGCTCGCGTAGTGTATGCGATCGCAGTGGCCCTCCTGCGCGCTCCGGCCTCGCGATGCCTTCGTCCATCATCGTTCGATTGCCCAATCACCTGGGCGATGCCTGCATGGCCAGCCCGGCGCTGGACCTGCTGGCCGCTCGCGGAAACGCGCTGTCGCTGGTCGGCCAGGGCTGGGCGCGCGATTTGTACGCCGGCTATCCGTGGCCGATGCTGACGCTGCCTCGCGGGCGATTGGCGCGGGTGCGCGAGCTGTATCGGTTGAAGCGGCAGTTGCCCCGCAAGACGCCCGCACTGCTGCTGACCAACTCGCTTTCCTCCGCGCTCGAAATGCGGTTGTCCGGACTGCAGCCGATCGGATACGAGACCGACGGGCGCGGCTGGCTGCTGTCGCGCGCATTCCCGGTTCCCGAGCGCTGGGCCGGCGACATGCACACGGTCGAGTACTACCACTGGCTGGCGCGCTGCGTGATCGACCGGCCGGTTCCACCGCCGACCCGGATCGAGCTGCGCCTGGCCCCGACGGCCGCCACGCACGCACGCTGGGTGCTGGAGGCGGCTGCGGTCAGGTCGCCCTACGTGATGCTGTGCCCGGTGGCGACCGGCCTGCACCGCGGGCAGATCAAGGCGTGGGACGGTTTCTCGCGCCTGTGCTCGGAGTTGCTGCAAATTGGCCAGACGGTGGTGGCCTGCCCGGGCCCAGGCGAGCGCGATGCGGTCGCCGCTGCAGTGCCAGGCGCGCTGTTGCTGAAAGAGACCGATGTGGCCGGGTTTGCCGGTCTGCTCGCCCAGGCGCGACTGGTGGTAGCGAACGACAGCGGCGCCGGGCACTTGGCCGCCGCGGTCGGCGCGCGCCTGATCAGCGTGTTCGGGGTCACTCAACTCGAGAAAACGCGCCCGCTCGGCGCCAACGTGCAGGTGATCGGCGACAGCCGCGGATGGCCCGACTACGCCGAGGTGCGCACCGCGGTGCTCGGCGCGCTCGCCACTTGAGTCGTTGAATCCGGCGCCAGCAGCGCGCCCAGCAGCAGCGCGATCAGGTGGCCTTCGTTGAAGGTCTGGAAGTGCGAGTTGAAAAGGCTCGTGGTGCACCACGCCGCCAGCAGCGCCAGCGCAGCGCCGCGGTACGGTTGCGACGCCGGCTGCAGCGCTGCGCCGACGATCAGCCCGAGGAAGGCGAGCAGCCCAAGAACGCCGGCCTCGACCGTGACCCGCAGGTACTGATTGTGCGGGTCGTGCGCCGGACGGGCGCACCAGTTGATCAGCGGCTGGCCTCCGACCTGTGAGGGCACCTCGTGCTCGTAGGCCGGCGTGAAGCCGCCGACCCCGTAACCGAACCACGGGTGCTCGAGAATCAGCGCGCCAGTCGTGCGCCACAGCAGCAGCCGTAGCGCGGTCGAGCTCTCTTCGCGCGTGGAGCAGTCGAGCGACGGCGCCTCCTGCGCGATCTTCTGAAAGCGCTGCTGCAGGGCCGGAGAGACCACCGTCAACGCCGCGCCCAACACCAGCAGCGCCAGCACGGCCTGCAAGCGCCGGCGCCCGGTCAGCATCAGCCACGCGGCACTGAGCGCAGCGGCCGCCACCGCCACCTGCCCGCTGCGCCCGGCGGTCACCAGCACCAGGTTGGCCAGGCACACCAGGGCGGCCGCCGCGAGCAGCCAGCGCGATCCCGCCGGGCGCTCGCGCTGCGCGGCCAGCAGTGCTGCCAGCAGAACCCCGACCGCCAGCGCCATCGATTGCGTCACATGATTCAGGAACAGCGTGCCCGGAAATCCCGGGTCGAGCGTCACATTGGCCGCCCACATCGCGAACGAAGCAACAGCGCCGAGCGTTGCGGCGCCAATCAATGCGAGGCAGAAGCGCTCCTTCCAGCGCTCCTCGCCGAATGCGGCCGCGGTCAGTACGATCAGCAGCATCGTGCGCCAGTTCCACCACGCCGCGAATCGGGCGGGCCACGGTACCGCAGCCCAGCACATGGCCAGGCTCATCACGGCAAACAGGATCAGCGCGGCACGCCCGAGGGGCTGCGTCGCGGCGACGACCAGCCGCGCGCGCAGCGGGGGCGAACCCAGTGCAAGCAGCAGCGCCAGCGCGACGCCCACATTGGCCACCGGGGGCGAGCAGAACGACCCGATCGCGGCAACGATCAGCGCACTGCGCGCTGCAACTGGATCGGTGAGAGGCACTACGGGCGCTCGGCGCGGATCACGCGACCGCCCAGATTGCGATAGCGCCACTTACTCCAGCGGTAGCGCAGCCAGGCGTACACGCGCCCACGCCGCCGTCGCTTGTCGTCGAGTGAGCTCGCGAAGCGGCCGTTCATACTGCCCTGCTCGACCACAGGCTCGCTGAGCCACCAGTGCGGCGTGCCGCACACCCCGTCCACCTCGCGCATCAGCCAGTCGGCCGGCCGCGTGATCCGGTGGCCGGCGGCCCAATCCAGCCGCCGCCTGGCCGCCAACTGATCGAACACGATCGCATCGGCCGCCGACAGCGGACCGCCCGGCACCAGCATCGTGGGCCCCAGTGAAGCGGTTTGCACGTAGCGGTTGTCGCCGCATCCGAGGTAGACGAGGTAGCCCGGCGCCAGCCGGTCGGCCTCCTGCATCGTCCGGGTGAACACCTGCGGGAAGCGGCGCTCCAGCACCACATCGTCCTCGAACACCAGCACGCGCCGCAGATTGCGCTCCACGCAGGCGCGCCAGGTCGCCATGTGCTTCAACACCAGCGACTGGTGTCCGGGCCCCAGGTCGCTCGGGGCAAAAGTGCGCTCCAGCAGCGCCGGATCGATCGAGCCCGCGTCGAAGTCGAACACCCACTCGAACTGAATGCCGAAGCGCGCCATCTCCGCGCGCATGTGCTCGATGCGGTCGGTGAACGTGCGCACCGACACGACGAACACGGCATCGACGAGCTGGTTGATGGGCGCGGCACTGGTTTCTTGCATGGCGCCGCAAGTCTAATACCCTCATCCTTTCCGGCCTGCGGCCGGAAAGGATGAGGATGGAGGAAGAGAACGAGGGGGCTGGGCTGGCCCCCTCGTGCTCCCCCAGCCAATGTGAAGGCCTGGGCGAAGGGGCGACCGCGCGACGCTGCGTGGGCCAACACTCCCCTCTCCCGCTGCGTGAGGCCACACTCCCCTCTCCCGCTTGCGGGAGAGGGGCTGGGGGTGAGGGAGCAAGCCGCGAGACCGAGTTCGGTACGATGCGCGCCTCGGTCAACATCGGATTGAGCACGAGCCCCTTGCATCTGGAAATCGTCGAACCAACGCTGGTGAGTGAAGCGGGTCACTGCGCGGCCCTGTTCGCCAGCCTGCGAGCCGCGGCGCCCACGCTGCCGTACCGCTTGTGGGTCGACCGGCACGCGCAGTTGCCACGCTTCGAGCGTCAGGGGGTGACACTTCAACGGTTTTTCAACCGGCGCTGGCGCAAGCTGCAGGCCTTCTGGCTTTACCGGCGCCTGCTTCGATCAGGCGCGCCCATCCTGGTGCCGACCGCCACCTGGTTCGATTTGCGCGCGCTGGATCTTGTGGCGGGCGGCCGCATCCCGCCGCAACGCGCAGCTCTCTACTTCCACAAGTGGCGCGTCTCCGAGCAGCGCGCGCAAGCGTTGCACCGGCTGGCGCGGCGCCAGCCCAACCTGGCGCTGTTCGGCACCTCGCAGGCGATCGTGACAGCGTTGCGTGCCGCAGGTTTTGCGCGCGTCGGGCAGGTCGAGCCCGTGCTGGGCGCGGATCTGGCGCCGCACAGCGCGGCGTCGTTTCGCGCGCTGCTGTCGGCCGGTGCCGCACGCGCCGACAAGGGGTTCACGCACATAGTCGACCTGGTCCAGCACATGGCCGACACCGGATCCAGCCTGCCGATCGTGGTGCAGGCCTCGGGCGATCACTACGGGCGCTACGACGAGCAGTCCCGGTCCGATCTGGCGCGCTTGCGAAGTTGCCGCTATCCGCACCTGACGGTGCTGACCGAGACGCTGGATGCGGGCCAGTACCAGGACCTGTTCGCGGGCGCGGTCTGCCTGCAGCCGTACGGTCGCGCCGACTACGCGGACAAGATGAGCTCGGTCACGTTCGACGCGCTGCGCAACGGCGCGCCCATAGTCACGGTCGCCGGCACCACGATGGCGACGATCGCCGAGCAAAGCGGCGCGGGCCTGGTGATCGAGGAGCCGACCCCGCAGGCGTTGCTGCGAGCGTGTCATACGGTGGCGCAGCAGTACCCGCAATACTCGGAGCGCGCGCGACACGCGGGCGAGCTGCATTCAGCCGCTTCGGCGTGGAAGCCCATGGTCGAGGAGCTCGAGCTCGCTTTCGCCCAGCCCACACACGCCCGATGAAACGAGCGACAGGAGATGCAGGGATGATCGCCTCGACGGCAAGACTCAATCGGTGGTTCGGATGGCTGCTGGCGTTGGCGGCGTGCCCTCTGCCCGCGCAGCCCCTTCCGCTGCCGGGCTGCGATGCCTCGCCGCAGCCACCCTTCTGCAGCGCCGTGCGCGGTGATCGCGCCGAAGGATGGTTGGCGCAAAGCCGCTCGGAGGTGATGGCGCGCCATGGCATGGTGGCGACCAGTCAGCCGCTGGCAGCGCAGGCCGGATTGCGCATCCTGATGCAGGGCGGCAACGCGATCGACGCCGCGGTCGCTACCGCGGGCGTCCTGAGCCTGGTGGAGCCGATGAGCGTGGGCGTCGCCTCGGATCTGTTCGCGGTGATCTATGTCGCCAGGGACCACAAGCTGTATGTCCTGAACTCGAGCGGAATGGCGCCCACCGGAGCCAGCCTCGAGCATTTCAACCAGCTGGGCTATCGCGTCGACCCGAAAGTCTGGGGGCCAACCTCGGGCATGCCGACCTACGGGATCCTGCCGGTGACGGTGCCCGGCACGGTGTGGGGCTGGGAAGCGGTGCTCAAGCGCTTCGGCAAGCTCACCTTCAAGGAAGTGCTGGAGCCCGCCGCACAGTACGCGGAGAACGGCTTCCCGGTATCGGAGCGCATCGCGCATGACTGGCGTTTGCCCAACGCGCTGCCGCTGCGGGGCTGCTGCACGCAGCTCGATCCGGACTCGGTCAAGACGTGGTATGTCAACGGCCAACCCCCGGCGCCAGGCCAGCTCTTCAAGAATGCCGATCTGGCGCGCACATTCCGTCTGTTGCAGAAGGGCGGGGCTGACGTCTTCTACCGAGGGCAGATCGCCCAAGCGATCGTCGCCAAGTCGGATGCCCTCGGCGGAACCATGACCCTGGAGGACCTTGCCAACTACCACGGTCAATGGGTCGAGCCCGCCGCGACCCGGTACCACGGCTTCGATATCTATGAGTTACCGCCACCGTCGCAGGCGTGGGCCACCGAGGAAATCCTCAACATCCTGGAGGCGTGCGTTCCGCAATGGGCGCCGGGGCAATCGCTCGCTTCGCTTGGCCCCGCCAGCGTGAAGTATTGGCATCTGATGGTGGAGGCCAAGAAGCTCGCCTACGCGGATCTGTACCGCTACAACGCCGACCCGGATTTCAATCCGGTGCCACTGGGCAAGCTGCTTTCGAAGCCCTATGCCGCAACGCTGTGCAGCAAGGTCAACCCCGAGCGCGCCTCGACACCAGGTCCGAAGGGCAACGCGGAGGGTATCGGCGACACGATCGTTCTTTCCGCGGCCGATGCCGATGGCAACATGGTGTCCTGGGTCAACAGCAACTACACCGCCTTCGGGTCTGGAGTCACGGTCCCCGGGTACGGCTTCCTGCTGCACAACCGGGGTGCCCTCTTTTCGCTGGACCCGGCCAGTCCCAACGTGATCGCGCCGCACAAGCGGCCATTCAACACCTTGTCGGCCGGTTTCGTGATGCATGAAGGCGAGCCATTGATGACGATCACGCTGATGGGCGGCGACATGCAGGCTCAGGGGCATGCGCAGGCCCTGGTGAACATCCTCGACCTCGGCGCCAACATGCAGGCCGCGGGCGACATGGCGCGCTTCCGGCACAGCCAGGTGCCGAATGTGTTGAGCCTGGAGTCGTCGCTGTACGACCGGGTCGGCGCTCAACTCGCCGCGATGGGGCACACGGTCAAACCGATCAACGGTGCCGACGTGGGCGGCTTCCAGTCGATCCTGTTCACGCCAGCCCCGGACGCGGCAAAGTCCGGCCAGAACGCGGTCAACGGTTACTACCGGGCAGGCTCCGATTTCCGCAAAGACGGACAAGCGGTGGGGTGGTAATGGGCTCTGCCCTGAAGCTACATGATCAGGCCGGATTCCAAAGCAAGAATCGGAGTGAGGCACTGCCCTCCACGTTCCAGAATGCCGCAACACCTTCTGGAGCGAACGAAATGGACTTTCGCATGGTCGGCCTCGACCCGGCCCCTTTTCGCCACCTGTTCGGCCTGCCAAACGATGCACTGGCCAACCTCGCCGTCAAACGCTACGTCGCGGAGAGCAAGCCCGGCTTCCCGGATCGCGTCGAACTGCGCGACGCCGAGCCCGGTGAACCCGTGCTGCTGCTGAACTACACGCACCAGCCGGCGAACACTCCCTATCACTCGTCACATGCGATCTTCGTGCTGGAGGGCGCCCGGACTGCGTACGACAAGGTCGGTGAAGTTCCCCAGGCGCTGCGGCTGCGGACGATTTCCTTGCGCGCATTCGACGACCAGCATCAGATGGTCGAGGCCGACCTGATCGATGGGCGGGAACTGGAGAGTCTGATTGCGAAGTTCCTGGGGAACGCGAACGTGAAGTACCTGCACGCACACTACGCCAAGCGTGGCTGCTACGCCGCCAGGATCGAGCGCGCGTAAATCGACCGCTGCTACGCCAGGTTGAAGTCCGGTATCAGCCGGACGCGGATTTCGCCTTCAATCGCTCGTTGAATCGTTCGAGGTCGATCAACATCCTCTCATGCGTGCCGGCGCCGATCTGTTCGGACCCGTCGAAGGCCCGTACGGTGAAATCGATGCGCCGTCCGTCGACCCCGGTGACCTCGGCCTCCGCGATCACGGTGCGCCCGATGGGCGTGGCGGCCAGATGCAGCACATCGACGCGAGTCCCCAGCGCGGTCTGACCTGCCGCCAGGTGGGGTTTGATCGCGTTCAGCGCCGCGTTTTCCATCAGCAGGATCATCACCGGCGTCGCGAGCACGGCCGGCAGCGTCGAATCCTTGAAGCGATTGGCCAGATGTTCGGCGCGCACGACCAGTTCGAACGTTCCGCGCGTGCCGATCGGAATCTGGCTCATCGACCCCGTCCCGCGTGGCGCGCCGGCATCCGTTTTCAACGGCCACACTCGCATGGATCGAGGTTGCACAGCTCGGCGACCCCGTAGCTGGTGCGAACCGTGTGGCTGCCGCCGTCGAACATCACGTCGAAGCGCGCCCGCTTGCTGAACTCGTCGCAGTAGCGCCACTCCCACACGAGCTCGCGCCGTGCCGCGAAGTAGCTGGTCCAGCTCGGCACCGACGGCCCCAGGATGCGAAGCACCTGCTCCTCGGTCATCCCCGGCGAGATCCGGTAGAACGAGGCCGGGCTCATCACGTTTTCGATTCGCTGCAGGCGGCCGGCCGGATCCAGATAGACCATGTATGAATGAAACCCCGCGGGGCCGCGTGGATACGACAGCTGCAACGAATGGTCAGGCTCGGTCCACTGCATCGCAGGCTCGCCCATCGTGCTTCGAACGTCCTGCAACGTCGACTGGCCGGGTTTCAGTGAGCTGCCGCTGTAGCTCGCACAGCCGCACAGAGCCGCAGCGCCGAGCGCGGCAGCCCCCGCCGCGGCGGCAAGCCGCCGTTTCAGCCATGGATTACAGCGTGCGCGCATGGTTGACCTGACGCGCGTAAGGATGCCCGATTAAAGGACGCGCGTCGAATCGACCCGGTCAAGGCCCTGATCATGCGCTGGTTTATGGCGTCGCCCGACTTGTTCTATGGTTCCATCCAGTGCGGTCATGGAGCATAACGACATGGGTGGACCGGTTAAAGGACGAGAGATCGTTCTGGAGTTTTGGCGGCGGATGGCCAGCAACGACTTTGCTTTGACCTCGGCGGTGCTGGCCGACGATTTCGTGCTCGAGTGGCCGCAGTCCAAAGAGCGAATCCGTGGCGCCGGCAATTTCGCTCGAATGAACACCGAGTATCCGGCGAACGGACCCTGGACGTTCGAGATCAATCGCCTGGTGTCGGAAGACAGTCGCGCGGAAGCTAGTCAGGCGCAAGTCAGTCACGCCGAAGTGACTCACGTAGTAACCGACGTTTCGATCACCGATGGCGTCCGGGTGGCTCGCGCGATCTCCTTCTTCACGCTGACCGATCGAAGAATTTCCAGGCTCGTCGAATATTGGCCGGAACCGTTCGAAGCCCCGGCGAACCGATCGCATCTGGTGGAGCCAATGGAGTGAACGCTCTGTAAAGCGAGAAACGCTGGTCGCGAAAGTACGGGAACTCGATTAGCGCGGCGCTACATCCGAACGGCTGGCCCGTTGCCTGAAGACCGCGCCCTATTAATGCGGTAGAAATATACGAATCAACCCGCGGCCGCGGGTGAGCCGAAGAACGATAACAATGCCGGCTCGAACAAATCGAGAAGAATCATGATGGAAGGGAATTCGGATGAGCTCTGAACAGTTCATGCATCAACCACAGAAGAACCGGGTGCCGGTCATCCTGGGGTTCGTGGCCGTTGCCGTCGTGATGTTCGGCGGGGGCATGTTCCTGGAATCGCGCCTGGCGGCGCAAGCGGCTGTCACGGTGCAAAACGCACACGAACAGGCGTTGAAGGAAGCTGCCGATAAAGCGGCACAACAGAAACGGCTGTCGGAAGAGCAGCAGAAGATGCTGTCGGAGTCACTGGCGAAGGAGCGTGAGGACCATGAAAAGGACGTTCAAGCAAAAGACAAGAGTTTGGCTGCTGCTGGTAACCGTGCTACCGGGATGCGCCATGCTCTCGAAGCCGACCTGTCCGCCGCCCGAACCTCCGGAGAAGCCTGTACCGCAAGAATTACTGGAATCTCCGAAGCCCTCAACGGAGTCTTCGACAGCATCGGAGAAGTTACCGGACTCGCTCAAGACCTTGGAAGAGAAAATCAACAACTTAAAGAAGACAATAAGTCCCTCTCCAACCAACTAGCCGGTTGGCAGAAGTGGAACACCGAACGCGCCCAACGCGTGACGGTGACCGGCCAGAAGGGCTGATCCAGGCGAGCCGGAGGCGGCGATCGTTCTACGCTTCGATCACCGCCTCCATTCTCCGCAGGTCCGATGCGGGCAGACTCTGGCGGGCTGCTTCGTCCCTCCACCCTGCGACCGCTCCTCGTACCTCGGTGACGATGTTTCTTGCTCGCTGGCCGTCGAGGCGGTAGAGCTCGGCGGTCTTTACGACCGTCGCCACGTTCGGTTCAGCGCTGCATCCGTCGAACGTGAGGGCATGCCGGCCCCGGGCGCCGTTCGGGTTCATATCGAAGGCCTCCGACAGGCGCCAGCCGGTCCGGTCCAGCGTGAAGCCGTGGTTTCGAAGATGGTCGTCTCGATTGCCGACCAGCACATTGAACACCGCGCGGCGGAACAGTTGCTCCAGGTCCCGGTCGATGGTGTGGGGAGCGCCGTGATCCGAAATGAATTCCGCAATATCCAGGTAGCTGCCGGTATCGTCGTCGTGCCTCTCGAGCAGCGTCATCGCGGAGGCGACCATCCGACGACTTCCGGCAACGCGGTCGAAGCGTGCAACACAGAACGTGCCGTATCCGTCGCCCAGTTGTTCCAGCCGCGATTCGGGCACGCGCACACCGGCCCGGGACGCCAGCCGGTGGGCCACGAACTCCCAGCGCCCCACGTCATAACCGTCGTCGAGCGCCGGGAACTTGGCGATCCAGAGCCGGTTACCCGGGTCGGTGAAATTCGCCTTGGGGCGCGCACCTCCCAATGAGGTACCCGGTGCGCTGAGCATCGCAAGCCATCCTTCGTATTCGCGCAGATTCTCGGCCCCGGGCTCCTCGAGGCGCCGACTGATGTGAGCCAGCTCGGCCAGACCGCTGGCCGGCGGCGCCGGATTGGCACAGCTGTCGAGGAACCGTCCGCTGTCCGAGATGCGAAAGCGCAGCGCGCCGATACGCGTCAGGTCATGAGCGCCGAGCAGGAAGTCGAGGTCCTGCAACGCGCGCATGTCGCGCCCCTCGCGCCGCGCGGCCGCGGCCTCGCCGCGTTCCATCAAAACCCGCCCCCAGCGGTCGGGCGCGGAGTCCATGAAGATGCCGAACGCGGGCGTGTCGGCCGGAGGATATTGCTCGCCGTTCCACAGCTCGAGCCTGGGATCGAGCACGAATGCCAGCTCGTTGTTCAGCCACGAAGGCTCGTATTGAAACGGCGCCAGCATGTCCGTGCGGGCTTCTGCCGGATACAGCGTTCCGACCTTCTCGCGCGTGCGAAGCTCGGCCGCGTCCAGCATCACGTCAAAGGCTTGGGGTCCGGCAAACCTAGCCATCCCTGACTCCGGTGCCGCTTGCTTCCGGATCGGTCGATCTGGAAACGCCGCGCTGAAACACATTGACCTCTTGCAGCTTGCGGCTCAGCTCATCGTCCTTGGCAACGACGTCGAAGTCCTTCTCGAGTCCGAGCACGTGCAAAGCGCGCATGTAGGTTCCCAGCGCGATGGTGGAGTCGCCCTTCTCCAGACGATTCAACGTATCCCTGGAGATACCCATCCGCTTCGCGAAAAGGATCGTCGTGATGTGTCGCCGCATTCGGGCAGCCCGCAGTCGCGCACCGAACGCGCTCATCTGCCGCTCGACCGAGGGAAACGGACGCTGGAAGGTCCTGGGCATGATGTCCGATACTATGGACAAATCCACCGATCTGTCAACAGTATCGGACAGGCGCCGCTGTACTCTGAGCTTGCACTCTGCAACGCATGGCGATCGCGGATCGCACTACGATGAGTTGCGAGGGGACTCGAGAACGTGCGACGGCGAACGACGATGGGCGCTTTGCGGCTCAGTTGCAGATTCGTGGGCGTGCTGGCCCTGTGGGCGATGACGGGAGCGATCCCGGTGGCCGGCAAAGACTGGACCCCTCCG
>Ga0210401_10006630_pt1 | contig 11714 bp, 13 predicted proteins | sample IncBWH32MmetaG_FD_150866 | JGI IMG/M metagenome (GOLD analysis project Ga0210401, IMG submission 150866) | Forest soil microbial communities from Barre Woods Harvard Forest LTER site, Petersham, Massachusetts, United States - Inc-BW-H-32-M | ecosystem: Environmental > Terrestrial > Soil >... | reverse complement strand
ATGACGCTGTGCCCCTTTTTGCAGACTGCGTAGCCATCGATTGCACCCGGAACTGACCGCGGAGGGCCGCAGGCTCCTTGTCTCTCCTGCTGGCGAGGGCTGGAGCTGCGGCGGCCCGGCGTTTCCTCTTCGTCAACAACCACGGCAGATCGAACTGATCATCTTGTCGACCTTCACTTCCTCGCGGTCGATGGCGGGATTCGTGCCGAGCAGAGGTCCCTTCATGGGACGACCAGCGCCCGACGACGAAAGCGCCGTGCCCAGCGAATTGGTGCCGGGCGCTGCAGCGCTCGTGCCGAACGCGCCACCCGTCATGGACATGTGTGACGATCCCATGCCGCCACGGGCGTATGCCGCGCTTGAAATGCCGATACTGATCGCGACGCAAAGAATGCAAAGCCTTTTCATGACACGACTCCTGATCTCTCTATCGGAATTGCGGAATCTGGGGGACGCTGATGTGCGGCGATGGTAGCGCCGGCATTCTGGCCGCATTGCCGATTCCGCTCGGATCTGCGTAGACGTTGTTGAGGCCGCCGACGTTTGCCGGCCCTGAGGGAATGCCGCTGATCGAGAGGTTTCCTGTCCCTGCTTCGCCGGCGGACCGCGCAAACGACGCGATGGGTGTCGCTGCAAGAACCACGGCGACAGCAATCCTTGCTGTAATGTTCGACATGATGACGATACTCCTGGTTGTCAGATTGGGCCGCGCGTTTCGCGCAGACGCCTCATCGACGAGAAGCGCCGCCCACTTTGATCTGTTCATGAGATGGTGTCGGCTGCCGGGGAGTCCGACTAAAAGATTGTTCATGACGGTTCGTCGGGAACTCACTTTGGCGTGCGAGTCCCGATGGCGGCGCTCCATCAAGGGCAACTACACAGTTCACTGCTCAGCGATTTCGCGTCATCGACCAGGCGTGAGCTCTTGGGATCGCCGCGACGTCGCAGTCACGTGTCTCGCCCATAATCAGATGATCTCTCGAATCAGGACGTGCGAATCCGGAACGGCGACGATGCCACCGCACCTAAGTGACGGTGCAAGCGGCGCCCCTCGATGGCGTCAACCAAGGTAGCAGGAGACCACCGTGACTTCGTTCAAGATTTTTGCCGCTCTGGCCGTGTTGTCGGTGACGGTGGCGACCCCCGCGTTCTCGAGAACCTTGCAGGAAGCGCGCCATGACCGCGTCTGGTCGGAAGCCGATCGCGCAGGAGTGGTCGACACTTCCTGGTGCCTGCACAACTACGCCCAGGACGAGGTCGATTGTTCCTTCGCCAGCCAAGGCCAATGCGCCGCAACCGCTTCGGGCGGGCTCGGGGAATGTGAGATGGGCCGGTAATTTCGCGTGACGGCTGCACGGTGCATCCGAAAAGTCGGCCGTCTCGGAATGCAAGTCGTATTGCAACGCTATGCGGCGGTTGGGTCTCACTCCTGACCGCCAGCGGTAGTCCGCGAGGAGCGCAGATGATTCTCTTCCCTCTCATGGTCACCTGGATCTGGCTTCAGATTTTCACAGCGTCACCGCTTCCTGCCTTGGTCCACCAGTCGAGGCTGCGTGCGACGAGGACATCACTGCGACACATGTGAAGGAGGCTGGGTATGACCCAGTTGTATTTCCACTGCTCCAATACGAATGAAGTGTTGGTTGACCGCTGCGGCGCCGCGGTGGCCGACCTGGCCGAGGCGCGCGATCGCGCGGCCTGCGTCGTGCGATCCCTCGTCAAGACGCGCAGCCTCGAGGATTGGCGGGCGTGGGTCTTGCACGTCAACGATGATCTCGGCGATGAGCTGTTTGTCGTCCCCTTCGCTTTCGTGCTCGGCAGGCCACATTGAAGCGCGGGTCTCAGGTTTAGCCGTTTGCCGCGAAAACGGCTCGCGCCGGCCCTTTCGGCTTGATCATCACGATCAAGCGCGAGCGAAAGCATGAACGTTGTCAGGACAAAATCGGGGCAAGAGCGCCAATCGACGCGAACCTATGTGCCTCTCGATCGCGACCTGTTGAGCTGGACACCTCCGCAGAGTTGGCATGCGTTCAACAAGGAGTGAACGCGCCGCGCGCCGGCGAACGAAAAAGCACAACCGTTCCATCGACGATCGTCCCGTTCAATATCGTGGCAAGCATTCGCGGCACGGTCGCGATCAAGCGCTGACCAATTTCGCCTCTGATCGCCATACGGGTGCCACATGTCCGAAGCCGCCGAGAAGAACAATCGAAGTGCCGTCGCTCCTCGTCTCTTCGTTCTCGAGCTGAACGCCGGCCGCATTCATTCCATGAAGACAGACGGTTCCGACCGCAAGACCATCGTGTCGGACTGCCATTTGCCTGACGGCATCGTCGTCGATGTCGAGGCCGGTCATATCTACTGGACCAACATGGGCATCCCGAACCTGAATGACGGGTCCATCGAGCGCGCCGACATCGACGGCAAGAACCGCAAGATGATCGTCGCACAGGGAAAGACCCACACCCCGAAGCAGATCATCCTCGATGAGAAACGCGGAAAGCTCTATTGGTGCGACCGCGAGGGTATGCGGGTCATGCGCTGCAATCTCGACGGCTCGCAGCTTGAGACGCTCATCGAGGCCGGCCACGGCGAAGCCGAGAGCCGGGATCAGACGCGATGGCCCGTTGGGCTGACGATCGACCCGAAATTCGGCAAGATCTACTGGACGCAAAAAGGTCCCGATAATGCCGGGCTCGGCCGTATCTACCGCGCCAACGTCGAAATTCCCGCCGGCCAGACTGCGGCAAACAGGTCGGACATCGAAATCTTCTTCGATGGCCTGCCGGAGCCGATCGATCTCGAGCTCGATCACACGAGCCGTGTTCTCTACTGGACCGACCGCGGCGACCCGCCGCGTGGCAACACGGTCAACCGGGCCTCGATCGACAACAAGCCGGCCGAGCCGGAAATCGTGGTGACCCATCTCATGGAGGGGATTGGGATCGCGCTCGACGTTCCGAACGATCGCATGTTCGTGACCGATTTCGCCGGCTCGGTCTACTCCGCACGGCTCGATGGATCCGGTGAACGAAATTTCCTCTACGCGCAAGGAAATCTCACCGGCATCGCCTACGCCGAAATCTGACCAACCTATCGGAGAATTGACATGACCGACACCAAGCCCATTCGGCGTATCGCCATCATCGGCACCGGCGTGATCGGCGCGAGCTGGACTTCGCTGTTTCTCGCCAAGGGACTGCAGGTTGTCGCGACCGACATCGCGCCGAACGCGGAAGCTTCGCTCAGAAAATTCGTCGAGACCGCGTGGCCGGCGCTCAAGCGGTTGGGCCTGTCGGCGGGAGCGTCGCAATCGAACCTCAAGTTCACGGCCGACATCGCGCAGGCACTTGCCGGCGCCGACCTCGTTCAGGAGAACGGTCCCGAGCGAATCGACTTCAAGCAGAAGCTCTATGGGCAGCTCGATGAGCTGCTGGCACCCGACGTGATCATCGCGTCAAGCTCGTCGGGGCTCACCATGAGCGAAATCCAAAAGGGCGCCGCGTCCCATCCCGAGCGCTGTGTCATCGCCCATCCGTTCAATCCGCCCCACTTGATCCCGCTGACGGAGATCGTCGGCGGGGCAAAGACCTCGGAAGCGACGATCCGGCGCGCGGAGGAGTTCTATACGTCGATCGGTCAGCGCACGGTGCGGCTCAACAAGGAAATGCCGGGGCATGTCGCCAACCGTCTGCAGGCCGCGCTGAGCCGCGAGGTCTATTACCTCGTCGCCGAGGGCGTGGTGAGCGCCGCCGACGTCGACACCGCCCTGAGCTGGGGCCCGGGGCTGCGCTGGGGGGTCATGGGCAGCATGATGCTCAACCATCTCGGCGGCGGTCCGGGCGGCATCGAGCACTTCTTCCAGCAGTTCACCGGTCCGATGACGGCCTGGTGGAAGACCCTCGGCTCGCCGGTGCTGACGCCGGAAGTGCAAAAGAAACTCATCGACGGCGTTCATGCCGAGGCGGGCTCGCGCACCATCGAGGAGCTGGAGGCGGAGCGCGACGAAGTCCTGCTCGGCCTGATCGAGCTGCGCCGCAAAGCTGCTAAGTCGGGCCAAACGAAATCGACGGCGTCGGTCGCCTGAGACCGGGCGCCGCCGGCGAGATCGATCACATATCCGACACGTCCTTCAATCTTTCCGGCCTCCGAGCCGCAGCCACAGGAGTCTCAAAATGCCCACCGCAACTGCAGCCGGCAAGACCGCCGCGCCGAAGCCGGCGCCTGTACCGAACGGTGACTTCTATCAGTTGGTCGACCTTCTCACCCCCGAGGAGAAAGCACTCGTCAAAAAGGTGCGGACCTACATGGAAACCAAGGTCCAGCCGGTCATCAACAAGTACTGGTCCGATGATGCGTTTCCGTTCGAGCTGCTGCCCTCGTTCAAGGAGCTCGGCCTCGGCGGGCTCGGCTTTGAGGGCTATGGCTGCGCCGGGGGGAGCCAGAAGCTGTTCGGCTTCGTCGCAATGGAGCTGGCACGCACCGACGCGTCGTTCTGCACGTTCTTCGGCGTGCATAGCGGCCTCGCGATGGGCTCGATCTATCTCGATGGCTCCGAGGAGCAGAAGCAGAAATGGCTGCCGCCCATGGCGCGCTGGGAGAAGATCGGCTGCTTCGGCCTCACCGAGCCGCTGGTCGGTTCGGGAACGAGCGGTGGCTTGACCACGACGGCCAAGCGTGAAGGCGATAGCTGGATTCTCAATGGACAGAAGCGGTGGATCGGCAACGCGCCATGGTGCGACATCTCCATCATCTGGGCGCGCGATCTTGCCGACAATCAGGTCAAGGGATTCATCGTCGAGAACAAGTCGACGCCCGGTTTCAGCGTCGAGAAGATCGAGCACAAGATCGCGCTCAAGGTGGTCCAGAACGGCCAGATCACGCTGAAGGACGTGCGGGTGCCGGAAGCGAATCGCCTGCAGGGCGGTAACTCGTTCCGCGATACCGCACGCGTGCTGCGGATGACGCGGTACATGGTGGGCTGGGCTTCGACCGGCATTCAGATGGGCGCCTTCGAAGCAACCGTCAAATACGCCCAGGAGCGATTGCAATTCGGCAAGCCGATCGCTTCGTTCCAGCTGATTCAGGATCTGCTCGCCAAGATGCTTGCCAATCTGACCGCGTGCCAGTGCCTGATGCTGCGCCTCGCGCAGCTCGATGACGAAGGCAAGCTCGGCGACCATCACGCGGCGCTGGCGAAGGCGTTCTGCACGGCAAAATCGCGCGAGACGGTCTCGTGGGGCCGCGAGGTCCTGGGCGGCAATGGCATCGTCGCCGACTACAATGTCGCGCGCTTCTTCGCCGATGCGGAGGCGCTCTACTCCTACGAAGGTACGTATCAGATGCAGAATCTGATCGTCGGCAAGGCCATCACCGGTCACGGCGCTTTCGTGTGAGCTCTGGGCGGCCGGCGCTCGGAGGCCGGCCGCTTCCCCATCAAGGAGACATGACTATGGCTTCGCCAGCTGCACCGTTCACCTCTTCACCTGCAACAGTACCGGGCCCGTTGCCCAGGGCGACGTTGGCGCTTGCAAACGTCCAGTACGAGAAAAAGGGCTCGATCGCCTACGTGACGGTCAATCGGCCCAAGGTGCTCAATGCGCTCAATACGTCGACATGGACCGATTTGCGGGCCGCATTCGAGGATGCAAAGGCCGACGCCTCCGTGCACGGCGTGATCCTTACCGGCGCGGGCGACAAGGCCTTCATCGCCGGCGCCGATATCAGTGAGCTCGCGCATGTCGACGCCTATGAGGCCGAGGAGTCCAGCCGGTTCGGGCAGGGGGTGCTCGACCTCATCGAAAATCTTGGCAAGCCGGTGATCGCCGCGATCAACGGCTTTGCGCTCGGCGGCGGCTGCGAAACGGCGATGGCTTGCACGATGAGGATCGCAGTGGAGCATGCAAAATTCGGGCAGCCGGAAGTCAAGCTGGGCCTGTTGCCGGGCGGCGGCGGCACGCAGCGCTTGCCGCGCCTGGTGGGAAAGGGGCGTGCCTTGCAGCTGATTCTCACCGGAGAGACGATTTCCGCGCAGGAGGCCTATCGCATCGGCCTCGTCAACGAAGTCGTTCCTGCAGCCGGCCTGATCGATCGCGCCGAGGCGATTCTGAAGCAGATCGCGGCCAACGCACCGATCGCCGTGAAGTTCTCGCTGGAAGCCGCCAACAAGGGGATGGAGACCAGCCAGAGCGAAGGCCTTGCGCTGGAAGCCTCCTATTTCGGCATCTGCGCTGCGACCGAAGACAAGAAGGAAGGTACGTCCGCTTTCCTGGAGAAGCGAGCGCCGCAATTTCACGGCCGGTGAAGGTCGTCCAACAGCGAGGACCGCGTAGCATGGCAAGCCCTCATTCCACGCACGCTCCGATGGCGCAGTTCCGTGTCACGAGCTCCGACGGACTGTGCATCGCTTGCGCGCGCTGGGACAGCCACGGACCAACCCGGGGCGTGGTCCAGATCGCCCACGGCATGGGCGAGCATATGCGGCGCTATGCCGACACCATCGATTTTCTCGTCTCCTCCGGCCTCACCGTCTACGCCAACGATCACCGGGGTCATGGGCACTCCGCACGGCCCTCGCAACGTGGTCGATTCGGCGAAGGCGGCTTCGAGCTCCTGGTGCAGGATATGGTTCGCCTCACCGATGTGGCCAGGGAGGAATATCCGGAGGTGCCCTTGATCCTGCTCGGGCACGGCATGGGATCGTTTGCCGCACAGAGATACATCATCGATCATAGCCATCTGATCGACGGCCTTGTTCTTTCGGGCTCCGGATCGCTTGACGGACTCGCGCGGATCGCCGCGCAGGTGCCTGCCAGCAGCAACATTCTGAATGCGGCGTTCGAGCCTGCGCGCACGCCCTTCGATTGGCTCAGTCGAGACAACACCGTCGTCGACGCCTTCATCGGCGACCCGCTCTGCTTCGGCGAGCTTGCGCCCGAAGCAATGGCGTCCTTCCTCGCCTGCGCGAGCCGGCTGGCCGATCCGGTCGCGTTGCGAAATATCCGTTGCGACCTTCCGGTCTACCTGTTCTCGGGCAGTGACGATCCCGTCGGTCAGCGGCTGCGCGGACTTCATGTGCTGATCGACCGCTACCAGGAAGCCGGGCTGCGTGACATCTCGTTCGACTTCTATCCGGGCGGACGGCACGAGCTGCTGAACGAGATCAACCGGCGCGATGTCCTGACCCGCCTGCTTGGCTGGATCTCGCAGGTGCTTGAAAAGTTGCACGGCGGTCATGCCGGCACTTTCTCCCTTCCTGAATTCCAACACTAGGAGAGCCGACAGATGTCGAACGAAAACATTTTCTCTGGACTGAAAGTGGTGGATCTGGCGAGCTTCATCGCCGGCCCCAGCGCCGCCGTGATCTTGTCCGATTTCGGCGCCGACGTCATCAAGGTGGAGCCGCCGAGCGGCGAGCTGTGGCGACATGCGAATCACCTTCCGCCGCAGCCGGTTGCCGAGGATGCCTACCCCTGGCATCTGGCCAATCGCAACAAGCGCGGCATGACGCTTGATCTGAAGTCGCCAAGCGCCCCGAAGGTGCTCGAGAAACTCGTCAAGTGGGCCGATGTGCTCGTCGTCAATACGCCGCACCCGGCGCGGAAGAAGTTGAAGCTTGAATACGACGATGTGGTGGGCTGGAATCCTCGGCTCATCTATGCCGACATCACGGGTTTCGGCGACAAGGGTCCCGACGCGAATCTTCCCGGCTTCGACATCACGTCGTACTGGGCACGCAGCGGATTGCTGTCGATGACGCGCGATGCCGGCGCGCCGCCGACCTGGCCGGTGGCCGGCAGCGGCGACAATGCCACTGCCGTCGGGCTCTATTCGGCGATCGTCACCGCCCTCTATCGTCGCGAGCGAACCGGCGAAGGAGCGCATGTCACGACCTCGTTGCTTGCCGAAGGCGTGTGGTCCGCCAGCGTCTCGATCCAGGCTGCGCTGTGCGATGCGAAATTCTTCGGGCTGCACGATCGCAAGAATCCTGCCAATGCGGCGATGAACGTCTGGCGCGCCAAGGATGACACCTGGTTCGTTCTCATCATCACGCCCGACAAGCTGACAGCCGTCGCCAACGCCATCGGCCGCTCCGATCTTCTGACCGATCCGCGTTTCTCAGATCCCGCGAAGCTGGCGGCGAACATGCCGCAGCTCACGGCGATCCTTGACGAGGTTTTCTGCGGCGAGCCGATGGCGCATTGGTATGAGGTGTTCAACGGCGTTCACGTGACGTTCGGAGCGGTGCGCGGCCCACAGGAGGTGATCGACGATCCTCAGCTCCGGGCCAATGACATCATCGTTCCGCTCGATGGCGCCGGCGGCAAGCTGACGTCGACCATCAGCAGCCCGCTTCAGGTGCATGGTGTTGCCAAGGTGCCGGCCAAGCGCGCCCCCATGCTAGGAGAACACAACGACGATATTCTCCGGCAACTTGGATTTGGCCCGGCCGAAATCGATGGCTTGCACGCGAGCGGTGCTGTTCCGAAAGCAAAGCAGCATGCGGCCTGATGCGTGACCACTGGGGCGGCGTGAGCCGCCCCGCAGACTTGCAGCGAATTCATGCCGGCTGGTCCAGGAGCTTGACAATGGATGAGATCGTTACCGAACGCGCGGGGAGCATACTGCGCATCCAATTGAATCGTCCGAAAAAGTTGAACGCGATGACATCATCCATGTACGTGGCTCTCGCGGACCTCTTCAACGAGGCGGTGAATGACGAGAGCACGCGTGTCGTCCTCTGGCATGGTGCCGGGGACTCCTTTTGTGCCGGCAACGATATCGAGGATTTTCTCAAGAATCCTCCGGGACCAGGCGAATCGCCACAGGCCCGCCTCATGGGTGCATTGATCGACTTCGACAAGCCGGTGGTTGCCGCTGTCCATGGCGCTGCCATCGGGGGCGGGACGACCATGCTGACGCACTGTGATTTCATCTACGCCGGCGAAAGCACGAAATTCCAGATGCCTTTCATCAATCTTGCTCTCGTCCCGGAATTCGGATCGAGCTGCTCCATGCCGGCGCGGATCGGCCACCTTCGGACTGCGGAGCTGATCTTGTTGGGAGCTCCCTTTGATGCCAGGCGCGCCGCGGAACTTGGTCTGGTTACCGAAGTCGTATCCGACAAGGAGTGTCTGGCGAGAGCGACCGAAATCGCCCGAAAATTGGCAGCGAAGCCGGCGGCGGCGCTGCAAGCCAGCAAGAGACTCATGAAGCAGCCATTTCGTGAGCAGACCAAGGCGGCGATGAAGGCCGAGAACGAAGAGTTCAGCGTGCAGGTCCGCTCTGAAGACGCAAAGGAGGCGCTCACAGCCTTCCTGGAAAAGCGCAAGCCCGACTTCACGAGGACCATCACGGCGGCAGCGACCAGGTAGGGATGATCATGGAAAAACCGATCAATGTCTGCGTACTGGTTGGAAGCCTGCGAAAGGCTTCGTTCAGTGGGATGATGGCGAACGCTCTGATTGCGCTCGCACCATCCTCGATGAAGCTCGACATCGTCGAGATCGGTCAACTGCCGCTTTACAATCAGGATCTTGAGACCGACCGTCCGCCCGAGACGTGGGCCGCGTTCCGCCAGCGCGTCAAGGCCGCCGACGCCGTGCTGTTTGTCACGCCGGAATATAACCGTTCGGTGCCGGCCGTCCTCAAGAATGCACTGGATGTCGGCTCCAGGCCGTATGGAAGCAGCATTTGGGATCGCAAGCCTGGCGCGATTGTCAGCAGCTCGCCGGGCTCGATCGGGGGCTTCGGCGCCAATCATCACCTCAGGCAGTCGCTCGTCTTTCTGAATGTGCCGATGATGCAGCAGCCCGAAGCCTATGTCAGCCATGTCGACAAGCTATTCGATGAACATGGCAAGCTCGGCAGCGACGGCACGCGCAAATTCCTGCAGGAGTTCATGCAGGCGTTCGCCAATTGGATCGAGACGATCCGATCTCAAGGCCAGGGCATCTGACGCCCTGGCGGGCAATGCGGGGCGAGCCTCAAAATTGTATTGGGCGCATTTGTTCGAATTCGTCGCGGCATGCGTGGCTGAAGCCTCGCAACATGTCGATCGTTCCATCGATGACCATTTCGCGCAGTTCGACGAAGCTCTTGTCCGGCTCCAGATAGGTGTCCAGGATTTTTCGGACGACATCGTCGGCACGCTGGACCACCGTCTTTGAAGACACCGCACGCATGCTGCTCAGCTTGGCGTAAAGACCGACCAGGCCGGGAATGTCGGCTTTATCGTGCTGGAGCGCATCAATGTAGCATTTGGCGGCTTCCTCGATGAAATCCCTGTAAAGGGTCTGCCGGCGCCCCTTCTCATGAAGGATCCACTCGGTGCGGACTTGGCTTCGATGGTTCAGCCAAGCCGCCATTCCGCTGGTCAAGCCGCCGACGGCGGCCCCGGTAAGAGCGGCGAGCGCGGAGATGATGGAGGCGTCCACAGGTGCAGTCTCCAACCAGCTGCAGAACGGGCAGTGATGACTATCGAGCCCGGCTATGATTGCGACGCAGGCGGCCGCGGTGCTTCGGAAATCAGCCGTGAGCTCCGTTGTCCGGACAGATACGACCAGAACCATTGCGTTTGGACGCGAAACCGGTTCTGAAGCTGCGGCAGCGCGAGCACGTGTAGCGCGGCCCATATCCACCAGGTCACAAAGCCGCTGCTGCGCCAATGGCCGGACTCGAGGATGGCGAAGTTCTTGCCGACCACCGCCATATTGCCCTTGTTGCGGTACCGAAACGGTCGACCATCCTTGCGGCCTCTGACACGGTTGGCGATGACGCGTCCGACAAATCTTCCCTGTTGAATGGCTGCCTGCGCCACGCCGGGCACGGGGTGACCATTCTGAGTTATCGTGGCTGCATCCCCCACCACAAAGACATTGGGCGCCTCCGGGACGTCCATGAAAGCGCCAACGCAGGCGCGCCCGGCGCGGTCTGTCTGCGTTCCGAGCATTTTCACAACAGGCGAGGCGCTGACACCTGCCGTCCAAAGCACGGTGGCGCTGGGAATGCGGACACCGGCCGCGATCACGCCCTGGTCGTCGACCTTCTCAACCTTTACGCCCGTCGAAACTTCAACCCCGAGCTTGGCTAGTCGCCTGGCGGCCTTCTCTGACAGAGACTCCGCAAAGGTCGGAAGAACACGAACGCCACCGTCGAGCAGCAGAATGCGGCTCCTGGAAGGGTCGATCTTGCGGAAATTGTTGCGCAGGGTCACTGAGACCAGTTGAGCGATCGAAGCGGCAAGCTCGACGCCGGTCGGGCCAGCGCCCACCAAAACGAATGTCATCTGGCGGGTGCGTTCCGTCTCGTCATCGGTTGATTCCGCCAATTCAAACGCGCTCAGAATCTTCGTTCGGATCGTTTCAGCGTCGTTGAGGCTCTTGAGGCCTGGCGCGAACCGCGCGAACTCGTCATGGCCGAAATAGCTGGGACGCATTCCGGTCGCGACCACCAGGAAGTCGTACTCGAGCTTTCGACTGCCAATTCCGGGGCAAATGGTCTCGACGGTGCGCGCCCCAGGGTTGATGCCCTTGACCTCGGCCAGCAGCACGGTGAGATTTTTCTGCTGCGCCTCGAGCTGGCGGATCGGCGCCGCGATCTCGGATGGCGACAGAACAGCGGTAGCGACCTGGTAGAGGAGCGGTTGAAAAATATGATGATTGCGCCGATCGATCAGCGTGATGTCGACGTCAGCTCGCTTCAGCGCGCGTGCT
>Ga0210401_10006628_pt1 | contig 11716 bp, 11 predicted proteins | sample IncBWH32MmetaG_FD_150866 | JGI IMG/M metagenome (GOLD analysis project Ga0210401, IMG submission 150866) | Forest soil microbial communities from Barre Woods Harvard Forest LTER site, Petersham, Massachusetts, United States - Inc-BW-H-32-M | ecosystem: Environmental > Terrestrial > Soil >... | reverse complement strand
GGCGCTCATTCGCCTGGCGGAACAAACCCCTTACTATATCTTCACCGCTTTCATCTTCGCCTACGCCGTCGGCCAATTGAAGATGGACAGGAACCTTCTATTGGGCGCCATCATGGGTTTCGCGGTAATCGAGTTTTTTTGCATCCCGTTTTTCGGTTTTCTATCGGATAAGATTGGTCGCAAAACGATGTATCTCATCGGCGCGGTCACTATGGCGATCTATGGCTTCGTATTTTTTGCGCTGCTTAATTCCGGTAATGTGTTCTTGATGGTGATCGGTGCGATGCTCGGGTCAATCCCGCATAGCATGGTTTACGGTCCCCAGGCCGCGCTGATCGCTGAACAGTTCACTCCCCGAATGCGTTACAGCGGCGCTTCGCTGGGCTATCAGCTTGCCTCGCTCATCGCGGGCGGACCTTCTCCCTTAATCGCAACCTGGCTCTTCGGTCAGTACAAGTCTACCACTGCTATCTCCTGGTACATCGCCATCTGCGCCGGCATCGCCATTATCGCTACTCTATTCATGACCGAGTATTCCAAAAAAGACGTCGACGAAGAGTACTCACACGTGGGTGACTAAATTTTAAGCTTGCCCCACCCCCAGACTTTTGCGATTCGAAGAGGACCGAACACCCCGGTCCCTTCGATTTGTTGATAGTGTTAACAACAGAGAAGCGGGCTTGGTTCAATCTGAGGATGAGCGGCATGTTATCGCGCAAGTCAAAGGTCAGAAAGGGAACTACGGCGGTTTCTATTGCCTGCGTTTTCAGCGGGCTGGCGAGCCTCGCCGCCAGCAGTCGAGGCAACCCAGATAACGCGGATTGGGTGCAATTGAGCAAGAACGACAGCTTGGCGATCTTTGCGCGGCCGCGACCGGGTTGTCCCATCAAGGAGCTCCGGGCGATCGGCGCGATCGATGCGCCGAATTGGGTCGTAAAGAATATCATCGACGGCGTGGAAGACTACCCGAGCTTCATGCCCTACACGACGACGACTAAGATCATTGAGCGGAAACTGAATCAAATCATCAGCTATCTTCGTCTGGATCCGCCGCTCGTTGGTGCGCGGGATGTAACGGTGTCCGTGTCCAGTCAGACGCAAAAGCACGAGGACGGGACGACCAGTTACCAAGTGCACTGGGAGCCGGTGAATTCGCTAGGACCAAGCCCTAGTCCTGGCGTGACCCGGATAACGCTAGATCAAGGTTCGTGGAACCTGGAACCCACCGATGGAGGCAAGAGGACCCTTGCGACCTACACGATTCTAACGGATGGGGGCGGCGGTTTACCAGCTTTCGTGATCAATGTCGCCAATCGCCAGGGCGTCGAGAATTTGTTCTCTGCCATCCGCAAACAGATCGGCCAGACTAAATACTCCCAAAACCGGCCGGCGGATTAAGCGTAAGGGCGCTTGTGAGGCCACGTCCTGCCGAAGATAGTGACGGGTAAGGACGGACCCCGGCGCCGGTTCGACGAATGGGACCTATGGGACTAATGTGACGGCGCGAACCAATCACCACTCACTTTTCACTTTTCACCCTTCACGCCTCGTCCATCGGCGTCGTCTCCACCTGGGGTGCCTCGCGCTGCAAGTCGTCGATTCGCTGGACCGCTGCCTGCACCTCCGCTTCACTCAGTAGCGCTTTGATGGCGAGCTTTGCCTCGTGAGTTTCGCCTGGGGCAAGTCTTCGGAGGCGACCGGCTTTTCGTTCGATCGCCCGATGAAACGGGTAACTGGTGGCCGGTTCCAAGCCGGTCACGTACCCAGTCTTTAGCGAGGCCTCATTTTTCCATAGAGTAAAATAAGGCAACTGCTGCGTATTGAAGGTGACTAGCGCTCCCGATTTTGCATCGGGGGACTGTAGCAAAGCTTGAGTAGAATCTTGTTGATCCGCCCAGAGTTCGGCGAAATAGACCTGTTCGGTATATCCGGCCGGTTGTGGCCCTTCGTAGAGATTCCATTTTGCCATGTCTACCTCGGAAGCTCGAACGTCTCGGGGCGCGACACGCTTAATCGGGGCGAGGAACTTGGCGCCGGCGCCAAGCAAGGGAGGCCCAAAGTTAATATGGTAGAGGCTCTCCATCTCTTGCGGGATATCGGCCAAATTGATCACAGTATCGTTCAGCACTAACTCGCTACTCCCGATCTCCGTTGAAATCTCGGTCATCAATTGGAGGTGCGGTCCGAACATGAACGATTCCTCGACCACGCCGCGTAACACGATCCGCGGGACCGGTTCAAGCTCAAACCGAAACTCGACATAGCTTGCAGGCAGATAATTAATGCGTCCGTGCTGGGTCAGAACTTGAGATCCATCCGGGCCAGGAGGCCCCATCGATTCTAACCCACAGCGGGATAGCCATTCCCCGAACCCGTTCAACCAACCTTTGCCTCCCCGGTCAGTCAGATCCACAAATTGTGGATGCACGACTTCAGTGACTGGAGAGTCCCATCCCAAACGAATATCTTGAATCTCGCCCCCCCAAATGCTCATGCCTCGGGTCGGCACCACCACAAATTTCAGGACACCGTTATCGATATCAACGATTTCTGTCCCTTCCTGGCGCCCACCAGCCAGGCAGGTCTTCGTTACGCTCCAAGAGCCCTTCCCCGAGTCGTCGCGTGCTTCGGTCGAGTCAAATCGCCATTCCTTAAGCGAAAATCCCTGGCTGCTGTCGGTAAGAATCTTTGAATAGGCCATCGTGCGGGGGGAGCGTGTCGTGCCGGCTGAGACTCTAGCGCGGCTAATCGCCGAATGCACAGCACGTTTCTCGTTCTCGGAGACAGATAACGGTAGGGGCGAGCTCCCGCTCGTCGGGCCTCGACACCATCGCAGTCCGAAAACACAACGGACGAGCAGGAGCTCGTCCCTACCGGCTACTCAATATGCCAAGCCTGTCGCTTCGTGCTAGAGAGGAGCATGAAAAGCTATCGTATCGCCACCATTCCCGGTGACGGCATAGGGAAAGAAGTTGTTCCCGAAGGGATCCGTGTGCTGGAGGCGGCGGGCCGAAAACACGGATTCAGTTTGCAATGGGATCAATTTCCTTGGAGCTGCGAGTTCTACCAAAAGACCGGACGAATGATGCCCGAGGACGGTTTGCAGCAACTCAGGGAATACGATGCGATTTTCTTGGGAGCAGTCGGGTTCCCTCCCATTCCCGACCATATTTCGCTTTGGGGACTCCTGATCCCGATCCGCAGACATTTTCAGCAATACGCAAACCTGCGACCGGTACGACTCATGCCAGGGATAGAATCGCCTCTGCGAGACCGTAAAACTGGTGACATCGATTTTCTGATCGTCCGCGAGAATAATGAAGGCGAGTACTCCTCTATCGGCGGGCGCATTTACGATGGCACCGACGACGAAGTCGTCATTCAACAGACCGTATTTACCCGGCGCGGAGTTGATCGAATCCTGCGTTTCGCGTTTGAGCTCGCCCAGTCCCGGCCAAAAAAACATCTCACGTCCGCCACCAAGAGTAATGGAATCACCATCACGATGCCATTCTGGGATGAACGGGTGAAAGCAATAGCGGCTCAATATCCCGGGATCCGCGTCGACCAATATCACATCGATATTTTGACGGCACACTTTGTCCAACACCCGGATTGGTTCGACGTGGTAGTCGGGTCCAACTTGTTCGGCGATATTCTGAGCGACTTAGGGCCGGCCGTAACCGGCACCATCGGGATCGCTCCATCGGCAAATCTCAATCCGGAAAGAGAATTTCCATCGATGTTCGAACCGGTTCACGGCTCTGCCCCCGATATCGCCGGCATGGGTATCGCTAACCCAATTGCTCAGATCTGGAGCGGCGCCATGATGTTAGAACATTTAAAGGAACCGGATGCGGCGGCTTCGATTCTGAAAGCCATCGAAAGTGTGTTAATCGACGGCCCACGTACGCGAGATATCGGTGGCAAGGCGAAAACGGCCGAGGTCGGCCAGGCGATTGCCGAGGCGGTTTAATAATTACCGATAGGGCTAGGCTCCCGAAGAAACCATCCCTGCTGCGAAGCGTTTCTGGTTGGAACGCCGAAAACCGTTTTCTACTGCATGAAGCGCGCCGAGCCGTGTTTCTTATGTCCGGACATGACGCGGCGACCTTTTAGGTGTAACACATGTGCGGTCGGATGACCGGTTACTCCTTCAACATGTCCAAAGCACATTTGCGAGCCTCGCCTTACCGCCAGCGTTGACGTGGTTTCAATTTCTCTCTAGGCTTGCCAGCTAACGTCGCTTTAATGAACATGCACCGCATTCTCGTCCTGGATGACGACATCGGTGTTTGCACGGTGTTGACCAGGATTTTACAAGATCAACAATACGACGTTTACACGAGCCAATCGGTTATTAGCGCCGCTGAAACCCTCACCGAACGGTCATTTGACGCGTATTTACTAGATTATCGGCTCGCAGATGGCACCGGCCTGCAGGTAGCGGAGAAAGTCCGTCAGCAAGGTAGCAATGCTCCGATTATTCTCATCTCGGGCTATGGGGCGACCGACATCGCGGCTAAGGCGGTTACCCTCGATATTTTTGAAGTGCTCCAAAAGCCGTTTACCCGTGAAACCATTTGCAACGCGCTCGAGAGAGCGCTGAACCGCGCTTTGCGCACACCGGTTAATGTTCAACAGCCATCTGAAAACGATCCGAGTCCAAAGCCCGGGCTAAGGATCCAGCTCCGCGCGCTCCACCTCGTTTTGATCGTAATTGGTCTGCTGCTTGTCGCTCTTTGTATCTTCTTGATGCTTCGTTAGCACTCAGTGGGATGGGCCCTACTCGCTAAGGGGATGAGCTCCCGCTCATCTGATCTACAAGGAAATCACACCCTTCGGAAGAGTCCGGATGAGCAGGAGCTCATCCCTACCGGTCCAGAAAAGCGATTCGAATTTATAAAGCCTGGATTGCTGAGCAATGCAGGCGCATTTTGTTAGCGATTCAGGCTTACTAATTCTGTGAAGAGGACCGTGCTCCCCAGCCCCAAAACTTTGGCTGAAAATGACTATGTCCATTGTTGGGCTTGTTACCGCAGACTGCGCACTGTCGTGATCGCGGTTTTCGTGGCGGCAGTAATCGAGGTACGATTTTTACTGCCTGGAATCGTCATCGCCGGCACTTTCTTTTTTTATTTCTTATTGGCGATGTGGCTCGCAAATTGGAATTGCCCCCGCTGTAATCGCTCGTTCTTCCGCTACGCGTTCCTGCGTAGCCTATTCGGGGCGCGCTGTTTCTACTGTCAATTTCCTAAGTGGGGTATTAGCGATACGGGGGACGTCATTCTACGACCGAAATTCCCGTTGGGATGGAAGTCGGAATCAGTCTCCAAACATATTCACGGGAAATGAGGCAGCGCGGAGGCGAATAGAGAGCGGTGAAAGGTGAAAAGTGAAAGGTGATAGGTTATTGCTGAGGGCGTCACCAAGACTCCGAGGGGTCCTTTCACTTTTCACTTTTCACTTTTTCACTTTTCACCGCTCCCCCCTACCCCACTCTTTGCCTGGCGCGGTGCGCCGCAACCTTTGCTCGGTTGCCACAAGCGCTCATGCTGCACCAGCGCCGCCGGTGATTCTTGGTGGAATCGTAGAAAAGAAGGTCGCAGCTCTCGTCCGCGCATTTTCGAATCAAGGCCGGGTTCCCATCACAGAGCAGATCCGCTGCCGACTCCGCAAGCGGCGCTAGCAAGGCCAACGGGTCCGCCATTTCCGAGACAAATCGTCGCTCCAATTGGGCCGAACGCCGTTCTATTTGAAAATGGCCATCTCTCTTTATGAGAAGACCATTGATTGCGCGAATGGGTGCTGGCGGCACCAACTTACCGTCAATGATCGCCTCGGCCGCTGTCCGGATCGACTTCCGCAATTCCCGGGCAGCGCCTAGAACACGGTCGCTTGTCTTAGCAGAGCAACGTTTCGCTAGCGCAACAGCCTCGGGAGACCCAAGCAACCCAGCCTGTTTCAACCAATCGCGGAGATCGTCGAAGGTTTCTAATCGATCTTGATATTCTCCGGATCGCCGGAACTCGGTACCTACGAAATCGAGGGAAAGATGATCTGCTAAGAAAGAGAAATTCTGTTTCTGCGCCATAATCCGCCAAGACCCGGACTCACCCAGCCCAGGCAACAGCCTGGTTTGTATTTTATTTTTGGCGCTGTTAACAGTTTTATCTCATCGCCCTGGGCGCAGACCGCCCGAAATCGTTCTCGTTCTCGTCGTCGTCCTCGATTCAAAATCGTATAATTTTCAGGGCACTTGGTGCTGCACTGCATTGCGTTTTTCAACATCAGGGTCACCAGTAATGCTAAGGCAGTCCCTGCAAACCTCGATGTGGAGTCAAGAATGTAGACAGCTGCCCGGGATTTCGTCCCGGAGGGACGGAATGAAGGTAGCCTCTCGGAATTTCAGACGACGGGGCGAAGTCGGGAGGACGACGACGATTTCGAACTACGCCCAAAGCCTCGGCAAAAAATACGCGCCAGCCGCCAGCAATATTCCGAGGAGGGCCGAGATGGGGCCGTGCGGCGCTCCGCTCAACGTATGAGTGACCCCCATCAGCAGAAAGATTCCTGATAAAATCCACGCGAGCGCAGTCATCGTTGTGACGGCAATTGCTAACATATCGATCCGGGCTGACACACCTGGGTTTAAGCAAAGACCGGCGCCAATTATCAGAGCCAAAGCCAACGCTAATGAGGCGATCAAAATCGGTCTGGCTTTCTTTTCAGCGGCGACCCCGACCCTCCGGTCCCCATGATCGATCCAAGAGTGAACCTCCGCGGCTTGCCACCGTCGATAATGGTCTCTCTGAAGCAATCCTTTTAATAGCGGTTGCCATCGCGGGGGAATTGAGGACGGAATCGGTACCTTCCCTTGCACAATCCGATAAGGAAGCAGTGCATCATTTCTTAGTGTAGCCGCGATGGAGTTGCCACTTAACGCCTCGATTAAGATGATGCCGAGCGACCAATAGTCGCTGGCTCTAGAATACATACCGGTCAGGGTCTCAGGGGCCGAATAAAACAGGGTGCCGTGGGGCTGGGTAAGCACGGTCGAATCGGTAACGGCTGCCGAGCCGAAATCGGCGAGGACCAACTCGAGCGGCTGTTCGGACCGCACCAAGATGTTGCTAGGCTTGAGATCGCGATGCTGGACTCCGGCTCCATGTAGTTGCTCCAGCCCGTCGGTCACCTGGCGGACCAGCCGTAATGCCTGCTCTTTGTCCAGAGGCCCTTTCCTCTTGATGAAGTCGGCAAGGTTACCCAGTGGGAACAATTGCGTGACCTCGACGGCCCTCCCTTGCCACTCACCTCGGAAAAGAGGCACTAAAAGCCGGTGGCTCGACAATTGAGCCAACACACGCGCCGTAGCCGCCGATGGAGTTGTCAGACCGCGATAAATTTTAACGGCGTGGGCTTGGTTCTCGTCATCCCGGGCAAAGTAAACGTCAGCCTGCGCCCCTGGCTGCGGAATCGGTGACAAAATCGTGTAACCTTCAATGGCGACTGAACCCGGAACGTACGGCTGCGTCGCCGGCGCGGACGCGTCGTTGCCAACCGAACCCGCAGAGGTCTGGGACAACATAGCAAAGGAAGCCTAATCCGATTCCCTTCGCTACGCTAAGAGAAGCTAAGGTTCACTTTTGGTGGGGCCACGCTCCTGCAAGGTTCCAGGTTGTATGTTCGAAGTTTTAAGTTTGACGTTTAATGCTCTGTTCGGAGACGCGTCGTGCTGTGGGAAGGGCAACCTAGAACCTAAAACTTAAAACCTTGAACCTAGAACCGCTTCGGAGCCCCGCCCCCCAATCACACTTCCCTATTCGCCGTGATCCAGCTTATGGATCCGGTAAATCAGATCGTCATAGCTGGTTGCATTTCGCATGATCGCGTTCAGCTGATACAGGCGCTCGTCTTCCGAAGCATGATTAAACGCCACCCGCGTTTGAGTCGAGTCGTGTCCAAAGACAACTTCATCCCAATGGATTGTTTGGATCTGTGAAGTGAAACGCGCCACAGCTCGGCCTCGGAAGAATGCTCGAGTCGTCTCCGGAGGACCAAAGATCGCGTTCTTGATTGCGTCTTCTGCGAGCAGCCGGCGCATACGGCCTTGCCTCACAAGCTCAAAGTGCAGTCCCTGCTCCCAGGTAATGTTATGATATTCCAGATCGATCGACTGTAACCAAGGGTCGCACCAATCCAGGTTCTCGCTCTCTTGGAACGTGTTCAGCAGATATTTCTTCGCGGCCCAATCCACCCGATCAGCACAGCGCATAGCCTCGACATCGAGGTCGTTCAGCAGGCTTTCCCACTCGGTCAGCAGCCAATTCACTTCTGGCTGTGATCGATCACAGTATTTGAGCGCTTTAGCCAAATACATCCGTTGAACATCCACCGCAGAAATCTTCCGGCCATCCTTCAGCTCGATAATCCAATTATAGGTCTGATCCCGGCTGATGGATTTAGTGGCGTCGATCGGTTGCGCTACTTCGAGTTGCGGTGCTTCCCTTTTCTCGATTAGCTCAAGCACCAGGGACATCGTTCCAATCTTCATCGCAGTCGCGAACTCGCTCATATTGGAGTCGCCCAAAATCACATGGAATCGCCGATATTTCCCTGGATCTGCATGTGGTTCATCGCGCGTGTTCACGATGGGTCGCCGGTTCATGGTGTCGATGCTCACCAGTACGCTGAAAAAATCGGCTCGTTGCGAGATTTGAAACACTCCGGGTTGACCGGCCGATCCCTCTCCCTCAATCCCGAGTTTACCCGCTCCCGTAAAGATCTGGCGGGTAACCAGAAACGGAACTACATCCGATACCAAACGGTCCCACGGAACCGTGCGGCTCATGATGTAGTTATCGTGACATCCGTAGCTATGGCCTACGAAGTCGGTGTTATTCTTGTAGAGCCTGACCTCGCGCTCCGGAGCGATCTTCCGGTTCCGCCGGCGCACGCATTCGGCTAGAATTCGCTCCCCGGCTTTGTCTTGAGCGACCACATCCTCCAGCAGCGTGCATTCAGGCGTCGAATATTCCGGATGAGCATGGTCGTTGTAGAAACGCGCTCCATTGCTAAGAACCAGGTCGCTTTTTATCTCCTCGTAGCTAAGCGGCCGGTTCTTATCTAATTCGTAGTAAACCGACTCGTCCGTGTCTTGCATTAACGAGTCTGCCCGGAACCCGCGTGCATCTAAATGCGGGTCTTCCAGATTGTAGTCCCATTTCATCAGCGCGCCGTGCTCGGTATAGCAGCGCACTAACTCAATGGACTCAGCAACTACATCGACATTCTCGACTCCGTTTACGGTAATGCCGTATTCGGTTTCGATACCAAAAACGCGATTCATCTGGAATGTGCTCTACGCCGTGGCGGACCGAACCTAAATAACGTCGGAGATCTTCGACGCTTTTGGTCCGGATCGAACTGGCACTACCTTCACCACGTTCTCGGAATCGTAATCAATTAGTTTCAACCAATCTTCCACGATATCGGTCGGTGGGAAGATATCGTTCTCCGCATACTCAGTGTTTAGCGAGAGCAACAAATCAGATTCACTGATCCCCTCTTCTTGCATCGTGTTGATGGCCCGCTTGATGGCGAGCTCCTTCGCTCGCTCTACCACCGACGCGATGATAGCGCCGCTAACCAGATCTCCCCGGTAGAGCGTCTCCCGCTTTCCACTTCTCAATGTGATTTCCAAAAACCTGTTTTCTTCTTTTCTGGCAAACTGGGTATCGACCACTTTGGTCACCAGATGATCGACCACCTCTTCGATCCCACCCTTCTGTTCAACCAATTCCGGGTCGTACGGTAAATCTTTAGTTAGGTAGATCTTGTAGATGTCGTAAGCAGAAGCTCGGTCTGGCCGGTTGACCTTTATTTTCCGGTCGATTCGACCTGGACGCAGGATCGCCGGGTCGATCAAATCCGCTCGGTTCGAGGCCAGGATAATCACCACTTCATTTAAAGACTCGATTCCGTCCATTTCGGTGCAGAACATCGGCACCAAGGTCGAGAGGATACTTGAATACCGCCCCGCTCGACGTGTGCCCAGAATACTCTCGGCTTCGTCGATGAAGATGAACGGCATAAAGCCCTCTTTCCGTTTCTCTCTCGCGGTGTTGAAGATCTCGCGAACCTGACGTTCCGATTCTCCTACCCACATATTTAGAATCTCGGGCCCTTTGATGTGCATGAAGAACTGCTGCATCTCTTCGCCCGTCTTTTCCTTGAGCTGCTTCGTCAGGTTGTAGGCTGTTGCTTTGCCGAGCAGCGTCTTACCGCATCCAGGCGGACCATAAAGCAGAAATCCTTTCGGAGTCTGATGCTGGAATTTGGTGAAGAGATCTGCGTGCAATAGCGGCAGCTCGATCGCATCCTTGATCGCACTGAGCGCTTCTTCTTGGCCTCCCACCATACTCCAGGAAATCTCGGGGACTGCCTCCAAGTAGTAGTCCTGGGTCGTGGGCCGGCTTAACACTTCGATCGCGATTCTGAAATTCGAGTCCACTCGGACCTCATCGCCAACCTTGAGATTGGCTTTCAGCAGATCCTGAGACCGCTGCAGCACGATGGACTGAACGCCGTGCTCCTGGCCGACCCGCAAACGATCGCTGCTAAGAATCTCCGTGACCTTGGTGACGGGCCCCGCGAGATCGTATCCGAGGTCTCCTACGATTACGTACGCTTCATTCACCAATACACGCGTCCCTTTCTTCAACTTGTTGAGGTTGATCCGGGGATCCACGTTGCAATAGTAATCGGACCCTCCCACAACGATCTGGGCAGTTTCTTTGTTGGGGCTACCAAGGTATGTTCCGATCCGATTCGCTGGAGAAGTGACTTTTTTGATCACTTCGTCCAGTTTTTCGATCGTTTGCCGCGCCTCTTGAATCATTTCCTCCTGTTCCGCCACGCTCGACCTGAGGCCGATAATTTCGCTGCGTGTCGGGTCACCAGGGGGGAGACTTGCTACGATTCTCTCTAAGATTTCGAGAGGAGTTGCGGGCTCGGAACTGTAACCACCGTACTCGGGTGCTCGCTCTTCGTTCATTTGTACTTCTTAATCACTCCGCTAATGAGGACTATAACCAGGTCCTAGCCGGCTATCAATCCAGTAGTCACGGATTGCCTCGTATACTGGGCTGCAGATTTGTTCGTCGCTGGCATTTAGGGTGGGCTTTGTAGCGCCAATCGTGCCAGCCCCACAGAAGAACCGTGTGGTTGTATGGGCGTTAGCATTTGGTGGGGCGAGGCTCCCGAATGTCCGAACGAGGTTCGCAAGGGCTACCGGTTCTCTCGCTAAACAGAATGTGTTCTGCCACGACGGGCGCCGAACCGCGGCACAGCGCGCGATCCGCCTCATAAGCATGTTAGCAAACCGCTGCATTTTTCGGAGGCCTACCGGTCGGAAATATGGCTCACACTCGATCACGGCCCGGCAAGCGCAACGGCGTAATACATCACGTCTACACAAAAGCCAGGTTGCTCTGCGGATCTGATTTGGACGTCTGAGAGCCTCGCCCACCACTTTGCACGCCCACACGCCCAGTCGTTTCCCTCGAAACCGAAAACCTTGCATCATTAATCATAATGTTGATATTCGTCGGTGATGCTTAACACCCTCAGGGAACCCGAGAGTGAGACGATCCATCTAGGGTTCAAGGAGCTATACGTCAGTGCATTCAAATGGATGCTGCTGGCGCGAACTGTG
>Ga0210401_10006627_pt1 | contig 11717 bp, 9 predicted proteins | sample IncBWH32MmetaG_FD_150866 | JGI IMG/M metagenome (GOLD analysis project Ga0210401, IMG submission 150866) | Forest soil microbial communities from Barre Woods Harvard Forest LTER site, Petersham, Massachusetts, United States - Inc-BW-H-32-M | ecosystem: Environmental > Terrestrial > Soil >... | reverse complement strand
CAGATCAATGAAACCGGGCGCGACGATCATGTCAGTGGCGTCGAAAATTTCAGCGTCCGATGATGTGAGATCCGGTCCGACGCGAACGACGCGCGGGCCGTGCAGCAGCACGTCGTGGCGCGCATCGGTTTTACTCGCGGGATCGAGCAGGCGGCCGTTCTTGATCAGCAGCAAGCGGTCGTTAGTGGTTGGCATGTCTGGGCCTCATTGCGCCTTGTCGGGAACTTTGGCCGGCGGTGGTTCCACGGCCGCGCCGCCGACGAGATGGTAGAGCAGGGCCATGCGGATGGCGAGGCCGTTGGTGACCTGTTCGAGGACGCAGGATTGCGGGCCGTCCGCGACGGCATCGTCAATTTCCAGGCCGCGAATCATGGGCCCGGGATGCAGCACCAGCGCGCCGGGCCGCGCGACCTGCAGGCGCTGCGGCGTGAGCTGGTAACGCAGGATGTATTCCTCGGCCGCGAGCGCGGGTTCGTGCTGGCGTTCGGTTTGCACGCGCAGCGCGATGATCACGTCCGCGCCGTCGAGCGCATCTTCTATGCGCGTGACGCGGCACACGTTGGGCGCGAGAGTTTCCAGCTCGCGCGGCACCCACATGGCCGGTCCGCAGAGCGTGATGCGCACGCCAAATTTGCTGAGCAAGTGAATATTGGAGCGGGCCACGCGGCTGTGCAGCACATCGCCGAGAATGGTGAGGTTCCAACCCTCGAGCTTGCCCTTGCGATCGCGAATGGTGAGCGCGTCGAGCAGCGCCTGCGTGGGATGCTCGTGCGTGCCGTCGCCGGCATTCACGATGGGAACGCCCAGGCGGTCGGCGACAAATTCCGGCGCGCCCGATGAACTGTGGCGGATGACGATGCCGTCTGGGCGCATGGCTTCGAGCGTGCGGACGGTGTCGAGAAGAGATTCGCCCTTCTTCAGGCTGGAAGCTTCGGCCTGGAGATTCATGGTGTCCGCGCCCAGGCGGGCGGCGGCCGTGGCAAAACTGATGCGGGTGCGCGTGGAATTTTCGAAGAAGGCCAGAGCGACGGTCTTGCCACGCAAAGTGGCCAATTTCTTGAGAGGATGACGCTGAAATTCCTGGAAGGGTTTGGCCTGATCGAGAATAAAAGAAATTTGTTCGCGGGTGAGGTCTTCGATTCCGAGCAGGTGTTCCAGGCGCTGCAGCACTTTTTCCCTTTAGTTACGGTTGTTTCCGGGCCTCCGCGAGGATTGCCAGGGTTCAGGGAACGCGATCTACGAGCACGACGCGTTCATCGCCATCAATTTCTTTCAAGTGAACTTCCACGATTTCGGTGTCGCTGGTTTGCACAGAATTGCCGATGAACGAGGCTTCGATGGGCATTTCGCGATGGCCGCGGTCAATCAGCACGCACAGGCGAATGCGTTTGGGACGGCCCAGATCGAAAAGGCCGTTCATGGCCGCGCGAATGGTGCGGCCGGTGTAGAGCACATCGTCCACGATTACCAAGTCGCGATTATCCACGTTGAAATTGATTTCGTTCGAGTGCACGACGGGTTGCGGGCCGACGGTGGAAAGATCGTCGCGATATAGAGTGATGTCTATCGTGCCCACGGGGATCTCTACGCCAGAGAAATCTTTGACGGTTTTCGCTAAGCGTTCGGAGAGTGGAACGCCGCGGCGGCGGACGCCGATTAGAGCGAGGTCCTGGGTACCGCCGCTTTTTTCCACGATTTCATGGGCTAAACGATTGAGCGTGCGGCTGATTTCTTCCGCGGAGAGGAGCTGTCTTTTTTCTACGACGCGCATCTGGCGGAACATCCTAGCATAGACAGCGCGAAGTTCGCAGCGGAGGAATCCCACAGGAATTTGGGCGGGACGGATTCGAGCTCCTAGCGTTGATCAGGAGTTGCACCGAATTATCGGACGTGGTCGGGGGTTTTTGCAGCGAACCAGATCAACGACAGTGAAGCGGCCCAGATTGCAGCCCTCGTGCACCACATCGCAACCAGGTCAAACAACAACCAGTGCCCGTCATTGGGTCGCGCATAATGATTTGAGATACCGATAATCGCCCATGAACCCGGCACAGTCAGACAAACCCCGACGAGCTCCGCCACGATGCGTAAAAATTTGCGCAGCATCTCCGACGGTTCGCTCCCCAATCACGCAAGTGATGATAGATGCTAAGGGTGATTGCACTACGCTGTTCCATTGGCTTTAATTACTGCGTCGAAGCTGATAAGCCCTGCGTAATCGGAAGCTGACCCGCTGCCCGGGGCGCTGAAATCTTGACCGGCGTGTTAGACTGGGCGCGTTATGAGTTCGTCGGCGCCGGCACGCAGTCCTCAACGGCCCACTTCAGTTGACCTCCGAGTCAGCATTGGCACCCTTGCTTTAAAAAACCCCATCATCGCGGCCAGCGGAACGTTTGCATATGGAGTGGAGTTCGCTCATATGGTGGACTTGAACCGCCTGGGCGGATTCGTGGTGAAGGGGCTTTCCGCGCAACCGATGGAAGGCGCGGCGGCACCCAGGATCTGCGAAACGGCCAGCGGGATGGTCAATGCCATCGGGCTGCAGAACATCGGAGTGCGGGCGTTTGTTGCCGAGAAGCTGCCGCTGTTACGCCGTTACAACACCGCGGTGATCGCCAACGTCTTCGGGCGTACAATCGCGGATTACGTGGAAGTGATCCGGGTTCTGGAGGATGCCGAGGGGCTAGCCGCCTATGAGCTGAACATCTCCTGCCCCAATGTGGAGCGCGGAGGAGTCGAATATAGTACTGACCCCTCCCTGATAGCTGCCGTCGTCGGAGCCGCGCGGGCGGCGGCGAAGCGCCCCCTATGGGTAAAGCTCTCACCAAATGTTAATATGATTGGAGTTAGCGCAAAGATATCCGAAACGGAAGGAGCGGATGCTGTAGTAGTAGCGAACACCTACCCTGCACTGTGTATAGACGCACACAACCGGAGGTCACGTCTCGGTAGTACGACCGGAGGGTTGTCGGGCGCGGCCATAAAACCTATAACCATGAGGCTGGTTTACGAGGCTTGCCGAGTTGTAAAGATCCCGGTAATCGGACTCGGAGGCGTTGAAAAACCGGCAGATATCGCTGAGTACGTGCTGGCAGGCGCCTCAGCAGTGGAAGTAGGTACGGCTCACTTTGTGGACCCACGGGCTTCTGAACGGCTCGTAAGCGGTCTGGAAATGTGGTGCCGGGACGAAAATACATTTGAAATCAGCAAGTTACGGGGAGCACTACAGTATTAAACTGATTGTCACTGTACCCCCGAACAGGTAAAATTTAGGCTGGTTTCAAACAAGGGTAGGTGAACATGAAGGGCAAGATTTTCGTGATTCTGCAGTCGGTGTTTTTAGGATTGGGTCTGCTCGCGGTTACCGTGCCCGTGAATCCAGCGGCGCCGGGCAAACCGGGCAACCCTTCTCCTGCAGAGGCCGCGCTTGGCATCACTCCAGTTGCATCAAACCCCCTTATCAAGGCGACTCATCAGGAGAAGCCGCTAGCCGTGTGGGAATGCACCACCAGCTGGTACGGAGACGATTTCGACGGCTTGCCGACCGCTAACGGCGAGACCTACGATATGTACGCGGATACCGCCGCCCACCCCACGCTTCCGCTGGGGTCCATCGTGCGCGTTGTGAACATGCGGAACCATCGCAGCCAGGTGGTCCGGATCAACGACCGTGGACCGTACGTCGAAGGACGCGAATTAGATGTTTCCTACGAAGTGGCACGTAAGTTAGGATTCGACCAGCACGGGCTCGCGAAAGTCCGGCTCGAACTCCTAAAGGTGCCAAGACGCCCAGCAGCAGCGCATCCCGGAAACTGATCGTCGCTTTAGACCTGGACCGCCTTGGTCCAGCGACCGCTTTGGCGCGGAAACTGCGCGGAGCGGCCGGGATGTTTAAAGTTGGGTCGCAGCTCTTCACGTCCGAGGGTCCGCGAGCGGTTACCAAGCTTGCGGATCTGGGCTACGACATCTTCCTCGACCTGAAATTCCACGATATTCCGAATACTGTGGCCCATGCGGTCGCCGCCGCGGTGCGCCTGCCGCGCGTGCGGTTGATGACTCTGCATGCCTCCGGCGGCCTGGCGATGATGCGGGCGGCGCGCGAGGCTGCGGGCACGAAGAAGAACCGTCCGACGCTGCTGGCGGTGACCGTGCTGACCAGCTTCGATGAAGCGACCCTGCGGGAGATTGGGATGGAGGGCTCGCTGGGATCGCGAGTGGTGGCGCTGGCGCGACTGGCCCGGACAGCGGGGATGGATGGCGTCGTTTGCTCCGCGCTGGAAGCTCCGGCGGTGCGGCGGGAGCTTGGACCTGATTTCAAGATCTTGGTGCCGGGAGTGCGTCCGGCGTCGGCCGCGACGAATGATCAATCGCGCATAGCGACACCGGGAGATGCGGTTCGCGCAGGCGCCGATTACCTGGTAGTGGGCCGGCCGATCACTGCTGCGGCGAATCCACAGGTGGCTGCGTTGCAGATCCTGGCGGAGATTGCTGGCGCAGAGCGGCAGAGGGCAGTGGCCTAGTCACGCCGCGAGCACACCGAAAGCTCTGCTAGTTGGGTTAATTTCCGGTTGAGCTGGCAGCGTTAGTCGGGAGTCACGTGAATCTGGCCTGGCACCTAACGCTCTCTGCAAGACATGCTGAATCCGTTGAGGTCGTCCAAGAGAATGCAGGCCTGTGCTATGCTTCAGCCAAAATATGAAGAAGATTTCATCGGAAGACGTTTGCAAGGAAGTCCATCGCTTTTGGGCCATCTTGTCGGGGAATGTGGCGGACAGGCTTGAGGAGATGTACTCGCCTACCGCCATCGTTTTCACGGGCAAAGCTAAACGAAGCGAGTCGGCGAAATTGATGGCAGTGCGGAGATCTCGCCAGCTCCCCGGGCCCGGTCACTTTTCCAGAGCAGAAGTAGGTTCAATAGATGTCCAGATTGTGGGCCAGGACGTCGCCATTGCCGCCTACACGTACAGCTTCAACACCCAAAAAATTCTCGCCAACGGTAGCAAAATGCAAATTAACACGTCGTTCGGACGAGCAACGCAGATTTTCCAGCGCGGCGAGGATGGCGCACTTCGAATCGTTCATGAGCATCTGAGTGCCGCGGCGCCCCCCGCCATGGAGAAAGCGGGCGAATGACAGAACCGCGAGCACTGGCAAACAGAGCCTCGCGCATCTAGAGGCGAGCATGGACTTGGATGGTTCCAAAGCTTATACCGTGCTGGGCCAATTATGAGCAACATTTCATCTGACGATGTGCGGGCTGAAGTGAAAAAGTTCTGGGATTTCCTTTCCCGAAAACTGAAATCTCAATTCGCGGAGATGTATATTTCCTCGGCAAGCGTTTTTGCAGCCGACGCGCGGCGGATGGAACCCGCACGCCTGATGCTGGTGCGGCGTGAGCGCGAGCTATTGGGTCCTGCATCTTTCGTGGCTGCGAATCTCGGTTCGATTGACGTGCAGCCTCTCGGAGCGGACTTGGCCATAGCTTCCTACCCATTCCATTTGTCAATCACTCGGACGCGCGCGAGTGGCAAGCGCTATCAGTCGGAAGTTCCCCGCGGGCGCGCCACGCAAGTCTTCCAGCGTGATGAAAAGGGTGTCCTACGAATTATTCACGAACACATGAGCTCGGCCGAGCCTGTTTCCACCAAAGAGTTGCCACCAACGGATCCGCCCAAGCGTGTCTGATCAACATCCGGACCGCGTTCACACCGCTGACCGACGATAGATTCGGGTCTCGTTGCCAGGTTCGTCGATCTTAGCTGCTAGCCGGGTTCTTTCTCGGCCATGGTTCGAAGAAGCAAGCCTCATCCCAGCCCCCGCCTTATCGTCACGCTAGTAGTACCGGCTCGGTTCATCCCGCTACCTCATTTTGCTGACCGCTGTTGGAATCTGTCGGTTGTGGACACGCACTAAGCTACGCGTAGAACATCACGGAAAACCGTCATGCCTTGGCATTCGAGTGGGTGGCGTCGGCGCCTCGAACACTCGACGTTTGATCCGCTGGCACAACTGCCACACTCCGCGCTTGGATATGCACAAAAGGCGCCCCGTACCGGTACCGTAAATGTTACAAGTTGTTGACGACTTCCCGACGCAAATCTGATATGACACGCGAGCCGCCAGGGCTAGAGGCAGGCTCCCCGCGCGGAAGAGAGCCTCGCAGGTCGCCGGAAACTTTCGAAGTACGTTTGCCCGATCGTTTGGAGATAGGAGGGTGTGCGCTCAGCGTGAATAAATAAACGATGAGGACATCGGCCTTCGAGACGCGCCGTGAATCGCATGAAGATCGGAGCGAATCGCGGACGGCGGCGGGGTCCGAAGAACCTGCGAGGAGGTTCATCAGCAACAGGATGTGCGATATGCCTGAACTCTGCCGGTAACCAGGCGGAGCGGGACCGGCCCCTGATTGGATCAATTTACTCTCAGTCCCTTTGGAGGTTTACCAGTGAATCGAAAAATAAGAGTGGCGATGGTTTTTTGTGCTCTGGCTGCCCTGAGTGCTGCCGCATCCGCAGCTTTTGGGCAAGAACAGCAACAGGCAACACCCAAGCTGCAGGTTCGTCATGCGATCAAGCCCGCCAAGGCAGCGGACGCCGAAGAAGTGAAAGGCGCTGTCGCAGCAGGGAGCGCGAGCAAGACGCCCATGTTGCCTCTGTTCACATTTAACGTGGAATCAGACAGAGACGGCAACGACTACACGGGCGTGATGGTGGGCGCCAACCCGTTCACAGGCGGGGGAAATAAAGACACGCACGTGAAGACATTCATCGTCCCGCTGATCATTATCACCAACACGGTGGGCACAACCTTTAATCCCGCGACGGGGGTCATCGGCACTGCACCCGGCGTCACCGTCTTCGACCCGACCAAAAACGACAACGGCTGTTTGGCCGCGCCGAACAACAACCCCTTGAGACTCTTCCAGCAGGCGCCTATTTTCGACAATTACGACATCTCGATCGGCGGCGTGGATATGGGGCATACGCAATATGAGGACGCCCACCAGCGAGGCGAATTCTGGAACGTCATAGAGGATAAGGACGACTATCACGTGCTGTTCGATCCGATCCAGAATCTTTCGGCGATCGTCATCAACGTTCCGGCGGCTTTCAGCACCACTCTTCCTCCGGCGGATTTCCCGGCGTGCGGGCCGTTTGGAATCGTGGACATCAACTGGTTCGACAATTACCTCAATACGAATGTACTGCCTGCGCTGCAACCACAGGTGAATGCGGGCAACATCCCGTTCTTCATGCTGTACAACACGGTGCTGGCCGGCCCGGTGACGAACCTCGGCAGCTGCTGCATTCTGGGGTATCACGGCACCTCCGACTTCCTGCCTCTGCAGGCTTACTCGCCCGCAGACTTCGACACCACCGGCTTGTTCGGGCCTACCGCGGGCGATTCGAATACGCTGTCGCATGAGGCGGGGGAATTCATCAACGATCCATTCGGCAACAATCCCACGCCTGCTTGGGGCGGAGTAGGGCAAGTGCCGCCGGGAGCGTGCCAGAATAATCTCGAGGTAGGAGATCCGTTGACCGGCAGCAATTTCTCGCCGATCGGCGGGCGCAATGGATTTACCTATCACTTGCAGGAGCTGACGTTCTTCTCGTGGTTCTTCGATTCGAAATCGATCGGAATCCACGGGTGGTTCTCGAACAACGACACGTTCACGACGGATGCGGGCCCCGCCTGCGTGCCCGCAGGTGGCTCGGGTGGCGCGAGCAGCCCGATTCGCGTGATCGGCAGCAAGTAAACATGCAGGATGGGTCGGCCGGGGCAGCGCGCGACATGCGCTGCCCTCGCCTTCCACTGCGGCCGAACGAGATCCGCTGCGCTTCGTTTTCGCCTCTTGCTATTGACAAAGGCTCGCCTTCAGTTCAAGTTCTCACACGGCATTTTCTTGCGTCTTCTGACAGTCGAGGGGAGTTCTGCATGCGAATTGTGTCGAAGTGCGGAGCGAGTTGGATGGCTGTGGCGGCCCTGATGTGCGCGCCGGTAATTTCCGGACAGGAGGTTGGCGCGCCAGCCACGCCGCCGAAGCCGAAGTCGGTCGAGATCACGCCGACGAACATTCAAGCGCACGTGGGAGACAAGATCAAGTTCACGGCGGTGGCCAAGGACGACTCGGGAAAGACGATTGATGTAAAGCCGATGCTCTGGATCGCGCTCCCTCCTGACATTGCTGGCGCGGATGATGACGGCAACGTGGTATTTCGCGCGGCAGGACATGTGACAGTGGGAGCGGTGGTGGCAGGCAAGCCGGGATTTGCGACGGTGACGGTCGGGACGCCTCCGCCGGCGACAGTGGAAGTAACGCCCCTGAAGCAGGCGCTGGTGGTGGGCGGATCCACGGTCTTGACCGCGACTGCGCGTTCGGCGAACGGCGACCCGCGGACGGACCTCGAGATTCACTGGAGCTCGAAAGCGCCGGCGATCGCGAAGGTGGACGAGTCAGGCTTGGTGAAGGCCGTAGCGCCGGGAACGGCGACGGTAGTGGCGACGGCAGGGCCGGTGAGAGGCGAAATTTCCGTGCAGGTGGTGGCGGATACACTGCAAAAAATTTCGCTGGAGCCTGCCGCGGCGACGGCGAAGACTGGCGACGTGGTGCACTTCACAGCCACGGGGGTGCGCACGAAAGGCGCGGCGACGGCCAAAGATGTGCTGACGAGCTGGAGCGTCAGCGGGCCACAGGGCATGATTTATCCGGATGGCGCGTTCGTCGCGGAGCTGCCCGGCACCTACGAAGTGGTTGCCGCGATTGGCGGACATACGGCGACCGCGTCAATCACAGTTGCGCCGCGCAACGTGCAGCGCGCGTTGGAAGTGGTGGCGCACATCCCCTCGAAAAATGCCGACGGCACGGTGGTGCAGACGACAGAAGAATGGGTCGTCGGCAATCACCTCTACGTCGCGACGATGGGCGACCGGCTCTATGCGTACGACGTTTCCGACCCGGCACATCCCAAGGCGCTGGACAGTTTGAAGGCGGATGCGCGGCTTTACAACGATGTGAGCACCACAGCCGACGAAAAAGTGGGAGTGTTCACGCGGGAAGGCGCATCGAACCGCAAAAACGGGATCGTGCTGTTTGACGCTTCGGATCCGGCGCACCTGAAAGTCCTGTCGGAATACACCGAGACGGTGACAGGCGGCGTGCATAGCGCGTTCATCAACAGCCACTATGCGTACATCACGGACGACGCCACCGGCTCGCTGCGCGTGATTGATTTTGCCGACCCGGTGCACCCGAAAGAAGTGGCGCGCTGGCAGACGGAAAAAGCGCAGGAGCAAATGATCGCTTCGCCGCTGGGCGAAGGAATGATCAGCGTGGGCCGCTATCTGCATGATTTGTACGTGAAGGATGGGCTGGCTTATCTGGCGTACTGGCGCGATGGGCTGGTGATTCTGGACGTCGGCAACGGCATCAAAGGCGGCAGCCCGGAAAATCCCAAGCTGGTGTCGCAATACAAATTCAATCACTACGAATTGTATGGAGACGGCTGGCTGGCAGGTTCGCACACGGCATTCCGCTACAAGAATTATGTTTTCGTGGGGGATGAAGTGTTTCCCGGGTATTTCGATATCAGCACGAAGGAACGCATCCCCGTGCGCGGAATCTTGCATGTGATGGACGTCTCGGATATCGAGCACCCGCGCGAGGTGGCCAACTACGAAGTGCCCGAAGGCGGGATGCACAACGTGTGGCCGGACAACGACATTCTGTACTTGGGCGATTACGCGGGCGGCGGACGCGCCGTGGATATTTCTGGCGAGTTGCGCGGGAATCTTTACGAGCAGGGCCGCGAGATCGCGAGCTTCTTTCCGGGCGACCCGAATGGATATCGCGCGAATTTGCCGTTCACCTGGGGTGCGCAGCCTGCCAATGGATTGATTTTCTTCAACGACATCAACAGCGGAATTTGGATCGTGAAATTGGGCAAGCCGAAATTCCAGGGATCAACGACCGCGCCGCAGATGCGGGACGAGGGAGCAACGGCCGCGAGCCCGTTTTAGTCGCTTGTGTGCTTGTGCCGCCGGCGGTTACTGTGCGGCGGGACTCGGCGCGTATCCTGTGACGCCTAGTTGCCAGAAGAGGAAGGCAACTTCGTCGGCTAGTTCGATGTCGCGCTGGGATTTGGTTGAGCCAATCCCGTGGCCGGCGTCGTAATCCACGCGCAGCAAGACCGGCTTGCCACTGCTGGTCGAGGCTTGCAGGCGCGCCGTCATTTTCGCAGCTTGCCACGGGGCGACGCGCGGATCGTTCACGCCCGTGGTCAGCAGAACCGCGGGATAAGGCGTGTTGGCTTTGACGTGCTGATACGCATCCATCGCAAAGAGCGCCTTGAATCCGTCCGCTTCCGTCACCGTTCCGAACTCCGGAATATTCGCAGGGCCGCTAGCCATGGTCTCCGAGCGCAGCGAGTCCGAATCGCCGACGCGAATCAGCGCGGCGCCAAACATTTCCGGGCGTTGCGTGATGGCGCCACCGATGGTGATTCCTCCGGCGCTGGTTCCCTCCCCCGCCAAGTGAGCCGCGGAAGTGTATTTGTGTTCGATCAGGTATTCGCCGCCAGCGAGAAAATCGTCAATGGTGTGCTGTTTGGTCAGCTTCTGTCCGGCCAGGTGCCAGTCTTCGCCGTACTCACCGCCTCCGCGCACATGCGCGATGGCGTGGATTCCGCCGCGCTCCAGAAACACCAGAATTGTGGGATCAAAATACGGGTCGTAGTTGATGCCGTAGGCGCCGTAGCCGGTGAGCCATGTGGGATGCGAGCCATCGAGCACGAGGCCGCGCTTGTGAATGATGGAAAGCGGAACCATGGTGCCGTCGGCGCTCTTGGCCTTCACTTCTTCGGATTCGATTTGCGAGTAATCAACCGGGGAAGGCGGGACCAGCGCGGTGTCCGTGAGCTTATCGGTTTTCGCGTCCAGCGAATACCACAGCGGCGATTTGGTCCAGGAAACGAGTTCCAGCCATGCGCCAGACTCGCGCGGATTGGTGACGAGCGATTGGATCGCGCCGTCGAACGGCAGCTTGATTGGCTGAATGTTGCCGCTGCTGTACGGAAGTCGGCGCAAACGGCCGATGCCTCCGTCGAGATCCTGGACGTAGAGCGCGTCGCCTGCGGCGCTGATGCCGGTGACTACCACTTCGCTTGCGGGCACCGCGACTGCGGCTTGAGCCAGATCGGGAGCGCCGAGACCGGTGCGCAGAACCTTGAAGCGCGAAGCATTTTTGTGGGAGAGCAAGTAGATTTCGCCGGCGTGCACATCGAAGCCGGTGACCTCATCGGTCTGGTCCGCGACTTTCTTCCAAACAGTTTTCGCGCCGGGATTAGCATCGAAGGGCACGGAATAAATATCAATCTCCCGTTTCACGCCGTGGATGACCAGACCAAGCACAAAATCCGGCGCGCCCGGCGAAAAAGCCACCACTGTAAAATCGTTCTCGTCCACGTTGACGGTTGGATTGGCGCCGAAGCCGAATACCAGAGGCTCGGTGTCTGGATCGCCACCCAGCGTGTGACGGTACACTTTCAGCTTCTGATATTTCGCGGTCGGAGGCGCGTCGGCGGCGAGTTTTTGCGCGCGCGTATAGAAGAAAGACTTGCCATCGGGCAGCCAGCTGGGGGAAGCAAACTCGGCGCGGTCGATGCTATCGGGCAACACCTTGCCGGTGGCGCTCTGCAAGACGTGCAGGACGCTTTCTT
>Ga0210401_10006626_pt1 | contig 11718 bp, 10 predicted proteins | sample IncBWH32MmetaG_FD_150866 | JGI IMG/M metagenome (GOLD analysis project Ga0210401, IMG submission 150866) | Forest soil microbial communities from Barre Woods Harvard Forest LTER site, Petersham, Massachusetts, United States - Inc-BW-H-32-M | ecosystem: Environmental > Terrestrial > Soil >... | reverse complement strand
AAGAAACGACATCGGCGTAGACTTCATCCCCGTTGGCCAGAACCACACCCTTGGCCTTGCCCGACTTGATGATGATGTTGGTGATTCCGGTCTCGGTGCGAATCTCGACACCGGCTTCGCGGGCGGCGTCGGCAATCGCATTCGAGATTGCGCCAGTGCCTCCGCGGGCAAATCCCCAGGAGCGGAATGCGCCGTCAATCTCTCCCATGTAATGATGCAGCAGAACATATGCCGTTCCCGGCGAGCGCACGCCGAGAAACGTTCCAATGATTCCCGACGCCGACATGGTCGCCTTGAGCACATCGGTCTCGAACCACTGGTCGAGAAAATCGATGGCGCTCATGGTCATCAACTGCACCTGGTTGTATTTGTCGTCGCTGGTCATGCCCTGAAAGCGCTTGCCGATGAACAGCAGCTTCATCAGTTCTTTGGGATTCAGCGTCGCCGGATCGGGCGGCACCATGCTGAGAATCGGTTTCACGAAGCGGCACATGGCCTGCATCGCTTTCCCGAATTCGTCGTAAGCTTCGGCATCGAGTTTCGAATGTCGTGCGATCTCGCGATGCGTCTTTCCATGATCGTTCACTCGCCACAGATAGTCGCCGTTGGGCATGGGCGTGAAAGTGCCGTCGAGCGGAAGAATCTCCAAGCCGTGGCGAGGAAGATCCAAGTCACGAATAATTTCCGGCCGCAGGAGCGACACCACGTAAGAACAAACCGAAAACTTGAATCCCGGGAAGACTTCTTCAGTGCAGGCCGCGCCGCCCAGAATGTGGCGGCGTTCGAGCACCAAGACCTTCTTGCCGGCGCGGGCAAGATAAGCGGCGTTGACCAGGCCGTTGTGACCTCCGCCGATTACGATGACGTCATATTTGGACATTAGCTGCTGGCTCCTGGCTGAGAAAATAGGTAAAGCCGAGCAAGAGCAGAGCGGATCAGAGGCCGCTGGGCAGATTGCGCCACGCTATGAGAATGCCGCGCATGATTGAGGCACCCATTCTAACTGATATTTGCCCCACCGTGCGACGCCTGCATATAATCCGTCTTCAAGGTTTTCCTCTGTGCACCTCTGTGTCCTCTGTGGTTAGGTTCAAGGTCTTAACCACAGAGGACACAGAGTTACACAGAGAAAACCTACAATCGACTTGAGGTCCATCCCTTGCCCGTCGGAACCGCGTTTCACGAGAGAACTTTCGCCCTCTGCAACAGCCTTAACTACCGCGAGTGGTCGGGATACTACACCGTCAGCGTGTACGAAGTGCATCACGAGCACGAATACAACGCCATCCGCAATGCCTGCGCGCTGATTGACATCTCGCCACTCTACAAATATCTGGTGAGCGGCAAAGACGCGACGCGGCTGGTGAATCGCGTGATCACGCGCGACATTAATAAAGTCGCCGTCGGGCAGGTGATTTACGCCTGTTGGTGCGACGAAGAAGGCAAGGTCATCGACGACGGTACCATCACGCGTCTCGAAGAAAACAAATATCGCTGGACGGCGGCCGATCCCAGCCTGCGCTGGTTTAAACAGAATGCCAGCAACATGGATGTCCAGATCGATGACATCTCCGAAAAAGTCGCGGCCCTGGCCTTACAGGGACCAACATCCGGCAAACTTCTGAAAGCCGTAGCCGAAGCCGAGATCGCCAACCTGAAGTATTTCCGCAAGACTTCCGGCAAGATCAACGGCGTTCCCGTGGACATTTCTCGCACCGGCTACACCGGTGACCTGGGTTACGAGATCTGGGTGCCATGGAACGATGCCGTGAAAGTTTGGGACGCGTTGATGGATAAAGGCAAGCAGTTCGATATTCACGCCGCCGGAATGTTGGCGCTCGACGTCGCGCGGGTCGAGGCCGGCCTGCTGCTGATCGAAGTGGATTACTCGAGCAGCAAGAAGGCGCTGATTGCGTCGCAGAAGTATTCGCCCTTCGAACTCGGATTCGGCAAGATGGTGCATCTGCAGAAGCCGAATTTCGTCGGCAAAGCCGCACTAGAGCGTGACGCAAAAGAAGGCGTTCCGCGGCAGTTTGTAGGCCTCGAAATCGACTGGCCGGAAGTCGAGCAGCGCTATGAGAATTATGGGCTCACTCCCGCCGCGCCTAGCCAGGCGTCGCGCGTTGCGGTACCGGTGTATTGCGGCGAAAAGCAAGTCGGAAAAGCGACAACAACCACCTGGTCTCCAGTTCTGAAGAAGATGATCGCGTTGGCGAGTATCGATACCGATCATTCGCAGACGGGCCATCGTCTACAGATGGAAATTACCATCGAGGCCGTCCGCCAGAACGTCACGGCGAAGATTGTGCCCATGCCGTTTTTCAATCCCAAACGGAAAACGTCGGTCCCGGTGTAAGGACTTATTTTCACCACAGAGACACAGAGGCACGGAGAACAGCAACCTACACTCTTCTTTTTCCCCACCCGTAAATGCCCGCGCCGATCAGCACCAGCACCACCGACCCTCCCACCACTTTCAACGCTGCCAGCGGCTTATTGAGCTCATCTGCCTGTGGGACGACCGACAAAACAATTGTCAGCGTCGTCGTCAAAAGTCCGATCGACGCGACCAGTTTGGCAACCGGCTTTCCGCCGGGAACGCGAATCACCTCCGGCCCGGCCGGCTCGCGCTGCAACTTGATCATCGCGCCAAAAACAAACAGGTAAGGAATGAAGTACGTGATCACGGTCATACTGGCCATCACGTCATACGCCCCCTTGACGCTGGTTCCGGCCTGGCCAAGAAAAATGAAAACCACACCGAGAACGTATTGCACCAACAGGGCGACCCACGGCGTCTTCCAGCGTGGATGCAACGTGCCAAATATCGGCGGCAGAAAGCGGTCGATGCCGGCGACAAACGGTAGCCGCGCTACTGCCGCCAAATATGCCCCCGCCGCGCCGACATTGCTGAGCGCAATAAGAAACGCAGCGTAGGGAACCACGCGCTCAAAACCGATGCGGCCGGCAGTTTTCCCAATCGCCTGCATCAGCCCCGAGAGGTTGTTGACTTCCGCCGGCGGCAGCGCCACCAGCACGCTGACCGTCCCCAGGATGTAGCAAAGCGCTACCGTCACACCCGCAATAAACAGACCCCAGGGCAGCGTCCGCCGCGGATTCTTGATTTCGTCCCCCATGAAAGAAGCGGTTTCGCATCCGCCGAAGGCGAAAATCAACAGCGACCAGAAAATGATGTCGTTGAAACGGAAGCTCGGAGTCATCGAGTGCAGGGTGAACGAAGTCGCCGGGCCGAAGCGGTGCCAGGCGATCGCGCCCATCAGAATCAGAATGCCCGCGGGAATCCACATGGCCAGTGCGCCCACGTTGTGCAGCCATTTGCCGACGTCGAGGCCCACCACATTCAGCAGCGTCGCCACAGTCAGCGTCAGCAGCGCAAAAATAACAAAATAAGTCGGGTTACTCGAAAGATGTCCCCACGAGCCTTGCCGCATGTACAGCGCGTTACTGGCGGCAAAATAGAGCACAGCAGGAAAATAAGGAAGGTTGCTGGCCCAATAGGTCCAGGCGGACATGAATCCGGAGAAGTCACCGAACGCCTTCTTGCTCCAGACATACAAACCGCCTTCACCGGGATAACGCGACGATAGCTCGATGACCGAGAGCGCCAGCGGAGTGTAAAAGGCGAGCAACGCGCCGATCCAGATAATGATGGAACTCGGTCCGGCAGCGGCAGCAGTCGCGATCCAACGCAGGCTGATGCCGGTGACCACATAGAACAAGACCAGATCCCGGAAGCCCATGACGCGCTTGGGGCGGTTGGCATCGTCGGAGGTGACTGAGTTGAATGTTTCCACGTGGCCGGGGCGCGGGCTACACCGCGTCATTTAATCACAGAGGGCACAGAGGAGTAAGGCGGACGCCTCCCCTATCCCATCCCCAGTTCGTCCGCTGATTCCAGCGGCGTCCCGCAGCCTCGGCAGATGATGGCGGAGCAGTCGCCGCACGTGAGCGGATCGGCGACCTCGATGCTGCACTTGGGACAGTAGAAGGGTTCTGGCTCGGGTGGGACTTGAGGGTTCGTCGCCATGAAGGCCAATGTAGCACAACTTTGCACATCGGAGCGGACGTTCGCCGCCCTTGCTTCGGTGAAGTTTTACATATTCTTGACAACCAGCGCCGTGGAGCGCACATACCATATTTTCGATCGAATCCGAGCCCCCGGTTCCGTCACAATAACGTCATTATCAAAAGGATAATTTTCATGAGAGTCGATAAAGCCGCAATCAAAGTAACGCTGGGCCTGTTGAGTTTAGCGGTCTCCCTGGGAGCGTGGGCGCAAACAGGGAGCGAAGCCGCACACGGTCCCGTCGGCCCCGGAAACGTAGTCGTCCATAGTGCGTTGGGCGGCTTCATCCTCGGGTACGACATTGACCAGACCGGGACCGAAGGGGTTTTGAGCGAGGCCTTTACTCTGGCCAACGGCAAGGCCAATGTTGCGGTTGAGACCTTCGATCAGAAAACCGGCAACATCATCAAGATCATGGCGCAGCAGTCTGACAGCAAGAATGACTTTGTCACCCTGGGCATTTTCGGCAATTCCGTCGGCCTGACGGAGTTCGAGCACGTTACCAATCTCTTTGTCGACAAGCGGCTGTACGGCGTTTCGAATCCTCTCAACGCGAACAAGATTACCGGCAAGTGGACGCCTCCCTTTCACCAGGCGGATGACATCATCACCAGCATGGCCTCGACCCAGGGGTTTCCCAACACGGCCGTACTGGCCTTTGAAAACACCGTCAACAACTTTAATTCCTATGTGTTCAGTTCTAACGTCGCGGCCAACACCTTTGGCCCGGTGTTTAAGATTACCGATCCCGTCTTCGATTTCGACAACTCGCCCGTGATGGCGATGGACACCGCCACCAACCAGGCGGTCCTCGGAGGGTCGAACGGGTGCTTTGGCTGCACCACTGAAATTGGGCTGGTGGATCTCACGACCGGCAAGCAGACCGAGTTCCAAGGCCTCGGTTTTGGGTTCATCAACGGCATTGCCGTTGATTCCGCCACCGGCATCGCGTGTACCAGTACGGAAGACGATTTCAGCGTGGAGTTCTACGATCTGGCGACCCAGACCGGTATTATCGTTGTACTGCCCGGAGCTACCGATCAATCGCAGAGTGGGCAGGCGGTTGCGGTCGATCCCATCCACAAGCTGTTCCTGATCGGGCAGGAGTTCTCCAGTACCGCTCCCAGGGGCAGCAGCATCCAGGTGTTCGACGAGCAGGGAAATTTCGTGGAGTCGCTGAACGGTTTTGAACTTCCCGCCAGCCCCGCGTACATGGCGTTGAATCCCAACCAGCGCGCAGGTTACGTAATTGTGACCCCCGCGCTGACCACACTGCAGTCGTTTACGTACTAGCCTCGGCCGAGAGGCCAGCTTTCTGTCGTAGAGGGCGCGGCTGGCCCGTGGTGTAACTTTTCTGCCGCCATGGTAAAAAGGAATTGGCTGCACAAGGGGTTTCTCTGTGCCTGACAAGCTACCCACTCCCGACGAAAAGCTGCAACTCGAATTTAACCGCTGGGCGGAGCAAGGCCACGGCGAACAGATGGAGCGCCATCATCTCGACATCACTGAAAAAACCATTCGCTTGATGGATCTGCGACCCGGCGAACGCGTGCTCGATCTGGGTTGCGGCGCGGGCTGGGCCACACGGCTTCTGGCTCGCATGGTGAGCGACGGTCCTGAGGGTTTCGGGCAGGTTGTGGGCCTGGATGTCTCGGACGAAATGATCCGGCGGGCGCGCGTGGCCTCGAAGGACTTCGAGAACATCCTGTATGTCTGGGGTTCGGCGCAGCAAATTCCCTGGGAAGAGAATTTCTTCGATAAGGTGCTGTCGGTCGAATCTTTTTATTACTATCCCGACCAGGAGCGGGCTCTGGCCGAACTGTTTCGTGTGATGGCTCCCCATGGTCGGTTGTTTATTTTGATCAACCTGTACAAAGACAACCCTTACTCTCTGCAATGGGTGGACAAGCTGAAAGTGCCGGTGCACGTCCGGTCGTCTGCCGAGTACGTTGAACTCTTGAAGGGTCATGCCTTTGAGAACGTGGAAGCGCGGCAGATTCCTGACGATACTCCCACGCCCGACGATTATAAGACCCAGTCGTTCAATAGCCTGGAAGACCTGCGTGCCTTCAAGCGATTGGGGGCGTTGTTGGTGATGGCGTCCAAGCCCGATTTACGAAATCCCGCTCCCGGATACACCATCTACTAATAAGCAGTTTACCCGGCTAACCCTCATCGTAATCGAAGCCGGTATCCCTTCTTGGTGAAATGAGTGCAGTGCCGGCAGCAGCGGAAGCGCAGCCCCTAGCCCGCGCCGAAGGAACGCAGTAAGAGATTGGGTTGCGACAGCTGCTATTTCGCCAGCCGGTTGTACTTCTTCAGAACTTCGCGGAGGCGGTCGTGCGGCAGCGCCCTCACGGTGTGATTGTTGATCCCGGTCATGGTTTCAGCGGCGACCATGGAGTTGACCACAGCTTCCTCAGTGGCTTGTACCGTCGCCAGAAAAATAGGATCAAGGCGCTGGTTTTCCAGCATCGTGATCTGCCGCGTGCCCTTGGAACCCAGGGTGCGAGGGTTCGCCGTGGAAAAGGCGATGAAGATATCGCCAGATTCGTTACCGGAATAGCCGCCATCCCTCGCCAGTCCCAGCGAAACTCGTCTGGCCAGACGTTTCAACTGAGTCGAAAGCAGCGGAGCATCGGTAGCCACCACCACGATGATCGAACCCACGTCGTCATCGTAGACGTGCCCGGGAATCTCGCGGCCGACCGGCACTCCAGCGACCCGCAGCTGGCTGCGGCGGCCGTAGTTGCATTGCGCCAGCACTCCGACCGTATAGCCGCCATACTTGGCATCCAGCACCCGCGATGCCGTCCCAATTCCGCCCTTGAACTCGTAGCAGATCATGCCCGTCCCACCGCCCACATTGCCTTCCTCCACCACTCCGCTGTGCGCCGTATCGAGGGCATGAAATGCATGTTCGGGCCGGACGTGGAATCCGTTTACGTCGTTCAAATAGCCATCCCAGGTTTCAGCCACAACCGGCAGCGACCACCAGAACCCGTCCGCATCCGGTTGCATGTGTTTCACGCTCCAGGCGACTACTGCATCCCGAACCACACCCACGCTGTGCGTGTTCGTGATCATCACCGGACCTTCGAGAAATCCGGATTCCTCCACCCAAGTCGTGCCGGTCATCTCGCCGTTTCCATTTAGCGCGAACCATCCGGCGAACACGGAATCGTTGGAATCTTTTCCCCGGGGAAAAATGGCAGTCACCCCGGTGCGTACCGGGCCCACGCCGACGGTCAAAACGCCCTCGCCGGAAATCAGCGTGGTGTGGCCGACTTCGACGCCTTTTACGTCTGTAATGGCGTTCAAAGGGCCCGGGGTGCCGTCGAAGGGCACGCCCAGATCGCGGGCTCGAGGTTTGGCTTGCGCAAGCGAGACAGTGAACCCAGCAAGCAGGACAACAAAAGACGCGATCCAGTGTCGCGAAGTTAGCATCAGGGCTCTCCAGGGAACGTTGGTGCAGTATAGATCAAGAACCGGAAAAGCTACCGGAGCGAAAGAAGATTCTCAGGACAAACAAAAACCGGATTGCGAATGTCGACAAGTAGAGGTGTTATTCGATTCCCAATTGTTTTTTGGCCTCCGGGCTCAATCGCTCCGGGCCCCAGGGCGGGGTCCAGACCACATTGACGACGGCGTTGCGAATCCCGGGCAACTGCTCCAGCCGGGATTTCACCTGTTCACTGATGGTCACATGGGCGGGGCATCCCTGCGAGGTCAGAGTCAGGTCAATCGTCACGTCTTGCTGCTCGCCATTCTGGCCAGGGGCGACCGCCTCAAAGCGAACCCCATAGATCAGCCCGAGATCCACAATGTTCACGGGAATCTCGGGATCGTAGCATTGCTTCAACGCTCCCATAACATCAGCTTCGGTAACAGTGGACATGGCATGCTCCTAAACGATAAGTTTACCTCACCTCATGAGCCCTGAACTGAAGCAGAGGATTCAAGTTGCATTGGGGGCGGCAATCCTGATCGCCGGCGCCCGTACCGCCTACATTCTCTACGAAAGACACGAGGCTGCCCAGCCGGTTACAACCAGGGAAATGCCGCTGAATCCCGATTACTACGTAGTGCCAAAAAAACTCCACCCGTATGATCTGGAGTCGGCAAAAGAGTTGACAAAACAAGCGGTCTGGGTGAAAGAGGGTTATCGCTACACTTACTACCCCTATGCCCATGGCCACGTCGATTTTAAACAAGAAGCCGGATTGTTGCTGCCCATCGAAAAGCTCCAGATCGCAGACGTAGTGACTGATCCCACGCCGGGCGCGCCCGGTCAACGGCAGGTGATGGCGGTGTTCGAGAAGGATGGCAAGGCCTATGCCTTTCCCATCGGGTCAGTAAAGGGCGGCGATTACCAGATTTATTCCGACGAAATGCTCTTCATTCAAGACCCGCACGACCTCTATAAGCACTGGACCGCTGAGACCTGGACGGCCATCGAGCAGCATCAGGTGAAGCCGGGGATGAACGAATTGCAGGCGGATTTTGCCATCGGCATGGGAATTCCAGAGCGCTCCGGTGATCCGCAGGTTAAAACTGTGAACTATCCCAACGGCGGTCACCCAGTGAGTGTGACCTATCGAGATGGAAAGGCAGCCGAGATCAGGCAATAGATAGCCAACCTACGCTTCCGATCTCGTGCTCTGCTGCTATTTCAACCTGGGCGAATTCTCGTTGGCCGTCCCCTGTTCTTCCCCGTGGATCACGCCGTCTTCCTTGGAAAAGAACGACCGATGCTCTGCGTCTTGGTGCTTGGGGTTCAGCAGAAGGTCAAAGCCGTCCTTATGGGGATGGAAGCTGACGGTGTAGTCGCCACGGTCGGGGTCGACCATGCGCCTGGTGAACGTGCCGGTGTGTACCAGACTGGCCAGGGAATCCGCGTATTTGCCGTTCTTCACTTTGTAGGTATGCTGCGCCCGCAGCACGGTGCGCATATAGCCCAGGGCAATGGCTTCCGAGTCGGAGCGCGCGGGGTCTCCGGCGAATTTCGGCTGGTAGGGGGTCTGTCCGGCGGCCAGAAGTGCTGTCCCCATCACTCCCGTCAAAACCCAGCGTAACGCCCACGAATAACCGTCTTTCATGCCTTCTAACCCCTTCCTTTTGAGCCGCTTTTTCATGTTACTCCCGTAATTGCCTGACCCCTAACAAGCTTTGTATCCGGGATGAATGCAGCTATTCTAGGCCCATACATCGCTCTTAGGAATACTATGAAAGCGACCGCCGCAAAAACTGCACTCGCGAAGAAAACGCCCATCCGCATCGCCGTGGTGGAAAGCGATCCACTGCGGTTCGTCGGATTCCGCACTTTGTTTGACAACGAATCTGACTTCGAGTTGGTTTCCGCATTGCTTGCGGAGATCAGCACTCTGCAAAACATCGATCTGGTTCTGCTGGGCAACCGCACCGGTCAGAATCTGTTTGATGTCATGGCCAGTATGAAGGCTGCACGCCCTGACCTGCGCATTATCGTGACCGGCTCGGGCATTGACGAAGAGACCATTCTCAAGGCCATTGCTGCGGGCGCCAAGGGCTATGTGGACGAAGCCGCCTCGGCGGCGGAATTTGTGCAGGCGATTCGCGTAGTCAACGAAGGCTCGGTGTGGGCTCCACGGCGAGTGCTCTCCATGTTCATTGAGCGCGTCTCGTCATCCCCCGGAAGGATTTTTCCCGCCGGCCGCGTGACCTTTACCGACCGCGAAAAAGAAGTGCTCGAAATGCTGGTAGCAGGCCGCTCCAACAAAGAAATCGGCGCAGCCCTGGGGATTGAAGAGCGTACCGTCAAAGCCCATGTCGCGAAACTGATGCGCAAAGTCGGAGTTCAGAACCGGATTGCGCTTTCCGTCCACGCCATCACTCACTCACTGGTGACCGCAAAATAGGCGGTTACCAAAGGACAGTGACCTCGGTAATCTTGCCTGTTTCTCGCCCCTGACCCATACTCGCTTCACCTACCACAGAACCTGGGAGACGGGGTTGGGAACGGGGATTTAGGGTCACCGTTGCCGACCCCGCATTTTTTTGTCTGTCATGCTGAGCGAGGATTGAGCTTCACGAAGTGAAGTTCAGCCGCAGTCGAAGCATCCCTACCATTAGCAAACTGTTGCTCCATCTACAACCAATCTCCACCTTTGTGAATCCCTCTAGAGGGGCGCTACTTCCTCAACCTAGATGTAGAAGGTCGCATTGAATGCCGCCATCGAGTTTGACACAGCATTTCCCGGATGCTACCGTCCCACTTTCCCGCCCCATGCGTCAGCGACTCGAGTACGCGCTTGCCTGGATACTGATCAAGCTCATGGGATCATTGCCGCGTCCCCTGGCGCGCGCGGCGGGTATCACTCTGGCTTTCATTGTCTATGGGTTGCATGTGCGGTTGCGTCGCGTAGGCATGCGCAACCTTGCCCTGGCATTTCCCGAAAAAAGTAAACGTGAACGAAGACGAATTCTGCGCGGAGAGTTCCGTTCGCTGGGCCGGCAGTTGGCGGAAGTCAGCCTGTTTCCGAAATACACCGCCGCGAATGTGACCCAGGCGGTGATTTATGACGGATTCGAGAACTATGATCGGGCGTTTGCCCGCGGCAAAGGCGTGCTGTTTCTCACCGGACATCTGGGCGGATGGGAACTGTCGGCCTTTGCCCACTCGTTGCAGGGCCATCCGCTGCATGTTCTGATGCGCCCGCTCGATAACGTTTATCTGGACAACCTGACGCGGCGCTACCGCACCATGCATGGCAACCGGACCATGGACAAAGATGCTTCGCCGCGCGGCCTTTTGGCCGCTATGAAAGCAGGCGAGGTGGTGGGGATTCTCATGGACACCAACATGACCCCGCCGCAAGGCGTGTTTGTCGATTTCTTTGGCGTGCCCGCGTGTACTGCCATCGGCCTGGCAAGAGTCGCCCTGCGTACCGATGCTGCCGTCGTGCCCACCTTCACCATCTGGGACCCGGTGTTGCGAAAATACCGGCTGCGCTTCGATCCTGCTGTCGAGTTGGTGCGCACGGGCAATGATGAAGCAGACGCAGTGACCAATACCGCCCACTTTACCAAGATCATCGAAGACTACGTCCGCCGCTATCCCGATCAGTGGTTGTGGGTGCATCGCCGCTGGAAGACCCGGCCGGAGGGGGAGAAGGGGCTGTATTAGGAACTTTTGGATTGCAAAACGTGCAAAACATATCGGCACGTCCGAGTCTGAGACGGACGAGTGAAGTGGGGCGTCGGTTATGGCAACGGGATGCGATAGAGGTTGCGGCGGGTATTCCGGCGAGCGTAGGCGTAAACGGATGGGCTGATGGCCGAGTTCACGAACTGCGGGATCACGGCAGTCGGTTTTGCGGCCGTCAAATCCTCCAATCGTGCGATTCCGGATGATGGCAGCTTCGGAAGTCCGGTGTCACGCAGAACGGGTAGCGCGTAGCTACCCTCGTCGTGCAGGGATGGAAAGTAGATGTACAAGAGTGTCCCACCGGTGTTCCAAGTGGGCAAGCAGTAGACCTGGCAGAGCGGAACCGCCTCACCTCCGTCAACCGGGAACGCTGTGATCGCAGCCTTGACCTCGTCACTTGAAACTGGAGAGCCGCCAACCACCCAACGACCGTCCGGCGATACCG
>Ga0210401_10006625_pt1 | contig 11721 bp, 11 predicted proteins | sample IncBWH32MmetaG_FD_150866 | JGI IMG/M metagenome (GOLD analysis project Ga0210401, IMG submission 150866) | Forest soil microbial communities from Barre Woods Harvard Forest LTER site, Petersham, Massachusetts, United States - Inc-BW-H-32-M | ecosystem: Environmental > Terrestrial > Soil >... | reverse complement strand
TGGGTGGGTTGGCTGCCCGGCTCGACGACGGGGCCAGGCGGCTCGATGATATTGTCGCGCTCCTGGACGCACCGGATGCGCTTGATCTGGAAGACGTCGAGCGGCAGCTGACCGTGCTCGAAGAAAAGCTCGCCGCAGCGATTTCGGCCGATGCAAATGAAGAGGCGATGCTCGAGATCCGTCGCGAAATGGACCGTTCGCTAGCGCCGTACAGGCGTAAAATGTCGGCGGCGCAGCTGGCGCAACTCGAACGGCAGTACCTGCAGAAGAAACTGTTCGAACATTTTGAGGTGCCGCGGCTGAGTCTTTTTTATTTGACGTAGCCAATATTCATCGCTTCAGGCCGGCCTATCGCTGCCAGGAGGCTTAGGTGACGCTACGATTTGCATTTCTTGCAGTGGCGGTGGTGATTCTTGCAAGCGTCGCGCTCTCGCGAACACCGGACGATTCGAGCGCCGTCCACAAACTCTATTTGGAAGACCAGCGGGATCGGGGAGTAGGCGGGCCATCTGTCGAGAGCAATGAGATGTTCCAGGGAGACGCTGCAAGACGCCAGCAAGTGCATGCCATGCTCGACGGCGGCACGCTCGAATCGGCCCAGGACTTTCACGACGCGGCGTTTATATACCAGCATGGGCAGACGCCCGACGACTATCTTCTGGCGCATGTTCTTGGAACCGTCGCCGTGGCCAAGGGTGATTCGACAAGTTTGTGGATATCCGCAGCGGCTCTGGATCGCTATCTCGATTCCATTCATCAACCGCAAGTCTTCGGGACGCAGTATCACTCAATGGGCCGCTCACCTGTGACGCAAGAGCCCTTCGACCGAGAGCTGATTCCCGATCAACTCCGTGCTGTATACTGTGTGCCGGCAATCACGCAGCAGAAAGAGAATTTGGCGGAATTCAACGCCGGGAAATATCCCGCGGGAATATTGCCGGAAGGTTGTACAAGGTAAGCGCGAACTGGCCACTGCGCTTTGGGATGCCGGTTCACGATGTTTTCTAAACGCTGGAGAACACTGTGTGCTCAACCAAGCCCCTCGTTTGGCATTCCTGTTTCTCCCCACTGATTTGTGAGGCGGGAATGGTGTGGCTCGAATGGAATTGAAAATCGAAAAACTCGTGTACGGCGGAGAGGGTCTCGGTCATGACTCGGGCAATACCGTGTTTGTGCCGTACGTATTGCCGGGTGAGACCGTCTCGGCCGAACAGATTGAGAAAAAGAAAAAGTTCGTGCGCGCGCGACTGGAGCGCGTGGTTGCGCCTTTGTCCGAGCGCATCGCGGCGCCGTGTCCGCATTTCGGCGTGTGTGGTGGATGCGACTACCAGCACATTCCCTATGAGGCGCAACTCGAATACAAGAGGGAGATTTTGCGCGAGACGCTGCGGCGACTCGGACACGTCGACTGGGCCGGTGAAATTAGGACGCACGGGTCTCCCGCTTATGGCTATCGCAATCGCGCGCAGTGGAAAATCAGATCGCGCGAGAGAACAGAAGGCAGCCCGGCGATCTCTGCCTCGGCGGCAAAAAAAGAACTTGCGATTGGATATTTTCGCCCCAACTCCACCGCGCTGTGCGCGGTGGAGGAATGCCCGATCGTTTCACCGCTGCTTGAGCGCACGCTCAAGGCCCTGCGTTCGCCGCTGGCGGCCGGCGAACTGCCTCGTGAATTGCGCGAGATTGAAGTGTTCGCGAACACGGCGGACACCAAACTGCTGCTGAGCGCGACATTTGCCGGTTTCCCTTCCCGCGCCGATGAGCACGCCGCAAGGCTTCGCTCGCTTGTTCCCGAAATCGAGAGCTTGCTCTTTCACGATCCGGGCCGCGACCGGATGGAACTGGAAGGTCCGGGATTCGTTACCTGCGAGGCTGCCGGAGAGACGCTGCGCGTCGGGCACCTTTCATTTTACCAAGTGAACCGTTTTCTGACCGATGAACTGGTTCGCGTGGTGACCGACGAAGAAGCGGGCAAGCTGGCTTGCGATCTTTATGCGGGTGTAGGGCTTTTTGCCTTACCTCTGGCGAGGAGATTCGAGCGCGTCATTGCGGTAGAGGCGAATCCTGCTGCGGTCAGCGATCTTGACGTTAATGCGGGGCAAGCGAGCCGGATCGTGGTGCGCGCGGGCGAAGTGGAACGCGCGATCGAAAAAATGAAAGATCGGCCGGAGTTGATCGTGCTCGATCCGCCCCGCGCCGGGCTTGGACAAGGCGCGCCTGCCCGTCTTGCGCGAATGAGCGCGGAGCGAATCACTTACGTTTCCTGCGAGCCTCCGACGCTGGCGCGCGATCTTGCCGTGATTCTTCTGGGCGGCTACGAAATCCGCAGCATCGACCTGTTTGATCTTTTCCCCGAGACATTTCACATGGAGACGGTGGTCAAACTCGCAAGGCGGAGATGAAGCTGCCCGCGCCCTGGATCACTGCGGCATTTCCCCAGGGCGTCATCTTTGCGCTGTGCGTGCACGTGTCGCTGCTTGTGTGTGCGAGCGGGTCAGTCGTGGCGAGTTTGAGCGCGGTTACTTTGCTTTGGCAATGACACGCGACGATTTCACGGGTATTGGCGCCGTTTGGCCGGGTGGCCAGCGGCGCAACGAGTGCGGCAATTGAGCGCGTGACGGTAGGCACACGTGTCCGGATTTTGCGGAAGGATCGGATTGGCACCGTCACCGCCTCAAGCGACGACGCGCGGTTGCGGTGCAGGCGTTCGCGCCCAACAGGACCCACCCTTTTCCCTGGCGCAAGACACTGCAAAACAGGTTCAGTAGCCGAAGCGGTGCCGGATATACATCCGCAGCCACATCACCCCGACTCCCAGCAAGGAGCCGACGAGCGCTTTATATTCGCGATTGCGCGCGTATTGCGTCCAGGAAAATCGGGGACCCTCCCGCGAAGCTGACTTTGCGAAGAACGATGGGAAAAACAGCGGCACGCGCGCGGCATATTCATCAAACGGCGCACCGAAGCGCTCGCGCAGGTCATCCTCCTCGTTACGCATCACGGCGTAGTAGAACACGCCAAAATACAGCGCAACGAGGCCTCCGGCCCAAATCGAATTTCCCGCTATCACAAAGCCTGCGGCGAGAATTGCGCTGCCGAAATAGAGCGGGTTGCGTGTTCGAGCGTATGGACCGGTCGTGGCAAGTTCGCGATCCTTGCGGAGGTAGCCTGAGGCGTATGCGCGGATCGCCAGGCCAAGGAACGCGACCGCCGCTCCAATTGCGATGGCGCGAGCCGTGGGTGCGGCGAGGGCGAGGAAAAGAACGGCTACCGGATAGCCCGTTCGCACGCGCCAACGCATCCAGAATTTTCTCTGCGCCAAGAAAACAGCCCCGGATCTTTCGAATTAGCCGTGCGAATCGCCGTCCGTTACTCTAGCAGAAGAAATCGGCACGCAGACATGTCTGTTGACCTTCGCGTTTACTTACGTGCGTTGCCGAACCCGGCCAAGCCGCAGATCGATCGCGCCGATCATCTGCTCGACCGTGATTGACAGCATCGACCGCGCAAAATCTGTGCCCCGCTGGTACGTAGTCGCGCTGACACCCGGGTTGCGCACGCTCACATCGTCGGCAGAAAACGGACCGTTACGCGAGGGATCGGTGGGACCGAAAAGGCCGATCGTCGGCGCGCCGAGTGCGGAAGCAAGATGCAGTGGGCCGGTGTCGGCCGAAACAACGAATTTTGCACGGCGCAAGAGCGCCATCAACGGACCCAGCTTCAGATCGATCGCAGCGAGCGGCGAACTCCCTGCCGCCTGCTTAGCGCGTTCAGCGAGTTCCGCTTCGCCTGGACCGAACGTCAGCAAGCCTCGCCAGCCGCGGCTTTCGTAAATTCTGCGATGCAGTTCGCCATAGCGTTCGGCCGGCCAGCACTTCGAGCGCCAGCCTCCGCCGGGATTCAGCACAAAAAACTGCTGGGAGCCGTGCCGAGCGAGTTCACGGGAAACGACTTCCTCATCCTCCGGACGAATCGAAAGCGGAAATCGCGGCGTTGACGGGCGCGCCCCGGCGTGTTCGACCAGCGTGGGATTGTGGTCCACTTTGTGAGGCCCGCGCGGATTGAGGCGTTCGCTATAGAACATCGCCGCGAGACCTTCGCGTGCGTAGCTGCTCTTGAAGCCGATCCGGCGCGGAATCCTCGCCCACCAGGGAAGCAGCGCGGATTTATAGAGCGCCTGAAAATCAACTGCGCACGAGTAGCTTGCCTCGCGCAATTTCCGGACCGTGGCACGTACTCCGCCGGCGCTCCTGCGGTCGAGCGGGATCACTTCGGAAATATCGGGATTGCCTTCCAGAATGCGCGCCCATTTTGGATCAACGACCCAGTCGATGCGCGCCGCAGGAAACGTGTCACGCAAAGCGGCCGCCGAAGGAAGCGCGTGCACGATATCGCCCAGCGAGCCGAGGCGAACGAGCAGAAATTTTTGGTCAGGCATCGCGCCGTTGGCGAAGCCGCGCGATCAAGTCGCGCGTGGAATGGTTTTTGGGATCGCCGACGATAGCCACGCGGATGCCCAGCGTTGCGGCAAGATCGCGCTCCGGCACAGTTTCCGGCGTGTAATCGGTGCCTTTGGCGTGGATGTGCGGTTGCAATTCGCGAAGCAGGGTGCGGACGTCAAGTTCGTCAAAGATCACAACGTAGTTTACCGAGCTAAGCGCGGCCACGAGCCCGGCACGAGCGCGTTCGGTGAGAATCGGGCGCCCGTCGCCCTTGAGTTTTTTTGTGCTCGCGTCGGAATTAACGCCGACTACGAGGATATCCCCTTCGGCGCGCGCAGCCTGCAGATAACGAACGTGCCCAGCGTGAAGCAGGTCAAAAATGCCGTTGGCGAAGACGATCTTTCGCCCCGAGCGGCGATGTTCGGTCAGAACGCCGTTCAGACCTTCGCGCGACAGGATTTTTTCGCGGGTATCCATCGGAACCCTCGCGGAGCCGCCAACGTGAGTATGTTCCTGACCGCAGCGCACGGCTTCTTGCGCCCGGTGAGATGCCATGTCCTTGTTCAATGCTGTGCGGTAGCCTCGCCGCGCAACACCGTCTCGAGCTCAGCGCGTGTTACAGTCGCCGTGCGCCGCTTCATCACAACGATCCCGCCAGCGTAATTCGCAAGATGCGCGGCCTCCAGATACGACGCGCCCGCCGCGAGCGCCAGCGTAAAGACAGCAATCACCGTGTCGCCAGCGCCGGTCACGTCCAAGGCCTCGTCGGAGCCGTAAATTTCAATGTGACGCGGCGCTGGCTTGGATTTCTCAAACACGGCGAGACCGTCTTTGCCGCGTGTGACGACGAGCGCTTCGAGATTCAAATCTTCGCGAGCCTTTTTGCCCAACTCCGCAAGCTTGGCAGTGTCCGCCCCGACTTTTGTCTGATAGGCCACTTCGATTTCGGATTCGTTGGGAGTGGCAGCGGTAACGCCCGCTTGGCGAAAGTCGAGCAAGCGATAGCGCGAATCAAGCGTGACGAGCTTGGCGCCAAGTTTGCTGACCAACGCGGGTGAGACTGCTCCGAAGCCGTAGTCAGACACAAGCACGGTTCCAGCCCTGCGCGCGGCACGGCGCGAATTGTACTCGACGGCTTTCTGGGCAGCCTCGGGAAATTTGCCGGTCGGCTCGCGATCGACGCGCAGGACCTGTTGCTGCGTCGTGTGCGTCCAGCCGGCCAGAAATCGCGTCTTTACGGGCGTGACCCATCCGCGAACACGCGTCACTCCGCGCGCGTCGATTTTGTTTGAGCCGAAGCGGTTGATCAACATGCGGCCCCCGGCGTCGTCGCCAACGACGCCGACCGCAAGGACCTGAGCCCCCAGAGAAGCAAGGTTCATCGCCGCGTTCGCGCCCCCGCCGGGAAAAGCCTCGGTGCCGCGCTGCTGCAAAATCAGGACGGGAGCTTCGCGCGAGACACGCGAAATTTCGCTGGAAACGAATTCGTCGAGAACGAAATCGCCGAAAACGCAGACCGTTTGCCGCGAAAACGCGTTGACGATATCCAGCAGACGCGTGAGATCGACCGATGTGTCTGCCTGCCGCGGAGGGCGCAGGGGACGGCTGCGGGCACGGGGCAAATCGTCTCCTAAGTGGTCAGAAATTCGTGATGCGAAAAAATATCACAGTGCAGCCGAAAGCGGCAAACTCGGTCGGGCGGCATATTGCATTCACTTTTTCTTCGAACGCGAGATTGCCACGGCCGTTTGGATTTCATTCCAGAATTCTTCGCCACGGTCGATTTCGAGCGACATGTGGCAATAAGCCAAGTCGGTCGGATACGACTTCACCGCGGCGAGATTGAAATGGTCTTTTTCGGTGCAGAGCAGGCCGTCGCAGCTGAGCGAGTCTGCTTCCCGCGCCATGTCGTCGATTTCGTCCTGCGCGTAGCGGTGATGATCGCGAAAGAAACAGTGGCCACCGATATCCAGCCCCCAGTCGCGCAAATCGATGACGAATGCCGAGGGATTCCCAATACCGCAGAACGCAAACCATCGCCTCGGGCGCGCATCCGGAACCAAGCCGGACGAGCCGCCCGAGACGTACTGCAGATACTCGAGTTTTGCGCGGGCGTAGAAAATCGGCGCGGTCGTCTCGCGGCGGACGGCAGCCTCCACCGCGGGCGCTCGATTGCTGCGCGTGATCACCACCAGATTGGCACGGCGCAGGGCGGTTTTCGGCTCGCGCATGAAGCCGGCAGGCAGCAGGCGGCCGCCGCCGAAAGGGTTGGTCGCGTCAATCAGGACAATATCCGCATCGCGGGCGAGTTGCAGGCGCTGAAAGCCGTCGTCGAGCACGAACCATTCGACGCCTTTGGCGAGCAGTTCCCTGCCTCGCGCGTAGCGGTCTGCGCCGACCCCGATCGGTATTTCCGAGCCCAGTTCGGACTTCATCAACTCGACTTCGTCGCTCGTCCGTCCACCGGGGCCTTTGGTGCCGTGATAGCCGCGCGTCAAGATGCCGGTTTTTTTACCTTCAGCCAGTAGGCGTTCGGCGATCCAGAGAACCATCGGCGTTTTGCCCGTACCGCCGGTCGTGAGATTGCCAACGCTGATCACATTGGCATCGAGGCGCTTGGCGCGCAGCGCACCGATTTCATAGGCGCGCGCGCGAAGCCGCGTCACCGTGCCGTAGGGTAGCGTAAGGGGCCAGAGCAGCGCTTGCCTGAAATTCACGCCGAGCCGCCTTGGGGGGATGCAAGGGTCCTGCTGATCCGATCGAGCGTGCGCCCGGTCGCACCCGCGTTGCGGGCGGAAAGTTCACGCGCGGCGCGGCCCATCTTTTCGCGCAATGCGTCATTTTCGATCAGCTGCACGCAAACCTTGCCGAGTTGCGCGCCGCTGATCACCTGAATGCCGGCATCGGCCGCGAGAAATTGCTGTGCCATTTCGGCAAAGTTTTCCATCGATGTTCCGAAGACGGGAGGCTTTCCAAACCAGGCTGGTTCGAGAATATTGTGACCGCCGGACTTCACAAGCGAGCCACCCACAAACGCCGCGTCGGCCAGCGAATAGATCGCCGCAAGTTCACCGATCGAATCGAGCACGAGCACGTCGGTATTTTCGTCCAGCGGAGCGGCAAGGTCCAGACGGCTGCGGCGCGTCACATTCCATCCGGCGTCGGCAGCCATTTGCGCCGCGTCGTCAAAGCGATCGGGCTTGCGCGGGGCGAGGATCAAAAGCGCTCGACGCCATTGGCGCTGCACGGTGTCGTACGCAGCGAGCACGGCCTCTTCCTCACGCTCGACCACGCTTCCAGCCACGACAACTGGCCAGCGCTCCTGCGATTTGATCTGTTCGGCAAGCCATGTGCCGAATCGGCCGAGCGCGGGAGGCTCAGCGTCATATTTCAAATTTCCGGTTACAATGACGCGCTCCGGCTCAGCGCCCATTTCGGTCAGGCGCGCGGCGTCCCGGTCGGTTTGCGCAAGGAAGAGCTCGGCGTTCCAGAGCGCTTCGGTGAAAAAGTCCTCGAGCAGGAATTTCCAGCGCTTGTAGCGCGCGAACGAGCGTTCGGAAATGCGGGCGTTGGCGAAAGCAACCGGTACACCAGCTTGACGTGCCTCGCGAAGAAAATTCGGCCAGATTTCGGTCTCCATGACGATCACCATGGCGGGGCGAATCGAACGTAGCGCGCGGCGCACGGCACCGGTCGAATCGAGCGGGAAATAGAACACGCCCGACGCGGATTTGAGCCGTTCGCGGGCGAGCCGCTGTCCGGTTTCTGTCGTGGTCGACACGAAAATCGGGCGGCCGGGAAAGCGCACTCTCAGCCCTTCGACGACCGGTTGCGCGGCGAGAACTTCACCTACCGACACGGCGTGAATCCAGATCGCGCCGCCGCCCGAGCAGGCCGCCGCAATATCAGGAGGTACGGCGCCGAGACGTTCGCGGAGAGTCTGCCACGGCTCACCCCGACGCCATCCGCGCAAAGCGTAATAGGGCGCGAGCGCGAGAATTGCGAGCGATGTGAAAAGCTGATAGAGAAGACTCATGAACCGAGAAAGCCCGCCATGCGGCGGGCCACGACCAACGTCAAACAAGATTTACGAGGGCGCAAGGCCGGTATTATAGTGTGACCTGCGACAAACGCGCACAACTTCCCTTGCGTCAAGCGCATCGGACCACCTGACCCATGAAATCGTCTCTTTTGATCGCAGGGCTCCTGCTGACTGCCAGCGGCGTTTTGGGCCAGAGCGCGCCGCCGGACGGTTCCGCTGCGCCCCTCGCCGCCCGGCTGCCCCAGGACAAGCACGAAGGCCTCACCGTTTCGGTAGACGCCTACACCAAGGTTGCGCGAGGCAAGGAAAAGTTCGGTAAGGCGAATCCGCTGGCGGTCGGAATCTTTCCGGTAGAGGTTTTTTTTAAGAACGAGACGAATCTGCCGGTGAAACTGGGCATGGATACGATTCAGCTCGAAATTCGCTCCGAAAGCGGAAGCCACCAAGATCTCGATTGGCTCGAGCCGATTCAAGTTGCGACAGCCGTGGCGCATCCCGACGGCCCCTCGCAACCCAAGATGCGCCGTTTCCCGATCGGGGTCGGCGTTCCGAAGGACGACAAGCGCGACAAGATGCTCGAAATCCTCAAGCCCTTTGCTCTTGATACCGACATCATTGCGCCGATGTCGACAATTCATGGATTTCTCTTTTTCGACGTCTCGGGAAATATCCCCGCGCCCGGAGATGCCAGCCTCTACATACCGAATTTGACCATCGCTACGTCTAAACAAACGCTCATGTTCTTCGAAGTTACGTTGGGAAACCCGAGCGCCGCCGCGCAATGACCCAAACGCGCGCGGCCAGCCCGGTATCACTCGCGCAATGTCCATCCTCGAAACAAGCGTTCCGGGGCCGGTTTGCGTCGGCCGATGTGCCCGGTTATGATGGCATTTCGATGAAAATCGAACCTCTTACGCGCCGTTTGCTGGTGATTGTTGCGCTTTTGCTCGCTGCGGTCGGTGGCCTCGGTGCGGCCGACGGCCCTGCGACTATCCCTCTCTCGGATATTCAGCCCGGGATGAAGGGCTATATGGAGACGATTTTTTCGGGCGACACCGTTGAGCGGGTTGACCTGGAAGTGATCGGCGTGCTGCACAATGCAATCGGCCCGAAAGAGGACGTGATTCTTGTGCGTCTGCTCGGCGAGAAGACCGCAGAAACCGGCGTCGTCGCCGGCATGAGTGGCAGCCCGGTCTATTTCGACGGCAAGCTCGCGGGCGCGCTTGCTCTGAAGCTTGGCCAATTCACCCGCGAAGCAATCGGCGGCGTGACGCCGATTTCGGAAATGCTGGATGTCGAGAAATCGTCCGACGCCGCCGCAACCGCCTCCAGTGGCGGCGCAGCGCAGGCGCTTGAGGCCACGATCCCGCAGAATTATTTGCAGCAGACAAGCGCTGGCGCGAATTCGACGCTTGTGCCAATCGCCACGCCGCTTATTTCGAGCGGCCTCTATCCCGAAACCCTGTCGCAATTCGGGAAAGTCTTTTCGTCGTGGGGAATGTCGACATCGGCGGGCGGCTCTGCCGCGCCTGCGCCCAGCGATCCCGATGTAAAAGCCGGCGACATGGTCGGAATTGACCTGATTCGTGGCGATTTCTCGGTGAGCGCCGGTTGTTCGGTCACTCTTGTGGACGGGGATCGCCTGCTCGCCTGCGGCCATCCGATCTTCGGCTTTGGAGCGGTCACGATGGGGCTTTCGCGCGCGCACGTCGTGCTGACCCTCGCCTCTGCCGCCGAATCGACCAAGATCATCGACACCGGCGGTGAAATCGGCACACTCACGCAAGATCGGCAGACCGCCGTGATGGCGAAGCTCGGAGCGGGGCCTTCGATGATTCCCGTGCATCTCGCCGTCGATTCGGCGGGCGGCAAGAAACAGTATTTGTTTGAAGTTTCGCCAAGCGCGCAACTTACGCCGCAGCTGGTCGCCCTTTCGACATTCAACGGTATTACCGGCACGCCCGAATACGCGGGCGGCAGGACGCTGGAAGTCGAGGGTAGCATCGCGATCAAAGATCATTCGCCGGTGGCCATCAAGAATACGTTTGCCGCGGTCGATGCCGCATCGCAAACGGGCCTCGCCGCAGCGATTTCTGTCGAGTCCGCATTTTCGGAAATCTATTCGAACCCTTACGAAGTGCCGCAAATTCAGAACATCGATCTGCACGTCACCGAGCTGACCGACCGTCATTGGGCAATGATCGACAGTGCCTGGACCGAAAAGACCGAAGCGCACCCTGGCGACACGGTTGACGTAAAGGTGATGCTGCGTCCCTATCGCGGTGCGGCATTCGTAGAAGACATTCCCGTTGTGATTCCGCCACAGACGGCTCCGGGAAACATCGCACTGGTGGTGAGCGACGCGGCCTATCTGAATCGCACCGTGCAGCTCGCGGCGTTCACATCCGAAGGCAAGCTGCCGGGCCTCGAGGAATTGATTTCGCTGGTAAATCGCCAGCGACGCAACGACCGGCTCTACGCCACACTGTTGCAATCGACGCCGACGCTTCTTGTGGATGACAAGGAAATGCCCAATGTGCCGGCCTCCGCGATTAACGTGCTCGATGAACGCCCGAATCCCGCGGGCACGCGGCTGCAACTGCAATCTTCGGCCGGTGAATGGTCCGTCGATATGAATCAGGTGATCTCGGGGCAGCAGTTCGTCACGATTACGATTAAGTGAGATTTGCCCGCCGCACGCGGGCGCGTTCCCAAGGAGATTTTTGCGAATGACCCGGCGAGTCCTGACTTTCTGCGCCTTCCTGGCAGCGTTGCTTCCTTTCGCGGCGCAGGCCGAGCACACCCATTTCTGGCGACAAGCCGATTACTCCGATTTCCTGCGCGGGACGACCACGGGCGTTGCCGTTCGCAGCGACGGAAAGATCGCGCCGGCGCCGCGATTTGATTCATTTGCCGATCCCGGGATGTCTTATCTTTGGGCGCTGCGGCTCGACGCACAGGGCCGCCTCTACGCGGCCGGCGGTTCCGATGCAAAAGTTCTCCGCTTTGACGCGGCGGCCAAACCAACAACCGTTTTTGAGTCGTCCGAACTTGGCGCGCAAGCGATTGTCTTTGACGCGAAAGGCAATCTCTACGTCGGCACTTCGCCCGACGGAAAAGTCTACAAAGTCACGCCAGGCGGCACGAAATCCGTCTTCTTCGATCCGAAAGCGAAATATATCTGGTCGCTCGCGGTTGATCCCCAAGGCGACGTGTTCGTTGGTACAGGCGACAAAG
>Ga0210401_10006622_pt1 | contig 11723 bp, 7 predicted proteins | sample IncBWH32MmetaG_FD_150866 | JGI IMG/M metagenome (GOLD analysis project Ga0210401, IMG submission 150866) | Forest soil microbial communities from Barre Woods Harvard Forest LTER site, Petersham, Massachusetts, United States - Inc-BW-H-32-M | ecosystem: Environmental > Terrestrial > Soil >... | reverse complement strand
AGGGACCTTGGGCAGGGACATGTGCCACAGGGGACACGCAGTGCAACAGTACGCTGGCGCTGGCCGACTTCCTGGCGGGCGATGTGTCCACCGGCAATTTGTCAGTGGGAGATGCGGAGCGCAAGGTAACTGTAAATGCCTTCAGCTTTTTCGGACAGGATCAGTGGCAGATTACGCCCAAGTTGAACCTGAACCTTGGACTGCGTTACGAATATTTTGGGCCGCTGCACAGCAGCGACAAGGATCTCGCGGTATTTATCCCCGGGAAAGGCCTCGTCGTTCAGGGGAACGGGATCGATTCGATTTTCCCGCCGGACAGGAACAACTTCGCACCACGGGTCGGCTTTGCCTACCTGCCCACGAGAAGGAATGACTTGGTAGTGCGCGGTGGAATTGGAATTTACTACGACCAAATCAATATCAACCCGTTCCTGGATTATCGTCCGCCGAACAGCGCGGCAGATGGCCTGGAGGGGAACCCGGCGGGGCCGAGTCCGGTTTCCAGCTACAGCCTGACAGGATTCACCTGGCAGCCCAACACGTATATTTTCCCAGGGGTGACCACGTGCGTCAGCGGCAACCCGGTTACCGAACCGAGCTGCGCGAACGGCCCGTTTGGTATCTACGCGGTCGGCCAGAATTTCCGGACGCCTTACTTCTACAACTTCAACTTGCAGGTGGAAAAGACGCTGGGCAACTTCGCGGTGTTCCAGGTCGGATACGTAGGCAGCGCGGCGCACAAGTTGTCGGTGATGCAGAACATCAACCAGGCGCCGCTGGGTGGAGGTCCTCGACCGTTCGCAGCGCAATATCCGGCTTTCGGCGACATCAACCAGCTGAATAGCGCGGGTAATTCGAACTATAACTCGCTGCAAGCGACGTTCAAGATCAGGTCGTGGCACGGGCTGGACTCGCAGTTCGCGTACACCTATGGCCATGAGCTGGACGAGGTGACCGAGTATCGCGGAGTCATCCCACTGGACAGCACGAACCTGAAGGCCGAGTACGGAAACGGGGATTTCGATACCCGCCACAATTTCACGGCAACGGTCGCGTACAGCATCCCGGGTTCGTCATGGGGACCGAAGATACTGACGCATGGATGGCAACTGAGCAGTTTGTTTTCGTTCCACACCGGACAACCGTTCAACATCAACGGGGGGACGGAGCGTCCGGGCTACGACTTGATTGGAGATCCGTTCGCGGGAGTTAACCATTCGTTCTCCGCAGCGAATGGCGGTGAGCAATGGGTCAATCCAGCAGTGTTTGTGGCGACTCCTGGGAGTCTTGGCAATCTTTCGCGTAACAAGTTCTACGGGCCGAGCTTCAAGGACGTGGACTTTTCGGTGTTCAAGAACATCCCCATTACCGAGCGGGTTAAAATCCAGCTCCGAGCGGAGATGTATAACTTGTTTAACCGGATCAACCTAGCGTCAGGAGCTGGCTCGGTTGGTTCGAACGGCATAATCAGCGACACCATCGGGGACTTCAATGGAGCGCCGGGGCTTGGACCTGGTGAGCCGTTCAACATGCAACTGGTGGGGAAGATCATCTTCTAACGCCAGGCTCCGCCGCCGATTCGTACCAATCGGTAGCGGACTCTGCATCCGGAGCTACAGCGGGTCCGAGCGGTTGAGATCCTTCGCTGCGCTCAGGATGACAACAATTTGGACAGAAAAGGGTTGGATAGAAAAGGGGCTCGGCGAGTTACCGCCGGGCCCTTTTCTTCTTGTGCCTTCCTTGGACTGCCTGGCATCGAAGAGATTGTGACACTACAGGAGGGCTGCAGCTGGATGGCGGCCTACGCTTTGTCGGGTGTTTCTATCACTTTTAAAGAACGAGGAAGAGGAATATGACCGAGGCAGCTCAAAAAACAGCCGTGCAGAGTCAAAAGCCTGAGACTTTTGCCGCCAAGGGGTTCGCGGCGCGAAGTGCCAAATCTGGTCTGGCGTCATATAGCTTTCACCGGCGCTCACCAAGGCCGCAGGACGTGCAGATCGAGATCTTGTATTGCGGCGTTTGCCATTCCGACCTGCACCAAACACGCGACGAGTGGCAGATGGTCATGCCGACGGTGTATCCCTGCGTTCCGGGGCACGAGATCGTTGGGCGAGTGGTGAAGGTCGGGCGCGACGTGAAGAAATTGAAAGAAGGCGATATCGCGGCGGTCGGGTGCATGGTGGATTCGTGCCGGAAGTGCGCGAATTGTCTCGCCGGCGAAGAGCAGTACTGCGAGAACTTCATGACCTTGACCTACAACGGCGAGGACAAGATTCTTGGCGGCGTGACCTATGGCGGCTACTCGGACAGCATCGTGGTGGACCAGAATTATGTTTTGCGCGTGACCAACGGACTGGATCCGGCGGGAGCCGCGCCGCTGCTTTGCGCCGGCATTACGACATATTCTCCGCTGCGGCACTGGAACGTTGGCAAGGGGCAGAAAGTGGGCATCGTGGGGCTTGGCGGACTGGGTCACATGGGATTGAAATTCGCAAAAGCGTTTGGCGCGCATGTGGTGTTGTTCACGACGTCGCCGAACAAAACCGCGGACGCGGTGCGGCTGGGCGCGGACGAAGTGGTCATCTCCAAGAATGAAGCGGAAATGCAGAAACACGCCGGGAGCTTCAATTTTATTCTAGATGCGGTTTCGGCGGATCATGACCTGAACGCATACCTCCAATTGTTGAAGCTCGATGGGACGATGACGTTGGTCGGGGCCCCGGAAAAACCAGCGCCAGTGTACGGATTCAATTTGCTGATGAAGCGGCGCCGTCTTTCGGGTTCGGCCATCGGCGGAATTCGCGAAACGCAGGAGATGCTGGATTTCTGCGCGGATAAGGGGATCACCGCGGACATCGAAATGATCAAGATTCAACAGGTCAATGAGGCCTATGAAAGGCTGCTGAAGAGCGATGTGAAGTATCGATTCGTGATCGATATGGCTTCGCTGCAGTAGGCGGCGGTATTGCGGCAGGTGTTTGGCTGGGAAGGGGCTCGACGGGCAACCGCGAGCCCTTTCGCGTTTTTCAGGCAAAGGGATTCGATATCGTCAGACTTCCGAATTGTTGCCCATCCTGAAAGTCCTCACTGTAAAGAGTGTCGCACTGACCTTCGATTGCGGACGCAACGATCAGCGAATCATACCAGGGCAAGCGGAACCTGCCTCCGATCCGCAAGGCCTCGCCATATAGAGCGGGTGAGGAATGGACCGATATTAGTGGACGAAAGGTTGCCGACAAATACTGTTCGGCGTCCGCGGTGCTCATCGGCTTTCCAAAACGGCGCAAAGCGACATTGAAGAACTCTTGCACCACTTGATAGCTGACAATTCCGGTATGGGTCTCGATCGCGCGCCTAATCAGTTTGCTCGCCAGGGAGGCTTTTGCGGGTGAGCTAGCGTCGAATGAGTATACGAAGACATTTGTATCGAGGAAGAATCTACCGCTCATTCATTTCGTCCCGAGTGAAGCGCCGGCCCGCCTGGACGTGTTTTAGACGCTTCATCAGAGAGTCGTATTCCTGGGTGCCGCCATCTTGAGCGGTGAGCTGTTCCAGCCATTCGCGGAACATGGAGTTGAGGGTCTTATGGCGAGATTTGGCTAACAGGCGAGCTTGCTCGATAAGCTGTTCATCAGCACTTAAGGTGATATTCTTCATACGAAAATAGTGTACACGAGATTCGTGTTCCATGGCAATGATGGGAGCTGGCTGGCCGGGCTGAAGCCCGGGGCCTACACGCGAGCTACATAAGCGAGTTACATAGGTGGGTATTCTGGTAGAGTGCTGCGGCTGGGTCGTGTGGGGGCGCGATCCGGCTTATTCAGTGAGACTCGCTGAAATTAGATGAAATTGGGGTTCTGCGCTCCTGCTGATTGGCCAAAGGTGACCCGGACGCTATAGATTGGGGCATTGGCACGGCTTGTTGGGTTTGTGTAAGTTTTTCATGCTCCGCTGCGTACTAGTCTATGGATGCGCCGAGACCAGATCGGATGAGCGCGCCGGGGAAGACGGAACCGACGGAGGCTGTCGCACGGGCGCGGGCAGGGGATGCCGACGCCTGGGGCGACCTTTACCGGGAGTTCGCGCCCGCAATATTCCGATTTTGCCGGAGGGCGCTGCCCACTCGGGAAGATGCGGAAGACGCCACCATGGAAATCTTCATGAAGTTGCGAGACAAGCTGACCCAATACGACGAGACGCGATCGTTCAGCGCGTGGCTGTACAAGGTAGCGGCGAATCATTGCTGGGACCTGTTGCGGCGGCGCAAGATCCGGCAAGACAAAGAGACCGATGATGTGGCGGACGTACCTCTGGAGCATCCGGACCCCAACCAATTGGATCGAATGATCGAGCAAAGCACGAACGAAGAGGTGCGGCGAGCGCTGGCGAAGCTGGGGGCGCGGGCGCGCATGGCGCTGGTGATGCGCTACTACTCAGACATGAGTTACGACGAGATTGCCGATGCGCTGGGGGTGCGGCGCGCCTTTGTGGGCGTGGTGCTGCTGCGCGCGCGGCATGAACTGCGGCAGGCATTGGGGGGAACTGGAGCGCTGGCCGCGGGAGGAGCTTTGTGAGCGATAGAGACAATCCGCTGGGAGAGCCGGCGTCGGAGCACCTTGACGAAATAGCTTGCCTGCTTTATATCGAGCGGCAACTGGACCGGGCGCGGGCGCAGGAAGTTTCGGCGCACACGCAGGAATGCAACGAGTGCCGAACGCTGCTGCGCGCGATGGAGCGCGAATCGCGGCTGTTGACGCGGGCGCTGTTGGAGGAGGATGAAGCGCTACCGGCGAGGCTGGCACACTTTCAGGAACGGGCACGCAGGTCGATGCAATGGATTTGGGGAGTGGCATTTGGCCTGGCGGCCACGGGTGTCTACGCATTGTATGCGGACTACATCGAGCCGTGGCAAGACCAATTGGCGAGGGCTGGGTTTGGAAGCACCAGCTTGCTGAATTTGCTGATTTTTCAAGGTGCATTCTGGAAGGGGTGGCAATCGGTGATCACTCTGCTGGAGGTGGTGGCGATGCTCACAATAGGTGGCTTCGGCCTGGCTTTCTTCCGGCGGCGGTTGCGGCGCGGATCGACGGCGTTGGCGCTGGTGCTGACGGGGTTCTGCGCGGTGGGAGCGCTGATGATGCCGCCGGTAGCGTCGGCGCAGGATGTTCGGAAAGGTGAGACTGTCGAAATTCGATCTGACGAAACCGTCAAAGGAGATGTGTTCATCTTCACGCACCGCGCGCGGATTGATGGCACCGTCGAAGGAGATGTGTTCCTGTTCACCCAGGACGCGACTGTTGGAGGGCACATCAAGGGTGACGTAATTGCGTTTGTGCATTCGCTGCGAGTGACCGGGGAGGTCAATGGAAATATTCGAGCGTTTGCGAACAACACAACCGTGACGGGCACCGTATCCAGGAATGTGCTTACGTTCGATGAGCTTGCGAGTGTGGATCCTTCCGGGAAGATCGGTGGGAGCCTGACGGCGTTTGCGCAGAGTATCAACCTGGACGGGGAGATCGGACGCAACGTGCTGATGTTTGTCCAGCATGGGGCGATTTCGGGGACGGTGGACGGCAGGATCGATGCCAAAGGTGATGCGCTGAGAATCAATTCGTCCGCCAAGGTAGCTGGGCCGATTCGTTTCGAGGGAGAAAATCCTCCGGATGTGGCCTCCGACGCCAAGATCGCTGGTCCGGTGCAATTTACGAAGACGGAGCATAAGCCGAAGTATCGAGAGAGCGGCTACTACGTCTGGCAGGTGATCTGGGCGGCGGCGTTCGTGCTATTTGGACTCGTATTGTTCCAGCTGATGCCGGAGTTTTCCAGGGAGGCGACGGATAGCGTGGAGCGCTATGGGGCGTCGTTTGGGCTTGGGGTGCTGGTGTTTTTTGGCGTGCCTATTGCGGCAGTGATCGCTTGCGCGACGGTCGTGGGGCTGTTCATCGGAGTCTCCACGCTCTTCTTATGGTATGCGACGCTGTATTACGCGCAGATTGTCGTGGGGACGCTGGTGGGGAAATGGTTGTTGGGGCCGGCCAGGGAGACTTGGCCGCTGATCGGCCGGATGGCGGTGGGAGTGGTGATCGTGCGGTTGTGCACGACCGTGCCGCATATCGGAGGATGGGTGAAGTTCGGTGTGATGCTGTGGGGTACCGGCGCGATTTCCTTGGCGCTGTATAGGCGATTCCAGCCGACAATTTCGGCGGGGATACCAGGGGCGCCGATCGTGCCTGCGCCACTGCCGCCGAATACCACAGTTGGTGGTGCAGTGCCTGCCTGAGAGAGGACGCGCTGAAGCGCGCCTCTACCAGTATTGACGATAGGTTGCCTGTTAAGCACCTCGACGGTGGGGGCTTTGGCCTCGCCTGCGTCTGGTTCTATGTCACCGTCAGCGTAGCGGTTACCTGATGCGTCAGGCTGCCCGAAGTGCCCGTAATCGTCAGCATGTACGTTCCCGCAGGCGTACCTTTGTGCGGCAGGCCGCTGCAACTTGTCTGCGATAGGGCCAGAAACACGGCGAAGGTCCAAGCGAGCCTCCTGGCGGCGGGTTGATGGCCCACGATCCATGCAGAAATCAAGATCAACGCGAACAAAATAGGCCAGATCGCGGTTGGGAAACGCGGAACGGCGCGGATCGAACCCGCCGGGGGGACAACCATGGTCCGGACGGCCGTTGCGACGGAGCCATTCGAGGTGGCGCCGCCGGTGGTGGGGGTCACCGTGGTTGGGGCGAGCATGCAAGTGGAGTCTACCGGCGCGCCCGTACAACTCAGAGCCACCGGAGTGGTGTAGCCGTTGAGGCTGGTGACCGTCACCGTATAGGCGGCGGTGGTGCCAGCGGCGACGCTTGTGGACAGCGGGGATACAGCGATGCTGAAGTCAGGAGTGTTGGTGATGCCGTTGCCGGACAGCGCAACGGTTTGTGGGCTGCTTGGGTCGCTGTCGGCCACGCTGAGGGTGGCTGTTGCTGCCCCTGTGACCGTGGGAGTGAAGGTGACGTTAATGCCGCAGTTTGCGCCGACGGCCAGTGTTGTGCCGCAGGTGGTGGTTTGAGCGAAGGATGATGCCGACGCACCGGTGATGCTGATGGCAATGCCGGTGAGGGCAGCAGTGCTGTTGTTGGTTAGAGTTGCGGTCTGGGCGGTACTCGTGGTGGTGATGTTCTGATTGGGGAAAGTCAGCGTCGCAGGAGTGAGCGAGATGAGGCTGGGGGCGGCAGTGCCAGTGCCCGTGAGCGGAACCGTCTGCGGACTGCTTGGATCGCTGTCCGCGATACTAAGTGTAGCGGTCTCGGTCGCTACCGTAGTGGGCGTGAAGATCACACCGATGGTGCACGTTGCGTTCACGGCTAAGGTGGTGCCGCAAGTGGAATTTCCCTGACTGAAGTCCGACGCATTGGTTCCGGTGAAGGAAATTCCAGTGATGGACAGGAGGTTCTTTGTCAGATTCGCGAGGGTAACTGTTAGCGGAGCGCTTGCCGTGCGGACGACCTGGCTCCCGAAAGCGATCGAGAGTGGGGCAGTCAAGACGCCGGTGGCCGCAGTCGGAGAAAGCTTCACAACGAAGGGCCCACCGGTTTTGAATGTGGTTTGGAAGGCGCCCGGAGTCACTGGGAAATTGGCTGAAGCGGTGAGGCCGGTAATGTAAACGTTGGGGGTGGATGGGGAGTCGATGGCGATGGCGGTCCCATCGTCACCGTTGTTACCGCCGTAGTAGGTAGAAAACGTCAGGGTAGAGCCAGTGGGATCGAGTACGGTAACGAAGGGATTCTGATTAGGGCCAGTGTGCATTAGTTGCGGAGCTCCGGGCAAGACCGGGAAGTTCTGAGAGTCGGTGCTGCCCACAAGGTAGGAGTTACCGACAGCGTCGACGGCGATGCCCCCGGCTTCTTCAAAATTCGCTCCCCCCAGCAACGTTGAGTAAACCAGCGAGCTGGCCAGTGATTTTGTCGTATCGAAGCGTGCGATAAACACAACCTGGCTTTTATTTGCTGGTGTGGCCTGGAAGGCGCCCGGGGTGGTGGGAAAATCGGCGGACTCAGCGTTGCCCATGACATAGGCGTTAGAGTTCAGGTCCAGAGCGATTCCAACGCCGTTGTCTCCAAGGCCGAGTTGGCCTGGATTGTTGGTGGCGGTGCCACCCAAATAGGAGGAATAGACGAGATGGTCGGGTGTAGTCGTATCGATTTGGGCAAAGAAGGCGTTGCCGGCAGTGCCCTTCATGGCGGCTTGAAAGGCATTGGTGGACGTTATGGGGAAGTCCGGCGACTTCGTTTGACCGGTAATATAGGCGTTGAAGTTGGCGTCGACGGCGATACCATGGCCGATGTCGTAGACCGAACCTCCTAACAAGGTCGAGTAGACCAGTGAAGCGGAACCGCTTTTGGTGGTGTCGATCCGTGTGACGTAGGCCGTGGGGTTGCCCGCTTTTGTGGAGGTTTGAAGGGCGGTCCCGGGGGTAGTCGGAAAATCGTTCGAGGAAGTGAAGCCAGTAACGTAAGCGTTCGCATTGCGATCCAGCGCGACGGCGTAGCTAGCGTCGCCTACCGAGCCACCCAGATAGGTGGAGTAAAGGAGCGTCGAGCCCGTCGGATCCAGCTTTGAGAGGTAGCCGCTACTGAAATTGTTTTTGTTGATGATTTGAAGTCCGCTGCTGGTGGTCGGGAAATCGACGGAGTGCGTGACACCGACGACATACACGTCACCGCTCGCATCCACCGCAACAGCGTCCGTGACGTCCCCTTCCCCGGTTTTCCCGGTACCGCCCAGGTAGGTGGCAAAGAGCAACGCCGTGCCGTTACCGTTTAGTTTTGCAATATATCCGCTAGCCCCTGACGGGTCCTGGTTAACGCTCTGGAAGGCCCCGGAGGTCACTGGAAAGTCCGTGGCACTTGTAGACCCGACGATAATGGCGTCGCCGGTTAAATCTACCGCGATGCCGTTGCCGAATGTGGCGCCGGTGGATCCGCTGAGGAAAGTCGCATAGTCCACTACAGGATCGATTACGAGCGCCTGGCGAGAATCATACGGACCAACCTGGATGCCGAGCAGGCCGGGGCCGCGCAGGACGTAGTTTGCGGCGACTTCCTGGCGCGAGCCGTTGGTTCCCTGATAGGCGAGCGGTTGGTGGAGCGACAGTTCACCGGCGGCGGTAGTGATAATGGCGTCTCCGCTGGCGTTCACCTTCAGGGTCTCGGCGCCTTCGATGCAAACTGCAATCTGGTGAGCATCGGCGCCCGGGGCGACGATGTAGTCTGACTCCAAGTGCCCCTGATTGCCGTAGTAGATGAGGTCCACGCCAGGGTACACGCCGTCGTATTTCACCCGAGCGAACTGCGGAACATTGCGGTGCCATTTGGCGGGATCGTTGCCAACGAAATAATTGCTGTGACCGGGTTGAATTTCGAGGCCGTGAACCTTAGGACGCGGGTTCGAACTCGCCAGCGCGAGACGTACAGCAACAGTGCTGGTCCTTTCGGAGCCAGTGGGGTTTGATGGGCCAGCGAGTTTGCTCGCGTTGCTCTTGGAGGTCATGTCCAGGCGTAGGGTCGCTTCCTGGTCCGTTAGAAAGAGGGTGTAGCCGGCGCCATGCGCCAGAAAGCGTACGCGCGAGTCCGTTTGCCCGGAATTTTCTTCGAAGCTGAGCGGCAACTTGCCGTAGGCGTCAAGAATTGCGTCGTGCCCAGCGGCGTCCAGCGCTGAAGCAGGAAGCTTGGCGGTAATCTTCGAATCTGCGATATGGCGCCGGACACTTGCGAATGCGAGGCACGCGAGGCAGGTCGCGCCAATTGCGAAGAGCGAACGTTTCATCGAATCCCCCACTTCGTGGACTCCGGCGAACCTAAGTTCGCGCACAATTAGAGGCAGAGTCCCGTGCATTGACTGTACGCGGTTGTGGCGTGGAATTTGGCGTAAACCCCAGTTGTATTGCTCAAAATTTCAATAGCGAGCTGAGGATAAGTCCTTGGCGATAGCGGGTGGACCTCGGGCCCTGAGCGCGTGTGCTATCGTTAGCGGTGGCGCACCCGTCACGAGCAGGTGGTGCGCGGAAAAAACACTTTGGCCAAACGCGAAACAGCGACATCGAGACGGCGCGAGGGTGTTACGACGCTCGCGAAAGGCGTTCCGGCGGAGCGCGTGTACGTGCCGTTTGACGAGGATGTGCCGCGGCGGGCAGAAGTGCGTCAGACAGTGGTCGATGTGAGCGCTGAGTCACGTGAGAACAGCTCGGGACCGGCTATGCGCGATGTGTTCGGACCGGGAGGACTTCTTGAGCGCTCCATGATTGGCGGGTACGAGCACCGCGTCGCTCAGTTGGAGATGGCAGAGTTGGTGCACGATGCGTTTACTTCAAAGCATCATGCCGTCGTAGAGGCCGGCACGGGCACCGGGAAGACATTGGCATACCTGCTGCCGGCGATATGCAGCGGACGGCGTGTCGTTATTTCCACCGCAACCAAATCGCTGCAAGAGCAGCTCTACCAAAAGGATATTCCGTTCCTACAGAAGCATTTCGCGCCGGAATTGAAAGTTGCGGTGATGAAGGGCCGGTCGAATTTTCTGTGCCGAGTGAAGGCGCACCAGATGGCCGATCAGTCCATGCTGAAGGGATTGGAAGAGATTGACGCGTTCCGGCAAATCGGGGATTGGGCGAAGTTGACGGAGACTGGCGACCGCGCGGAACTTACGTTTTTGCCGGATGATTCCGATTTGTGGACACGGCTCGATGCCAGACGCGACACCTGTTCCGGTCAGAAGTGTCCAGAGTTCAACCAGTGCTTCGTCACGGCGATGCACCAGCGGGCAAAAGACGCGGATTTGATCATCGTGAATCACCATCTGTTTTTCGCGGATTTAGCGCTCAAGCAGGACGATTTCGGGAGCATCTTGCCGGAATACTCTGCGGTGGTGTTCGACGAGGCGCACGAGATGGAAGATGTGGCCAGCGATTATTTCGGGCGCCAGATCTCGAATTACCGGTTTGAGGAGCTGGCGCGGGACGCGGATCAGACGTTGCGCCTGCTGCGGTTGGGTTCGGCGGCGCTTTTGCGTCGGACGCAGCGGATCCGCGAGAGGGGCCGCGCGTTTTTCGACAGCTTCCCACCGCGGGACGGGCGCTTTCCTTTCTCGCGCAACGAGCGCGAGGCGTTCCTGGAGCAACACCGCGAAGCGTACGATGCGCTGGCGACCGCACTGAAGGGTCTGGAAACCGAATTCGCGGCGCTGACGCAAAAGCCCGAAGAGCTTACGCGCATTGCGCGGCGTAGCTTTGAGTTGCGGCAGGAATTGGCATTTCTGTTCTAATCGAACGTTCGTAATTTCGTCTATTGGTACGAGCGGCGGAACAAAGGGGTTTTTCTGGCGGCCACGCCGATCGATGTCAGCCAGATCCTGCGCGAGCGGCTGTTTGAGAAGTTCGACACCGTCGTGCTTACCTCCGCCACCCTCACCGTTGGGGGACGGTTCGAGTATATTCGCCAGCGCGTCGGTCTCGACCACACGAAAGAGAGCGCTTTGCCGCCGGAGTTCGATTGGGCGGAGCAGGCTCTGCTGTACATGCCGCGGACAATACCTGACGTGCGCAATCCGGGATTTGCGTCGGCAGCGGCGGATGAGATCGTGAAGCTATTGGAACTTACCCAGGGGCGGGCGTTTTGTTTGTTCACGAGCTATTCGCAGATGAATGATTTGTTCGAGCGGGTGCGAAACCGGGTATCGTTT
>Ga0210401_10006619_pt1 | contig 11726 bp, 9 predicted proteins | sample IncBWH32MmetaG_FD_150866 | JGI IMG/M metagenome (GOLD analysis project Ga0210401, IMG submission 150866) | Forest soil microbial communities from Barre Woods Harvard Forest LTER site, Petersham, Massachusetts, United States - Inc-BW-H-32-M | ecosystem: Environmental > Terrestrial > Soil >... | reverse complement strand
GATTGGGCACGACGTCATAGACGATGAGGCCCGCCGCCTTGAGCGTGGGCAAGAGCTTGTCCGGCGAACCGGCGGAGGTCGTGACGAACTTCACGCCGCTTGCAGCGACCAGGTCGACGATGCGCGGCTCGCGGATGAACAGGATCGGCAGGTTGACGCCGAACGGCTTGTCCGTCAGCTCCTTCATCCGGGCGATCTCGGCCAGGCACTGATCGACCTCGCCGCTCGAGGTCTCGATGATGCCGAGCCCGCCAGCGTTGGACACCGCCGAGTCAAGCTGGCTGCGGGCGATCCAGCCCATCGGCGCCTGAACGATCGGATAGGCAACGCCGGTACGGGCGAGCACGCGGTTCATTCTCATATTCCTCTTCTCACTATTTGCTTCCCGCGAGAAGCGCGGAGGTGGCGCGTAGAGCCGGAGGGGTCATGGCTTTTCCTAGCAGACGCATGACCCCTCCGCCCTCCGGGCACCTCCCCAACTTCGTTGGGGAGGAATCTCACGGCAGGTTGCGGGCGCGTTCGTAGGCGGCGGCGAAATTGAGCGGGGTGTCGCTGCGACAGGCCGGGGCGCGCTTGGGATCGGGCTCCTCGATGAAGGCGTCGCGCAGGCGGGCCGCGCACGGATCCTGGATGACCACGCCATGGCCCTGGGCGCGGAAGACAACATGGCGGGACGACGGCAGATGCCGTGCCGCCTCGCGGCCCCAGGCGGGCGGCGTCAGCCAGTCGAAGGTACCGCTCAGCAACAGCGTCGGAACCGCGACCTTGACCGGCTGGCGCTCGGCGGCGGGCGCGGCGGGCACGCGCCACACCGGGCAGAAGGCCGGCGACTTGCTGGTCCGCGCATTGAAACCATAGACGCCGTTCGCCTCGATCATCTTGCGGCGCGCCGCCCGGTCGACCGTCGCCCAGGTCTCGCGGCACTCGATGCTGTTGTAGAGGCCGTCGAACTGCTGGGCATTCTGTTCGAGCAGGCCGCCGTCGCTGCTCTCGAGATCCTCGGCGAACATTTTCAGCAGCCTGATATCGCCGCGCTGGAGCGTGGCCACGCTCTCGGGAATCAGCGCCGCCTCGCCCTCGCGCATCATGTGCAGCAGCACCATGAGGAGCTTCGGCCCATCGAGCCGCACCGGCTGCGGGCCGTCCTCGAGCTGGAGGGTAAGCTCGACGGGCTTCTGCTCGGCCGCATCGATCGTGCTCTCGACGGCACCGCGCAGGCCGGGATGGCGCTCGCGGCAGAGCGGATCGGCGGCGCATTCGGCATAAAGCTGTTCGAAGGCCTGGCGCACGATCTCCGGCTCGTTCTGCTCGCCGTTGACCTCGGGCGGATAGACGCCGTCGAGCACCGCCGCCCGCACCAGCTCGGGATGGCGCCGCATCACTTCCAGCCCCCAGCGCGTGCCGTAGGACACGCCATAGATGTTGATCTTGCCAAGCGACATGGCGCTTGCCAGATCGGCCACGTCGTCGGCCAGGGCCGGCGTCGTGTACATGGAGAGGTCGATCTTGCGCTTGTCGAGGCCGGCGCGGCAGCGCACCAGAATGTCGCGTTCCTGCTGCTCGGTCACCGCCCGGCGACGCGCCTTGGCGGGGTCGGTTGTGCGCGGGTCGAAGCAGTCGAGGTTGGGCGTGGTGCCCCCGGCGCCGCGCTGGCTCACGACGACGACATCGCGGCGGCGGCGGATGACGGCGGTCTCGTTCCACCAGTCGCCCTCGGCCAGGGCATCGGCGCCGGGACTCGAGGCCACCAGAGGCGCATCACCGGGACCGCCCGAGAGATAGAACATCGGCTCGGCGCCCGCGGTGCGCTTGGCCTTCAGCACGGCCACCTTGAGGCGCACCTCGCGGCCGTCGGGCTGCTCGCGATTCTCCGGCACGATCAGCGTGAAGCATTCGATCCGGTCACCACGCGGCGGCTTGAAGGTGCAGCGCTCGCGCTCGAGCCGGGGAGCCGCGAACACACTGCCGGCCAGCACCAGCAGGGCCGCTAAAAGACCGCCTGCCAGACCGCCCTGTAGCCACAATCGGACCATGGCCATGTTGTGCCACATCAGAGCTTGTGACGGCATGAAGTAATTCTATGGATGGGGACGAGGCGAGCGTCTTGTCAGCGCCCATGGTCCAACGCAAGTTGCCTCTATGACCTCCCGTTCCTACTGGACCGCCGTTTGGTGCGGTTTTCTCGTGCTCACCATCGGTCTGGGCGTGCGCCAGAGCTTCGGCATCTTCCTGAAGCCGGTCTCGGCCGAGCTCCAAGTCGGCCGCGAGCTGTTCTCCTTCGGCACCGCGCTGTCCATGCTGCTGATGGGCGCCGTCGCCCCGTTTTCGGGACGGCTGTGCGATCGCTTCGGCTCGGCGCCGACCATCGCCGGCGGGGGCGCGCTCTACGTGGCGGGCATGATCGTGACCGCCACGATGCACAACGGCGCCATGCTGATCCTGGGCAACGCCCTGGTGGGTGTCGGCCTGTCGGCGGCGTCCTTCGGGCCGGTGCTGGGCGTGATCCTGCGGGTGGCGCCCCCGGCAAAGGCGGCGCTGGCCGTCGGTATCTGCTCGGCTGGCGGCTCGTTCGGCCAGTTCTTCATCGTGCCGCTGGCGGCGGTGCTGCAAAACCATCTCGGCGGCTGGCGGCCGACCATGTGGGCGCTGACGGGCCTCGCCGTGCTGATCATGCTGCTGTCGATCGGGCTGAATGACAGCCGGGAGATCGCGGCCGCCCAGCGGGCCGGCGGCGATCGTCAGTCGGCCGGCTCGGCACTCTCCGAGGCTTTTGGCCAACGCAGCTACGTCTTGCTGGTGATCGGCTACTTCGTCTGCGGCTTCCACGTCGCCTTCGTCGGCGGCCACCTGCCGGCCTACATCTCCGACAAGGGGATCGGCCTGTCGCTGTTCGGAATCACCTTGTCGCCGGCCGAGCTCGGCGGCTGGTCGATCGGCATGGTCGGCCTGTTCAACATCGCCGGCTCCATCTTGTGGAGCGCGATGGGTGCCCGGCACAAGCGCAAGAACCTTTTGTCGTTGCTCTACTTGCTGCGCTCGCTGGTCTTCCTGGGCTTCGTCCTGGCGCCGCTCTCGGCGGCCTCGGTGCTGATCTTCGCCGGGGCGCTGGGCTTCCTGTGGCTCGGCACCGTGCCGCTGACCACGTCGCTGGTCGGCCATATCTTCGGCCCGGTCCATCTCACCATGCTGAATGGCGTCGTGTTCTTCGGCCATCAGGTCGGTAGCTTCTTCGGCGGCTGGGGCGGCGGGCGGCTGTTCGACCTGCAGGGCAACTACGACATGATGTGGTGGATCTCGATCGCCCTCGGCCTCGTGGCGGCCGCGCTGCATTGGCCGATCGTCGAGGAGCGGCTCACGCGGCCGACGAGCGCCGCGTTGCCGCAGCCGGCATGAGCCTGAGCTGGCGCTCCTTCTTGCTGTGGGGCGCGGCCTCCGTCGTGTCGTTCGTCCTGTGGGGGCTGAACGGCCCGGCCTATCTCGTGGACCTGATCGCGTCCTACTGCCTCTAATTCTTTTCCTCCCATAGGGAGGAAAAGAAGAATCAGAGGACGAACTTGCTGAGGTCGGCGTTCTTGGCGAGCGCGCCCACCTTCTCGCGCACATAGGCGGCGTCGATCTCGACCTTCCGGCCGGGGCTGTCGGAGGCGGTGAAGCTGATCTCCTCCAAGAGCTTCTCCATCACCGTGTGCAGCCGGCGCGCGCCGATATTCTCGACCGCTTCATTGATGTCGGCCGACAGCTTGGCCAGCTCGTCGATGGCGTCCGGCCTGAACTCCAGCTCGACCTTCTCGGTGGACAGCAGCGCTTTGTACTGCTTGACCAGGCTGGCCTCGGGCTCGGTCAGGATGCGGCGGAAATCCTCCTGCGTGAGCGAGGCCAGGCTGACCCGAATCGGCAGGCGGCCCTGCAGCTCGGGCAGCATGTCGGACGGCTTGGCCATATGGAACGCGCCGGAGCAGATGAACAGCACATGGTCGGTCTTGACCGGCCCGTGCTTGGTATTCACCGTCGTGCCCTCGATCAGCGGTAGCAGGTCGCGCTGCACGCCTTCGCGGCTCACGTCGCCGCCGCCGCGGAACTCGCTGCGCGCCGTGATCTTGTCGATTTCGTCGATGAAGACGATGCCGTTCTGCTCGACCGATTCGCGGGCCTCGCGGACCACGCGTTCCTGATCGAGCAGCTTGTCGCTCTCCTCGCGCATCAGGGTCTCGTAGGATTCGGTCACGGTCATCTTGCGCTTCTTGGTGCGCCCGCCGAACGCCTTGCCCAGCATGTCGCCGATATTGATCATGCCGACCGACGCGCCGGGCTGGCCCGGCACCTCGAACTGCAGGGGCGCGCCCGTATCGGCAACCTCGATCTCGATTTCCCGGTTGGCCAGCTCGCCGTCGCGCAGCTTGTGGCGGAAGCGCAGCCGCGTCTCCTCGCTCGCGCCGGTGCCGCACAGCGCATCGAGCACGCGGTCCTCGGCGGCGAGCTCAGCCTTGGCGCGCACGTCCTTGCGCAGGCGCTCGCGCGCCATGTCGATGGCGGCTTCCATCAGGTCGCGCGCGATCTGCTCGACATCGCGGCCGACATAGCCCACCTCCGTGAACTTGGTCGCCTCGACCTTGAGGAACGGCGCGTTGGCGAGCTTGGCCAGGCGGCGCGCGATCTCGGTCTTGCCGCAACCGGTCGGGCCGATCATCAGGATGTTCTTGGGCAGCACTTCTTCGCGCAACGCGTCGGGGAGTTGCAGGCGTCGCCAACGATTGCGCAGCGCGATGGCCACGGCGCGCTTGGCGTCCTGCTGGCCGACGATGTGCTTGTCGAGTTCGGAGACGATTTCGCGGGGGGAAAAGTCGTTGCTCATTAGGCTTAAAGCTTCTCGATGACGAGATTGTGGTTGGTGTAGACGCAGATGTCGGCGGCGATGTCCATCGCCTTGCGCGCGATCGCCTCGGCATCGAGGCCCTCGATGTCGATCAGGGCGCGCGCCGCGGCCAGCGCATAGTTGCCGCCCGAACCGATGGCGATGATGCCGCCCTCGGGCTCCAGCACGTCGCCCGAGCCGCTGAGCAGCAGCGAGACGTCCTTGTCGGCCACCGCCATCATCGCCTCAAGCCGGCGCAGGTAACGGTCGGTGCGCCAGTCCTTGGCAAGCTCGATGCAGGCGCGCAGAAGCTGGCCGGGATGGCGCTCGAGCTTGGCCTCCAGGCGCTCGAACAGGGTGAAGGCATCGGCCGTCGAACCGGCGAAGCCGCCCACGATCTGGCCGTTGCCCAGGCGCCGGACCTTCTTGGCGTTGCCCTTGACGATGGTCTGGCCCATCGACACCTGGCCGTCGCCCGCCATCACGACCTGGCCGCCCTTGCGGACCGACAAGATGGTTGTGGCGTGCCAGCCGGGCGTGGCGGAATTCTCGGATTGTCGGGACATGGCCCCGTAAATAGTCATTTGCGGCGGCAAATCAATCGGCGTCCTGGCGCCTTCACGGGCCGTGCTAACGTCGTTGCATGAACGATCAAGCCCCCGTCATCGTCGTCGGCGCCGGCATCGTGGGCGCCGCGACCGCGCGCGCCCTGCAGCGCGCCGGCCACCGCGTCACCTTGCTCGACAGCGCCGAGCCCGGCCGCGCCACCTCCTACGGCAATGCCGGCTTCATCGCCATCGATCACGTGCTGCCGCTCGCCCGGCCGTCGACCCTGAAGCGCGTGCCGCAAATGCTGATGGACCGCAACGGCCCGCTCACGGTCCATCCGCCCAGCCTGCCCTGGCTGCTGCCCTGGATGGCGCGTTTCGCGCGCGCCGCCTACAGCCCTGCCGAAGTCAGAAAAGGCATCGATTCCTTCGGGTCGCTGATGGCCGAAGCCAACATCGCCTGGAAGGCCGAGATCCAGGCGTCGGGCCTGGGCGAGCTCTTCAAGTCCAAGGGCGCGCTCTATGTCTACGAAAGCGAGGCCGCCTTTGCGTCCGGCGCAGAGGAGCGGGCGCTGCAGAGAGCCAAGGGCACGGTATTCGAAATCGTCGACGGCAACCGCGCCCGCGAGTTGGCGCCGGGCCTCAGTGATCGCATCGTCCGCGGCGTCTACTACTCGCACGGCATGCACACCATCAACCCCTACAAGGTGGTGGCGACCCTGGTCGAGCGCTTCGCCAACGAAGGCGGCATTGTCCTGCGCGGACGAGTACGCGGCTTCGGCCGCGACGGCAATCGCGTGACGTCGGTCGAGATCACCGACCGGAACCTGCCGGCCAGCGCGGTGGTGATCGCCGCCGGGCGCGCCTCGGGCGAGCTGACGCGCCTGCTGGGCTTCAACGCGCCGCTGGTGGCCGAGCGCGGCTATCATGTGATGCTGACGCCCGACAACGTGCGCTTCGACCTGCCGGTGAGCCCGGCCGAGCGCGGCTTCGTCATCACGCCGATGGAGGAAGGGCTGCGCATAGCCGGCACCGTCGAGCTGGCGGCGCCGCACCAGCCGCCGTCCTGGCAGCGCGCCGATCTTCTGGTGCGGCATCTCAAGGAGACTTTCCCCGGCGTGGGCGGCGCCGAGCTCAGCCGCTGGATCGGCGAGCGCCCGAGCCTGCCCGATTTCCGGCCAGCGATAGGGCGCGCGCCGCGGCTCGCCAACGTCTATTGCGGCTATGGCCATCAGCATGTCGGGCTCACCCTCGCCACTGCGACCGGCCGGCTGATCGCCCGCCAGATGGCCGGCGAGGAATTGCCCGAGACCTTGAGGGCGTGCGATCCCGGCCGCTTCGGTTAGCGTAGGCCGGCGATTCAGCAACACTGTCATGACACCGAAGCGAACGGCCGACCGGCCGTTGCGCGGTTTCGACAACAGGATTAGCGTCTGGGGGTCATCTGACTTGGCGATTTTGGAGGCAGGCATGAGTTCTCATCGCAGCCCCGCGGAAGTTCGTTCCAGCTTGAAGCATCCCATCATCGACGCCGATGGTCACTGGATCGAGTACAACCCGGTCTTCGCCGAGCGCATGCGCAAGGTGGCGGGCGACAAGTCGGCCGACGGTTTCATCGCCGCCCAGCGGCGCATCCCCGACGCACTCCGCCTGTCGATTGCCGAACGCAAGCAGCGCGGCATGGCCATGGAAGGCTATTGGGGCCGTCAGACGACCAACACGCGCGACCGCGCCACGGCGATGATGCCGCGCATGCTCTACGACCGACTCGGCGAGCTCGGCATCGATTTCGGCGTGATCTACCCGACCGCCGGCCTTAGCATCCCACGCATCGCCGATGACGAGACGAGGCGCGCCGTCATCCGCGGCTTCAACATCGTCACGGCCGAATATTTTGCCAAGCTCAGTGATCGGCTGACGCCAGCGGCGGTGATCCCGATGTTCACGCCGGACGAGGCGATCGCCGAGCTCGAGTTTGTGACCAAGCAGCTCGGCGCCAAGGTCGGCATGTTCGGCGGCGGCGTCCCTCGCCGCGTTCCGATGGCCAAGGACGTCGATCCCGCCCTCGGCCGCTTCGCCGTGACCTACGAAAATCTCGGCGTCGACAGCGACCACGACTACGACGCGGTCTGGCAGAAATGCCGCGAGCTCCGCATGGCGCCCACCTTCCATGCCGGCGGCCGCGGCTTTGGCCTACGCAATTCGCCCAGCAACTTCACCTTCAACCATATCGGCCACTTCGCCGCCGCCGGTCATTCCATCGCCAAGGGCCTGTTCCTGGGCGGCGTGACGCGGCGCTTCCCCGACCTCAACTTCGCCTTTCTCGAAGGCGGCGTGGGCTGGGGCTGCCAGCTCTTCGCCGACCTGATCGAGCATTGGGAGCGGCGCGGCGCCAAGGGTATCGCCTACATGGATCCCAAGAAGCTCGACCGTAAGCTTCTGCGAAGCCTGGTCGAGAAATACGGCGACGACGACATGGCCGCCGAGCTTGATCGGCGCGACGGCTGGCCCAGCAAGGAGGAAGACGAGCTGACCGGCGGCATGCCGGTGCTCGACGACTTCGCGGCCTGCCAGATCACGCGCAAGGAGGACTGGGTCGACCTCTACGCCAAGCCCTACTACTTCGGCTGCGAGGCCGACGATCGCATGAACGTCACGGCGTTCGGCAAGGCCAATCCGTTCGGCGCGCGCATCAACGCGATCTTCAGCTCGGACATCGGCCATTTCGACGTGCCCGACATGCTGAGCCCGGTGCCCGAAGCTCATGAGCTGGTCGAGGACGAGCTGATCACGCCCGACGATTTCCGCGACTTCACCTTCACCAATGCCGTGCACCTGTGGGGCACGCAGAACCCGCGCTTCTTCGAGGGCACGGCGGTCGCCAAGGAGGCCGCCGCGGTGCTGAACGTCGCCCCGGTCCGCGCGGCGGCGGAATAGCGGGAACTTCCCCTCATGTTCCTCTCCCCTTGGGGAGAGGGACATGAAGAGGTAATTACCTACGCGCCGTACTGCAGCAGGATCTCGCCGTTCCTCTTGAGCCACGCCTGCGGCGCCTCGATCGGGCCGTCGCACAGCGTGCGCGCCAGCGCCCAGAAGTGCGGACCGTGATTGAGATGCCGAAGGTGGGCGACCTCGTGCGCCACCAGATAATCCAGCACCTCGGGTGGCGCGAATACCAGCCGCCAGGAAAACGACATCGTACCGTCAGGGCCGCAACTGCCCCAGCGTGAGCGACTGTCGCGCACCGTGATGCGCTTCACCGGACGCTCGACCCGTGCTGCCTTGGCATGCACCAGGGGTACGAGGCGGCCGCGCAATTCCGCCGCCAGCCAGTCGCGCAGGCGGCGCGGCAGGTGCTCGGGCCGGCCGGCGACATGGATCTCCGGTCCCTCGCGCCACACCGTGCCGCGTGCATCGGCGCGATGGCGGACGCGGTGCGGCTCGCCGAACAGCGGCAGCTCGGCGCCGTCGGCGAAGGGCCGGCGCGCCGGCAGGCGTTTCAGCCGGGCGGCGATCCACCCGGCCTGCGTTTCGGCAAAGCCCAGCGCGGTGGCGCGGGCCATGCGCATCGGCGCGGTCAGCACGATCCGGCGCCGCGCGGGATCGACTCGCAGCGAGGCGCGGCGGGCCCGCGGGCTGCGCACGAAGGTGACGGGCAGGGTATCGCCGGCATGAGCAATGGTCAGTTGCTCGGGCTCGGGCACCGCTTTAGGCAGGACGAAACGAAGCACGGTGCCCGACAACGACATGACCCTGATCATACAGCAGGAGAGGTTTTAGCGTGAGCCTCGATCTCGCCCGCCTGCGCGCCGAGACGCCGGGCTGCGCCCACGTGCTGCATCTCAATGCGGCCGGCTCGGCGCTGCCCAGCCAACGCACGCTCGACGCCACCGTGGATCATTTGAAGCTCGAAGCCGAGATCGGCGGCTATGAGGCGGCCGCCCGGGCACACGACCAGCTCGAAGGCTTCTATCCCGCCGTCGCGCGGCTGATCGGCGCGGCGCCAGACGAGATCGCCTTCGTCGAGAACGCCACGCGCGCCTGGGACATGGCATTCTATTCCCTCGACTTCAAACCGGGCGACCGCATCCTGACCTGCGTCAGCGAATATTCCTCGAACTACATCTCCTACCTGCAGGTGGCGAAGAAGACCGGCGCCGAGATCGTGGTGGTCCCCGATGACAATTACGGCCAGATCGATCTCGGCGCCCTCGACCGGGCCATCGACAAGCGCACCAAACTGGTGTCGATCTCACACGTGCCCACCCAGGGCGGGCTGGTGCAGCCGGCCGAGGCGGTCGGCAAGATCGCGAACGATGCCGGCGTGCTCTATCTGCTCGATGCCTGCCAGTCGGTCGGACAGCTTCCCGTCGATGTCCGCCGGATCGGTTGCGACTTCCTGTCGATGACCGGGCGCAAATACCTGCGTGGCCCGCGCGGTACCGGCTTTCTCTATGCCAAGCGCGCGACGACGTCACATATCGAGCCGGTCTTCCTCGACAACCACGCCGCCAAGTGGACCGACGACAACGTCTATACGACGAGCGACGACGCGCGTCGCTTCGAGAACTGGGAGCGCTACTTCGCCGGCGTCATCGGCCTGAAAGTCGCCACCGACCAGGCCAACGAACTCGGCATGGAGGCGATCTGGGCGCGGCTGCGGGCGCTGGCCGACGGTCTGCGCTCCTGCCTATCGAGCCTGAAGGGGGTCACGCTCACCGACCTCGGCAAGGTGAAAGGAGCGATCGTCACTTTCGCCGTTGCCGGTGCCGATCATGTCGCCCTGCGCGACGCCTTGCGCGCCCAGGCGATCAATGTCTCCGTCTCGACCCAGTTCTCCTCGCGGCTCGATCTCAAGGGCCGCGGCCTAAAGAACGTCTTGCGCGCCTCGGTCCATATCTACAATACCGAGGCCGAGCTCGACCGCTTCGTCGCCGCCCTCGACGCTCTGCGGCGCCACCGCTAACGTGGCACGACGCTTGCTGCGTAGGCGTAGGGCAAGGGGGATGTGATGTCGCAACGCTGGGCTGGTCTTGTCCTCGTGGTGGGCGCGCTGTTGACGACGGCGCCCGCGCAGTCTCAATCGACGTTGCGCGTGGCTCCCGAGACCCTGTCCCGCATCGTCGACCCCCACTTCACCACGTCCTTCACCACGCGCGATCTCGGCTACCTGATCTACGACACGCTTTTCGCCATCGACGAGAATTTCGAGCCCAAGCCGCAGATGGTCGAGAGCTACACGGTGAGCCCGGACAAGCTCACCTACGTTTTCGTCCTGCGGCCGGGCCTCAAATGGCACGACGGCCAGCCTGTGACGGCGGCCGACTGCGTGGCGTCGATCCACCGCTGGGCGTCGCGCGACAGCATGGGCCAGACGCTCACCAAATTCCTCGCCTCGCTCGACGCAACCGACGCCCGGACGATCAAGCTGGTGTTGACAGAGCCCTACGGGTTGGTGCTCGACAGCCTCGCCAAGATCGGCGCGCCCGTGCCGTTCATGATGCCGGAGCGCATCGCCAGGACGCCGGGCAACGAACAGGTGAAGGACATCATCGGCTCCGGTCCCTACAAGTTCCGCGCCGACCTGCACGAGCCGGGCGTGAAGATCGTCCTGGAGAAATTTGCCGACTACAAGCCGCGCAGCGAGCCGCCCAGCTGGGCGTCCGGCGGCAAGCTCGCCAAGCTCGATAGAATCGAGATGCTGGGCCTGCCCGATGCGCAGACGCAGGTGAGTGCGCTCATCCGCGGCGAAGTCGACTACCTCGAGCGCGTACCGGCCGATCTGCTGTCGTTGCTGGACGCAAAGTCGAGAGCGAAAGCCGAGGTCGTGAGCAAGTTCGGCTTCCAGGCGATCATGCGCATGAACCATCTGCAGCCGCCTTTCGACAATCCCAAGGTGCGCCAGGCCATCGCCAAGGCGATTGATCGGTCGATGTACGCCGCGGTGGTGGCGGGCGATCCGAGCTTCGCCACGGACTGCGCCGCCATCTTCGGCTGCGGCATGCCGTACGAAAGCACGCAAGGCATTCCCGTGCACGACCTGGCCGCCGCCAAGGCGATGCTGAAGGAATCCGGCATCGACATGTCCAAGCCGATCGTGATGCTGCACGTGGCCAACGCGCCGGGCATCGCAGCCCTTGGCAACGTGACCCGCCAGCTTCTCGTCGATCTCGGATTCCAGGTCGAGATGCAGGCCATGGATTTCCAGACCTTCGCCACGCGCCGCCTCAACACCAAACCGGTGAGCGAAGGCGGCTGGAACATCGCCCACACGACCAACACCGTGCCTGACCAGGGCAATCCGCTCAGCAGCCCGTTCCTGGTGG
>Ga0210401_10006616_pt1 | contig 11732 bp, 9 predicted proteins | sample IncBWH32MmetaG_FD_150866 | JGI IMG/M metagenome (GOLD analysis project Ga0210401, IMG submission 150866) | Forest soil microbial communities from Barre Woods Harvard Forest LTER site, Petersham, Massachusetts, United States - Inc-BW-H-32-M | ecosystem: Environmental > Terrestrial > Soil >... | reverse complement strand
GATGGCGTCGCAGCCGAATCATGTGGGCTCCGCGCACGACAAGGCGAACGCCGAATTTCAGCTCGCGAAGTTTCGCGAGTGGGGCTGGGATGCGTCCATCGAGGAATTTTCGGTGCTGTACCCAACGCCGCGCGAAGTGTCCTTGGAGCTCGTGGCACCGACCCATTTCAAGGCGCGATTGACCGAACCGCCCATCGAGGGCGACAGCACATCCTCGCAAACCAAGGATGAATTGCCGGCCTACAACGTGTATGGCGCCGATGGCGATGTAACTGCGGAACTGGTCTATGCAAATCACGGCATGCCGGATGATTACAAGGAACTCGAGCGTCAGGGTGTGAGCGTCAAGGGCCGCATCGTGTTGACGCGCTACGGCGGCGGCTGGCGCGGGTTGAAGCCGAAGCTGGCATATGAACATGGCGCCGTGGGCTGCTTGATTTACTCCGATCCGCGCGACGACGGCTATGCCTTGGGCGATACCTATCCCAAGGGCGGCTTTCGGCCGCCCGATGCCGTACAGCGCGGCTCGGTTCAGGATCTGACCTTGTACAGCGGCGATCCTTTGACCCCCGGCGTGGGCGCAGTGCCCGGGGCCAAGCGGCTGGCGCTCAAGGATGCCAGGACCGTGTTGAAAATTCCGGTGCTGCCGATTTCCTACGCGGCGGCGCAGCCGCTGCTCGCCGCCTTGGGCGGACGGGTCGCGCCGGCCAGCTTTCGCGGCGGCCTGCCGCTTACCTATCATCTCGGACCGGGACCGGCGAAAGTGCACATGAAAGTGCTGTCGAATTGGGATCAGAAGCCCGTGTACGATGTCGTCGCGAAGATTCGCGGCAGCCAAGAACCTGATCGGTGGATCATTCGCGGTAATCATCACGATGGCTGGGTATTCGGAGCCACGGATCCCCTGTCGGGGCAGGTCGCGTTGATGGCCGAGGCCAAGGCGATCGGCGCATTGGTCAAGGCCGGCTGGCAGCCGCGCCGCACATTGGTTTACACCAGCTGGGACGGCGAGGAGCCGGGGCTGCTGGGCTCGACCGAATGGGCCGAGCAGCATGCCGCGGAACTGAAGACCAAGGCGGTGCTGTACGTCAATTCCGACACCAACAGCCGCGGTTTTTTTCAGGCTGAAGGCAGCCACGCCCTGCAGCATTTCTTGAGCGAAGCGGCGCGCGATGTCAAGGATCCGGAAACCGGCGCCAGCGTATTGGCGCGCGCCTTGGCCGCAAGACACGTCGCCAACTACGAATCAGCCGGCGGGCCCGAAGCGCCCCATGGCAATTCAAACGGCGATTTGCTGCTCGGCGCGCTCGGCTCGGGTTCGGATTACACACCGTTCCTGCAGCACCTGGGCGTAAATTCCCTGAACGTGGAGTTTGGCGGCGAAGCCGACTATGGTGTCTATCATTCCGCCTATGATTCATTCGATCACTTCCAGCGTTTCGTCGATCCCAAAAATGAATACGGGGTGGCGCTCGCCAAGGTAGCGGGCCGCATCATGCTGCGGGCGAGCCAAGCGGAATTGATCCCGGCGCACGAAACGGATTTCGCGGCCTCGGTGGCCGGCTATGCCGATGAGTTGCACAAGCTCAGCGAGAGCATGCGCACCAAAACCCGCGAACTCAACAAACTGCTGGACGACGATGCGTACAAATTGGCGGCGAACCCCGACAAGCCGCGCGCCGCCCCGCCGCGCGCCGACGAGGTTCCGTACCTGAATTTTTCAGAGCTGGACAACGCCGTGCAGAAATTGGAGCAGAGCGCCAAAGCGTTCGACAAGGAATACGCACGCCTCGATGCCGGCAATGATGCGGCCTTGACCGGCGAACGCGAGCGCGTGAATTCAACGCTCTCGATTCTGGAACAGAGCTTGACGGATCCGCGCGGCCTGCCGGGCCGCGACTGGTATCAGCACATGATATACGCGCCGGGCGCGCATACCGGTTATGGCGTCAAGACCCTGCCGGGAATTCGCGAAGCAATCGAAGAGCGCCGCTGGGAGGAAGCCAACCAATACATAGGGGTGGTCTCGCGCGCTCTCAACGCCTACAGTACTAGATTGGATCGCGCCATCGCGGCGCCGTAGCCTGATCGCCCGATTTCCGAAACTCAGTGGTAGTCGTGTATCGTGCCTAGAGACATTTTGTAAGGAGACGAATGATGAACGAAGAAAAGCAGCAGAAGTTTACTGCCAAAGTGCGCCGCGGCCTGGTGTGGGTGCATTCCGTCGCCGCCGCGGAGCTCGCCAAGAAAAAAGCGGAGGCTACCGGCGTGAGGCTCGAGGGGTTCACCGCCAGTGAACTCGCCGATGTTGAATCCGCATTGACCTGGATCGCACAGAACAAGGAATCGAAGAGCGCCGATCCCGCATAGCGCGGATTCGCGACCAGGCTTCACGGGACGCTGACCGGCGCGTAAAGGTCTGCGCTAATATAATCTCATGGCCCGCAAACGTGCATTGGTCGTCGATGATTCCAAGTCGGCCAGAGTCATTTTGAGCCGCATACTCGAGAAATACGAGGTCGAGGTCGACATGGCGGCGTCGGCCGAGCAAGCCATTGAATATTTGAAGAACAATCGGCCGGATGCAATTTTCATGGACCATCTGATGCCGGGCATGGATGGTTTGCAGGCGGTCCGGGAGATCAAGGGCAATCCGCAGACGGCAATGATCCCAATCATGATGTACACCTCGCAGGAAGGCGAACTGTACGTCGGTCAAGCGCGGGCCCTCGGCGCGATGGGAGTTCTGCCCAAGCAGCTGCGGCCCGTCGATGTTTCCAAAGTGCTGTACGAATTGCACTTGTTGCCGAATCGCCGCGACGGCACGGAGCCCGCGCTGTCGCCGGTGGAGCTGGATGCCGGCGCCAGCCCGTTCGACAATTCGACGCCGCAAAAATCGGCCGAGGCTGTGCCCGACGATATTCGACGCTTCATCGCCGATGCCCTCAACAGCGCGGCCGCGCGCATCGTCCGCGATATCCGCGACGCGATGCCGATGCAAGCCGGCGAGCCGCTGGTGCCACTGCGGCCGTTGCCGCCGGCGCAGCCGATTTGGCCGGTGGCGGTCGCGATGCTGGCAGCGTGCGTTATTGCCTGCGCATTTGCCGCCAGCTGGTTGGTTGCGCGCAATGATTTGGCGAGCGCGCGCGCTGCAAACGCCGGCTTGACCTCCGCCAATGAGGAATTGCAGCGCTCGCGCGGCGAGCTGTCCGCGGCGGTCAAGGAACTCACCGCCGCGCTTGCCGCCGCGAACGGCAACGCGGCGGCCGCTGCGGCGGGCGCAGCCGCTGCGGGATCTTCGCCATCGGCAATCGCGCCGCGAGTGGAGCCGGTGCCCTACGGCGAAATACCCTTCGATCGAAGCCGTATCGATGCGTTGCGCGAGGTGCTGGCGACGCTTGAATCGCAGGGATTTCACGGCGTGGTGAAGGTCACCAATTTGGCGGGAAACTACTGTCTCAGTGGCAACAGCACGGATGGATACACGCCTGCCGCGGCTGCACTCCCGGTCAGCCGCTGTGATCTGATCGGCAATCCCTTCGCCGAATCCCTATCGAGCCAACAACGCCAGTCGCTGGCATTCGCCAACTTGATTGACGGCGTGCGCCAACGCACTTCGGGCGCGATCACGGTCGCGATCGAAAACCAGGCCACGGGGACCGGCGCCGGCACGCCGTATCCGACGCGCAGCGACACCCTCACCGCCGGCGAATGGAATCGCGCCGCGGCGGCGAACAATCGGGTCGAGTTCTCGGCGGAAGGCAGCCCCTAGCCGCGGCCACGCGAGCGAACGGATTCCCGGCTAGAAAGCGACTCTGACGAAAACTTCCGGACCCTTCGAAGTAAAGTCGAAGTAGCCGCCTTGCGTGGTTTGACTCGATTCGAGATTCGCCCGCACGATGTTGTAGCCGAGCGCGAACGAAATGTTCTCGCGCAACCGGTACAACACGTCGAACTCGCCATAACCCAGCGAACCCGAAAGATTATTGTAGGATAAGTGCATGTATTGGGCGCGGCCGTCCACGTACCAGCGCTTGCTGAACACATAGGTCGCATCGATTCCGCCCGTCGGAAAGGGGCCGGCCTGATCCTCGGACTGGTCAACATGCCGCGTGGTGGTGGTGACGCGCGCGCGCGCGGAGATATCGGTTTCAGTGACGCCGATGGTGGCCGCGACCTCGTACTTCTCGGTGTGCAAAAACGAGTATTCGTAGGTGATGCTGAAGGTGCTCAAGTTGAGGGTCGAATACGCAGGGTCGCCGGGCTGCAATACCACATCGCGAAAAATGATCGGTTCCGTGATGGTGGTTGACCCGTCACGATTCAGCTCAAAAAAATCGAAGCGCAGGCGGTGCCGTTCCTGGACGCGCACCATGGCTTGAAATTTGGGTTCATAGTCCGTGGGGTCCAATCCGAGTTGGTTCTCCGCGCTGATCGGCGTGCCCGCGACACCGGTACTGCTGTCGAGTTGCAGGTCGGTGGTGTTCGACGTGCGTATCACTCCGAGCGACAGCCGCACGCGTTCCTCCGTCGGACTGAGATAGTCATCGGCGTGAGCAAGCGTTGCGAAGAACGCAAGCGTCAGCGCAGCCATGCCAAACTTCTTCATTCAGGTCTCCTCAAAATCAACTCATCCGTTGCGGCGCGCCTGACGGCGGGCGCCAAGGAGGGGCTGATACGCTCCATCACGTGGGCGGCGGCAGCGCGCCACCCGGTAAGTTTGCCGCCGTAGATGCCGAGCACGCGCGGGCGTACGTCTCGATCCGTGGTGAATATGGTTTCTCGCGACCGGTCGAAGGCCGCCTGGCTGGCGGCGGGGAGCACTCGCAGCCCCGCGAAACGCTCGGTAATGTCGCTGCGGGCAAGTCCGCTCAAGGCGGGGAAATAATGGCGCGCGACCGCCAGAAGATATTCCTCCTCCCGCGGCAGCGGCTGCACGGCATCGGGGTCGCCGCGATACGGCGTTTCGGTGGTGCCGATCAGGGTGGCTCCGCCCCAGGGCATCACGAACACGGCGCGCCCATCCGCCGGACTCTCGACATAGTAGATGCCGGCGCTGAGCGCAAAAGGGATCACGATGTGCGTGCCCTGCACCAGGTCCACATCCGGCACACTGATCGCCGGCTCGACGGCGCGTGCGACCTGCGGCGCCCAGGGTCCGGCGGCGTTGATCAGCACGCGCGCCCTGCATTCGATGCTCGACGCCGCTGCCGTGTAATTCACTGTAACGCCGCTGTCGCCCAAAGTCGCTCGTGTGAAGGTGGCCGGCATCGCGAGTTCGCCGCCCAGCTGCAACGCCGACTGCACCACGGCGCGCGTCAGCAATGCATCGTTGGTTTGCGCATCATGATAGCGAACCACGGCATCGAGATCCTCGGTCTTCAGGCCATCGAGGGACGACCAGTCGCTGCGCGGCACGCTGCCGAAGCGCGTAGCTGCATCAAATCCCCCGAGCAGCGCGTACATCCAGAGTCCGAGCTTCAACTGCCACGGCCGCCGTCGGGTGTCGCGATACACCGGTATGAAGAAAGGCTTCAGTTCGACCAATTCGGCGGCGATGCGCAGATGAATTGCGCGCTCGCGCAAGCTCTCGCGCACCAGGGCAAACTGAGCGGATTCCAGATAGCGCAGTCCGCCATGAATGAGCTTGCTGGAGCGACTCGACGTGCCGCTGGCAAGCGCCCGCCGTTCGATGAGCAAGGCGCTGTGTCCCGCGGCGGCGGCAGCTTGGAGTACGCCGGCGCCGTGAATGCCGCCGCCGATGATGATCACATCGTATTCTTTCATTTCAAATTTGGGGCGTTGATCTTGCTAGGATGCGGGAATCCAAGCGAACACACCAACTTTGCGGTCCTGTCGCCATTTGAGAACAGCACTCGAAGCAGGTCGGCGCTACGCTTTGGCTTCGCGCTTTTCCTCGAATTGCACCACCGGGGAATCCGACGTTACTTCGATTTCGCCGTCGACGATCGCCCCTTTGGCTATGGCAACCGTACGCGCGCTGACCTTGCCGCGTATCACCGCGGTATAGCCGATTTCCAGCTTGTCCTTGACGCTCAGGCCACCCATGATCTTGCCCGCGACGATCGCCTGCTGCGCCTGGATGTTCCCGTGCCAACATCCGCTGGCCGACAGATTCAGCGCGCCATCCAGCTCGCCGTCGCCGTGCACTTCGCCGGAAACCACGAATTGACCGGCGCCGCGAATGTTGCCGATGAACACCGACGTGGCACCGATAAAGGTCGGCGTGGCCTCGCCCAGGTCCAGAAATCGCCGCTTTGGTTGGTTCATGTTCACTTATTATCCTATCCCCGGGTACCTCGTGATGTGACGAGCTTGGCGTCGCCGCCACGTCGCGAATCGACGTAGAATGCCGGTATTCTTTGGAGTCTTAAGCCCGAGCGTGAAAATGGTCTTCAACAAACTTGTCCTGGCGCTGTGTTTGACCGCCTTGCTGGGCGTTTCGGGCTGCAGCCGGCAGCAGAGCGACTGGGAAAAAGCGGTGGGCGCGAACACGCCTGAGACTTACGAACAATTCCTGAAGAAATACCCGAGCGGCGACTTCACCGCTCAGGCCCAGGCCCGGCTAAAGGAACTCTACGAGGAGCGGGATTGGCAGAAAGCGCGCGACACCGACACTCTCGAGGGCTATCAGGCTTTCTTGAAGCAATATCCGGAAGGCAAGTGGACCGAGGAAGCGCGCATTCGTGTGGAGAACTTCACACTGGCCTCGGCACCATCGAACGCCATTCCGCCGGCGCAGGCAACCCCGGCGCCGCCGGCGGCCACGGCGCCCAATCCGGCACCCAAGGCGGCGGCACCCAAGGCGGTCGCACCTACCGCGGCCACCGCCAAAGCAGCGGCCGGGACCTACGGTATTCAGCTCGGCGCGTTCAAGTCCGGCGCGGATGCGGCGAACGCGCGCTGGGCGCAGCTGGAAAAGAAATATCCCAAGCTTTTGACAGGACTGACGCCGAAAGTGGCGCCGAAGAAGTCGGCCTCGGGCACGCTGTATCGCCTGCAGGTCGCGAACTTGAGCGAGAAGCACGCCGCGTCGATCTGCAAGTCATTGAAGGAGCACTCGCAGGCGTGCACCGTGCTCCGTCCCGCCCATTCGTAAAGGCGCCGCTTTGTCAGCAGCCGACAATTCCTGTCACTTGAGCACCTCGGCGCATAACATAAACCTTTGATTTTATTAGAGCGCCGACTGGCACGCCGCTTGCTGCATATCTTGATATGCAATCGAAAATTGTTGCGTTGCTGGCGCCCGAGGGTAGCCGCGAAGCCGCCCTGCTGGTGCGGCGCGCCGACGGCCAATTCGCGCTCGCAAGAATCGATGCCCGCTTAGGCGCGGCCGCTCGGCTTGCCGCCATGTATGCCAACTCGGTGAATGCCTCATCGACGCCGGAGGCGCTGGCGGCGAAGGGCTAGTTTTCCAAGCATGGGGATAACCCCTGGCGCCGCGATCTAGCTTCCCCCGCATGCGGCGCCTTTTTTTTATCTGCGCACACCCAACTCGTCCAGTATGAATGCGTACTCCATCGCAATCTCCCGATAGCGCTGGAAGCGCCCGGCCTTGCCGCCGTGACCGGCCTCCATCTCGACATGCAGCAACAGCCGATTCTGATCGGTCTTGAGGGCTCGTAACTTCGCCACCCATTTTGCCGGCTCGTAGTACTGCACCTGACTATCCCAAAGCCCGGTGGTGACCAGCATCGCCGGATACGCCTTCGCAGCGACATTGTCGTAGGGCGAATACGACAGCATGTAGTCGTAGTACTGGCGTTCGCGAGGGTCGCCCCATTCGTCGTATTCGTTGGTGGTCAGCGGGATGCTGTCGTCGAGCATGGTCGTGACCACATCGACGAAGGGAACCTGCGCCACGATGCCGCAGTAATCTTGCGGACTCATGTTGGCGACGGCCGCCACCAGCAAACCGCCGGCGCTCCCGCCCATCGCGAACACCTTGTCTTTCGCGGCATAGCCGCGTGCGACCAGCATCCGCGTGACATCCAGAAAATCGCTGAATGAATTTTTCTTGTGCAGCAGCCGGCCGTCGTCGTACCAGGCGCGGCCCATTTCCTGGCCGCCGCGCACGTGGGCAATCGCGTACACCACGCCGCGGTCAATCAGGCTCAAGCGAGCCGGCGAGAAGCTCGGGTCCATCGACAAACCGTAGGAGCCATAGCCGTATTGCAGCAGCGGCGCGGAGCCGTCGCGCGCAAAGCCTTTGCGATACACCAAGGACACCGGCACGCGGGCGCCGTCCTGCGCCGGTGCGAACAGAAATTCCGTGACGTAGTCGCCGGGATCAAAACTGCCGAGCACCGGATCGCGTTTCAGCAGCACCTGCTGTCGGGTACGTACGTTGTAGTCGTATATCGTCGTTGGCGTGGTGAGCGATGAGTAGGCGTAACGCACGACCTCGGTGTTCAATTCCGCATTCACGGAAAGCGCATTGCTATAGGCAGGCTCATCGCTCGCGATGAAGAATTCCGACCCTGCGCTCAGCATGTGGATGCAGATCTTGTGCAACCCGCCGCTGCGGACCGAGAGCGCCAGGAATCCTGCGAATACGTCGAAATCCTCGATGAAAGTGTCGTCCCGATGCGCCACCACATCGAGCCAGGCGGCGCAATCCGCCTGCGGACGAATCGGCGCGCGCGCCAGGCGGAAATTTCGCGCCTGCCGGTTGGTCCTGACGATGAAGGCATCGCCGAGATGCTCGATGTCGTATTCATGATCGGGTTGGTGCGGCAGAAAAATCTCGAAGTTGAGCTCCGGATCCGCGGCGCGCGCGTAGCGCCATTCCGAGGACAGCGTGCTCTCCATGCGGATGAAAACGAATTCATCCGATTTGGATTTGGAAACGGCGGTGTAGAAGCTCAAGTCCGTTTGCTCGAAAACCAAGGCATCGCATTTCGGGTCCTCTCCCAAGCTATGCTTCTTGACGTATACACCGAGCAGCGTCTCCGGGTCCTTCTCGACATACAGCACGGTCCGGTTGTCGGCGGCCCACGCCAGGTCGGGCTCGACATTGGGGATGGCGGTCGGCTGAAATTCGCCGCTGCCAAGATTCTTGAAGCGCAGCGCGAACTGGCGCCGGCCGACCGTGTCCTCGCAAAAGGCCAGCCACTGCCCATTCGGCGAGACTTCGATCGCACCGATGCGGTAGTAGTCATGTCCCGCGGCGAGGGAGTTGGCGTCCAGCAAGATCTCTTCCGGCGCATCGAGCGAAGTCTTGCGGCGCGCATAGATCGGGTGTTCCTTTCCGGGCTCGAAGCGGGTGTGGTACCAATAGCCGTTCTTGCGATACGGCACGGTCGAATCGTCCTGCTTGAGCCGCGCGATGATCTCCGCGTACAGCGCATCCTCGAGCGGCTTGGCGCGCGCCATGCTGCGCTCCTGAAATGTATTCTCCTCACGCAGGTAGGCCAGAACTTCCGGGTCGGCGCGCTGGTCGTCGCGCAGCCAGTAATAGGGGTCGGTCCGTACCCCAAAAGGCGAGGTTACGGCATGGGGTCTGACCGCGGCGACGGGCGGTGTTGGATCCGAATCGGGCATGGTTTTATGGCCACTTGTCCCAGCGAAAGGCGCGAGTATAGTCATTGCAAAGGGTTGGCGGTCCGATCAGGCAAAAAGCGGGGGGGTTATGCAGACCGTGAGTCAATTGCTTAAGATCAAGGGCAACCAAATTTTCTCCGTCGCGCCGCATGAGTCCGTGCTGCGCGCCATAGAGATCATGGCCACGCGGTATGTGGGTGCGCTGCTGGTGATGAACGAGGGCACGCTGCTCGGAATCATCTCGGAGCGCGATTACGCCCGCAAGGTCATCCTCAAGAATCGCTCCTCGCACGACACGCCGGTGAGCGACATCATGACTTCGCCGGCAATCAGCGTAACGCCGGAGGACACCGTGCATCACTGCATGGAGTTGATGACCGAGGGACGATTCAGGCACCTGCCCGTGATGAAGGCCGGCCGCGTGGTCGGAATGCTTTCCATCGGCGATTTGGTCAAGGCCGTGATCCAGGACCAAACCGAACACATCCAGCAGCTGGAGCGCTACATCGCGGGGTAACGCGCCCTACATCAAGGCGATTGACGATAAGTACTTCCTCGGTATTATGAGTTGCATACATAGGCGCGACACGGCGTTGTCCCTCACGCGCGTGACTTCGAGCGCCTAGAACCGAATTAAGTCATTGTTTTTAAAGGTCCTGTGCTTAAGAGCATTGGGGCTTACGCTTACACCTGGGCGCAAGATATGGCGAATGAGGACATCGCGGTTTTCGACACCAGCCTGCATGGCGCGGATCCGCGCGCGGGCGATTGGGGGCTTTGCCGGGCAGGCTATGAAAAGGATTCCTGCGGCTTCGGCCTGATTGCGAGCCTCGACGACAAGGCCAGCCACTGGGTATTGCAGACCGCGATCAGCTCGTTGAATCGACTTACCCACCGCGGCGCCATTGCCACCGACGGTAAGACCGGGGATGGCTGCGGATTGCTCATCAAGCTACCCACCGCATTCTTGCGGGCCGTGGCCCAGGAAGCGGGGCTAACCTTGGCGCCGCTGTTTGCCGCGGGCCTCGTGTTCCTGAACCGCGACGCCGCCAAGGCGAGAGCGGCTCGCAATATTCTCGCCGAGCAATTGCGACTCGAGAAACTCGAGGTCGCGGGCTTTCGCGCAATGCCCACTGACCCTGAAGCTTGCGGTTCGGAAGCGCTCAAGACCCTGCCGATCATCGAGCAGGTGTTCGTAAACGCGGGCAGCGACCTCGACGATGCCACCTTCAACCGCAAGCTGTTTCTGGCGAGACGGCGCACCGAAATAAAATTGGCGGCAGAGGACAAGGTCTTCTACATCCCGTCGCTATCATCGAGCACCATTGTCTATAAAGGCATGGTGATGCCGCAATTTCTGGTGCAGTTCTATCCGGACCTCAAGGATCCACGGATGGAGGCCTCGGTGGTGGTTTTCCATCAGCGCTTTTCCACCAATACGCTGCCGCAATGGCGCCTGGCGCACCCGTACCGCTATTTGGCCCACAACGGCGAGATCAATACGGTGCAAGGCAACCGCAGCTGGGCGGTGGCGCGCGGCCCGCTGTTTCATTCGCCACTGCTGCCGGATCTGACCGACATTCTGCCGCTGGTGTCGCTGACGGGATCGGACTCGCAATCCCTCGACAATATGCTGGAAGTGCTGCTGGCCGGGGGCCTCGACCCCATGCATGCCATGCGCCTGCTGATACCGCCGGCGTGGCAGTCGGTCGACATGATCGACCCGGACCTGAAGGCGTTTTACGAGTACTACGCCACGCATATGGAGCCCTGGGACGGTCCGGCCGGCATCGTGCTCACCGACGGCCGCTACGCGTTGTGCACCTTGGATCGCAACGGTTTGCGTCCGGCGCGTTGGGTGATCACGAAGAATCGGCATATCACCATTGCCTCGGAAGCGGGCGTTTGGGATTACCTGCCTGAAGACGTGGTTGAGAAGGGCAAGCTCGGACCCGGCGAGATGCTGGCGCTCGATCTGCAGACCTCCGAGCTTCTCAACACCCAGCGCGTCGACGATCTTTTGAAAAGCCGCCACCCGTACAAGGTATGGCTCAAGAAGGGCGTGCGTTATCTGCAAACCGATCTCATCGACCCGCGCCTGGCGGCCGAACCGTTCGATCGCGACACGCTCGCGCTGTACCAGAAAATGTACAACGTCTCGGCCGAAG